>Ga0070658_10005784_pt1 | contig 10029 bp, 8 predicted proteins | sample KBSC13metaG_FD_64664 | JGI IMG/M metagenome (GOLD analysis project Ga0070658, IMG submission 64664) | Corn rhizosphere microbial communities from Kellogg Biological Station, Michigan, USA - KBS C1-3 metaG | ecosystem: Host-associated > Plants > Roots > Rhizosphere > Soil ... | reverse complement strand
TACCACGCGCTGAAGTCCTCTGCGCGTGGGGTCAGCTTCTTGTCGTCAGCCATTCGTGCCGTCGTTCGTGAGTGTGACGAATTCCCGTGCGCCGCTCGCCTGAGCGGCCTTCTTCTGCTTGGACAGCGACTGCGGTCGCAGCGCGAACTCCACAGCCTGCCCCTCTGCCCGACGTCGTGCCGCCTCACGCATGACCGCCTCGACCGGCACGCTCTCCTCAGCCGCGAGCCAGACGTCAGCGGACGCGGGCGAGACATTCATCAGACCGCGTGCGCGCAGCAACTCGCCCAACACCACGTCGCCCATGCCGAAACCCAGCGCCGGCATGTCCGCGCCACCGAGCGACTCGAGCAGGGTGTCATAGCGACCACCACCGCAGATCGCGCGGAATTCGCCGGAACGGTCGAACAGCTCGAACACGATGCCGGTATAGTAGGCGAGCCCGCGAACGATCGAGAGATCGACCCGCAGCCACGAGGCATCACCCCCGAGCAGAGCGGGCACATAGTCGAGGAAGCGACCGAACTCCTCCACCACGGCAGCCGCGTCGCCGCTCCCGACGCTCGCGCGAAGCTCGTCGAACGTCACAGTCGCGATGGCGGCAATGCGCGGCACCGCGCCAGCCGGCACCCCGAGCGCCTCGAGCTTCTCGGCCGAGATCGCGGCAGGCGTCCGCTCGAGCTTGTCGATCACGCCGTAGACGGCCGGAAGTACTTCCTCCGGCACGCCGAGGCTCTTCAGGTACGCCTGCAACAGCCGCCGATCAGACACGCGTACCACGACCTCGTTCGACGAGAGCCCGAACGCGCGCATCATGTCGACGGCACACGCGACGAGCTCCGCATCCGCGGTCACCTCGGCGGCGCCAAAGATGTCGACATTGAGCTGGTAGTGCTCGCGCAGCCGCCCCTTCTGCTGGCGCTCGTAACGGAACAGCTGCGGCATGGAGAACCACCGGACCGGCTTGCGCAATGCGTTGGCGCGCGCTGCCACCATTCGCGCCACCGTCGGTGTCATCTCGGGACGAAGCGCCACTGCGCGTTCGCCCTTGTCGCTGAAATTGTAGAGTTGCCCGACGATCTCTTCCCCGCTCTTCTTCGTGTACAGCTCGAGTGGCTCCAGCGGCGGCCCGTCGTATTCCACGAAGGCATACCGCCGCGCGACATCGCGCCACGTGCGCATGATGTACGCGCGCTCGGCAAGCTCCTGGGGATAAAAATCGCGGAAGCCGGGGAGAGCGCCTTTGAACATCCTGTAAAGCTAGCCGGTGAACGGAGATACCTGCAACAACGCCATCGCGTCGCCGACCGTGTGGAATGAGCCCGTGACGAGCACCGTCCCCGCATCTCGCTCGGCTTCGGCGAGCGCCATCGTGAAGTCCGGCTCCTCATTCGTGAGGTAGCCTTGCGCCCGCGCGTAGTTCGTTGCGTCGCGGAGGGACCACGCGCGGCTGCTCGGCGCGGTCGGAGCATTGGTGAGCACGAACCGCGAGACGACCGGCGCCAGCGCGTCGATCATCGCGCGCCAATCCTTGTCGCCGAGCACGCAGAGGAGCGCCACGACCGGACGCTCGTGCTCCACAAGCCGCAGGCTGGCGGCGAGCGTCCGAACGCCATCCGGGTTGTGCGCCACGTCGAAAATCCATCGGCCGTTGCGTTGGAAGCGGCCCGGCAGCCTTATCCCGAGCGCTGACTCCGCGGCCTCGGCAAGTGGTACCGCGAAGGGCGGTCCAGCCGCGTCCAGTAGCAGGAGCGTGAACGCGAAGTTCGCCGCCTGATGCTTGCCGATGAGCGGAGTCTCGATGACCTGCTCGTCACCGAGGGCGCGCAGACGGAACCTGGTACCACTCGGCGTGACGGCCAGCTCGGTGATTTCGCTCTCTTCCACCACGATGCGGACCGGTGAGGCGCCCGTGGCGTGTGCGTCCCGTGCGAGATAGTCGCGAACCATTGCATCGGGCTCGCCGATCACTGCCGCGATACCGGGCTTGAAGATGCCGGCCTTTTCGTGCGCAATGGCCTCGAGGGTGTCGCCGAGATACTCCATGTGATCGAAGCCAATCGAAGTCACTCCCGCCGCGAGCGGTCGCACCACATTGGTGGAATCCAGGCGGCCACCGAGCCCGGTCTCCACCAGCGCCACGTCCACGCGCGACCGGGCGAAGTGCGCAAAGGCGAGCGCGGTGGTGGCCTCGAAGAACGAGGCACCGAGACGCTCCACCGTCGGCGTCCACGCTTCCACGAAGGCGACGACGTCGTCCTCGGAGATCGGCAGGCCGTTCACGGCGATCCGCTCACGGAAGTCCACGAGGTGTGGCGAGGTATAGCGGCCGACCCTGAGCCCACGCGCACGCAACAGCGCGTCCGCCGTGGCGACGGAGCTTCCTTTCCCGTTCGTGCCAGCAAGGTGGATTACCGGGCAGGCAAGGTGCGGATCACCCAGCTCGGTCAGCAGGGCGCTCGTGCGTTCCAGGCCGAACCTGACGCTACCGGTCGTGCGCGCGAAGAGATATTCGAGCGCCGACGAATATCGTGTCAGGGTGAGGCCCACCCGGTAGCAGCGGGTCGACCGCTCATGTGCCGGAGCAGCTGACCGACAGTGTGCTTGAGCTCTCGCCGGTGAACGACCTGGTCCACCATGCCGTGATCGAGGAGGAATTCCGCTGTCTGGAATCCTTCCGGCAGATCCTGCCCGAGCGTCTGCTTGATCACTCGCGGTCCGGCGAAACCGACCACCGCGCCCGGCTCGGCAAGAATTGCGTCGCCAAGCATCGCGTAGCTGGCGCTCACGCCGCCCGTGGTGGGATTGGTGAGGATCACGATGTATGGCAGGCGTCGCTCGGCAAGCTGCGCCAGCACCGCGCTCACCTTGGCCATCTGCATCAGCGAGAGCACGCCTTCCTGCATGCGCGCGCCGCCGGAGGCACAGATCACGACGAGCGGATGCTTGCGCTCGAGGGAGCGCTGGCCCAGCCGCGCAATCTTTTCGCCGACCACCGAGCCCATCGACCCGCCCATGAAGGCAAAGTCCATCACGCCAAGGCTCGTCGGCAATCCTTCGATGGTGCCCGCCGCAGCGAGGAGCGCATCACCCTCACCGGCATTGGCGGTCGCCTTCTTGAGACGTGCTGGATATTCAGGGAATCCCAGGGGATCAGTAGAGCGGATCCCGAGCTCCAGCTCCTCCGTCGATCCCTCGTCGAGGATGAGGTTGCAGTAGTCGTTGGCCCGAATGCGACGATGATAGTCGCAGTTGGGGCAGACGTTGAAATTGCGAATGAACTTCTCGCGGATGTCGGTATGCCCGCACGCCTCGCACTTTTCCCAGACATCAGGGGGAATCTCGAGTCGCTCGCGCTGCGGCAGCCGCGGCTTCTTCTCCTTCCGGAACCAGGCCATGACTGAAAAATGTGACCGGCGTGAAGGTTACGGGCAAGGGAGCGGCGAGTCGCGGGTGTCATCCCGCAGAAGCGACAGCTCCTGTCGGGACCTAGTCTCCTTGCGCTTTGGGCTGGCCCCACCGACGAGGGTGACGCGGATCAGGACGGACGAGCGCACGGATGAAACGGATTTCCTCCGCGTCGGACCTCGACTCCGCGCACCGAGGCTCTCCCCTGCACCCCCAAGGTTTCCGGAAGATGTTGGACCGGCCTCGGCACGCGGCGTGGCGCATGGACGCTTGATCGCAGAGGAGAGCATCCTGCCCTTTCAGTCGTTTCCGCCCGGTCCTCTGAAGCTGTTTTTCATCCGTTCAAATCAGCCCCATCCGTCCTGATCCGCGCCTCCCCTCGTCGGTGGGGCCAGTCACGGAAGTCTGAGACAGAACCGACGGGGTCCAGTCATCACGCCCAGCCCAGCACGACGAACGCGGCGCCCTACACCGCGAACGGTCCGTTCCTGCCCCCTCGTCCCTCGGCCGAGATCCGCACGAGGATCCCGATCGCAAGCCAGCTCGCGAGCATGAAGCTGCCGCCGTAGCTGAAGAATGGCAGCGGAATGCCGGTGATGGGCATCAGGTTCAGCGTCATGCCGACGTTCACGAGGACGTGCACGAACCAGCTCGCGAGCAGTCCGAACGCCACGAGGCTGCTGAACGAGTCGTTCGCCCGCTCGGCGATCTTCGTCACGCGGAGGAAGAGCAGCAGGAAGAGCGAGAAGGCGAGTGTCACACCGACGAACCCCAGCTCCTCGCCCACGACGGCGAAGATGAAGTCGGTGTGCTGCGCGGGGAGGAAGGCTAATCGTTTCTGGGTGCCCTCCGTGAACCCCTTGCCGAACCATCCCCCTGACCCGATCGCGATCTGCGACTGGATCACGTGATAGCCCGCCAGGCGCCGGTCGATGTCCGGGTTGATGAAGACGAGGAGCCGCTTCTGCTGATAGGGCGCGAGCTTCTCCCAGACGATCGGCGACACGACGCCGAAGATCACGTTCACGACGACGAGGAAGATTCCCTCGTACATGTACGGCTTGTACCACAACACCAGGGCGATGAGGAGCAGGAACCACGCGCCCCACAACTTGGTGTTGAATGCCAGGATCAGGCTCACCACCGGACTCGCCACGAGAACGAGCAGCGGCCACGACACTCCCGCCCAGAACAGCATCGCGAACGCGAATCCGACGAAGACGATGCCCGTGCCAAGGTCGGGCTGCTTCATGATCAGCGCCCACGGAATCCCGACGACGAGCGCCGGTTTCCACAGCTCGAGGAGCGATCGCGGCGGCTCCTTGTACGCCGAAAGCACCTTCGCCAGGGCGAGCACCACGGTGATCTTCGCCAGCTCGGACGGCTGTCCGATGCGCACTCCGCCGATGGCGAGCCAGCTCTTGGTGCTTGCCGCCGTACCCGCGCCCTTGCCGACGAACAGCAGTGCGAGAAGCAGGACGATCGTCAGGCCGTACGCGGGCCACGTCACCCAGTCCAGCATTCGGACCGAGAAGCGCGACACCATGTACGCCGCCCCGAGCGAGATGAGGAACCACACACCCTGCAGGCGCCACAGCTTCGCCACCGCGGTGGGAATGTCCGTCTGCCCCGCCGAGTAGACGATCGAGATGCCGAACGTCGAGAGCAGCAGCGCGATGATGACGAGCGGCCAGTCGATCGGAAAGCGCCTCGTGCTCATCTCAGCCGTCCGCCATCTGCTGCATCACCGGCGCAACCTTCAGGTATGCCTCGATGATGCTCGAGGCGATCCGTGCCGACCGCGTGCCGTGGCCGCCGAACTCGATCATCACGGCGACGACGATCTTCGGGTCATTCGCCGGCGCGAAGCCGACGAACCACGCGTGATCGAGCTCGACGCCGTTGACGAACTTGCCCGTCTGTGACGTGCCCGTCTTGCCCGCCAGCTGCACGCCCTTGATCGCCGACGCCGACGCGGTGCCGCCTTCGACCACGCCAATGAGCGCGCCACGCACCTGGTCGAGCTGTTCGGGCGTCAGATTCATGATCTTCTCGCGGCGCTGTTGAGTCTGCGCCACCTCCGGTACCGCCGCGCTGCCGTCCGTCGCCAGCGCGGTGTAGAAGCGCGCCATGTTGAGGATGGTCTGCGAGTTCTCACCCTGGCCGATCGACAGGTTGAGGATCACCGATTGAGTCCAGCCCGACTTGCCGTAGCGACGATCGAAGTACTCCACCGCCTCTGGCCAGCGCGGGCGTCGCTCTTCGGGCAGGTCGATGCCGGTCTTGTCGTTCATCTTCAGTGACACGCCGCCGGCGAGCATGCGCGAAAGGCCGAGCTTGAGGCCGAGCTGATAGAAGTAGACGTCGCAGGACTTGGCGATCGCCCCTGCCAGCGTGACGTGGCCATGTCCTCGCTTGTCCCAGCAGCGGAAATAGCGCGAGCCGAACTGCATCCCGCCCGTGCACGGAATGGGCATGCGATCGTTCATCGTCACGGCGCCCGACTCCAGTCCGAGCACGGTCGTGGCCAGCTTGAAGGTGGAACCCGGCGGATAGGTGCCCTGCAGCGCCTTGTTGTAGAGCGGACGACGAGGGTCGGTGCGAAGGGAATCCCAGTACTGCTGCGGGATGCCGCCAATGAACCGGTTTCCGTCCCAGGTCGGCGCGCTGTACAGCGCGAGCACGGCGCCCGTCTTCGGATCGAGTGCCACCGCGCCCCCTTGCAGCGAGTCGCCGAAAATGCCGGCGACGAACCGCTGGAGGTCCATGTCGATGTTCGTGTGGAGCGGCGCTCCCGCCACCGGCGGCAGGTCCGCCCGCGCGCCCTCCTGGCGCACGATCCGGCCACGTGCGTCCACCTCGACGAACTGGCTGCCCTCGCGGCCGCGCAGCACCGATTCGTACTGCTTCTCCAGGCCTTGCTTGCCCACCTGCTGGCCCGCCTTGTAATCGGCGAAGGCCGGCTGGGCAAGCTCGCTCTCACTCACCTCACCGATATACCCGACGAATGGGGCGACGATGGGCCCGTCGGGATAGAAGCGGCGGGGCGAGCTCTCGATGATGAGTCCGGGGAACTCGGCCCGGTGCTCCTCCAGCACGCTGACCACGTCGAACGTAGCATCAGGAATGATGACGGTCGGACGTGTCGGCGCGCGACGGAACCGCCGCGCCGCCTGATCCATCTGCGACTGCGTGAGGTTGATCGTCCCGGTGAGACGCTGGAGGAGGGCGCGCAGCGAATCCTCGCGCTGGACGAGCGCCGACACGGAGTATCCGATCGCGTTGTCCGCGATGATCTGCCCCCTCCGGTCGTAGATCACGCCGCGCGGAGCGGGCATCGGGAGCTCCCGCAGGCGGTTCGTCTCCGACTGGAGCGCGTACTTCTGGTGCTGGAGAACCTGACTACGAAAGAATCCGGACGTCAGGAAGACGACCAGCAGCACCACCAGGGCGTTCGCGACGCGGCCGCGGCGTCGCAGATCGTTGGGATGAAAGCTCATGCCGCACGCGTTTCCAGTACCGGCCGCAGCACCATGAGTGCGATCACGCCCGCCACGGCCGTCACCGCTGCAGAGAGCGACGACCACACGAGGATCTGCATCAACAGTTCGGCGCCATGCAGGCGATGCTCGACGAGATTCATCAGGATCTCGTAGGCCCACTTGCCGAGGAAGAGGAAGAAGCCGTTCAGCAGGACGTGATCGGCGAAGAACACCGCCTTGAGCCGCGACCAGCTGAACCCGATCAGCGTCATCGCGAGTGCGCCAGCGCCGAACGAGCCGAGCGCCACCGAGTCGGACGCCAGGCCGAGGACGAATCCGAACAGCGCGGCGACGCCGGGTCGAACCCGAACCGACGCAAGCAGCAGCGCGATGATCAGGAAGTCCGCCGACGCGCGCCACGCGAGCAGCGGGCGCAACGTGTAGTGCAGCAGGATGAGGATCGCACAGAGCAGAACCGTGCGGACCGTCGCGCTCCAGTTCATCGCGGCCCTCCCGTCACGGTTGGCGAAGGCGTCGAGGGCGTGACGGGCTGCGCGCCCGGAATCTGGCGGGCAATGCTGTCGGCCCGAGCCCGCTCCCGCGCAATCGAATCGCGCCGCGCGCGCGCACGAGCTGCGGCAGCGGAATCAGGTGTCGGCGTCGCCGGACGAGGAGGGGGCGGCGTGATCGCACCGGCGCCGGTGGTGTCACGCCCGAGCGAATCGCCCAGCAGGCGCGCTGCAGAATCGAGCGCCGCTCGCCTCGCCGCTGCCTCAGCCGCCGCGGCTTGTCGCGCCAGCGAGTCGCCGGCGAGGACGATGCTCCGCGTCGCGGAATCCACCGCACCGACGCCCGCCCAGACGTTCGTCAGACCGGCGGCGGCGCGCTGTGGCGTCAGGATCATCACCGCGCTCAACTCGGCCGGATTCACCGCCGGCCGCAGGATGTACGTTCGTGCCCACGCTTCGGTGGTCTTGATCTCACCCATCACGACGCCCACCGGAATCCCCTTCGGATATATACCGCCCAGTCCCGAGCTGTACACCACCGCGCCCGGTTTGAGCGTGGCCCGGAAGGGTACACCGCGCATCTCGAGCAGGTATCGTTCCGACCGGAGGAACGCCTGATCGCGCGATGAGCCGGAGCTCGTCACGTGCGGTTGGACGATCCCGAACGCGCTGCCGTCCGCGGACATCGCGCTCACCCGGAAGTCCGGATGCGCAAAGAGGATGGCGAGGCTGAGCGTCGGATCCACCGTCTGCACGAGTCCGACGACGCCCTCCGGCGCCACGACGAGGCTTCGCTCACGAACGCCGGCGTTCGAACCGGCGCTCAACGTGACGGTGAAATCTTCGGCGCGGCCGCGTCCCTGCAGAGCCTCGGCCGGAATGAAGCCCCACTTGAGTCCGCTCCCCAGGCCGAGCAGCTTGCGGAGCCGATCGTTCTCGTTCTCCAGGGTCGGTACGCGCGCCGCAGCCAACGCCAGCGTGTCGCGCTTCAGCTCTTCGCGCTGGCTCGAGAGATATGCGGCGCGCCAGCGCTCCGATCCCTCCTGGAGCTTCAACAGCGGTGCAACGAGCGTACGTCTCAGCGCGCTGGCCACCGGCTCGCGGACCTGGATGGGCAGCGCCATCGCGAGGAGCGAGAGGGCCACACAGGCGCCGAAGAGAACGACGTCCGTGCGGGAACTGATCCGGCCCGTGCGCGCCACCGCGTCCTCAGGTACTCAGGACCGACCAGTACTTCTCCTCGTCATCGAGGATCCGTCCCGTCCCCCGCACGACGCAGGTCAGCGGATCCTCGTCCACGTGGATCGGCAGTCCGGTCTCCTGGCTGAGAAGGAGATCGAGCCCGCGAATGAGCGCGCCGCCACCGGTCATCACGATGCCGCGATCCACGATGTCGCTCGCCAGTTCCGGCGGCGTGATCTCCAGGGCGCGGCGGACGGCGTCCACGATCTGCTGGATCGGCTCCTGGATGGCCTCGCGAATCTCGCTCGAGTGCACGCGCACCGTCTTCGGGATGCCGCTCACGAGGTCGCGGCCCTTCACTTCCATCTCGCGCTCGTCGCCGATGGGCGCCGCGCTGCCGATCTGGATCTTGATCTGCTCCGCCGTCGGCTCGCCGATCAACAGGTTGTAGTTCTTGCGCATGAACTGCACGATCGACATGTCGAGCTCGTCGCCGCCCGTGCGGATGGAGGTGTCGCTGACGATGCCGGACAGCGCGATGACGGCGATCTCGGTCGTGCCGCCGCCGATGTCGATCACCATGTTGCCCGTCGGCGTTTCCACTGGCAGGCCCACGCCGATCGCGGCGGCCATCGGCTCGGCGACCATGAACACTTCCTTCGCGCCGGCGCCGAGCGCCGAGTCACGCACGGCGCGCTTCTCCACTTCCGTGATGCCGCTCGGCACGCAGACGATGACGCGCGGCTTCACCTTGAAGACGTGATTGTCGATGATGAGCTTCAGGAAGTAACGCAGCATCTTCTCGGTCACGTCGAAGTCGGCGATCACGCCGTCCTTCATCGGCCGAACGGCGATCACGCCTTCCGGCGTGCGGCCAAGCATGCGCTTCGCCTCGAGCCCAACCCCCTTGATCTGCTTCGACTCCCGGTCTATGGCGACGACCGACGGCTCATTGAGAACGATTCCCTCGCCCTTCACGTAGACCAGCGTGTTCGCCGTGCCGAGGTCGACACCGATCGCGTTCGCGGGGAAAAGACTTCCCGCCTTGAATAGGGGCCAGCGCATCAATCCTGGGTTGGGTCGCCCGTCCCGTGAGGCAGGGATCGAGCCGTACACGAGCGAGGGGTGAAAGCGAGGAAAGCTACCCTGCGCGCAGATGACGGGCAAGGCGTTGGCTCGTCACAACCTACGCGACGACGGCGTCGCTGGGCGACGCCGTCGTGTGCTGCGTCACACGCTCAACTGACGAACGCAGCCGGATCGTGGTACTCGAGTCCGAACGCGTCCGACACCGCCTTGTACGTCACCTTGCCTTCGGCGACGTTGAGCCCCTTCAGCAGCGCAGGGTTGTCGCGCAGTGCCTTCTTCCAACCCTTGTTCGCCAACTGCAAGGCATACGGCAGCGTGGCGTTGGTGAGCGCGAGCGTGGAGGTGCGCGGCACGCCGCC
>Ga0070658_10005781_pt1 | contig 10032 bp, 9 predicted proteins | sample KBSC13metaG_FD_64664 | JGI IMG/M metagenome (GOLD analysis project Ga0070658, IMG submission 64664) | Corn rhizosphere microbial communities from Kellogg Biological Station, Michigan, USA - KBS C1-3 metaG | ecosystem: Host-associated > Plants > Roots > Rhizosphere > Soil ... | reverse complement strand
CCGTCCCGGTCGAGGTGGCGGGGCCGCTCGCTCCGGTCGTGCCCGGGGCGGTCGCCAGGCCGGTCGTCGCGCCGCCCGTCTTGCCGCCCGGCAGGGTCGCCCCTGTCGGGGACACCGCACCCGGTGCGGTCGGCAGGCTGGTGGGGAGGCTCTGGTCCAGCTTCACGCTGGAGGAGCTCGAGGCCGTCGTGCTCGGGTTGCTCCCGAAGGCGAGCGGGACCGCGAGCCCGGCCACGAGCATCCCCACGGTGACGCCGACGACCGCTGCGTACGCCCGGCCCTGTGGCTGGACCTTCAGGCTGGTGCCCCGCATGCAATGCCTCCGCAATGTCGCCCGCGTCACACTGTAGGCATCTGGACAGGGTCTATGTCAACCGTCATAGAGCATGCAAGTCTTGGGCTCATGGAGACGACGCTGTGGCCTACCGACCCCCGGCGGGTCCCCCTCGGTGGCGAGGCCTTCGCCCTGCACCTGCCTGCGCGGTCGGCCACGACCGCTCCCCCGGTCGTCGTCGTGCACGGCTACCGGGGACTGGCGGTCGAGTACGGACCGCTCGCCGAGCGGCTGGCCGCGAGGCGGGACGTCTGGGTGCCGGAGCTGATCACGTCGGGAGCCGGTCTGAGCGCCGTCCACGCGCTGCTGGAGCGGGTCACGAAGGAGGCCGGTGGCGGTCCGGTGGACGTGGTCGCCAGCAGCATGGGCGGCTTCGTGGCCTTCTCCTGGTCGGCGGCGCGACCGTCGTCCGTGCGCGGCATGACGATGCTCGCCCCGGCCGCGGTGCCGCTGCAGGCGAGCTGGCGGATCCCTGGTGTCACCCGCCTCATCGGGCTCCGCAAGGTCCTCGACGCCGACGAGCGGAACTGGGAGCAGTCGCTGCTCACCGCGTCCGCGGACGACTTCATGGCGGCCGACACCGACCACCACCTGCGGATCCCGTCTGCCTGGCGGCAGGCGGTGCTCGACGCCCAGGTCTCGGGGGTCGGGACGGCCACCGCGGCCGGACGCATCCACGCGCGCCAGCAGATCGTGCGCGCCCTCATGGCGACGCTGCGAGGGCGCGGCATGGCGCGTCTGCTCGGGCGCGTCACCGCACCCGTCCTCTGGCTGCACGGCGAGCCGGACAACCGGGTGCCCTTCGCACCGAGCCGCGAGGCGGCCCGGCTGCTGCCGTCGTGCGAGTTCGAGCAGCTCGACGGGGTCGGGCACCTCATCCACCTCGAGTGCCCCGACCTCGTCGCGGACCGCGTCAGCCGTTGACGGCCTCGTAGACCGTCACGACGCACGCCGAGCCGATTCCCATGTTGTGCTGCACCGCCACCTTCGCATCCTCGACCTGACGGGCGCCGGCCTGGCCGCGCAGCTGCCAGGTGAGCTCGGCGCACTGGGCGAGCCCTGTGGCACCGATGGGATGGCCCTTCGACAGCAGCCCGCCGGACGGGTTGGTGACGACGCGACCCCCGTAGGTGTTGTCGCCGTCGAGGATGAACTTCTCCGCCGTTCCCTCGGGCGTGAAGCCCAGGGCCTCGTAGAGCAGCAGCTCGTTGGCCGTGAAGCAGTCGTGCAGCTCGACGACAGGGACGTCGTCGGGGCCGATGCCGGCCTGGGTGTAGGCCTGCCGCGCGGCCTCGGTCGCCAGGTCGAAGCCGACGACGTGCCGGGCGTCTCCGGTGAAGCTGCCGGGGGTGTCGCTGGTGAACCCCTGACCGGCGATGCGCACTCGTCCGTCCAGGCCCTTCTTCCTGGCGTAGTCGGCGCTGACGAGGACCACCGCCGCGGCACCGCTGGTGGGCGGGCAGCACTGGAGGCGCGTGAGGACGCCCGACTGCACGGGCGAGGCGAGCACGTCCTCCACCGTCAGCTGGTCGGTGAAGACGGCGTACGGGTTGTTGGCAGCGTGCTGGCGGGCCTTCACCGCGATCCGCGCGAACGTCTCGGGCTTCGTCCCGAACTTCTCCATGTGGGCGGCCGCGGCGCCTCCGAAGAGCTGCGCCGCCGGCGGGATCGTCAGGTCGAAGCCGAAGAGCTCGTTGAGCCGCATGAAGTGCGGCAGGCTCGGCGCCTGCCGATCGTCCCAGTTGCTGCCGATGGCACCGGGGCGCATCTGCTCGAACCCGACCGCGAGCGCGACGTCCACCTCGCCGCTGGCGACCGACTTGCGGGCCTGCCACAGAGCCGTCGAGCCGCTGGCGCAGTTGTTGTTGACGTTGACGATCGGGATACCGGTGAGGCCGAGGTCGTAGAGCACGACCTGTCCGCAGGTGCTGTCGCCGTAGATGTAGCTGGCATAGGCCTCCTGCACGTCGGTGTACGGGAGGCCGCTGTCGGCGAGGGCCGCCCTGACGGCGGCGGCTCCCAGCTCCTCGTACCTGCCGCCCTGGCTCGGCTTGAGGAACGGGACCATGCCCACCCCTGCGACGCGCACGTCGTTGGTCATGACACTCCTGCGGCGGTAGCGAGGGCGGTCATCAGCTCGATGACCTCCTCGGACGAGTTGTTCGGGATGGTGAAGCTGGCGACGTCGAGGATCTGGTCGAGGCTCGCCTCGATGTCGTCCGCGCTGATCGGCCGGGTCGGGTCGAGGTGCACTCCGGGTGTGTACGCGGTGAAGATGCGCGCGAACCGGCCACCACCGGCGCTGAACACCTCGCCGGTGACCGTGGTCGACGGGCTTGCGAGGAAGACCACGAGCGGCGAGACGTTCTCGGGGGCGAGCACGTCGGCGAGCTCGCCGAAGGCGCCGCCGGAGAGCCGGGTGTGCGCGAGCGGGGCCACGCAGTTGGACGTGATGCCGTAGCGGGTTCCCTCCACGGCGATCGCGCGGCTCAACGACACGATGCCGCCCTTGGCAGCGCTGTAGTTGGACTGGCCGGGCGCGCCGAACAGCGCGCCGCTCGTCGTGTGAACGATCCGTCCGAACCCCGCCGGCTTCATCACGCGATAGGCCGCTTGGCTGACGTAGAAGGACCCGTGAAGGTGCACGTCGAGCACCGTCTCGAAGTCCTGCTCGGTGAGGTTCGGAACCGTGCGGTCGCGCAGGACACCGGCGTTGTTCACCAGCACGTCGAGTCGACCCCAGGTGTCGACGGCCTTCGCCACGATCGCGCCCGCACCCTCGGCAGTGGCAACGGAGCTGTAGTCGGCAACCGCCTCGCCGCCGGCAGCGACGATCTCGGCGACGACGACGTCGGCTGCCGCGGACCCGGAGCCCGAGCCGTCCGCCGCGCCGCCGAGGTCGTTCACGACGATCCTTGCGCCGGCCGCGGCGAGTGCGAGCGCGTGCGCGCGACCGAGACCTCCGCCCGCACCGGTGACCACTGCGACCCGGTCCTGCAGGCGGCTCACGGCTGCGGCGCCCGGTAGACGGTCACGACCGCGGTGCCGCCGAGGCCGAGGTTGTGCTGCAGCGCGAGCTGCGCCCCGGGGACCTGACGGTCGCCGGCCGTGCCGCGCAGCTGCCAGGTGAGCTCGCTGCACTGCGCGAGGCCCGTGGCACCGAGCGGGTGACCCTTGCCGATGAGCCCGCCGGAGGGGTTCACCACGACCTGCCCCCCGTACGTGGTCGCGCCCTGCTCGAGCAGCAGGTGGCCCTTGCCCTCAGGAGCGAGGCCGAGGCCTTCGTAAGTCAGGACCTCGTTGGGAGAGAAGCAGTCGTGCAGCTCGATGACGTCGACGTCCTCGATGCGGACCCCCGCTTGGCTCAAGGCCTTCTCCGCGGCCCGCTTCGTCATGCCGAAGCCCACGGCCATGACGGCCGTCGGTGGGTCGAAGCTGTCGTTCGCGTCGGTCGCGACGCCCTGGCCGACGATCTCGACGGCCCGGTCCTGCAACCCGCGACGCGCCACCTCCGCGCCGCTCATGACGACGACGGCGGCAGCCCCCGTCGAGGGCGCCGAGCACTCGAGGCGCGTCAGGTCTTTGTAGATGCGCGGCGACGCGAGCACGTCGTCGAGGGTGAGGTCGTCGTGGAACTGCGCGTAGGGGTTGTTGCGCGCATGTCGTCGGTTCTTCTCGGCCACCATCGCGAAGTGCTGCGGCGTCGAGCCGTACCTCTCGTTGTGCTCGAGGCCCGCGTTGGCGAAGACCTGCGGCGACCAGCTCACACCTGGAACGAGGTCGTGCTCCTTCGTCGCTGCTGCGATGTGTGGGCCGCAGGGGTAGGAGCGGTCGTCCATGAAGGTGACGTTGCCCGACATCTTCTCGAAGCCGACGCAGAGGGCAGTGCTCGCCGCACCGGCGCGGATCGACTGGATCGCCAGGCTCAGCGCCGAGGACCCGGACGAGCAGTTGCTGTTGACGTTGTAGATCGGCATGCCGGTGGTCCCGAGGCTGTACACCGCCCTGTGCCCGGAGCAGGAGTCGCCGAGGACGTAGGCCGCGTAGGCCACGTCGACGTCGTCGAGGGTGATGCCCGCGTCACCGAGGGCAGCGCTGCCGGCCTCCTGCACCATGTCCGGGTAGTCGAGCTCGAGCACGGTGGTGGGCTTGCGGAACGGCGTCATGCCGACGCCCACGACGAAGACGGTCTCCATAAGGCTTGCGATGGAACACGACGCTCCACCCTATGTCAACGGGCATAGAGTCAGCCGTTGGGCACGGCCTCGTCGACGAGCTTGGCGAGTCCCTTGAAGGACGCCTCCAGGTCTACGCCCTCCGGGTCGATCTGCCACTGCAGCGTGATGCCGATCATCGAGCCCAGGATCGCCGTCGCCAGCGCCTCGCGCGTCTTCTCCGAGCGGACGCCGACGAACTTCAGCCAGTGGGCCACGCGGCGCCGGTGCTGGGCGTGGTAGGCCTTGTACTCCTCGTGCACGACGCTGTCGGTGTTGAGCGCCTCGGTGAGCACCGCGAACATCAGCCGGCCGCCGAAGTCCCGCGCGAGCACTCCGTAGCGGGCCAGGATCTCCTCGAGCTTCGGGCTCTCGCTCATCTGGTCCAGCGACATGTATCGGTGGTTGACGCGCTCGACCACGGCCAGCAGCAGGCCGTCCTTGTTCTTGAAGTGCCACGGGATCGAGCCCCGGCTGATGCCGGAGAGCGCCGCGATGTCGACGAAGGACGTCTTCTCGAAGCCCTTCTCGGAGAACAGCTGCTCAGCAGCGTCGAGGATGCGGCGGCGGCTCTCGTCGCCGATCTCGTCCATCCGGCGGGCCGTGGAGGTCGTCATCTGCCAACCCTATGCCGGCGTGCACAGACTTGCCATAACGTGGTCGCCATGACGACGCACGTGTTGTGGGCCGAGGTGTTCGAGGGCTTCCCGAAGCCGACTCTGACGCACGAGAGCGCCGAGCAGCTGCTGGCTCTCGTGGAGCGCGCCCGCAACGAGCGGCCGAAGGTCCTCGTCCTCACCGGCGGGGCCTCCGGGTGGTGCGTCGGTGGCGACATCGCAGCCTTCGGTGGCGCCACGGACCGGGCCGGCTACATCGACCGGCTCGCCACCCAGTTGCACGAGGCCGTGGCCGGTCTGCAGGAGCTGGACGCGGTCGTCATCAGCGTGGTCGACGGCGTCGCCGCCGGTGCCGGCATGCCGCTGGCGTTCGCCGGCGACATCGTGCTGGCCAGCACGCGTGCGCGCTTCACCCTCGGCTACACCAAGCTGGGCCTGACACCCGACGGCGGTACGACCCTGCTCACCTCGAGCCTCGGGATGCACCGCGCGCTCTACGCCGCGCTGGTGAACCCTGTCATCGACGCCGAGACCGCCCGCCAGCAGGGGCTGGTGGCCGAGGTGCTCGAGTCGGAAGCGCTGCTCCCCCGCGCCGAGCAGCTCGCGTCCCTGCTCGCGGCCGGGTCGGCGAGCGCCCTGGCGGAGACCAAGCGCCTCGTCCGGCACCAGGCTCAGCCGCAGGCCCGGACCGCCCTCGACCTCGAGCAGGCCTCGTTGGTGAAGGCCGCCGGGTCCAGCGATGCCGCGGAGGGCATCCGCGCCTTCCTGGAGAAGCGCCCGGCGTCGTTCCCCGGCTGACAGGTTGCTCGGACCTGTGCACGTCCCGGCGTGCACAGGTTCACGCAACCTCGCGGGCCTAGGCGCCCTGGGCTGCGGCCAGGGCGGGCTCGGCGCTCGGCAGGCAGGAGAGCAGCTCCTCGTGCATCTGCTCCAGGAGCGGCCGCCAGTCCTTGTCGGAGGCGTCGGTGAACAGGTAGGGGCGGTTCTCGAGCAGGCCCGACACGATGCGCTCGCCGGCGTCCTCCTTCGACTCACCGTGCGACAGCAGCCGCTCGTGCGCGCCGGACAGGATTGCGGTGATCTTGGTGCTGTGCCGCTCGGCGTCCCCGGGGCGCAGCTTCTTGGTGTTCTCGACGATGCTCGTCGCCACCATGCCGGGACAGATGACGCTGACGTTGATGTTGTGGTGCGCGAGCTCGTAGCGCAGCGATCGGCTCAGCCCGACGACGGCGAACTTCGTGGCGTGGTAGGAGAAGCCGCTGCCGGCGGCGATCAGACCGGCCATGGAGGACGTGTTGGCGATCCAGCCGCTCTTGCGCTCGATCATGCGCGGCACGAACGCCTGCAGGCCGTTGTAGACGCCGTTGAGGTTGACGTTGACCGAGAAGTCCCAGGTCTCCCCTCGCATCGCGACCGGCGTGACGCTGTCCATGATCCCGGCGTTGTTGAACAGCAGCGAGACCGGACCGAGCTGCTCCTCGACGTCATCGGCCGCGGCGGCGAAGCCCTCGCGGTCCGTCACGTCCAGCTGGATCGTCATGATCTGCGCGTCGGCGCCGAGCTCGGCGGCCGCGGCCTCCAGCGCCACGGGATCGATGTCGGCGATCGCGACCTTGGCGCCCCGGGCCAGGCAGGCCTTCGCGATGCCCAAGCCGATACCGCGTCCGCCGCCGGTGATGAAGGCGGTCTTGTCCTCGAGCATGTGGTCAGTCCTTTAGACGTTGGTGAGTCGGGCGGCGACGGCGTCCCGGACGGCGGAGCGGCGCACCTTGCCGGCGTCGTCGCGGAGCGCCTCGGGCGTGAACTCGAACGAGCGTGGGATCTTGTAGCGGACGATCCGGTCGGCCAGGTGGCTGCGGAGCGTGTCTGCGTCGAGAGCGGTGTCGGTCTGCACCACGGCGTGGACCCGCTGCCCCAGGTCGTCGTCGGGCACACCGACGACGACGCAGCAGTGCACGTCCGGGTGCGACTCGATCGCGGCCTCGACCTCGGCCGGGTACACGTTCGCACCGCCGGACAGGATGAGGTCGAGACGGCGGTCGCTGATGTAGAGGTAGCCGTCCTCGTCCTTCCACCCCAGGTCGCCGAGGGTGTCCCAGCCGTCGCGTGACTTGGCCTCGGCACCGATGTAGCGGTAGCTGGCAGGGGTACCGACGGGGCTCCTCATGTAGATCTCGCCGATCTCGCCGGGCCCGAGCTCGTTGCCCTCGTCGTCCAGGACCTTCATCTCGCCGAAGAACGGCTTGCCGACGGTGCCCCGGTGCTCGAGCCACTCGGTGCCGGTGAGCCGGGTGACGGCTTGCCCCTCGGTCCCTCCGTAGAGCTCCATCACCTGCTCCGCGCCGAGGCGGTCGATCCAGGCCTGCTTCAGCCACGGCGGGCAGGGGGCGGCCATGTGCCACATCTGCCGGACCGAGGACAGGTCGTACGTCCCCTCCGGAGCCTCCTGGAGGAGCCGGTGCATCCGCAGCATCATGGTCGGCACCACCTGCAGGTACGTCACCTGGTGCTCGCCGATCGCCTGAAGCGCGGCATGCGCGTCGAACTTCCGCAGCACGATGACGTGGTGGCCGAGGATGAGGCCGTTGATGGAGTTGATGAGCGGCGCGTTGTGGTAGAGCGGCCCGCACACCAGCTGGGTCTCGTTGGGCAGCATCCCTGTGAGCCACGAGATGGCCGCGGGCGACGTCTCGGCTGGTGTCCCGGAGACGATGAGCTTCGGTCGGCCGGTGCTCCCTCCGGACGTCGGCGCCTTGGCCGCCGGCGCGACGACCTCCGGGAGCGGCGCCCCGTCCGTTCCGGGTGCGGGCGCGAAGCCGGGCGGGAGGCACGTGCGACCGGGGTGGTTGGCCTGGTCCGCACCGATGACCAGCCGCGAGTCAGCGAGGTCGACGATGGCCTGGCGTTCCGCCTGCGGCAGCACCGGTGAGACGGGCTGCGGGACGGCACCGACCTTCCAGGTCGCGATGAGAGCGAGGAAGTAGTCGACGGAGTTCGGCAGCGCGAGCGTGACGAAGTCGCCGAAGACGGCACCCTTCTCGGCGAGGGCGCGTGCCCACTGGTTGCTCCGGCTCTCGAGCTCGGCGCGGGTGAGGGTCACGCCGTCGACCGTCAGCGCCGGGGCGCTCGGGTCCGCCGCGGTCAGCTCGGCGAGCAGGCGCACGTAGGGCTTCGAGGTCAGCAGCTCGGCGAGCTGCTCCTCGGTGAGGCTGGCGAAGTCCATCGCTGCCCTATGCCTTGGAGAGCCGCTTGATGACCTCGATGCCCGTCGGATCGACCGGGACGCCGTCGAACATGACCCGCGCGTTCGCGTGGCCGACGTGGTGCAGGCCGAAGGCGGACTGGATGGCGTTCCACTGCCCCTGGGCGTCGAGGCTCTGGTTCACCGCCATCTTCGCGAGCTTCGTGCCCATGACCGGGCGCTCGGCGATCTCCTTGGCGATGCCGAGGGTGAACGCGTGCAGGTCCTCGTTGGGCACTACGTGGTTGACCATGCCGAGCTCGCGGCACTCCTCGGCAGTGATGGCGCTGCTGCGGAAGAGGATCTCCTTGGCCTTGCGGTGACCCAGCTCCCAGGCGTGCACGAAGTACTCGTGGCCGTTCACGCCGAACGCGACCGTCGGGTCGGAGAAGGTCGCGTCCTGCGAGGCGATGATGAGGTCCATCGGCCAGACGAGCATGAGACCACCGGCGATGACCTTGCCCTGCACCTGCGCGATGGTCGGCTTCGGGAAGTTGCGCCACCGCCAGCACATGCCGATGTAGTACTCCTCCTCAGCGGACATGTGGCCGAGGACGCCAGGCTGGTCGAAGCCGCCGACGTGGTGGACGCAGAAGTTCACGACCTCCATCGGGGCCCCGCTGATGTCGTGCCCGGACGAGAAGTTCGGGCCCTCCGCGTCGAGGATCACCACGCGCACCGCGTCGTCCTGAGCGGCGAGAGCGAAGGCACGATCGATCTCGTGCAGCATCAGGAAGTCCTGCGCGTTGTGGCGCTCCGGGCGCGCCAGAGTGATGCGCCCGACGCTGCCGCTCTCCTCCGTCGCGTAGCGGATGCGCTCGAAGGGCTTGTCGTTCTCGAACACGTGGGTCTCCGTCCTGATGGGATGACGACACTGTTGCTTACGGCCTACTCTATGTCAACCAGCAGAGGGTATGCGCCGTAGAACGGGAGATTGATGTGCTGAGGGTGGACACGCGCGGTGCGGCGCGTTGGCTGACACTGGACCGCCCGGCGCAGCGCAACGCCCTCACCCTGGAGCTGGTGCGGTCGTTGACCGAGGCCTTGCAGGACCTCGCGGACCTCTCCGCCGTCGTCATCACCGGCACCGGTCCGGTGTTCTGCCCCGGTGCGGACAACCGCCTGGCCGACGAGGTCCGCACGGGGGGCGCCGAGGCCATCGCCGCGACGATCTACGGCCCGCTGCACGGGCTGGTGCGGGCCGTGCGCGACGCGGAGGTACCTGTCATCGCCGCCCTCAACGGTCCGGCGCTCGGCGGCGGCTTCGACCTGGCACTGGCCTGCGACCTCCGGATCGCCGTGCCGACCGCGTGGCTGCAGAGCTCCTGGGTGACCTACGGACTCATCCCCGGCATGGGCGGGGCGCACGCTGCCGAGCGCCTGGTCGGCTCGGCCCGCGCGAGCGAGCTGCTCCTCCTGGGCAGCCGGGTGCCCGCCGACCAGGCGCTGGCCTGGGGACTGCTCAACGCGGTCGTCGACGACCTCGAGGTCGGCACCATGGAGGTCGTCGACCGGCTCGCCGAGCTTCCCCGGCAGGGCGTGGTCGCCAACAAGCGGGTTCTCCGCCGACTGCGTGACGCGGGCCTGGAGACCGAGCTGGCCCTGCTCGGCGCCGAGCAGAGCCGA
>Ga0070658_10005779_pt1 | contig 10032 bp, 5 predicted proteins | sample KBSC13metaG_FD_64664 | JGI IMG/M metagenome (GOLD analysis project Ga0070658, IMG submission 64664) | Corn rhizosphere microbial communities from Kellogg Biological Station, Michigan, USA - KBS C1-3 metaG | ecosystem: Host-associated > Plants > Roots > Rhizosphere > Soil ... | reverse complement strand
CGCGAACCAACTCGGCGCCGCGCTGGCTTTGCCCCTGTGGAACTTCGATCGAGATCAGGTGAACAAGGTCGTCGAAAGCGCCATGCAGAACCGGCAGTTGTCGGGCATCATGGTGCGACAGCAGGATGTAGCGTCGGCCCACGGCGCGACCGTCTACGGCCGAGTTCGCAATACCCACGGGACTATATCGACTACCGACGCCATACTTGCTCCCGCTGATGCGATAGCGATCCAGCATGACATCATCGCCGACGGCGAACGGGTCGGCTCCGTCACCGTCTACGCATCGCCGCAACTGGTCAATGAAGGACTTCGGCGCATGCTGGCCTCGCTCGCTGTAACGATTCTTGGTCTGGACATCATCCTCGTGCTCAGTCTCTACTGGCTCCTTTCCGTATTCGCTCTCAGACCTCTCAAAGCCGTGGAACGGTACGCGGCGGCTGTGAGCTCCGGCGCTCCGGCCCATAGTGACGCCGACGGCCCCTTCGTGGGCGAAATCGAGAGCCTGCGCTCCTCCATCCATAAAATGGTTGACCTGCTCGACGCCCGCTATACGGAGCGCCTGCGCACCGAGGCCGACTTGCAGCAATACAAAGATCACCTGGAAGAGCTTGTGGAGCAGCGAACGGCCGAACTCGTCGAGGCTCGAAACGAAGCGGAAGCCGCCAACCTGGCGAAAAGCGGATTCCTGGCGAACATGAGCCATGAGCTTCGAACCCCACTCAACGCCGTCCTCGGTTTCTCCAGTGTCATGCGCAGCGACGCCAACCTCAGTCAAAGCCAGCTCAAGACCCTCGACATCATCAACCGCAGCGGGGAACACCTGCTAAGCCTCATCAACGACGTGCTCGACGTTGCCCGCATCGAAGCCGGCCACACAAGCCTTGAACCAACCGCCTTCGACCTCGGCGCCACCATTCGCGACATAACGGACATGATGCGGCTTAAGGCCGAGGAGAAGGATCTAGACCTGATCTTCGATCAATCGTCAACCTTCCCAAGATTCGTGCGCGCCGATTCGGCCAAGCTACGGCAGATCTTGATCAACCTCGTGAACAACGCCGTCAAGTACACGGAACGAGGCTCGGTAGTCGTGCGCCTTCGATCAGAGGCTCCCTCTCTTTTCGGAGGACAGGCGTCCCCACCTGTCTCTTCTCCCTCTCCTTTCCAAGGAGAGGGCCGGGGTGAGGTTTCCAATGCCCGCGACCGAGTCATCCTGACGTTCGAAGTGGAAGACACCGGCCCCGGTATCGAGCCCGGCGACATCGACCGCATCTTCGAGCCGTTCGTTCAAGTCGGACCTGCGACCTGGCGCAAGGGAACCGGCCTCGGCCTGACGATCACGCGTCAATATGTCGGGTTGATGGGCGGCGAGGTCGGCGTGGAAAGCGAGGTTGGCAAGGGATCGTTGTTCCGGGTCACGCTTCCCGTCGACCTTGCCGACGCTAACGACCTGGAGACGGCGGAAATCGATCGCGGAACGGTCATCGGCATAGCCCCGGGTCAGCCCGAGTACCGCGTATTGGTCGTGGAAGATCAGTTGGAGAATGCGCTGCTGATGGAAATGCTGCTGGCGGCGGTCGGCTTCCAGGTGCGCATCGCGGAGAACGGAGCTGTCGGGGTCGACCTGTTCCAATCATGGCGTCCCCAGTTCGTCTGGATGGACCGCCGGATGCCGGTGATGGACGGCCTCGAAGCCGCCCGTGCGATCCGCAAGCTGCCCGGCGGCGCCAAGGTCAAGATCGCCGCCCTGACGGCGTCGGCATTCTCGACTCAGCGACAGGAGACTCTCGACGCCGGCATGGACGATTTCGTCCGCAAGCCGTTTCGCCCCGAGGAGATCTTCGACTGTATGGCGCGCCTTCTCGGCGTGCAATATGTCTACGCCGCCCCCGTCGACGCCGGGTCGCAACCGGGCGTCCTCACGTCGAAGACCCTGGCCGGCCTTTCCGACACCCTGCGACACAACTTGATGACGGCGCTCATAGCTTTGGATCAGGATCAGATCAGCCACGCTATCGACCAGATTTCTGAACACGATCAGGCAGGAGGAGATGTCTTGAGGGAATACGCGGATCGATTGGCATACACACCGATTTTGAAAGCCTTACAGGCCATCGAGTAACAGCGTAATTATGGCCCGGCACAACTTCCTTGGCCCGGTCACAAGAACGGCACGAAGCGTCATTTAGCCTCATGTTTCATACACGAGGTCCGGGTGCACGCGTGCCCCGCATATGGCGCGGTCGTAATGCCCTTACTAAAGCCGACATCGACCTGAGTATCTCCGAGAACTGAAAGCAGATCGATGCGCTGGCCACGGGTTAGCAGCCTGGAGATCGACACTGTCAGCCGGCTGAGTCCGCCCCGTCGACCTCGCCCTTCAGCCTCCTTAATCGTTCCTTGATCTTTCGTTCGTGTCCATGTTCCGTAGGTTCATAATAGGGCTGGGTCTGGACGTCTTCAGGCATGTACTCCTGCTCGACATAACCGCGGGGATCGTCGTGGGGGTACTGGTAGGGTACGTCGCCTTTCGCTGGCCGGCCGGTCCCACTCCTGCTGTCGCGCAGATACTTGGGCACGGGACTCGACCGCTGGGCCTCGACATCGGCCATCGCCCTTTTCAAGCCGACGTATGACGCGTTCGACTTCGGAGCCGCGGCGATATATGTCACCGCCTGCGCCAGGCTGAGGCGTGCTTCAGGCAGTCCGACATACTCGACCGCATGCGCCGCCGCGTTGGCGATCAAGAGCGCCATCGGGTCTGCGTTACCGACATCCTCCGACGCCAGCACGATCAGTCGACGGGCGATAAATCGGGCGTCTTCACCGGCGGTGAGCATCCGGGCCAGGTAGTGCAGGCCGGCATCGGGATCGCTCCCTCGGATGGCCTTGATGAAGGCGGAGATAGTGTCGTAGTGGTTGTCGCCCGTCTTATCGTAACTGAGCGCGCGACGCTGCAGGGCCTCCTCGGCAATGGCGCGAGTGATACGTCGGACGGCGTCCTGCTTGCGAGATTCGGGGCGCGTCGTGAGAGCCGCCATCTCCAGAGCGTTGAGGGCCGTACGGGCATCGCCGTTCGCCCGGTTGATCAAATGCTCGCGCGCGTCGGCTTCGAGGACGACGCGCATCAATCCCAGTCCACGCTCCTCGTCGACTACCGCTCTGTCGAGAAGCTCCCCGATCTGTCCGTCGGTCAGGGCCTCGAAGGTGAACACGCGGGCGCGGGACAGGAGAGGCGCGTTCACTTCGAAGTAGGGATTTTCGGTGGTGGCGCCGATCAGAACGACAGTGCCGTTCTCGACATGGGGCAGGAGCGCGTCCTGCTGCGACTTGTTGAAGCGGTGGATCTCGTCGATGAAGAGGACGGTCTTCGTACCGTAAAGCTTTCGCCGCATCGCCGCTGCCTCGATGACTTTACGCAGCTCGGGGATGCCGCCGGTGACGGCCGAAAAGTCTTCGAAGTTGGCCTTCGTCGATTTGGCGATGACATTCGCAAGAGTGCTCTTCCCTACGCCCGGCGGCCCGTAGAAGAGCACCGAAGTCAGCGCGTCCTCCTCGATCGCCCGCCGCAGTAGCGTGTCCTCGCCAACAATTTGAGATTGCCCAACAAACTCGTCGAGCGAGCGCGGACGCATACGTGCGGCAAGAGGGGTATTCGGCGCAAGCGTCCCACCGGTCTTCGCGGCGGGCGGGGCGTCGTCAAAGAGGTCCATGTTCAAAATTCTACCCCGAAATTGGAGGAACGCCGAACATACGTCCTAACGGCAGCCGATTGCAGCGCAAAATGAAGCGTTCCGAGAGGCGACGCTAATCCCAGGCCTCGCCTAACTTAGCCAACCGATCCTTGTACTCGATGCGTTCGACCCAGTCTGCCGGCCACGCGTCGAGGCCCCAGCGCGCGCCGGCGAATGCGCCCGTAAGGCAGGCGATCGAGTCAGAGTCGCCGGCCGTCACCGCGGCCCGACGGATGGCGCCGACGGGGTCGTCGGGGAAGAGCAGATAACAGAGCAGGCCGGTGGCGAATGCCTCCTCCGCGATCCAGCCAAGGCCCGTCGCCTTGCATGGATCCACCGTTTTGTCCCCGTGCTTCACCGCCGCTTCGATCCGATAGATTCGAATCAGGCACTCGTCCCAACCGCGGGCGATGAACATCTCGGGCGATTCGATCATTGGCTGCTGCCACAGGTCGCCGAGCCAGTCCTCATGATAGATCTTGCGCTGCGACATGGCGTATTCTTTCAGCGCCGTGACCAGATCTTCGGGCTGTACGCCGTCGACAATCAGCGCAATGGCCTTCGACGTCAGATCAGCCGCCGCCAACCCTGTCGGGTGTCCATGCGTCAATGCGGCCTGGAACTGTGCGATGGCCGCGCGCTCGACGTCGGTGACGCCGTTGAGCAGCCCCACCGGCTGCACCCGCATATTCGCCCCGCACCCTTTCGAGTTCGCGACAGTGGCCTCACGCCAGGGCATTCCCAACTTGAGCTTGCCACAGGCGGTCAGGCAGGTCATTCCCGGAGCGCGATTGTTTTCCGGACTTTCGTACCAGTCGACGAACGCCTCCCGCAATGGCTGTTCCAATGTCGACGCCGTGTATGGCCGCGGAGCCGCGAGCAGCGCCTCGCCGACAGCGAGCGCCATCTGGGAGTCGTCGGTCACAAGCGCGGGGTTGCCCTCGATTTGCTCCGGACCGTTCGGCGGATACTTGCGCAGGATTTGGTCGACGCTCATGAACTCGGTCCTGGCGCCAAGAGCGTCGCCGAAGGCCATGCCGAACAGACATCCCGATGCGCGTTTCATATTCGTTCCTCTGCTGACGCCCTGAGACCGAGTTTGTAAATGCCGGCACTTGGAGCATTAAACATCGATTAAGAAGATGTACGTGATGAAGATCCTACTCTCACATCCTGTACATCTTCTTAATCGATGTTGAACCCTCCTAAAGAGCGTGGACCATGATTGAGGCGGGGTAGTACGAGCCGTTGAGCGGGATCGTCCAGATCTTCACCACACGGGTTTCTCCGGCGGCGAGGGTGACCTTTTGGATCAGGGGTTCGTCGGGCGGCGACGTCGGGTCGAACTCGACCATCGGGCCGTTGTCGACGCGGAAGCAGCCCGCGGCGGTTCCGGCTTCGGGACCGAAGTAAAAGCCCACGATGCGCGGAAGCTCGCCGGGGTTCTTGAGGGTCACCGTGAAGTTATAGTCCGCGCCATAGTTGCCGTCGAGGGCGGACAGCCCCGTCGCGTCCTTGATCTGGTCCTTGTGGCCGAGCCGCAGATACGCCCAGGCGCCGCCTACATCGTACTCGGCGTCAAGATCGAGGTGGGGCCAGCGGAATACGGAAACCTCCGAATCGCTCGTCGGCTTCGGTCGAGGGCGCAGGGCCTCCGGTGGGGCGACATACCACGACTCGCCGATCACGGCAGTCGCAAGTTTGCTGACCGGCGATGGCGGATCATCGTCGTCGGTGTACACAGTCACTGTCACGGGGCCGTCGCCGCTCACGGTGTGTAACTCGAGAAGGCCGCTCACGGTATTCAAACTCGGCAGACGCTGCGTGACGATAGGGACTACGCTGTAGCCGGGGATCGTCAGCACGATGCCGGTGCCGCTGTTGACGGCGTTCATAAACGCGGCGCCCGCGCGCCGGCCGACCTGGATGGTGTCGACACCTGGCAGCGAGACTCCGGCGTACACCAGCACTGACAGCGGGGCGGCCTGTGTGTTTTCAAGCTGCACGTGAAATCCGAGGGCACTGTTCGAAATGTTTTGATGGTGGTAGTCGAGCCTCGCCGGGATGTCCGGATAGATGCGAGACGAGAAAAGTGTTTGCGGCCCAGTCACCTGCTCCGGATCGTTGGAGTAGAGCAGGGTCGATGCCTTGCGTGTTGTCACGGCCTGGTTCTTGAGCGTCAGCACGGTCTTGGTGACGACCGGCAGCAGGCTCGGACCATCGACTTTGATCGGCACGGTGATCTGAGTGCTGTGGCCCTCGTACAACGGCCACTTGAACTCCGGACGCTTGAGCAGATGGACGGTGGCATCGGGCTCCGCGTCGACGGCGTTTGCAAGCGCGGTATAGAAGGCGCGCTGGATGAGTTCGGGCGGGGCCGGCGATCCCGTCATGACGACGAGTGAGCTGCTGGAGACGTGCGCCGCATAACGCATCACGTCGACCGTGACCTGAGCCGCCGCCGGTCCGTTCACGTCGGACCGCAGCACTAGGGCAACCCGCCCCGGCGCCATCCCCTTGATCGTGAGGAGCCGCGTCGACGGGTCGAAAGAGGCGTTTGCCGACTGGGCATCGGAGATTTGGACGGCGATATCGCTGGCAAGAGCGGACCCGCCAATCCGCATCGATCGGTCCTCACCCACCGGCACAACGATCTGGGATTGGGCGGGATGGATAGGGATCTCCGTCAAGAGACGCTGAATAGACGCCTGCCAGCTCCGCGCCAGCGCAGCCGCTGTCGTCTTGTGAGCGGCGGCCTCCTCGGCAGTCACCTGAACGAGCGAGCCACCCTGGAGCGTCACTACCCAGTTCCTCGCGTCGACAGGCTGCGCGCCGACCATGACCGTCGAATCAGGTGAGTTGACGACGTACTGCAGCCGCTGTGACGTCACCAGCGCCCGCTGCGCGGGGCTGACACCGCCGGACGTCGTCTGAAATGAGAGTGCCGGTTGTTCGTCGATGGTGACGATTGAGACGGGCTTGCCGTTATTGATCTGATCAGAAACGGCAATACGCGCGCGGAAATGAGTAGTTGAGTCCTGCCGGAGTTCACGTCGAGGCGAGGGAATGGTTGCGGCGTTGACGGTGGGCGTCAAGAGGGCGAGGGCAACGGTGACCATCCAAGGTATCGTACACGATGCTTTGATGGTCGGTTGAGACGAAAACGTGCGGTGAATAACTGCGCCGCTGTGCAAGGGTCGAAACGTCATGATGGAGCCGAACGCTAAACGCCCGTGCGTCGCCTTTATAACCGGATGATACACGGATTATGGCGATGGGAAGGTCAAATGTCAAGCGACAAATCTCTTACCCAACCGTCCTTCATCACCAAACCTACGGACGGACTTAGGGTTTCGGCACCACATGCAACGTGATAATATGCGCAACCCACGTATGAGGTGGATCGCCCAGGACGTGGCGCAGGAGAGTGGCGATGGCCGCGTCTTTGACGGGGGGCGGAGTGGTGGGAGTTGTCCCGACCAGGACGCGTGCGGGAAGAAGGTTCTCGGCGGTCGCGTCGATGGAGGGCGCGCCGCTGCGGCGCTCCAGAACGACGTACCGAACGTCCTGCGGGGCGGTGACTTCGGGCGCGGTGAACTGTCCGGTAAGCGGCAGAACCACGGGCTTGTCCGCGACCACGGTGACATCGGCTGTGTCCGGCGGCGACGGAAGCTCTATGGGTTCGCCGACGGATCCTACTCCAACGAGAGTGATCGACCCGGCTTCGGTCGAGCGGATTTGCAGACGGTACGGAGCGCCGCTCGTTACCTGGTTGGGCGTTGGGGGCTCTGGCTGGCCGATATGCTCGGTCATGCCATTGTGCTCAGGCGCGGATTTGGGAGCCGGCGGTGGTGTGACGACGGCCGTGGGCTTTGGATCCTTGGCTGGCACCGGTGGAGTCACCACTGCGGGCGTGACGGCCGGAAGCTTATCGACGGCGACGGGGAAGGCGTCGATGAGGTCCGTCTGTGAGGCGACATCGACGATGGCGTCGAAGGTCGCCGCACCGGTGCTGTCGCTAGTGGCACGGATGGCTTCGGCGATCTTCCCTCCGAGTTCCCCGAGCAGGCCCTCGCTGTCAACCCCCTCCGTCTCGTTCAAGTTGGCGGTGAGGTACCGCAGACTCTGTGCAACACCGGCCCACTGTCCAACCAGTTTGTGTTTCTGATTCTCATCGAAAAGGCGCAGTACGCAAAGGTACGGACCGCTTCCCTTGTCGTCGACCGCCAGGTGCGACAGGTCGCCCTCGATCGAGTACTTGGGTACCTGTCCCTTAGGAACCTTATCGACGATGGTGTAACCGCCATTCGCCAGGAAGTGACTGATTGCTTCCGTATAGCTGACGTTGATCTTGTCGCCGTCGGCGCTCACCGCGCTGAGGCCGCCGGCGTCGTGCAGGGGTTTGACCTGCACGACGATCGTTGCCGGCTTCTTGTTTTTAGCCGAGCCCACCAACCCGTCGACACGGGCTGTCGTCGAAGGATGCGCCGCGAGTGGCGCGCCCGCGCCTGCTGCAATCAGAGCTGTCATTCCCGCGATCAGGGTGGTGGCCGGCGATTTCATTGCGTGACCTCGAAGGTGATGTCCGATGTGTAGAACTGCGGCGTGTCAGTAGCGGACACGATCTTGAGATCGCGCGACTGCATCTTCTTCATCTGATTGCGATTCAGGCTCCGCTTTTCGCCAAAGCTCTTGAGCAGGGCGGCCGCCTGATCGTGGTCCTCGAAAAGGATCGCCTTGATGCGTTCGTTGCCGGCGGTATCCGCGGCGAAGGCCTTGCCGTCGCTCGGGAAGTCGGTCATTGTGTCGCCGGAGACATGGGCGCTGTCGACAGAACCGTCGAGCGGGTAGATCAGGTTGACGCTGCCGCTTGTGCCGCGCTCCAGAACCACCAGGTAGCCGGATTCGCCGCTCGCGACGTGGAACGAGATCTGATCGTTGACGGCGATCGTGGTCTGGTTCGGGAACATCGTTAGCGATACCTTGGCATGGTTGACGTGGTCCGCGTTGTACAGATCCCACACGTTCTTTGGCCCGCTGTAATGGCGCGGCCTATTGGAGTTGTCGTTGGTCGGCGTATCGGGCGTGTCGGGTGTGTTCGGGGCGGGCGGAGTGTCCGGCGTATCCGGCATATCTGCGCTGCCCGCCTTGACGTCGAACGCCACCACGTTGTCGTAAGTCGGCGAGAGTGTCGGGTGCTGGGTGTCGTCCATATGGTCGGAGACGCTGGAGGCGACGCCGTCCTTGATATCCTGCCAGATGTCACGCTGACCGTCGAGTTTGGGCACCAGGAAAAAAGTGAAGACACCGTGGCGCTGCCCTTCGAACTCGTCCTCACCGGCCTGCTCATTCTCGCGAGTCGCGGTGAAGTAGCAGACGCTGCTGCTGGTTCCCCCGAGGCTCTCGTTCGTATCCGCGAGGTTGACGACCGTCAGATCCTTCGAACCGCCGCGGGCCGACCGTTTATTGGGCCGAACGTATCCGCGGGTCAGCATGTGCGGGTGACCACGCAGGCCCTTCGCCGACCGCATCATCCCTCCGGAAAAACAGGAGTCGAGCAGAACGGTGTGGCTCTTGGCGGGAATCGCCTTGATTTTCTGGTTCAACAGGTCCGCGCCAAAGTCGTTGGCCTCGGAGTTCTCGTCGGCGTCGCTGGGCAAAAGGACGGACTTGCCGTTGCTGCCGATGGTGCCGTGGCCGGCGAAGTAGAAAACAAACTTCTCGGTCGGCTTGATCGTGCCGGCAATACGATTGAGCGCATTGATGATGCCCTGCTTTTTGGCGGTGGCGTCGGACAGCATCGTTACAGTGAAGTGGTACTTGGTCTGGAGGGCGGTCGCGACCGACTGGGCATCGTTGACGCAGCCCTTCAGGTTGACGCCGTCGAGGCCGGGGTACTGGTTGACGCCCACCACGAGCGCTTGATCGGCGCGCGCCGGCGAACCTATGGCCAGCGCCGCACAGGCAGCTAATGCAAGGCCGCCTTTTTTGACTATGTGGTCTCGTAACATTTTCATCCTCATAACGAACGAATAACGTGCAAATCTTTACTGAGCAGGCTGGGCCGGATTGGCCGGCGCGTCCGGCGCGGCGGGCGCATCCGTCGACGGAGCGGGCGGCGGAGGAGGTGGCGGCGGCACTTCGGTCGACGGCGCGAGGTTAGCCGGAGCGGGTTCCGGAGCTGCCTGCTTGATCGGGGCTATCCAGGTGATGTGCGGCGTGAGCTGTTTCTTTCCGCCGCGCACGAAATCACGCAGGGATGGGCCTCCGGCTACTTCGCCCCACCCTTCCATGG
>Ga0070658_10005778_pt1 | contig 10033 bp, 8 predicted proteins | sample KBSC13metaG_FD_64664 | JGI IMG/M metagenome (GOLD analysis project Ga0070658, IMG submission 64664) | Corn rhizosphere microbial communities from Kellogg Biological Station, Michigan, USA - KBS C1-3 metaG | ecosystem: Host-associated > Plants > Roots > Rhizosphere > Soil ... | reverse complement strand
TCGGACTTGTTCACGGGGGCCATTTGAATTTCCTTTTGAGCTTTTGCGCCGACAGTCTTCTGGGCGCTTGAGGTGTCCGGTGATCTCGACCAACCCCTGAGCGCCCAGGCGCATGGCGCCCAGCCGGCCCTCAGGGGCAAGTAAGAAGAAGCCCGCCAATCAGGAGGGTGGGCAGCAGCGCGGCCGGGATCGTGGCGGCGGCCAGAGCCACCTCCCCCGAAATCCCATCGATTTGGCCGCGAATCAGCATTGCCAGACCCTTTTGAGCCCTCAATCCTCGGTCAAAACCGTTGACGGTTGGTTGCCGGGGAGGCTCGATGCGCCGTTTCTAGACGAGAAATGGCAACAACTGCAACGCCAAAAGATGGACAGGACGATTGACCTGGTTTCCCCGGACTATTGCCGTGGGGGCGGCACGAGACCGAGCAACTGCTTGCGGACGCTCACTTCCAGAGGCGCGTTGCAGACCGGCCGATTGTAGAAGCCGCTGCTGCGACACAAGGCGGGCGTCGGACCGCGAAGATCGCCGATTTGGCAGGCGAGGCAAATTCGGAACGCCGCCGCCTCGAGCTGGAGCGAATAGTCGAGCGTCGATGCAGCCGGCTCGGACGGCTGGAAGAGCTGGCTGCCCTTGATGTTTTGGAACCAGGTGTCGATGTGGGCCTTCACCTTCGCGGGATTGGCGACGTCGTCCATGTTGAAGCGACTGTCGAGCAGCCCGATCGAGGCGCGCGGCGTGCGCGCCGCCGAATGGCACGACAGGCAGGATGAGCGGATATTGTCGGCAGGACCGTTGGCACGCCCCATGAAGCCCATGGTGAGACGCTGGTCCCAGCCATAGGTCACGTTCCGCAAATCGGGATTGATCCAGCTCTCACGGATCGCGCCGTCGTAGACACCGGGGTCGTTGCCCCATTGCAGCGATACCGGCACGAGATTGTCGAACAGGGCGTCGCCCTTCGCCGGGCCGCGCCAGACAAACGTCCCGAACACCCATCCGGTGTCCAGCGACCGGCCAGTCTTCGCTGAATCCTTCACTGAAATATCGACCTGAAGCAGGCGCACCGACCGGATCGTGCGGGTGCTGGGATCCTGACCGCCGGAGCCAGCGCCCAAACTGTCGATGAAGGCGTCGTATTCCGGTGCGCCCTGGAGATAGGCAACTTCGTCGGGTGAGGCGTCGGTGAACAGAAATTTGACGGAGACGGTGTCATTCGGAAATTTCATCGCGACCGGGAAAGACGGATTGCAGGGCTCGGCGAAGACCTCCCCGAAGACCGCTGCTCCCGGCCTGTTGTAGAAGCCGACCGCCCAGACCTGGGAACCTCGTGTGTTGGTCTTGGACAGATCGCCGGGATCGGGGCCGCGTTCCTTGGTCAGCCCCATCAACGGCTCGCGCCCGGAGTTTCCGTAGTCGAGCCATTGCGAGATCCACCACTCCTCCTGACCGGTGCCGACGAGCTTGCGATCCGCGATCTTGAAGGACGTCTTCGCGGTACTGAGCACGGCATTCATGTAGTCAGCCGGCTTGGCGCGAAAATCGACCGTTTCCCAAGGCTGCGGATCATTGGGATTGGGTCGCACCGGCGGATAGTCTAGTCGCCACTTGGCCGCGGCAACCGTGCCATTCGCCTTCATTGTACTCGCCGAAAAGCTCTGACACTCATCAGCCTGGCACGACGAGCCCGCAATCATGGCCAAAACGACGACAACTCCTGCCGCTCTCATGACGGGCTCCTTTGCGCCTGCCGGTGAAACCAGTCGAACCACGATTAGGCGCAATGCGGCATCAGGTGTGTTAAATGGTTCACACAACCTTGGCGAATTGCACGAGCAAATCGCCGCATGTCGCGCGAGGTGCCACTGCGCACGCGCTTTCACCGGCTGCCCATTTTGGCAACATGATGGCCCACGTCGCCCCCGGTCTGCTGCCGCCGACTCAGTGATCTTGCTCGCAACGAGCCTATGGCCGGCACAAGAGCGAGCGCGGCAGTAACACCCGACGCCTTCGTCTTTTGCTTTCAGGGAGGTGGACACGGATGCGCAGACACGCCTCTGCGCTCCGAGTCACGCCGGACCAGGGGTGCAGACCGATCAGCCATTCGGCGAGACCGTCGAGCTACGCCGTGCGGCGAGCGCGAGCCCTGCTCTCCCAGCGGTTCAGCATCTGACCGAGCTCGCCGGTGGCGACCGGCGCAGCCTTGCCGGCGATGGCGATCTCGTTGGTGTTGGCCGGTGCGTTGGCACTGAGCCAATCCGGCTCGCTGTACTCACGCCAGCGGCGCGCCTCGGCTCGCCTTTTGCGGGAGACGTAGTCGCGGGTGAAATAGCCGGCCGCAAATGCAATCCCGAGCAGCAAAACCAGTACGACGACAGCGACCACAGTAAACTCCGACTTACGCCCCAGATGACGTTCTGCCAGCCTCGCGCGGGAGGTCAAGGCTTGACATGCGAGAGAAACCAGCGGCGCTCGTCCCTTGGGCAGATGAATTGTCGCGCGGGCCGGCGGAACGCCTCCCGTGTCGGCGTCGCCGTTCCAATACGCAACAATCTCTTGTTGGGGACGACATTATCAAGCTTGACATGGATTGCATTTTGATCAGGCTACAATCATTGAGAGAATGACGTTCGTTATTTCGTCGAGCACGGATTGCGATCATGAATTCAGAAGACCACGGTGCGCACGTCGCTGCGTATTGGTCGTACTTGTCGACAAAGAAATACTTCACCCGGGATGCCCAAGCGCAACTGATAAGAGCTGAAAGGAATGCGCTCAACGAAGGCCGGATGGCGCGGCGCGGAGTCGGGCCGGAATTTCCATGGACCGGGCTCGCACTTTCCGGCGGCGGCATCCGGTCGGCGACCTTCAGCCTCGGCGTTCTGCAAGCGCTCGCACGGAACGATATCCTCAAGCATTTCGATTTCATCTCGTCGGTGTCGGGCGGCGGCTATATCGGCGCTTCGCTGCAATGGTGGTGGACCCAGGGACAAAACGGCGTTGGGCCTGAGAACTTTCCGTATGGGCCTGGATCTGTGGGAGCGGACCAGACGCCGCCATTTGCAACCAAACAGCAGCGCTCGAGGCTGAGCTTCCTCAGAAGTCACGGGAAATATCTGATACCCGGTCAGGGCATCAACATATGGTCGGCTCTGGCAGTCGTGCTCAGAACGGTCCTGCTCAGCGTTGTGGTCTGGATCCCGCTTCTGACACTGCTGACGTTCCTAATCCTGCTCGTCGATTTTCATGTCGTGGATAAAGCCATCAACGCGACGTCGGGCCGACCTGAGACCCATCCCGCGATCTCCTCGCCGTTTGCGAGCTTTTTCACCGGGCTGGACGTCGACAAGCTGGACGTCGACAAGCCGGAGGTCGCCAAGGCGGAACAGCCGGCGGCCAAGACTTCGCCTTCAGCGAACCTGGGACCTTCCGGCGCCGATTCGACGCCTGCCGCACCGGGGATCGAGGCGGTGAAGCAGAAGAGCGACATCGTCAATGAGAATGAAACGGCGGTGGATAACGGAAAGACCGCTACCGCGCCTGCAGCCAGCCCGGAACCATCCAGCGCCGATGCCACGCCCGCGACAAAGGGAATCGAAGATGCCAAGCACAAGAGCGACATCGTCAACAGGAGTGGCACGGCGGCGAATGACGGAAAGAGAAAGGACGCAAGACTGCGGCAAGCCTTAGCGGAGGCCCTCGCGCCGCGGACGTTGTTCGCTGTGCTGCACTGGCTGGCGCTCCTGGGCGCCGCGCTGTTCGTCGTCGTGGCGCTTGTTTTCGCCCTGCTCAGCGGAGCTTCAGAAAAGCCGAGGCCAAAGGGAATCGGCTTCTGGCTCCTGCTCGCGCTCGGTGTGATTTGCTTGGTCATTGCAGGTTTCCTTCTGTCGAGGAAGGAACTGGCGGATTTCGTAGATATGGATTGGGTTCTCGTGGTGCTATTCAGCCTGGTCGGCGCCACGATCGTCGGCCGATCCGCCGTCGACAGCGACCCCAGTGGAAGCTACAGCCTCCGGCGCAATCTCGAACTGTGGTTCGGGCGATGGTTTCTTCGCTGGGTCGTCATCGCAGTGCTGGGCATTGTTCCGCTGTTGCCCCTCTATGCGATTTCGGCTTCCGCCGACAAACTTGGCTCTTCATGGCATGTCTTTGGGGCGGTGCTCACGATCCTGAGCGGCGCGATCTCCGCGCTCTACGGATACTATCTCAAGCTGAAGAACTGGATGCCCGGACTCGCCGGCCAGATCTTCGCACCCGCCGGCGCCGCCGTCTTTCTGCTCGGCACGTTGACGATCAGCTACACGCTCTCGATATTTGCAATAGCCTCACTGACGACCGACGCGAAGGCCCTCGCCGACGAGCTCGCTGACACGAGACACCTGCTTCAACAGATCTTCCCGCCTGTGTTCATTCTGGCGATCCTGGTCGGCTGGCTCGCCAACCTCAACCATGTCGGCCTGCATCGCTTTTATCGCGATCGCCTGATGGAAGTATTCATGCCGAGGCCGGCGGCCGTGAGACAAAATCGCGTCTCCGCTTCGACGGGGGCCGATCTCCTGAACGTCGGCGATCTCAAATCGTCCGGGGGCATGGCTGGACAGCCGCGGGACCTGGGACGCGTGCCCTACCCGCTCGTGAATGCATTTGCCTTTCTTACCGACAGCAGCGATGGACGCGTTGAGCTGCGCGGCGGCGACAACTTCCTCATCTCCCCACTTTACGTCGGATCGCGCGTCACGGGCTGGCGCAAGACGAACGACTATTGCGACATCCATGGCCCTCTCACGCTTGCGACGGCCATGGCGGTCTCCGGTGCGGCCGTGAACTCCAACGCCGGATATATCGGGACCGGCCTCACCAGGGACCGCCTGGTCTCGGCCGTCATGACGATCCTGAACATGCGCCTTGGCGCGTGGATCGGAAATCCGAAGCAGGCGCGGCCGGGGCCTCGACGGTCCTATGTTCCAACGATGCTGAGGCGCCGAAAGACGCCGTCCTATCTCTTCCCGATGCTGACGTCGGGATTGTTCAGCGTGCCGACGCAGGACAGCCGGTTCATCGAGGTCTCCGACGGCGGGAACTTCGAGAATCTCGGCATTTACGAATTGATCAGGCGAGAGGTCGGCGTGATCCTCGTCGTCGACGGTGAAGCCGACCCGACGCTGGCGTTCCCCGCGCTCGTTTCGGCCATCAACCGGGTCAAGGAGGATTTTGGCGCGACGATTCGGCTGTCCAATCTGCAAGGACCGGATCAGCTTCTCCCCAGCGCGTCGCTGACCGGCTATCCGGAAGGCGCGAAATTCGCGCAATCCCCGTTCATGATCGGCGAGATTTCCTATGCGGGGTCAAAGAAGGGAGTCCTCATCTACATCAAGGCAACCTTGATCAAGGAGCTCGACTTCACAACCTACGGCTACCGCGCTGGCAGCACGGATTTTCCACATGAAGGGACGGAGGACCAGTTCTTCAGCGAGGCCCAGTTCGAGGCCTACCGGAATCTGGGCTTCGTATGCGCCGAGAGGATGATCGCGGGAACAGGGATCGCCAAATGGATCAATTCGGACAGCCACCCGCCGGCTCAGGTGGCCGGCCTGTGAGCATAACCACCGCGGCTCAGACCGCGAAGCGGGACCAAAACACGAAGACGAACAGCATCGCCCAATTGAGCAGGACGAGCGCGGCGACTGTCGTCAGCGACGGCAGGTAAAGGCGGCGGGCCGAACGTCCGATCAGGAGGCAACCCAGCAATACGCCCACCAACGCATAGGCAAAGCCAAGCAGGGCATCGACGGGGTTGCGGCTTGTCACGGCGAGCAGATTGACCAGAAAGTCCTCGACCGGTTGCACCACCAGAAGATCTTGGGGAACAATAAACGCAAGAAGCGTGAGCAGCCAGGTCAGGACGTAGACCCTGGCGGCTGCGATCCGCGAAGCGGGCTGCGTCGCAACCCCGCTGAGCAGGACCAGCGCCAGGGCCGGAACGAGGCCAATGGCCCAGATATCGAAGCGATCGATCAGGAAAACGTTGTGCTCGGCCGCGAACGTCTTCGCGACGACGAACAGCAGACAAACGGCCAAGAGTTCGGCGGCCAGCCAGCCATCGAACGTTCCTGCGCTACGCCCCCTCGGTCCGTAGGACGACGAAGGCTGCGCCGTCTCGTCTTTCAACAGAAGAAGGGACATCTATTCGACCTATCCAACAAGGCTACTCCGTCAGCTTCTACGAATTGCGTTAATCGCGAGTTATCACCGGGACATGTTCCACTGCGATTCGTCGCCCCGCACCGGAAATTGTTCAGATCCTGTCACCCGCTCCAGATCATTGATCCTGACAAAGAAGTTCGGCTGGGCAACCGTCAGGGTAAACGCCACGCATGCGATACGGTTCTCGTCAGTCTGGTAACGACGTACCTCTACGTTACGATTGCTGAAGGCCCCTGCGAAAGAAGGAGATACCCCCAATGCGGCAATTAAGCGACTCTTGAACTGGGCCACGACAACGCCGGTTGTGAAGGAAAATTGCCCGCGATTGCTCCTGCCGCCAAAGCTGTCGCTCGTCAGGTCATTAGACTCCTTGCACTGGTCGCGCCGCCCCACATAGGCGGAATGCAGCCCGCCCTCGATAACGGATTTTTCGGCCCATGGGATACGCGACACACTATCATGATACCTATCATAGGATTCGCCGCGAACCTGTCCCTCGAACGAGGAGGATTTGAAGACATATTTCCTTGGGCATTCCGGGCGTGGATAGGGTCGGGCCGGCTCGATGCGCCTGAGACCGACCATTTCCGGCCCTGGCGGGGCGGGGTCGGCGCCCAGCATGCGACCGCTCTTGATCACGAGCATTCCAGGCCTGCCTTGCGGCAGCCAGTTCTCGCGGGCGACATAGATGAAGTCCACTTCCGTGGGCCGCTTGCTGTCGATGGAAGGATCAGTGGCCAACTGCGTCCACCCCACAGTCCTGGGCGCCAGATGCGGCCGATAGAACAGAGCGCCGTCCTGCAACTGAGAGAGATCGGCCTTCATTCCCCCACATAGAACAGTTTGGCCGGCGGCCGGATCGACGGCCGCCGCGAAAACGACGGCCAGTGCTGCGACAGCAAGGATTTTGCTCTTCATGAGTATCGTTGCCCCATCAATATCTCGAGGGCACCGCAATATATGGATGACCTTCGCCCTCTGGTTGTGCGGATATAGCATGCAGATTCGGCTTTCGCCATGCTCGAGTGGCCCGAGATAGCCCTCCCCCTCGCAACCGTCATCGGACCGCACTACCTTCCCCCTGCTCGGCCGGATCAACCGGCCAGCCGAACATGATCGGGAGGACGCGATGACACGCCAAAAGCAGCGTGACCAGGATGCTGCGCTTTCACGGCGAACGCTCGTTCAGGGGCTTGCGCTCGGCGCCGCCACTTTGGCCGGCGCCGGCTCCGCGCTGGCCCAGACCGGACCTGCCGCGCCGCCGACGACGATTACCACCCCGCCACGCGATTTCGGTCCCAACGGCGCGCCGACCACCTATTTCTGGGACCCCGACGTCATCGCGGTCGATCCGTCCTTCAACGATCTCGCGCAGCCCAACACGGCGATCAAGCGTCTCTACACGGGCCTGCTGTGGGCTGAAGGCCCGGCATGGAGTGCACAGGGCCGCTATCTGCTATGGAGCGACATTCCCAACAACAGGCAGATGCGCTGGAGCGAAGACGACGGTCGCGTCAGCGTGTTCCGATCGCCGTCCAACAACTCCAATGGCAACTCGTTCGACTTTCAGGGCCGCCAGCTCTCCTGCGAACATTTGACCCGGCGGGTGACGCGTTATGAACATGACGGCACCGCGACCGTGCTTTGCGACAACTACAACGGCAAGAAGCTGAACTCGCCGAACGACGTCGTCGCGCATCCTGACGGCAGCTACTGGTTCACCGATCCGCCCTATGGCGGCCAGCTCTACGAAGGTGAGCCCGATGCCGCGGGCGGTCCGAGCAATTCCAGTGGCAAGCTCAATCCGCGGATTGGACAGCCGGCCGGCTTCGCACCGGGCAAGCGCGAGCTGCCGACCAATTGCTATCGCATCGACCCTAGCGGCCGTGTCGATCTCGTCGTCACCGAGGAGCAGGTGCCCGATCCGAACGGGCTGTGTTTCTCGCCGGACTTCAAGAAGCTCTACGTCGTCTCAACCGGCAAGGGACCCGGCGACACCGGGCCTGGCGGCAAGGGCGAGATATTCGTGTTCGACGTCGGCGGCGATAACAAGCTCACCAACCACAAGCGGTTCAGCGAGTGCGTGATCGACGGCGTGAAGTGCGGGCCGGACGGCGTGCGCTGCGACGTCAACGGCAACGTCTGGGCGTCCAGCAACGCCGGGCGTGCCGTCGGCTACAGCGGCGTGACGACGTGGTCGCCGGACGGCAAGCTGCTCGGCCGCATCCGGCTGCCCGAAGTGTGCGGCAACGTCTGCTTCGGCGGCCCCAAGCGCAACCGCCTGTTCATGGCCGCGAGCCAGTCGCTCTATGCGGTGTACACGGCCACGCAGGGCGCAGGCCCGGGCTGAGCCCGCGCGAGAGACCACAAGCACGGGCGTCGGCGTGGACCGCCGGCGCCCGCGGTTCCCTGATCGCAATCAAGCTACGCCCCGGGCAAATCTCCGCCATCAATCCAACGAAGATTGAATCGCGCGGCAAGGCCGCAGCGCGGCGCGAAGACATGATGCTCTTCGTTCCCGCGCCCGACTTGAACCGGGAGTTGCGCGATGCGCCGTATGCCAAACGACACCATCATCGTCAGCGTTGGGACCCAGCAATTCGTCACTGAGCTCGGAGACCCGGGCCTGCCCAACAACGGCCGCGGCGGAAGCGACAAGATGATCGCGACCGTCGACGGGAGCAACGCGGTCCTGACATTCGTTGGCGACGACCAGAGCCTGCAAGGACATTCTCACGGAGGAAACGACCATCTGGCTGCGACCGTCACGGGCTTCGGGGACTACGTGTTCGTCGACGGCGATGCGCAGGCGATGTCCGGCCACGCCCGTGGCGGCAACGATGTATTCTACGTCGATGCATCGACATCGATCTACGCGACTCTCGGTGTCTTTGGCGATGCCGAAACCGCCATGTCAGCCGACACGAGCGGCGGCAATGACCTCGTCATTGCATCGACGGGAAACAGATCGTCCGGCGCGTTCAGCGGAGACTCCGGCAGTTCGATGAGCGATCATGCGCAAGGCGGCAATGATATCCTCAGCGTGACCCAGGTCGGCATTTACGGCGGCGCTTCGATATCGGGCGACGCCCTCGTGTCCATGAGCGGCGATGCGCGCGGCGGCAACGACATCCTGATCTACACCGTCGGTGCCGCGGCCCAATCCGGCGGCGCGTCCCTGGTCGGAGACGCAGGCTACATGAGCGACGATACCCGTGGCGGCAACGATATCCTGATCGCGGCTGTCAACGGCAACCCGGACTCCACGTCCATCGTGCTCGTGGGAGATGCCTCGAACATGTCAGGCAACGCGCATGGCGGAGATGATATCCTCCTCGGCAGCAACCGCGACGATTGGCTGTATGGCGATGCACAGACCTACGCCCCGTTCACAGCCGGCTCGATCACGGGCGGCAAGGACATGCTGAATGGCGGTGGCGGAAATGACCAGCTCTGGGGCGGACCGAACGACGACAGATTCGTCTTCAACCAGGGCTCGGGCCTCGACGTGATCAACGATTTCGACGAGGGTAACAAGGCTGTCGGCAGCACGGCGCGAGAGCATGATTTGATCAATTTGCACGATTACGGCTTCGCAGACTGGGCGGCGCTGAAAGGCCTGATCAGTGATGACAGCACAGGAAACGCGGTGATCCATCTGACGGCGACCGACACGATCACGCTGGAGGGGGTCCATACCGCGGATCTTCATGCGAAGGATTTCATTGTGTAAGGGAGAATCATGCGCGTTGTGATCTGCGGCGGCGGCGTGATCGGCGCCTGCACCGCCTGGTTTCTTCGACGTCACGGCATCGATGTCATCGTCGTGGA
>Ga0070658_10005777_pt1 | contig 10033 bp, 8 predicted proteins | sample KBSC13metaG_FD_64664 | JGI IMG/M metagenome (GOLD analysis project Ga0070658, IMG submission 64664) | Corn rhizosphere microbial communities from Kellogg Biological Station, Michigan, USA - KBS C1-3 metaG | ecosystem: Host-associated > Plants > Roots > Rhizosphere > Soil ... | reverse complement strand
ACCATCGGCGAGGCGAGCGGCGCGCTCGCCGGCGATGCGAAGCACCAGCTCGAGGTGATTCGCGAGGTGCGGGCGGCGGTGGAGGAGATCGTCGCCCAGAACAACGGCGTCCGCACCGGTGCCGCCGCGCGGGCCAGCGAGGCGGCGCGCATCCGCGACTCGGCGTCCGAGCACGTCGTCAGCGTCAGGCGGACCGACGAGCTCCTCGGCGAGCTCGGAACGGACTTTCACCAGTCGGTCGCGTCGCTGGAGACGCTGGCCGAGGCGCGCGACCGGGTGACCCAGTTCGTGCAGCTCATCGAGGAGATCGCCAACCAGACCAACCTTCTCGCGCTCAACGCCGCGATCGAGGCCGCGCGCGCCGGGGAGCATGGCCGCGGCTTCGCGGTCGTCGCCGACGAGGTCCGGCAGCTTGCGGCGCGGTCGAGCGCCTCGGCGCAGGAAGTGGCCGAGTCGGTGCGCGCCGTACGGCGCGCGGTCGACGAGGTCCGTCAGCGGATGAGCCGCGGTCGCGAGCGCATCGCCGACGTCAGCGACGTCTCGGCGGCGGGACGCGAGGCGCTGACGGCGATCATGAACGGCTTCGGATCGATGACCGAGTTCGTCTCGCAGATCGCGCCGCGCGTCGACGAGCAGGGCGCGTCGATCGAGCGGCATCTCGCCGCGGTGCGCGAGATCCAGGCGATCGCCGACGCCGCGATGGAGAAGGCGACGCGCAACGCGGCGGCGACCGAGGAGCAGGCCAGTGCGACCGAAGCGCTGACCGCGACCAGCCGCCACCTCACCGAATCGGCGACGACGCTGGCGTCGCTGGCCGCGCGCTTCCGCGTCGACGACTGAAAGCGGAACGTCAGGCAGCGCATGCTGCCTGACGGTGTCGGCCGACGCTCAGTGCTTGGTCGTCACGAGAATCGCGCCGCCGCCGGCGGCCTTGCCATAACGCTGCGTCGCCATCATGGGGTCGAGGTACTGGATCGACGCGACGCTCGACGGCTGTATGCGGTGCAGCGACTGGAGGTCTCCGAACGGGAGGCCGTCCACGTAAGTCACCGGCGGGGTCAACGCCCCGCGCGCCGACAGAAATGTCGGTCGAAGCCGGTCGACCACCTCGTATGCATCGCTGACATTGATCGTCGCGATCTCGTCGGCGGTGATGAGGTTGCGGCTGTGCGGCGCGGTCTGCGCTGTCTTCGGCTGAGTGCAGCCAGCCAGCGCGACTACCGCGGCACACACGATTGCAGCTCTGCGAAACATCCCGGAAGTTCTCCCCGCGGTCAGTGTTTGGTCGTGACGACGATCGCGCCACCGTCGTTGCCGATGCCGAAGCGCTGCGTCGCATCGAGCGCGTTCATGTACTGGATCGTGATGATGCTCACCGCCGGAAGCGTCATCAGCGACTGGACCGTCCCGTACTTCATTCCGTCGACGTAGACCATCGGCGTCGGCGGCGCGGTGTTCTGGATCGACTGCGACCCGCGTGTCTGGAAGAAGGCCGGGCGAAGACGCTCGATTGCCTCGTAGGCGTTGCTCGCGTTCGACTTCGCGATCTCGTCGGCCGTTATGAGGTAGCGATTCTGCGGTGTCGCGTGACCGGTCTTCGTCGGACCGCACGCGGCGAGCACCAGCAGCGCGGCAACAGTGATCCCCGGGTTGCGCATCGTTCCTCCTGACATGGGTGGCCGCCAAGATACCGCCCCGTGCAGCAGGGCGCGAGCACCTTCGCGCCGTCCGTCCGCTCAGGCGAACGACGCGCCGTCGGTGACCGGCGGAGCGGTGATGCCGAGCACCGCCAGCGCGCTCGGCATCACGTCGACGGTGCGGCGCGGGACGCCCGCGGCCGGGCGGTTCACGATCAGCGGGACGAGCATGTGCTCGCGGTGCAGCGCGCCGTGCGACGAGCGGTGGGGGATCGGCTCGTAGCGCGCGCGAAAGTCCCAGCCGCGGGTGGCCGAGAGGATGATCTCGCCCGAGCGCGCGGCACCGGCCAGGTTCGCGATCTGCACGACGGAGTCGGGGTAATCGGTGGCGATCGTCGCCTCCCAGGCTTCGTCGGCGGTGACCGCGGTCAGGTCGACGCAAAGGCCTAACGGGTCTCCATCCGACCTCCGATAGGAGTAGCGTGCGCGGTCTCCTTCGGTGCGCGCGATCTCGACGACGGCGCGGCCGCGGCCGGCGGTGACCACCTCGCAGCGCGTCGGTGACTGAGGGAGGAGGGCGATGTCGACCGCCGGGCGCGCGAGCAGGAGCTCGAGCAACGAGTTCCAGCGCTGCCCGAGTGCGGGCCACCACGGCCGCTCACGCTCATCGAGGTCGAGATAGAGGTGCGCCATCGCATTCCCGCTCACCATCACCGCCACGTCGGGGTGTGCGCGGTAGACCCACGGATGCGCGACGACGCGGTGTCCCTGGTTCTCCACCAGCGCAGCGAGGTCTTCGTGCTCGACCACCGGTGAGTGCCCATGATCGCTGACGATCCACAATTGAGTGTCTTCCCAGCGCCCCTCGCGTTCGGCGTCGTCGCGAAGCTCGCCGGCGATGTCGCTGACGATGCGCATCGCGTCGACGACGAGGCCGTCATCATGTCCCTCGGCGTGCGACGCCTTGTCGATCCCTGTCAGCGCCGCGAAGACGAAGTCGGGGCGATCCTCGCGCACGCGGCGTACGAGCTCCGCGCCCAGCTTGCGGTCGATGTCGAGCCACCCGCTCGCGTCGCCGGCGAAATGCGTCCGCGCCGCCCGCAGCGCGAACCGTGCCCCGCGTCCGAGCCGGCTCGCCCTGGGGAGCCCGCGCTGGATCACGCTCAGCGACCCGAGCGACCGCGGCGCGAGCTCGAAGATCGTCGGCGCCGCCGCGTCGATGTCGCGATCGACGTGCCGCATCTCGTGGCCGACGTAGCTGCGCGTGAAATGCGGAAACGACGCCGTCGTCCGCGCCCGATCGAACCACCGCAGCGCGGGCAGCCCGATCGGTCCGGGGAAACGCCCCATCAGGAACGGCGCATAGGCCGGCCCGGTCACCGAGGGAAAGGTCGACGTCACCGTGTACGCCGCACCCTCGCTGCGAAGTCGCGCCAGCGCGGGGAGCTGTCCGGCGTCCATCGCCGCCCCCAGGCTGTCCGGTCGCGCCCCATCGGCGACGAGGATTATCAGCACGGGGGGAATCTAGCTTCAACACTGCGACAAGAGATGAGGGAGGTTCCGATAGAGAGAGGAGAGATGAGAGAAGCCACCCGGCGCAACGGCGACCGCGGTGTGCCCGTGACCGCAATCGTGTTTTCGTCGCTCATCTCTCCTCTCTCGATCGGGTCCTTCCACGTTCCTCGTCGCCGTGTTGAACCCCGACCAGCCAATTAGATTCCCCGCATGCCACCCAAGAAGACGACGACGGCCGCGAAGCCGCGCGGTGAGGCGGTAGCGAAGCGGACGAAAAGCGCAGGGCCGCCGCGGACGGCGAGCGGGAAGAAAGCGCATCCCGCGCTGCTGGCGGCGGCACAGCAGGAAGCGCAGCAGGGGATGCGCGAGCGGACGGAGGAAGGTCATCTCGCCGCCGGACGCGTTCCGCCCTCGCAAGGAGTCGAGAAGCGCGTCTCGGGCGCGACCGAGCGCGTCGTCGACGACGCGATTCGCGACTGGCGCCCGCCCGTCACCGAGGACGAGAAGCTCCTGACCGGGCGACCGTCGGGCGACCGGCGCGCGAGCGACGACTTCACGCGCACCGACACCTGGCGCGCGATGCGCATCATGAGCGAGGTGATCGAGGGCTTCGACACGCTCGCCAGCGTCCAGAAAGGCGTCTCCGTCTTCGGCTCGGCCCGCACCCATCCCAACGATCCCCAGTACGCGCAGTCGACCGAGGTGTCGCGCCTGCTGGCCGAGGCCGGGTTCTCGATCATAACGGGCGCCGGGCCCGGCATCATGGAGGCGGCAAACAAGGGCGCACGGTTAGGCGGGGGCCGCTCGATCGGCTGCAACATCGAGCTCCCCTTCGAGCAGGGCGCCAACCCGTACGTCGACACGCTCGTCAACTTCCGCTACTTCTTCGTGCGGAAGACGATGTTCATCAAGTACTCGGTCGCGTTCATCATCTTCCCGGGCGGCTTCGGCACCCTCGACGAGATGTTCGAGGCGCTGACGCTGATCCAGACCGGCAAGATCTACCAGTTCCCGGTGATCCTCTTCGGCCGGCATTACTGGGCGGGGCTCGTGCGCTGGCTGCAGACGCGCGTCCTCGGCGAGCGGAAGATCTCGCCCGGCGATCTCGATCTCATCCTTCTCACCGACGATCCCGCTGAAGCGGCCAACGCGGTGATCAGCGCCTACAACGAACAGAACAAGACCGCGAACCAGCGGGCGGAGAAGTCGCATGGCTAAGGACGGCGCCAAGCGCGGCGGCGGGAACAGCAGGAAGGACGAGCCCGCGCGCGAACGCGCCGGGTTCAAGGCGTCGCGTCACGGCACCGGCAAGCGCTCCTCGGCCGCCGGCAACAAGAGTGAGCAGAAGCGCGCGGCCGAGGAGCGCGAGCGCGCCGGCAAGCTCGCCGCGAAGAGCGCCGACACCCACACCTCGCACGAGAGCAGCCGCTTCCTCAAGGGCAAGCGCATCGACCCGCGGCGCGTCGACGGCAGCGAGACCGTCGCCGACCTGATCGACGGGACCTTTCTCGCCTACAACGCGGCGCGCCTCCGCGAAGCGTGTCAGCTCTTCTCGGGGAAGATGCTCGAGTCGGACGTGACGGTCGGCCTCACGCTGACCGGTGCGCTGACGCCGGCCGGGCTCGGGATGGCCGCGCTGATCCCGCTGATCGAAGCCGGCTTCGTCGACTGGATCATCTCGACCGGCGCGAATCTCTACCACGACACGCACTTCGGGCTCGGGCTCGCGATGCACCGCGGCAACCCGCAGGAGAGTGACACCGTGCTCCGCGAAGAAGGAGTCGTCCGCATCTACGACATCTTCTTCGACTACGACGTCCTCCTCTCGACCGACGCCTTCTTCCGCCAGATCATCCGCGCCCCGGAGTTCCAGCGGGCGATGTCGAGCGCCGAGTTCCACAACCTGTGCGGGAAGTACGTCCGCGAGCGCGAGAAGACGTTAGGCATCGGAACGCGGTCGCTCCTCAGCGCCGCCTACGCGGCCGGTGTCCCCATCTACACGTCGTCGCCGGGCGACTCGTCGATCGGGATGAACGTCGCCGCGCTCGCGCTCGAGGGCGGCAAGTGCCTGATCGACCCGAACCAGGACGTCAACGAGACCGCGTCGATCGTCCTCGCCGCAAAGCGCGGGGGCGGGAAGAGCGGCGTGATGATCCTCGGCGGCGGAAGCCCGAAGAACTTCATGCTCCAGACCGAGCCGCAGATCCAGGAAGTGTTAGGCATCGATGAGCGCGGCCACGACTACTTCCTGCAGGTGACGGATGCGCGCCCCGACACCGGCGGCCTATCCGGTGCCACGCCCGCCGAAGCGGTGAGCTGGGGGAAGATCGACCCCGACCGCCTGCCCGACGCCGTCGTCTGCTACCTCGACTCGACGGTCGCCCTCCCGCTCCTCACGAGCTACGCCCTGGCCCGTACGAAGAAGCGCCCCCTCAAGCGCCTCTTCGACAAGCGCCAGCAGATGATGAAGGTCCTCCTCGACGAATTCGCGAAGGCGAGCGAGGAGCCGATGCATTCCGAAGCGACCGACTCGAAGCTGCCGATGCACCGGTGAAGAAGGAGTCAGGGGTCAGGGGTCAGGGCGTGGCGCGTAAGGCCTAACCGCCTGACCCTGATCCCTGACCCCTGACCCCTCTTACGCGTGCGGCGCCCAGCTCTTTTCCCCTGCCTTGTAATCGACGCACGGATCGTAATGCCCCGGCGCCTCACGGTAGCGCATTGCCTGGGTGTAGCCGATCTCGGAGGTGAAGTAGCCGAGCATCGTCAGCTCCTTCACCATCCGGAACCAGTGCGAGCGGTCGTCCGGCTTCTTGTGGTCCATGTAGTTCTTCTGCTCGCGGTCGAGCGACTCGAGGAGCGCGGTGCGCTGCGCCGGCGTCGAATCCATGAACGACTTCCCGTTCGCCTTCCTGCTCGCGTCGTCGAGCGAGTCGAGCCCGTCGCGGAAGATCTTCTGGTCCTTGTCGTCGTAGCAGTCGGTCACCATCAGCGCCATGAACGGCCCGACCTTCGCCGCCTTCGCGCCGGGGGTGCTCGTCGTCGGCAGGATCGTGTCGGCCACTTCGTCGAGCAGCGCGACGTCGTCGCCGCTGAACTTGCCGACCTTCGTTCCCGCCGCCGGGCGCTCGCGCCCGCAGGCGACCAGCAGGTTGCTCCCGCCGACCAGCGCGACGCCGCCAAGGAGGAAGCTGACCCGCTTGATCGCTTCGCGCCGGTCGATCGTCTCGATCTCGTGTTCGTTGGCCATGATCGCCTCGCCGGTCAGAGGTTGCGCCGATTGAGCTCGCTCACCGCGTAATCGGCGGCCCGGGCCGAAAACGCCATGTAGCTGAGCGACGGGTTCTGGCACGCGGTCGAGACCATGCACGACCCGTCGGTGACGAAAACGTTAGGCGCGTCCCAGACCTGGTTGTGCTTGTTCAGCACCGACGTCTTCGGGTCGCGGCCCATCCGCGCCGTCCCCATCTCGTGAATCCCCATCCCCGGGAAGCACGGCTCGTCGTAGGTCTTCACGTCCTTGATCCCGGCCGCCGTCAGCGTCTCGGCCATGTCGTTGGCCATGTCGACGCGCATCAGCCGCTCGTTCTCGCCGGTGGCGCAATCGATCTTCAGCACCGGCAGCCCCCACTTGTCCTTCTTCGTCTCGTCGAGCGTGACCATGTTTGCATGGTTGGGCAGCATCTCGCCGAACGCGGTCCCGCCGATCGACCACTGCCCCGGCTCGGCGGCGTTGTCCTTGAACTTCCCGCCGATCCCGAGCTCGGCCACCGCGCGCGACCACCCATCGCGCCCCGCCCCGCCCTCGTAGCCGAAGCCGCGCAGGTACGGCCGCTTCTCGCCGTTCAGGTTGCGGTAGCGCGGGATGTACGACGGGTTCGGACGGAAGCCGTAGAAGTACTTGTCCTCGAGCCCCTCGACTCGGCCCTGCGCGCCGACGCGGAAGTGATGGTCCATCAGGTTGTGCCCGAGCTCACCCGAGCTGCTGCCAAGGCCGCCCGGCCAGATGTCGGTCGCCGAGCGAAGCAGGATCCACGTCGAGTTGAGCGTCGACGCGCAGAGGAAGATGACCTTCGCCTTGTAGTCGGTGGTCGTGTTGTTGATCGCGTCGAGCACGCGCACGCCAGACGCGCGCTTCTTCTGCTTGTCGTACAGCACTTCGTTGACGATCGCGAACGGGCGCAGCGTCAGGCGCCCCGTCTTCACCGCCGCCGGCAGCGTCGAGGACTGCGTGCTGAAGTACGCGCCGTACGGGCACCCGAGCCAGCAGGCGTCGCGGTACTGGCACGAGCCGCGTCCGGGAAGCGGCTGGCTCAGGTTCGCGGTGCGCGCCGAGATGAGCCGTCGCTTTCCGTCGAACAGCTTCGTCAACCGCTCCGCGACCATCGACTCGGCGCAGTTGAGCGGCATCGCCGGCTGGAACTCGCCGTCAGGCAGCTGCGGCAATCCTTCCTTCGAGCCGGCGATGCCGGCGAACTTCTCGACGTGGCTGTACCACGGCGCCATGTCCGCGTAGCGGATCGGCCAATCGATGGCGACGCCTTCCTTGGCGTTGGCCTCGTAGTCGATGTCGCTGAAGCGGAAGCTGCACCGTCCCCACATCAGCGACCGCCCGCCGACGTGGTATCCGCGATACCAGTCGAAGCGCTTCACCTCGGTGTACGGCGACTCTTCGTCGGATGCCCACCAATCGAGATTCTTCTCGTTGAGCGGGTAGTCGCGGCTGAGGACCGGATAGCGCTTGATCATGTCCTGCGTCCGCCCGCCGCGGTGCGGATATTCCCACGGCGCCTTGGTCGCGTTGATGTAGTCCTTGACGTGCTCGATGTTCTTGCCGCGCTCGAGCAGCAGGGTGCGCAGACCGCGTTCGGTCAGCTCCTTCGCCGCCCAACCGCCGGAGATGCCGGAACCGACGACGATCGCATCGTACTCCGTGGATTCCATCGCTCCTCATTCGTAGAGGGATCACAACAGCATTCCGCCGGATGAGCAGCGGCGCTGACGACTCGCGCCGCGAATATGGCGCGCGCTCTGGCCGTTGTCGATCCGCTGCCGGCGGGCTAGTGGTGCCGCGCCGCGCCGCGCCGGATCGCCGTGACAAGATTCTTCTTCCCGTACTCGCCGCGCGAGACGTACGACGAGAAGCTCTCGCGGCCGAGGAGCTCGCGGCGGATGTCGTCGTCGCTCCAGCCGCGGGCGACGCGGTCGTCGACCGCTCCTATGATCTCCTCGATCCAGTCGGCCTTGCGCCGCAGCGCCATCGCCGGGTTCGCGATGGCGCCGCGATGCGCGTCGAAGAGCCGCACCGGCTCGAGGGCGGCGAACCGCCGCAGCGTCTCGACGAGGAGCCGCGGATCTTCCTCCGGATGCGCGACCCGCACCTTCACGCCGAGGAAGAGGTCACCGGCGAAAAGCGTGCGGCGTTCGGCGTCCCAGACGACGTGGTGATCGTGCGAGTGCCCGGGGGCGGGGAGCAGCTCGAGCCCCGGGATCGAATTGGCCGGGGTGACGCTGCCTAACGGTGCCGGACTTCCCCAGACGATGCGCCGGTAGACCGGTATCGGCTCCCCGGCCCGGACCAGCCGCGCGACCTCGGGGGGAATCATCAGCGGGATCGCGGCCGCCGCCAGCGCCGGCGCTCCGCCGCTGTGGTCCTCGTGGTGATGGGTGATCATCGCCGCGCTGATCGAGCGCTCCCGCGCCAGGCGGACCACGTCGGCCGCGGCGGCGGGGAAGCCGCTGTCGATCATCACGCCGCGAGTGACGTAGACGCTGACTTCGTAGCCGACGGCGCGGCTCCGCCAATGCGAGAGCCGCACGCGCGTGACGTCGCCGTGCGGCTCGACCGTGGCCCGGATCATCGCCACCGGGACGCGCTGCCTAACGGCAACGGCGCGATGACCGCCGCCGGTGCGCTACTTCGCCTTCCCGCGCGGCGTGTTGCCGCGGCGCGTCCAGATCTGGATCAGCCCGCACGAGCTGCCGGTCGAATACTGCACCGGGATCTCCGATGGTCCACGATAGACCGCCATCCCGGCGATGTCTTCCGGCCGCGCCAGCGCGTCGATGTCGCCCGCGTCGCCGGTGAGCTGCAGCCCGTCGATGACGATGCTCGGCTGGCACGAGCCGCTGAAGCCGCCGCCGCCGCGGATCGAGATGTTCGCCTGACTCCCCGGGGCGCCGCTCGAGTAGACGGTGACGCCGGGCGCCGTGCGCAGCAGGTCGCTCGTCTGGAAGGGCTGGCGATTCTCGATCGTCTCGCGGTCGATGAAGTAGCCGAAACCGCGCTTCTTCGCGTCCATGAACTCCTGCGTCGCGCGGTCGTAGACACGCTCGCCGGTGACCTGGACGTTCTGGAGGATGCGCGCCGCCGAATCGAAACGAATGTCGAATCGGGCCGGACGCTTCGGCGAGAGCGTCACGCTGCGCGCGATCGGGACGAAGCCGATCGCGCGCGCCTCGAGCGTCTGCGTGCCGCCGGGGAGGTTGGTCAGCGTGTACGCACCCGTCGCATCGGCGACCGTTTCGAGGTCTGTCCCGCGGAGCGCGACGCGGGCGCCGGGGAGGACGCTGCCTGACGGCGTGCGAACGAGGCCGCTGACCCGCGCGGTACCACGGCGCACCGGACCGCTCGCCGTCGCGGTCATCACGGTGTCGCTGACGTCGAGCGAGAGCTGGACCGTCGCCACGCGGCCGGGCTTGACCTCGACGTTCACCGCGCCGGTGACTGCCTTGCCGAGTCCGGCCCAGACGTTGAGCGTCGCATCGCCGGGAAGCCCGCACATCCTGAATCGGCCGCCGGCGTCGGTGGTCGCTCGCACCGACGCCGGCGGCCGATTCAGGATGTGCGGGCTTCCCGGCGATGCGACGCTCAACGTCTGGGC
>Ga0070658_10005775_pt1 | contig 10035 bp, 9 predicted proteins | sample KBSC13metaG_FD_64664 | JGI IMG/M metagenome (GOLD analysis project Ga0070658, IMG submission 64664) | Corn rhizosphere microbial communities from Kellogg Biological Station, Michigan, USA - KBS C1-3 metaG | ecosystem: Host-associated > Plants > Roots > Rhizosphere > Soil ... | reverse complement strand
CGCCCGCGGGCGCGAGGCTGCCGAGCGGCCACCAGGTGTACGACTCGTAAATCGCGCCGAGCAGAAACGTCATGCCGCCGAGACACCAGAACGCCGCGATCGCGAACTGGCTCAGGAGCGTCGACGTCAGCGACGTCTGCTGCCCCTGGCTCGGGTTCTGCATCTGCAGTTGATTGAAGCCGGTCAGATCGTCGACGTACGTGCCGACGCTTTCCGCGGCCCAGAACACCGTCGATGCCGCGAAGCCGAGCCCAACACCGATCAGCGCCTCCTTCAGGCCGATACCGACGAGTATCGTCGCATCCCCCTGCTCGAGCAGGCCGCGCTGCCCGTATGCGACGAAGCTGCCCCACAGCAGCGCGAGCGCGGTGCGCACGCGGCCCTGCACGACGTTGTCGGACGTGGGCGGAAAGATCATCATCAGCACCATCAATCGCTCGCTGCAAAGGCCGAGCACAATCAGAAACCTGACCAGCTGGTGGCTCGATTCGATCGATGCAAAGGTGATATCGCTCATGTCCGTCGTCTGTCGTTCAAGGGATGTTTGCCTGCGAGCAAGCTCGCTGCTTCAAAACGCCGGGCTGGGCCGGCGGCTCTCCGATGTTTCCTCGTCCTGCGCGTCCTCGATCGCCAGCTCGATGGCCTTGACGAGCGCGTCGCGCCGCTTGCCGTAGATGTCGATGCGCGCGCGGTTGCGCAGAATTTCCGTGCGCATCGCACCGATCTGCGCCTGCTTCGCCGCCAGCGCCTGCGCGGCCTGATCCGCCTGTGCTTCGAGCATTGCTTGCTGCTCGGCCGCATGCGAGCGGAATTCGCGCAGCGTCAGATACGCGTCGGCCCTGAACGAAGCGCCGCCGAGCATCGTGTCGATCTTGCCGTCGTGCGCAGCCAGCTCGGCCGCATGCGCGCGCACCGCCGCCCGGCACTCTTCCAATACGCCCGCGAGCGCCTGCAACTCGCCGCGCAAAGCGCCGAGCGCCGCATTGAGCTTGCGATCGAGCTGGCGGCGGCGCGAGAGCACGCGCTCGAACGCGGCAACGCGGCGGTCTTTCATCGCTGGCCTCCGGCATCAGGACTGGACGATTTCGCCCAGGGCCGCGAGTGTGTCGTCCGGATCGACGAGCAGATCGGTCGGCTGCCCGAGGAAATCCCGAATCGCGTCGATCTTTGCAATGGCTTCGTCGGCAAGCGCATCGGTGCCGCTCTGATACTCGCCCACCTGCAGCAGAAGTTCGACCTCCTTGTGCTTGGCCATCAGCCGCCGCACGTGCCCGGCCGCCGCCACGTGCTCGCGCGAAACGACCTGCGTCATCACGCGCGAGAGGCTGCCGAGCACGTCGATCGCCGGATAGCGGTTCTGTGCGGCGATCTCGCGCGACAGAATCATGTGGCCATCGAGAATCCCCCGCACTTCCTCGGCGATCGGGTCGCCGCCCGATTCGTCCTCGGCCAGCACCGTATAGAGCGCGGTGATCGAGCCGAGTGCCGAGCGGCCCGCGCGCTCGAGCAGCCGCGGCAGCTCCGCGAAGATCGACGGCGGAAAGCCGCGCCGTGTCGGCGGCTCGCCCATCGCGAGGCCGATTTCGCGCTGCGCGCGCGCAAAGCGCGTCAACGAATCCATCATCAGCAGCACGCGCATGCCGCGGTCGCGGAAGTATTCGGCCACTGCCGTTGCCGCATAAGCGGCCTTCGCGCGCTCGATCGACGAGCGGTCCGAGGTGGCGCAGACGACCACGGAGCGGGCCATTCCGTCGGGCCCGAGGATGTGCTCGCAGAATTCGCGCACTTCGCGGCCACGCTCCCCGATCAGCGCGATGACGTTGACGTCGCAGCGCGCACCGCGCGCGAACATACCCATCAACGTGCTCTTGCCCACGCCCGCCGGTGCGAAGATGCCCATGCGCTGCCCCTCGGCCAGCGTCATCATGCCGTCGACGACGCGCACGCCCGTGGGCATCGGCGTGTCGACGACGGGCCGCGACATCGGATCGGGCGGATCGGCGATCACGGGCTGCCACTCGTCGCATTCGAGCGGCCCCTTGCCGTCGATCGGCTCGCCGAGGCTGTCGATCACGCGGCCGAGCAGGCGAGGGCCGATGCGCAGCGAAAGCGGCCGCCGAAGCCCCACCACGCGCGTGGCCCGCGACACGCTGCCGAGCCGGCCGAACGGCGAAAGCAGCGCAACGTCGCGCGAGAATCCGACCACTTCCGCACGCTGCAGCAATCCGCCTTCGGGCGAGCGCAGCTCGCACAGCTCGCCGAGCGTCGCGTCGAGGCCCGATACGCGTACCAGCGTGCCGATCACTTCCTGCACCTTGCCGCATGCCGCGGGTTGCGCGCGGGCGCGCAGTTCGCGCTCCATCGCATCCGCCAGCGCCGAAAAACCGCGCACGGCGTGGTGTTGCGCTTCCGGCGTCCCGCTCGCTTCGCCGGTTCGGAGATCGTCCGCGCTGTCGATCATGGCGCTTCCTTCGTTGTCATGTGCTCTTCCGTGTGCCGTGTGAAGCGCGCTCAGACGGACATCGCGTCGGCGTCTTCATGCGCGACGTCGGCCGAGCCGTCGGCGAGCAGGTCGGCCGCCGTTTGCATGGCGCCACCGTCTTGCCAGCCTTCTTCGATGCCGATGTTCCCGCCCGTGTCGTCGCCAGCGCGTTCATCTGCTTCGTCGCGGCCCTCGCCAGCGCCGATGGCGTGCTCGCCGGTCAGCGTGTCGGCGTGCGCCGCGATATCCGCCAACGCGCCGAAATCGCGTTCGTCGGAGACGTGTGCATCACCCTCCGGCCGCGCATCGGGCGCGTCACACCCGGGTGCCGGCGCCACGCTGCGCACCGCGCGCGCCAGTGCGCCGCGCATCGCGGCCAGGTGCAACGACAAGCTCGCGTCGATCGCACCAAGATCGGTTTCGGCGATGCACGCGCCGGGCGCGAGCGCCGCATCGGCCACGGCGCGCAGCCGCACGGCGCGCCCGGCCTCGCGCCATGCCAACGCGGCTTCCTCGAACGCCGCGCTCGCCGCGGCCAGATCCGACGGATGAACGCGCAGATGAATCGGGCTGCCGTCCGCGACGATGCGCTCGACCGTCGCGGCCGCGCGCGCGAAGAGCGCCTTGGGATCCGCCGACGCAATGATCTGCTCCACCGCAAGCGTCACGAGTTCGGCCAGCCGGTTCTGCTGCGCGGGCTCGATCCGGCAGGCTTCGGCGCGCGCCGCCGCCGCGCGTTCGTGCCAATCGGCCAGCCCGCGCCGCAAGCCGTCGTCGTAACCCCGCTCGGCCGCCTGCGCAAACTCGCGCATGGCTCGCTCGACGAGGTCGTCCGCGCGGGCCTGCGCATCGTCGAGCAGCATGCGCGCTCGGGCGCGCGCCGCGTCCAGCGCCTCGTCGCATTGGCGATGCATCTCGGCATACGCCGCATCGATCTCGACGATCGCCGCGAGATCGGCATGACGCAGCACGTCGCCTTCGACACCCACGCCGAGGCCCGTGCCTTCGGCCTGCGGATTGCGTAACCAGATCACCATGACCACTCCGGAAACAGGTCGGGCAGTTGCGAGACGATCGAAAGGCTCGGATTCGAGCCCTCCGAAGGCAGTAATGAAGGCGGCAACGAAGGTGGCGGCAGCGCCCCCGCGTCGTCACGCACCGGCATGGCCAACTGCATGATCGCGACCGGGCCGCTCGGCGCCCACCGGCAGTCGCGCTCGAAGAGCCGAAAACCGAGCCAGGCGAGCGCATCGCCGTCAACCGAGTCGAGCGACACGTGCATCGCCGATGACGTGCCATGCGTGCGCGCGGCACGCAAGCGGGCATCCCCGCCAAGGTCGCGCCCGCGCGCGAGGAGCAGCTTCACGCCGCGCGCCCCGATCCAGCTCGCCAGTTTCTCGCGGCGCGGCCGGTCGATCCAGGCGCGCAACGCGTCGGCCTGCTCCACGAGCGCGCGCAAGCGGAACACGGTCACGCAATCCTGTGCCGGCAGCACGGCCAGTGCCGAGTCCGGCGCGTCGAACGCGGCGAGCGGCGGCACCGGCATGCCCCATTCGTCGAGCAGCGCGGCGGCAAGCGCCTCGACCTGCCCCGGGCCACATGCGTCGAGCAGGTCCGCGCAGGGCACCTGCGCGCGGCGCGCGGGATGCATCCAGTCGAATAGCGTGCGCCGGCGCCGATGATGGCTATCCAGCCGGGCCGCAACGGCCGCCGGCACCGCGACGCAGGCAAGTGCCGTCGCTCCGCTTGCGGCGGCGAGGCTGTCGTCGGTTGCGTCGTATGTGCTCATCGTGGGCTCACCCTGCTTGCCATGCCAGTCGTGCGATCGCGCGGGCCGACCGTCATGCCGGCGCTTTCGCCGCGCGCCCTGTCCGGCGCGCGAGCAGGCCCGCCAGGCCGCCGCCGCCCTTGAGCAGGGTGCCGCGCAAGAGCGCAAAGCCGCCGGCGATCATCAACAACAGCATGCCGAGCGCGCCTCCCGCATAAACGATCCACCCGCCCTGTCGCCGCGGGCGGGCAGGCACATCGGGTGCATCGGCCGGCACGCTCGTCACGCTGACCTGATCGTAGGTCAGCCCCTCTATGCTGTGCACGACGAGGTTCTTGATCGCGGGGGTCATCCGCTCGAGATTCGCATCGGGCCGGTACTTGATGAAGACCGACGCGGACGACGGCTTGACCGACTGCGCCAGCGGATCGTTGTTCGGCAGCACGATCTGCACGCGCGCCACGACCACGCCGTCGATCTTCGACAAGGTATCGTCGAGCTCCTGCGACAGCCCGTAGATGAAGCGCACGCGCTCCTCGGTCGGCGTGGATACGAGCCCGTCCTTCTTGAAGAGCGAGCCGAGGTCGTCGAACTTCTTGCGCGGAATGCCGCGTGCGCGCAGCACTTCCACGGCATGCACGATCTGCTTTTCGTCGACGCTGACCGACCAGGTCTTGCCGCCGTCCGGCGTGCTCTTTTGCGCATCGACGCCCGAGCTCAGCAGCGCGGCGACCATCTCGTTGCAGTCGCTTTCGCTCAACTGGCCGTACAGCTCCTGCTTGCAGGCCGCGAGCGACAGCACGAGCACCGCCGCCGCGACGAGCCGCCATGAAGCGCGCGGCCTTGAAGGCACGAGGTTCGATTTCATCAGAATTTGCTCCGAGAAACCCCGCCATTTCCCCCAAGGGGACTTCCTTCGGGGCGGATGGCGGGAAGGACTGTGGTGTCGAGCATGATCGAGATACCAACGCTGCGCTGAACATTCTCCGATGCGGACGTGCATCGCCAGGTGTGGGAGTCACCTGCCTTTAGGCGGGTGAGGACGTCAAGTCATTGGTTCTTCATGAGCGTCTGCACGGCGTCCTTCGACGACTGGACGGTCGCCATCTTCACCTGCAGGTCGGCGTTCAGGCTCGCGATCTCGAGCTGGATCGTCATATCGGCGGCGGCGAGGCGCTCCATCGACAGCGCGCTCATGTGCTGGGTCATGTAGAGCACGTCGTTCGGCACTTGCCGGTAATAGTCGGCCTGCTCCTCGACCGCCTTCGTCACGAGGTCCGCGCGCTCGGTCGGGTGAGCGGCTCCCGCGTGCGGCTGCGCTGAGGCCATCATCGCCTGGAATTTATCGACGAGTGGTTGCGACACGGCGTCCGCATTCGGCGCCGCGGACGACGTGCCGGTCACGCGGGCCAGTTCGTACTCGAGTTGCGATGCTGTCGTGATGCTCATTTCGTTTCTCCTGGTAGCGGCAACAGGCTCAGACGCGCATGTACTGCATCGTCAGCAGCATGTCGCTGGATGAGGGCGACGGCGTCGCGTCCGCCACGCTGTCCTCGGCATGCGCTCCGTTCTCGAACGCGAGCGCGGAATCCGGCGCAACGAAGTGCCCCGTGCGCTTCGCCGTCGCGACCGCCTGCTTCAGTTCCTCGCTCGCGAGCAACACCTTGGCGAGCCGTTCGACGTCTTCGTTGCCGCCTTCCTCCAGGAGGGTCCGGGCCTCCTCCTGCCACCCGAACTCCTGGCGGGCCTTCAGGCACTGCAGCAACATTCCCTTGCTCGCCGGCAGGCACACCGAACGCTCGACCAGGTCTCGAAAGAGCCATTCGGCTTCGCTCCATTCCTGGCGCACCATATGCAGCCAGCCGTCGAAAAACGCGAATTCGGCGGAATCAGGGCGCAGCAGATGCAGCCCTTCGACGAGGTGCTCCAGATCGTCGATGTCAACTTGCTCCGGCGTGCCGGCGCGGGCCAATGCGACCCTGACCAGGTCGACGATCGCGCCGACGACTCCCGACGGGCACTGCGGCCGATCCTTCAGAACGTCCATCCTTTCCCCCAAGGAAATCAGATTCGATCCGATGAGCCGCACCCGATGGGGGACGGCCTTCCGTTGACGCTAAGTTACGCAACGCGACGCGGGTGCCGCGTGCCGCGCACGAAGTCGCACAACGAATTGCGAAGCTGCCGCAAGCGACAGGCGACGGCCAGCGTCGCTTTCGCTTCCGTCCGCGCTCACGCTGCGCCGCGTTGCACGTTGCCTCGTGCGTTGCCCGATTCGCGCAGTCCGCGCTTACCGTGAAGCGACCTTCCGTCACCTCGCTTCGCAGCCCTTGTCCTTGCTTCGCATCGCCATCGCGCCGGCCGCGGCGCCGCCGCTAACGTTGCATCGGGGCGCCCCATCCCGGGTGCCCGCCTGCGAACAGCAAAGGACAGTCCGTCATGAGCGACGAGAAAACCGAAGAGCCCACAGACAAGAAGCTGGACAAGGTCCGCGAGGAAGGTCAGGTCGCGAAGAGTTCCGACCTCGTCGAAGTCGCGTCGCTGGGCTCGATCGTGCTCGTGCTGACGGCGGGCCAGCACTACCTTGCCGATACGCTGCGCGCGGTCGTCAAGGAGGCGATCGATTTCACGCACGGGCCGCGCGAGTTGCAGGACCTCTCGGTCGCGCTCGTTCATATGGGCCTGCAGGCGCTCGGCCTGCTGTGCGGGATCGCGGCCGTCGCGCTCGTCGCGGCCTTCCTCGCGCTTGCCCCGCAAACGGGGCTCAAGATCTCGCTGAAAGCCGTCATGCCGAAGCTCGCGTCGGTCAGCCCCGGGTCCGGCTTTCAGCGGATCTTCTCGATGAACTCGGCCATCGATCTCGTCAAGATGGTCGTCAAGGCCGCGATTCTCGTCGCCGTCATGTGGCAGACGATCAAAAGCGCGATGCCCGTCGTCGCGAGCGCGCTCGACCGGTCGGTACCCCAGTTGATCGCCGTGCTGTGGTCCGTGCTCATGCATGTCGTCGTCGTCGCGCTCGGCGTGTTCATCGCCATCGGCGCATTCGACTACAAGCTGCAGAAGTGGCTCTTCATCCGCAAGAACCGGATGTCGAAAGACGAGGTGAAGCGCGAGCACAAGGAAAGCGACGGCAACCCGGAAGTCAAGGGCGAACGCAAGCGCATGGCCAGGGAAATGTCGCAGGAAGGCCCGAAAGGCGGCGTATCGCGTGCGAACGTCGTGGTCGTCAATCCGGTTCACTACGCCGTCGCGCTGCGCTACGACCCGACGGAGTTTCCGCTGCCTGTCGTGCTCGCCAAGGGCCTCGACGAACAGGCGCTGCGGCTGCGCCAGCAGGCGATGCACGCGCGCGTGCCCATCGTCGCGAACCCGCCCGTCGCGCGGATGCTGCACAAGGTACCGCTCAATCAGCCGATTCCCGAAGAACTGTTCGAAGTCGTCGCCGCGATTCTTCGCTGGGTGGACGGCCTCGCGCCTCAAACCGCCATCACGGAGTAGTGGACATGCTGAAGACCATCAAGCTGCCCGGCATCGGCGAGGCCGGCATCGCCATCCTGCTGATCGCGATCGTCTCGCTGATGATCCTGCCGCTGCCGCCCGCCATCATCGATGGTTTGCTCGCCATCAACATCGCGATCAGCATCACGCTGCTCATGGTGACGATGTACGTCGGCCATATCGCGACGCTGTCGGCGTTCCCGTCGGTACTGCTTTTCACGACGCTTTACCGGCTCTCGCTGAACATCGCGTCGACGAAGTCGATCCTGCTGCATGCCGATGCCGGCGAAATCATCGAGAGCTTCGGGCAGCTCGTCGTGGGCGGCAATCTCGTCGTCGGCCTCGTCGTGTTCGTCATCATTTCGGTCGTGCAGTTCATCGTCATCGCCAAAGGCTCGGAACGCGTCGCCGAAGTGGGGGCGCGCTTCACGCTCGATGCGCTGCCCGGCAAGCAGATGAGCATCGACGCCGATCTGCGCGCGAACATCCTGACACCGGAGGAGGCGCGCAGCAAACGCGCGCGGCTCGCTATCGAAAGCCAGCTGCACGGCGGCATGGACGGTGCGATGAAGTTCGTGAAAGGCGATGCGATCGCCGGCCTCATGATCACCATGATCAACATCGTCGCGGGCATTGCCGTGGGCGTCGCCTATCACGGCATGTCCGCCGGCGAGGCGGCCAACCGCTTCTCGGTCCTCTCGATCGGCGACGCCATGGTCTCGCAGATTCCGTCGCTGCTGATCTCGGTGGCCGCGGGCGTCATGATCACGCGCGTGGACGAAGGCGGCGAGCACGGCAACGCCTCGCTCGGCGAGGACATCCGGCGCCAGTTTACGAGCAGCTCGCGCGCGCTCTACTTCGCGTCGCTGCTGCTGCTCGGTTTCGCGGCCGTGCCCGGCTTTCCAGCGGCGCTCTTCGCGTTGCTCGCCGGGCTGCTCGGCTTCGTCGGCTACCGTCTGCAGAAAAAGCAGCACGGCTCCGCCAAAGGCGGCGGCAAGCCCGTCGTCGCGCTGCAGCGTGCCGGCGCCAGGGGCGACGCGCCCTCGATCCTGCCGCGCCCGCCGCAGTTCACCTGCCCGCTCGGCGTGCGGCTCGCAGCCGATGTCAGCGCGCGTCTCGCGGCCGATGCCCTTGACCGCGCGTTCGATGCACAGCGCCATGCGCTGCAGTCGGAAGTCGGCCTGCCGTTCCCGGGCATCATGATGTGGACCGACGGCAAGCTGCCCGAGGACAGTTACGAAGTGCTCATCTTCGACGTGCCGCAAGGGCGCACCACGCTCGCCGAAACGCGCGCGGTACACGCGGCGGCCGACGGCGCCGCCGCGGGCGCGCCTGCCGCCGCGCCGACACCGGAAGCATTGATTGCACGCCACACGATCGACCTGCTGCGGCGCAACGCCCATCTCTTTCTCGGCATTCAGGAAGCGCAGTGGATGCTCGATCAGCTCAACGAGGACTACCCGGGCCTCGTCGCCGAGGTGCAAAAGGCGCTGCCGCTGCAGAAGATGGCGGACGTGCTGCGCCGGCTGCTGGAGGAGGACGTGCCCGTGCGCAACATCCGCAGCATTACCGAAAGCCTGATCGTCTGGGGGCCGAAGGAGAAGGACATGCTGATGTTGACCGAATACATCCGCATGGAGCTCGGCCGGCTCATCGCCTATCGCGCGACGGGCGGCCCACGGGATCTGCCCGTCCTGCTCGTGGACGTTCAGTTGGAGCAGCACATCCGGCAGTCGATCAAGCAGACGCCCACGGGCAACTTCCTCGCGCTGCCGCCCGACGAGATCGCCGGGCTCGTCGGCAAGATCGCGGAGATCGTCGGCGACACGCCACGCCAGCCGCTCGCGCTCGTCGCGTCGATGGATATCCGGCGCTACATCAAGCGCATGATCGAGGCGCGGCTGCCCTGGCTGCCCGTCTACTCGTACCAGGAGCTCGGCGCTCACGTCGATCTCCAGCCCGTCGGCCGCCTGGCGATGTGATCGAGCGAGCCGCGCCATGCACACCTCCGCCCCTCATCGCGCACGCATCATCGCCGCGCCGACGCAGCATGACGAGCCGGCACCCGACATGCCGGCCGCGCAATTGAGCCGCCAGGCCGCGCTGTTTCAGCGCCTGCGCGAAGGCGCCCGCGCCCACGCATCGGAAACGGACGGCGACGAGCAACCCTGCTCCGCGCCCGCCGAACCGCAGCCCGCCAGTCCAGCCGATGCGGCTTACCCGATCGCCGGTCTCGCCGCCGACGAAGATCGCGACAATGCCGGCGGCGGCGAACGTGACGACGATG
>Ga0070658_10005773_pt1 | contig 10039 bp, 6 predicted proteins | sample KBSC13metaG_FD_64664 | JGI IMG/M metagenome (GOLD analysis project Ga0070658, IMG submission 64664) | Corn rhizosphere microbial communities from Kellogg Biological Station, Michigan, USA - KBS C1-3 metaG | ecosystem: Host-associated > Plants > Roots > Rhizosphere > Soil ... | reverse complement strand
CCTCGATCGACGGTCTCGTCCCGTACGAGCCCGGCAAGCCGGTCGAGGCCGTGCAGCGGGAGCTCGGGCTGGACCGCGTCGTCAAGCTCGCCTCGAACGAGGGGCCGTTCCCGCCGTTCCCGGCGGCGCTCGAGGCGATGCAGCGCTCCGCGCTCGAGCTCAACCGCTATCCCGACGGGGGCGCCTGGTCGCTGCGGAGCGAGCTCGCGGAGCGGCACGGCGTCGCCTTCGAGGAGCTGATCGTCGGCGCCGGCGCGGACGGGATCATCGACCTGCTCGCGCAGGCGACGCTCGATCCCGGCGACGAGGTGGTCTGCGGCTGGCCCTCCTTCCCGAGCTACGTGCTCACGGCCGCGAAGCTCGGCGCCGAGTCCCGCCGCGTCCCGCTGCGCGACCATACGTACGACCTCGAGGGCCTGCTCGCCGCGATCGGCCCGCGGACGAAGCTCGTCTACGTCTGCCACCCGAACAACCCGACCGGGACGGCCAACGGCCGGGAGGAGCTGGTCCGCTTCCTCGACCGGCTCCCCGAGCACGTGCTCTGCGTCCTCGACCAGGCGTACTTCGAGTACATCGACGACCCGGACTACGTCGACGGGCTCGAGCTCTTCCGCGAGGGCCGGCGGATCGCGGTGCTCCGTACCTTCTCGAAGATCTACGGGCTCGCCGGCCTGCGGGTCGGCTGGGGCGTGGCGCCGGGGGACGTCGCCGCCGCGACGAGCAAGGTGCGGCGCGCGTTCGACGTGGCGGCGACGGCCCAGGCGGCCGCGCTCGCCAGTCTCGACGACGCGCAGGAGATCGCGCGGCGCCGGGAGCTGAACGCGACGGGCCGCGAGCGGCTGGCCGAGATCCTGCGCGGCCACGGGCTCGAGCCGGCCGGGCCGTCTCGCGGGAACTTCCTCTTCGCCGACGTCGGCGGCGGACGGGAGCTGTTCGAGCGTCTGCAGCGCGAGGGCGTCATCGTCCGCCCGCTCGACGGCTTCGGCGCACCCGAGGCGATCCGCGTCACCGTGGGCACGCCCGAGGAGAACGAGTTCTTCGCTGTCGGGTTGGGACACGTCCTTTCGGGCGTCTCGTAACCAGCCTGCATCGGTGGTACTTTCGGGCGAGTCGTGAGGCTCTCGTCCGCCCAGCTCACGCCGCTCAGGCTGCCCGGGTTCCGGAGCCTCTTCTTCGCGACGCTCGCCTCGAGCGCGGGGACGCTCCTGGCTGCCGTCGCGCTCGTGATCGACGTCCAGCAGCGGACGGACTCCGGCCCCTGGGTCGCCGCGGTGGTCGTCGTCGAATTCCTGCCGACGATCGTCGTCGGGCTCCTGCTCGGGCCGCTCCTCGACCGGCTCGACCGCCGTTCGCTGATGATCGCGGCCGACGCCGTCCGCGTCGGGGTCTTCGTGGCGCTGCCGTTCGCCTCGAGCGCGGCGTGGATCGTCGGCCTCGCCGCGGTTGCCGGCCTCGCGACCGGCTTCTTCCGCCCGGCCGTCTACGCCGGCGTCCCGAATCTCGTCCCCGACGCGGAGCTACCCAACGCGAACGCGCTGCTGCAGACGGTCGAGAACGTGGGCTGGGCGGTCGCGCCCGTGCTGGGCGGCGTGTTGACCGCCGCGGCCGGCCCGTCCGCTGCCTACGCGATCAACGCGGTCTCCTTCGCCGTCTCCATCGTGCTCGTGGTGCGGATCCCGTCGCGCCTGCTGCAGAGCGAGCGGGCTCTGTCGCGGGGACACTGGCGCGATCTGCGCGACGGCTTCAGCGCGACGCTCCGCTCGCCCTCGATGCGGGCCGTGCTCGTCGCCTGGGGCATCGCCTCTCTCGCGACGGGTGCGGCCAACGCCGTGGAGATCTTCCTCGCCAAGCACACCTTCTCGTCCGGCGACGTGGGCTACGGGCTGCTCTACAGCGCGATGGGCGCGGGTCTCGTGCTCGGCAGCTTCCTCAGCGCGAGCGTGCTGCTGCGCTCGGGCGTCGCGCGCACCTACGGCGCGAGTCTCATGCTGATGGCGATGGGCTACGTCGGGGCGGCGGCGAGCCCCAACGTCTGGATCGCGGCCATCTGCGTCCTGGTCTCCGGCGTCGGCAACGGCGCGGCCATCGCCTGCAATGCGCTGCTCGTCCAGCGGGGCACGTTCGACCTGGTGCGCGGACGGGCGCTGACCTTCGTGATGAGCATCACCTACGTGCTCGTCGGTGCCGGCAACGGGATCGGCGGGCTGCTCCTCGACCCGGCAGGGCCGCGCTGGATCTGGGGCGCCTGCGGCGCGACGCTGGTCGTCGCGGCGGTGTCCGGCAGGCTGCTCGCTCGCCAGCTCGGCGGCGAGAGCGCCGCTCCGGCCGAGATCGTCGCGGCGGAACGTACGCCGGTCGCCGCCGCGAACTGAATAGATTCCGATCCGTGGCGGGGCGGCGCGAGTGGACGCGAGACGACCTGGCCTCCGGCGTCCGGGAGGGCGACCGGCGCGCGCTCGCCCGCACGATCTCGCTCGTCGAGGACGGCGACCCGCTCGCGTACGGCGTCGTCGCCGACCTCTACCCGCAGACCGGCTCCGCGTACTCGGTCGGCGTCACCGGCCCGCCCGGAGTCGGGAAGTCGAGCCTCGTCTCCGCCCTGATCCGGCTCGTCCGCGAGCGCGGCGTCACGGTGGGCGTCGTCTCGGTCGATCCCTCGAGCCCGTTCTCGCACGGCGCACTGCTCGGCGACCGGATCCGGCTCAGCGACCACTTCCTCGATCCCGACGTCTTCATCCGCTCGATGGGGACGCGCGGCCATCTCGGCGGGCTCGCCGAGGCCGCGCTGCAGGCACTGCTCGTGCTCGACGCGGCCGGCAAGGACGTCGTCTTCCTCGAAACGGTGGGCGCCGGGCAGAGCGAGGTCGAGGTGATCGGGATCGTCGACACCGTCCTGCTCGTGCTCATGCCCGGCTCGGGCGACGCCGTGCAGGCGTTGAAGGCGGGAATCATGGAGATCCCGGACGTGATCGCGATCAACAAGATGGATCACCCTGCCGCGAAGACGATGCTCAACGAGGTGCGCTCGATACTTGCTCTCGACCGCAGCCGCGACTGGAACCCGCCGATCGTCCTGACGGAGGCCGTGCGCGGCGAGCACGTGCCGGAGCTGTGGGAGAAGGTGGAGGAGCACCGGGCGTTCCTCGAGCAGAGCGGGCAGCTCGAGGAGCGGCGCCGCTCGAATCTCGCGCGCGAGGTCTTCGCAGTCGCGTCCAGCCGGGCGAGCCGCCACCTCGAGCAGGCGGTCGCCGACGACGCCGAGCTGCGGCGGCTGCTCGCCGAGGTGCAGGCACGTGAGCTCGACCCTCTGACGGCGGTACGGGAGATACTCGAGAAGGTGTTCCGGATCCACGATGGCGACGGCGACCGCACCCGGGCTTCCTGAGATCGAGCGCGCGCGCGAGCGGCTGCACGGAGTCGCGCGCGTCACGCCGGTCTTTCCCTCGGAGACGCTGTCGCGGCTCGTCGGCCGGCCGGTGATCCTCAAGGCCGAGAACCTGCAACGGACCGGCTCGTTCAAGATCCGCGGCGCGTACGTCAAGCTCTCGAGCCTGGAGCCCGAGCGGCTCGCGGCCGGGGTCGTCGCGGCGAGCGCCGGCAACCACGGCCAGGCGGTCGCGTGGGCGGCGCGCGAGCTCGGCGCGCCCGCGCGGATCTTCATGCCGCAGGACTCCCCCATGGCCAAGGTCGACGCCACGCGTAACTACGGCGCCGAGGTCGACCTCACCGGGCCCGCGTTCGAGGAGACGCTCGAGGCGGCGTTCGCGTACGCGGAGCAGGAAGGCGCGGAGTTCATCCACCCGTACCTCGACACGTTCGTGATGTCGGGTCAGGGCACGATCGGGCTGGAGCTCGCGGAGCAGGTCGACGAGCTCGAGACGGTCGTCCTCCCGATCGGCGGCGGCGGGTTGGCGTCGGGCATCTCGCTCGCGCTGCGTGCCGTGCGGCCGGGCCTGCGAATCGTCGGCGTGCAGGCGGCGGGCACGCGGCCGGGCGGCTCCGGCTACTCGATCGCCGACGGGATCGCGGTCAAGGAGCCGGGCGAGGTGACGATGGGGATCCTCGGCGAGACGCTCGACGACATCGTCGCCGTCGACGACGAGCAGATCGCGGAGGCGATCGTCCTGCTCGCCGAGCGGACGAAGCTCGTCGTCGAGGGCGCAGGCGCCGCCAGCGCGGCCGCCGTCCTCCAGGGTCTCGTCGGCGGCGGTTCCGGTCCGGTGCTCGCGCTCCTCTCCGGGGGCAACATCGACGCCTCCCTCATGGTGCAGGTGATGCGGCGCGGGCTGGCGCTCGCCGGCCGCTACCTCGTCGTGCGCACCCGCGTCCTCGACCGGCCGGGGGAGCTCGCGAAGCTGCTCGACCTGCTCGCCGGGGAACGCGTCAGCGTCGTCGAGGTTGAGCATCAACGCGAGGCCATCGGCGTGCCGGTCGGCTACACCGGCGTCGAGCTGACGCTGCTCACCCGCGATCCCGAGCACTGCGAGCAGCTGCTCGAGCAGATGCGCGGCTGGGGCTATCCCGTAGAACGCCTCGACTGAGCCTCCTAGACTCCGCGCAGATGCCTCTCTGCCCGGTCTGTAACCAGGAGAACACGGAGACTGCGCGCTTCTGCCAGGCGTGCGGTGCCGCGCTGACGAGCGAGCCGCCCCGCGAGGAGCGCAAGGTCGTGTCGGTGCTCTTCGCCGACCTCGTCGGGTTCACCTCGCGGGCCGAACAGCTCGATCCGGAGGACGTCCGCGCGGTGCTCGCGCCGTACTGGGAGCGGCTGCGCGGCGAGCTCGAGAAGCGCGGCGGGACGGTCGAGAAGTTCATCGGCGACGCGGTGATGGCGCTCTTCGGGGCGCCGGTCGCGCACGACGACGATCCGCTGCGGGCGGTCGGCGCCGCCCTGGCGATCCGCGACTGGGCGCGCGAGGAGGAGGACCTCCAGGTGCGCATCGCCGTCAACACCGGCGAGGCGCTCGTCCTGCTCGGAGCGCGGCCGACCGAGGGGGAGGGAATGGCCGCCGGCGACGTCGTCAACACGACGGCGCGACTCCAGGCCGCTGCGCCGGTGAACGGCGTCCTCGTCGGCGAGACGACGTACCGCGCGACCCGGGACGTGATCGAGTACGCCGAGCACGAGCCGGTCGAGGCGAAGGGAAAGTCCGAGCCGATCCCGGTCTGGGTGGCCGTGCAGGTGCGCTCGCGCCTCGGGATGGACGTCGAGCGCGCGACGTTGCCGCTCGTCGGCCGCACGCGCGAGCTCGGCGTGATCGTCGATGCGTTCGAGCGGGCGAAGTCCGAGCGCGAGCCCCAGCTCGTGACGCTCGTCGGCGTCCCCGGCATCGGCAAGTCACGCCTCGTCGGCGCGTTCTTCTCGCACCTCGAAGGATCGCCGGATCTCGTCTGGTGGCGGCAGGGCCGTGCGCTGCCCTACGGGGAGGGCGTCAGCTTCTGGGCGGTGGCGGAGATGGTGAAGGCGCAGGCCGGGATCGCGGAGAACGATCCGCCGGATGCCTGCGCCGTAAAGCTCCGGGCGAGCGTCGAGCAGCTGGTGGCCGACGAGGCGGAGCGCGACTGGGTGACCGACCACCTGCTGCCGCTCGTCGGGGTCGACCACCGCAGCGGGGGCGGCGACAGCGCGCCGGCGTGGCGGGCGTTCTTCGAGAGCCTCGCCGAACGGCGTCCGCTCGTCATGGTCTTCGAGGACATGCACTGGGCCGACGACGGCCTGCTCGACTTCATCGACCATCTCGTCGACTGGGCGACGGGGGTCCCGATCCTCGTGATCGCGACCGCCCGGCCGGAGCTGCTCGACCGGCGACAGGCGTGGGGTGGCGGCAAGCTGAACGTCTCGACGATCGCGCTGACGCCGTTGAGCGACGAGGAGGCGGCGCAGATCATCCACGGCGTCCTCGACCAGGCTGCTCTCCCGGCGGAGACGCAGCAGGCGCTGCTCGAGCGGGCCGGCGGGAACCCGCTGTACGCCGAGCAGTTCGCGCGCCTGTACACGGAGCGCGGCTCGGCCGACGACCTGCCTCTGCCCGAGACCGTGCAGGGGCTGATCGCCGCGCGGCTCGACGGCCTCTCGCCGGAGGAGAAGCGGATCGTCCAGGACGCGTCGATCTACGGGAAGGTCTTCTGGGCAGGCGCGGTCGACGCGGACGAGGACCCGCTGCACTCCCTCGATCGCAAGGGGATCCTGCGGCGTGAGCGCCGCTCGGCTGTCGGCGGCGAGACGCAATACGTGTTCCGGCACGTGCTCGTCCGCGACGTCGCCTACGGCCAGATCCCGCGCGCGGCGCGCGGCGAGAAGCACGTGGCCGCGGCCGACTGGATCGAGTCGCTGGGCCGCGCCGACGACCACGCCGAGCTCGTCGCGCACCATCTTGCGGCCGCCGCCGAGCTGGGGATCGAGGTCGGCGACCGCGCGCGGATCACGTTCCGGCGCGCCGGCGACCGAGCCCGCGCGCTCGGCGCCTGGCCTGCGGCGGAGCGCTACTACGCGCAGGCGCTCGCCTCCTGGCCGGTCGAAGACGAGGACTATCCGCGCCTTGTCGCGGCATCCGCCGATGCCCACGCCCGCGCGACGGGCGAGACGGACCAGCTCGGCGTCGCGCTCGACGCGCTCGAAGCGGCCGGCCTGTGGGAGGAAGGAGCCCAGTTCGCGGTCAAGGCGGCGGACGCGGTCTGGCACGCGACAGGGGATCCTCGCCCGTTCCTCGACCGTGGGCTGAAGCTGCTGGACGGGCGGCCGGCGTCGCCCGCGCGCGCGGAGCTGCTCGCCGAAAGCGCGCGCATCCACTGGTTCCGCGGTGACTACGAGCGCGCCGAGCGAGACCTTGCCTCGGCGTCGGAGTTGGTCCCTGCCCATGGCTCGAACGAGTTGCGTGCCTCGCTGCTCACGTTCCAGGGCGTGGTCGCGATGTCCGACGGCGATCTCGACGAGGCGCGGCGTCTGACCGGGGCTGCGATCGAGATCGCGCCGATCGGCTCTTTCTCGCGTTTCCGTGCGCTCTCCAATCGCGGGACATTCGAATGGTCGGAGGGCGACATGGAGGCGTGGGAGCGGGTGCATGCTGCCGCGGTGGAAGAAGCGGAGCGGGCGGGCGCCCGCCCGAACCTCCGCTGGCTCGAATGGTTTACGACCTCCACCGCCTTGACCTTCGGGCGCTGGGACGAGGTGCTGCGCCGGGCGGAGGAGCAGATCGCGCTCGGGCCGCATTACATGCTCGACGGGATCCTCTACTTCAAGGCGTACGTGCTGGCGGCTCGCGACCAGCTGGCCGCTGCCCGCGCTTGTCGAGATGAGGCGTTGGCGTTGACGGAGAAGATCCCCGACGCGCAGTCGGCGATCCCGGGGCTCTTCGACGCGGCGTGGGCGTCGTTCGTCATCGGAGAGGAGGAGCTCGCAAGTCGGCTCGTCGCCCGGGTCTATCCGCTGGCCGCGGCAATCCGGCATCGGGTGCCCGGGGTCGACGCGAAGAACACCACCATGGTCATCCGAGCGGGACGCGCGCAGGACTGGCTCGATCTCCACAAACGACATGCCGACACGCGTCGCGTCCGCGCGGCCCTCCTGCTGCTGGAGGGCCGGGTGCTCGAGGCGGCCGATGCGTGGGCGCTCGTGTCGCCGCACGACGAGGCCGTCGCGAGGCTCGAAGCTGCGCGGCACCTTGCGGCGGCGGGGCAATCGCGCGAGGCAGACCTGCAGCTCGAGCGCGGCCTTGCGTTCTTCCGCGCCGTCGGAGCGACGAAGATCGTGCGCGACGCCGAGGGTCTGCTCTCGGCGGCGTCCTCGTCGTAGCCCGATCGCTCCTCCATAACGTTGGCCCCGTGGAGGGCGCAGGGGAGCGGCGGAGAGCCGGCATTCGGCGGGGGCTGCCGTTCGGGATCGCGGTGTTCGTCATCGCGATCTCGTTCGGGGTGCTCGCGCATCCGTTGATGGGGACGGTCGCTCCGATCGTGATGTCGATCGTGGTGTTCTCGGGAGCCGCCCAGTTCGGCGCGCTGGCGGTTCTGCTTGCGGGAGGCAGCACCGGCGCGGCGATCGTCGCGGGCGTGCTGCTCAACGCGCGGTATCTCGCGATGGGAATCGCGCTTGCTCCGTCGCTGCGGGTAAGCGCGCTGTCACGCGCCGGGTTCGCGATGCCGCTGGTCGATGCGTCGTGGGCCGCGGCGAGCAGGGGGGACGGCACGTTCGACCCCTGGTACCTGGTCGGAGTCAGCATCCCGCAGTACGTCGGCTGGGTGCTGGGCACCGTGGTCGGTGTCCTGGTCGGGTCGCACCTCGGCGATCCGAAGGCGCTGGGTCTCGACGCGCTCTTCCCCGCGTTTTTCATCGTGCTGCTGTACGAAGAGGCGCGTGGGCGGCGGCGGCTCGCCGCGGCCGCCGGCGGAGCCGGCATCGCGCTCGTGCTGACCCCGCTCGTTCCCGTCGGCCTGCCGATCCTCGCCGCGGCGGCAGCGGCGGTCGCCGCCTCGAGGATGCGCCCGTGACCGCGGTGTGGCTGGTGATCGCCGCGCTCGCCCTGGCGACGGCAGGACTGAAGCTGGCCGGGCCTCTGGCGCTCGGGGGTCGACCCCTGCGGCCGGGCCTGATGAGCATCGTCGAGCTCCTCGCCTCGGCGCTGCTCGCTGCCCTCGTCGTGGTCGAGACGTTCGGCAAAGGGCGCTCGCTCGTGCTCGACGCGCGCGTGCTCGGAGCGGCGTTCGCCGTGCTCGCGGTGTGGCGGCGGGCGCCGATGATCGTCGTGGTGATCGGCGCAGCGGCGGTGACTGCTGTCGCGCGGCTGTTGTTCTAGGAGCCGCAGCGGCGGAACGAGGTCGTCTCGCCGCGCCAGGTCGCGACGCCGCCCTCGAGGACGGGTCGCGCGTTCACGCCGGCTGCCTGCAGCACGCTGGCGGCAATCGCCGCGCGCGGGCCCGACTCACAGATCGTCACCACGGGGCGGCCGTTGAGCAGCCCGGCTTCCGCCGCGGCGCGTGCCGTGCGGTAGGGGAGATGCTGCGAGCCGGGGATGTGGCTCTCGTCCCGCTCGTCGGTCTCGCGCACGTCGAGCAGCTCGACGGCGTTGTCGGCGAGCAGGCGCTCGAGCTCCTCCAGCGAGACCGGCTCGAGCTTCTCGTCGCCGCCGCCCTCCTGCCAGCCCTCGATCTCGAACAGGCCCACCGCGTGCAGCAACCGCGAGGCGAGCAGAGCCTCCTGCTCGTCCGCTGCATGCACGACGAGAGGACGCTCGGGCAGGACGAACCCGGCCTTGGTCGCGAAGCCCGAGCCGCAGACCGGGATGCCGAGAGCGCCCGGCCGGTGACCGGCCGCGAACGTCTCCGTCGGCCGCACGTCGAGCACGATCGCCTCCTCCGGCACCGAGCCCACGCGCTCCAGCGGCGGCTGTGCTCCTAGGAGCTCGCCGCGGTTGAGCTCGACGATCCGCTCCATGTTCGGCGGCCGCGGCGGCTGCGGCCCGAGCCGCGCGTCCAGGAAGTCGGCGAGCTCGCCCTGCAGCGCCGGGTTGAAGCGGCGCTCGTAGCCGATCGTCGTCGACGCCTTCGAGCTCATCGCCGCCCCGCAGAGCGAGCCCGCGACGTGGCCGGGGAAGACCTCGACTCCGTCGCCGAGCTCGACGAGCCGGCGCAGGCTGTGGAAGAGGCCTTCGGCTCCCTCCCGCGCCTCGACCGCGAGATCGGGACGGCCCGCATCGCCGACGAAGAGCGAGTCGCCGGTCAGGACGAGCCACGGCTCGTCCCCGCGGGAGCGGTCGATCACCGCGAAGCAGCAGTGCTCGGGACGGTGGCCCGGCGTGTGGATCGTGCGTAGCACGACGGTGCCGACCTCGACCTCGGTCCCGTCCTCGAGCGGCTCGTGCGCGAAGGCGGCCTCCGCGGCCGCGTGGACCCGAATCGGAACGCCGTGCTCGAGCGCGAGCCGACCGTGCCCGGAGACGTGATCGGCGTGCGTGTGCGTCTCCAGGACGGCGGCGAGCCGGACGCCGTGGTGCTCGGCCTCCGCCAGCACCGGATCGACGTGATAGGGCGGATCGACGACGACCGC
>Ga0070658_10005772_pt1 | contig 10040 bp, 9 predicted proteins | sample KBSC13metaG_FD_64664 | JGI IMG/M metagenome (GOLD analysis project Ga0070658, IMG submission 64664) | Corn rhizosphere microbial communities from Kellogg Biological Station, Michigan, USA - KBS C1-3 metaG | ecosystem: Host-associated > Plants > Roots > Rhizosphere > Soil ... | reverse complement strand
ACGTCCACCAGGGCGTCGATCGACTCGGGCGGCACCGGCTCCTCGATCCAGCGCAAATTGTAGGGCTCGAGCGCTCGGCACATGGCAATTGCCGTCGGCACGTTGAGGCGGCCGTGCACGTCGAGCATGAGGTCGACATCCGGGCCGACAGCGTCGCGGACGGCCGCGACGATGTCGATGGTCTGCCGCCGCTGGGCCGGACTCATCTCGAGATCGGCTGTGCCGAACGGATCCCATTTGAGCGCGCGGTAGCCCATCGCCACTGCCTTTTTCGCGGCGGCGGCGTATTCGTCTGGCGTCGCGGCACCGAAGAACCAATGGTTGGCGTAGCAGGCGATACGGTCGCGCTGCTTGCCGCCGAGCAGCTCGAACACGGGCACGCCAAGCGCCTTGCCCTTGATGTCGAGCAGCGCCGCATCGATCGCACCGAGCGCCGTGCGGAAGACTGCCCCGGTGCGCCAGTAAGAGTCGCGGTGCAGCGTCTCGACCAACCGGTCGGTTTCGAACGGGTCCTGGCCGACGAGGACGCGCTCGAGCTCATCGATGGCGGCGGTCATCGCCAGCGTTTTCCACTCGAGCGTTGCTTCGCCGACGCCGTCGATGCCGGCGTCGGTGTAGACCTTGACGAAGATGAAGTTCGTTCGGCTGACATTGGCGACGAAGGTCTTGAGGCCGGTGATCTTCACGCCGTTCTCCTATTCCATATGTGAACTTTGACTGTTCAAAATCATATGCTATCAGCGAACATCGAGGCAAGCCGGCGATCCCGGGAGCAAATGGACAAGCGCGCCGACACTGCACTCAAGCACCGCATTCCCGTGATCGACCGGATGATGGACGTGCTCGGCGAGCTTGAGGTTCGCGACAGTGGCGCGACCATCAGCGATCTCGTCGTCAAGCTGGGCCTGCCGCGGACGACGGTCTATCGCATCCTCAACTCGCTGCAACTCCATGACATGGTGCAGCGCAGCGAGGCGGGGAGCTACCATCTCGGGCATCGCCTGCTGGGCCTCGCCTCCCATGTGGCCTCCTCAGGCCCGCTGGACCTCGTCGCATTCGCCATGCCCGTGCTCGAGCACCTGTCGGCCATGCTGGGCGAGGCGAGCAAGCTCACAGTGATCGACGGCGACGGAGTTCTGGTGATTGCCGCGGCGCAGGGCCGGCGCGCCTATGCGCTCTCGGTTGCACCGGGGCAGCGCCTTGCCGGACATGCGGGTGCGGCGGGAAAGCTGCTGCTTGCGCACCTTGCGGAGCCGCTCCTCGCACAGCGGCTGAGCCGGCCGCTCGAAGCCCTGACGGCCAAGACCATCACCGATCCTCGCCGGCTCCGCGCGGAACTCTCCCGCATCCGCCGGCAGGGATGGGCGTACGATAACGGCGAAAACGGTCCATCCATCCTGGCCTACGCCGCCCCGGTGCTCGATCGCGACGGCACGGTCGTCGCAGCGATCAGCGTGCCGTTCCTGCTTGGGGCCGAACCGCCCCGGATGAACGAGATCAGGCTGTCGGTAATCAACGCGGCGAAGTCCCTCAGCCATTCGATTGCGGCCGCAGGTTAAGATCCGCCACGCGTCCGGCGCTTTATGTGCTGGGCCGGAGGGGTGCGACGACTGAGGTCGGTTTGCCGGTTTTGTGGAGGGCCTTGATTGCCTCGTACTGCACACAATCGGGGGCCATCTCCATGATCTCGATACGGTTGCCGTCGGGGTCCGTGATCCAGCAGCCGCGATTGCGATCGACCCCGCGTTTACTGGGATCGAGCGGCGTGGAGAGCGGCACGCCGGCTTTTGTGAGCTCGCGCACGGTCATTTCGATGTCGGGCGTCGTGAGGCAGAGATGGTTAAGGCCCGTCGCCTGCTGGTCCCCGGCGCGGCCTTTCCCACCCGGCAGCAGCTCGATGTAGAGCTCGTCGGTGATCCGCAGATAGACGATCCAGGGCGTCCCGTCGGTCTCGGTCAAGCGCAGGAATTCGGGGAAGCCGAGCTTGGCGTAGTAGTCGATTGAGGCCTGAAGGTCGTTCACCTTGAGGTTGAAATGCCCGAGGCTGTTGAATGGCTTCACGATTGTCTCCACGAGGAAATTGAGGCCTCAGGCCGCCCCTGTCATCGGGTAGGCGACGTAGGCGAAATGCCGGCTGTCGGGCGACCAGCTGTTGACATTGATGGTGCCCTGGCCACCGAGGAACTGCGCGATGTCGCGCTGGCCGCTGCCGTCGGGCCGCATGAAGCGCAGGATCACGTCCTTGTTGGGCGGATGGCCGGTGGTTCTCGGCGGGTAGCTGAGGTAGACGATGGATTGCCCATCCGGCGAGATATGTGGGAACCAATTGACCCGTTCGTCGAAGGTGAGCTGCTGGACCGACGTTCCATCAGTGTGCATGCGGAAGCACTGGGCGTGGCCGGGGATTGTCGCGGCCCGCTCGCCACTGAAGTAGATCCATGTGCCATCCGGTGAGTATTCCGGCCCGTCGTTGGGATAGTTCACGTCGCTGAGGCGCGTGTCGGGGCCGCCGGCGGCGGGGATGGTGAAGATGTTGATGCGCTTGTTGCCGGCCGGGCCTTCGACGGCGACGTAAGCCAGCGTCTTGCCGTCCGGCGAAATGCCATGGAGGTAGTAGTGGTGCGGCGTCGGGTGCTCGTTGGAGACGCGCCGCGGCTCGCCGCCGCCGATCGGCACCGCGTAGAGATGGCCGTCGTTCTCGCTGAAATAGATGGTCTGGCCGTCCGGCGAGAGCACGTGGTCGTTGTTGAGGTCGCGATATTTGCCGGTCTCGATCCTGCCCGGCGCGCCGGTGCCGTCGGCGGCGAGACGCCAGAGCTCACCGCCGGCGTTGATGATCAGGGACGTGCCGTCGGGTGTCCAATTGGGTGCCTCGATGACCTCGTCCGCCTCGAGCAGCACCCGTCGGTCGCTGCCGTCGCTCGCAACCGTGACGAGCTGCGAGATCTGTCCGGGAAGGAGGCTTCGGCCACGGCGGGCGAAACCGGGATTTGAGGTGCTGGAGGACATCGGAAGCGGGTCTGGTCATCGAGGCTGGTCCGGGGCGTTCACCCCGGGTGGTGGAGGCGGGAGGCCGAGGCCTCCCGCCGGGATCGGCCGAGGGTCAGGGTCAGCCGAAAACCTGGTCGTACTGATCCTTGAGTTCCTGGATCGCCTGGTCCGAGGTCTCGCTCTGGTCGCCCCAGAACTTGAACATCACGTTCCAGACCGAGCGGACCCAGTCGGCATCGGAGATGTTGAAGGGGTTCTGCACCGACATGTCAGGCTTGGCGAGCGAATCGAGCACGACCTTGTTGCACACATCGAGCGCCGACGGATCGACGTCCGTGCGAACGGGGGTCGAGCCCTTCTTGGCGGCGAACTCGGCGGTCACCTTGGGGTCGGTGTCGAGCTTGGCGAATTCGAGCTCGGCCTGCTTGGTCGTGTCGCTCAGGTTCGGCCCGTCGAGGAAGTTCCAGGCGTCGACCGTGACGGCGAGCGCCTTGGTGCCGGGAATGTTCTCGCAGCCGAAATCCTGGCCCGCGACCTTTCCGGCATTGCGCCACTCGCCCTTCATCCAGTCGCCATGGATCTGCATCAGGGCCTTGCCGGTGATGACGAGCGCCGTGGTATCGTTCCACGCGCGGTTCTGTGAGCCGGCGTCGACCTGTAAGCTGAACTTGCGGACCCAGTCGATTGCCTGCTTCAGCGCCGGTTCGTCGAACACCTTCGGATCGACCGTGGGGCCATAGAAGCGATTGTAGATATCGGGGCCCGCCACGGCCGCGATCAACGCATGGGTGAGATAACCGACCTGGAAGTCCTGGCTGCCCACGGCGAGCGGCTGGAAGCCCGCGGCCTTCACCTTGTCGAAGTCCTTCCACATGTCGTCGAGCGAGGTCCACTTGGTCGGATCGACGCCGGCTTTCTTGGCGACATCCATGTTCCAGTAGACCATGCCGTCGATATGGATGCCGGCGGGGGCCTTATAGATCTTGCCGTCGACGGTGATCTCCTGCAGCACGGTCGGCGGCAGGTTCTTGGCAATGCCGTTGTCGTTGAAGTACTGCGTCAAGTCCATGATCGCGCCCTGCTTGGCGAGGTCGCGGATGACGCCCGGATCAGAGTTCATGAACACGTTGGGCGGGTTGCCACCGGTCACCATGTTGGTGAGGCTGACATTGGCGCCGGTATCGTGCGGGATGGCGATCTCGGTCCAGCCGATATTGTTGCTGGCGAGGGTCGTCTTGAGCACATTGAGGGCCGCCATTTCGCTCGGCGTCGACCACGAGTGGTAGATGGTGAGCGGTGTCGGGTCGGCGGCATAGGCCGTCGCCGTGAGCATAAGGGCCGCGCTCAGTCCGGCCAGAGCTTTGACAAGCATAGTCTCTCCTCCCTTTGTGGATCTCGGCGAGATCCGTCTCTGCTTTGAAGCGGCCGCCGAGCGTCTCGGCCGAACCGGCTTCGTTTGAATTCTCGTCGGCCGGGCAGGCCGGCGCTTGCGCTAGAGCCGCATGCCGCTCGCGCTGTCGAAGGCGTGCACCTTGTCGTGCGGGAAACTCAGGATTGCGACCTCGCCCTGCCGCAGCGCGCCGATGCGCTCGGGCGGGATGCTCACCGCCAGCAGGCCTGTGTCGGTCTTGAAGTAGGCGGTGGCATCGGCGCCGGTCTTTTCGGTGTATTGCACCGGCAGCCGAAACTGCGCTGCGCCGCCGCCATTGGCGGCATTCAGGGCGCCGAAATGTTCCGGTCGCAAGCCGACCTGGATGCTGTCGCCGTCGCGTGGCGTTGTGGTGAAGGCGTAGCGGCTGAGATCGACTGTCGCGTTGACGCCGCTCAGCACCGCGCTTGCCCCACCGGACGCCATCCGCACCGTCGCCGGAAAGATGTTCATCGCTGGCGCGCCGATGAAGCCCGCGACGAAGATGTTGGCCGGCTTCTCATAGACGGCGTCGGGCGTATCGAACTGCTGGATGACGCCAGCGTCCATGATGGCGATGCGGGTCGCCATCGTCATGGCCTCGACCTGATCGTGCGTGACGTAGACGATGGTCGACCGCGTCTCGTCGTGGAGCCGCTTGATCTCGATACGGGTCTCCGTGCGCAACTTTGCATCGAGGTTGCTGAGTGGCTCGTCGAACAGGAACACACCCACTTGCTTGACCAGCGCGCGGCCGATGGCGACGCGCTGCCGCTGGCCGCCCGAGAGCTGCGCCGGCTTGCGGTCGAGCAACGCCTCGATCTGGAGGAGTTTGGCCGCCCAGGCGATGCGGCGCTCCTGCTCTTCACGGGCGAGACGGGCCGCGGCCATGCCGAACTTGAGGTTGCCGCGGACGGTCTTGGTCGGATAGAGCGCGTAGCTCTGGAACACCATTGCGAGCCCGCGATCCTTGGGGTCGAGGTCGGTGACGTCCCGTTCGCCGATCTGGATGCGCCCCGAGCTCACGTCGAGCAGGCCGGCGAGGAGATTGAGCAGCGTGGTCTTGCCGCAGCCCGAGGGGCCGAGCAGCACCACGAACTCGCCATCCTCGATCTCGAGGTTCAGGTTCTTGAGCACGGTGACCCGGCCGAAGCTCTTGACGATCTTTTCAAACTGCACGCGAGGCATCGGCTATCCCTTGATCGCGCCGGCGGTGATGCCCTGGACGAAGAACCGGCCGAGGACGAAGTAAATGATGAGGGGCGGGAAGGCGGTCAGCAGCGCTGCCGCCATGTCGACGTTGTAGTTGGCTTCACCAAGTGCGGTGATCACGACGTTGGCGAGGATCACCGTCATCGGCTGCGTGCCGATGCCGCCATAGGTGAGGCCGATCAGAAAATCGTTCCAGATCGAGGTGATCTGCAGGATCAGCACCACGATCATGATGTTGCCGCTCATCGGCAGGATGATTTCCCAGAAGATGCGCCAGAAGGACCCCGAATCCATCATCGCGGCGCTCATGATCTCCTGTGGGATGCCCTTGTAGTAGTTGCGGAAGATCAGGGCGAGGATCGGCATGGCGAGCACCGCATGTACGATCGCGATGCCCCAGATGGTGCCGTAGACATGCAGGAACCCGGTGATCAGGATCAGCGGCACCATGATGATCTGGAACGGCACGAAGGCGCACATGAACAGGGTGAAGAGGAAGGCGTTGGCCCACTTCACGTTCCACAGCGCCAGCGCGTAGCCGGTCACGATCGACAGGCCGATCGAGAGTACGAGGCTCGGGATCAGGATTTCGATCGAGTTGAGGAAGCCGACCTTCACGCCCTGGCAGAGCGTTCCCGAGCACGACTTGTCCCAGGCCTGCCACCAGGCCGAGAAATCGAGGCTCCAGGGCAGCGACATGATATCGCCCTGGCGAATCTGGTCCATGCTCTTGAGCGAGGTGACGACCACCACATAGAGCGGTACGCAGAAGAACAACGCGCAGATCGTCAGGAAGACGAGGATGGCGATCGAGGAGCCCCTGATGCGCTTCTTCTTGGCCGGAAAGGCGACCGGCTCGTCGGTCGCGCCAACCGTGCCAAGCGGGGCTTCGGCGATCGAGCTCATTGCACCCGCGCCTCCTGGCGCCGCTGCTGCCAGGCGGTCAGCAGCACCAGCGGGATGAAGATTGCCGCCGTGATCAGCAGCATGACGACGGCCGCCGCGGCGGCAAGGCCAAGGTTCTGGGCCTGCCAATAGGCGTTGAGCATGTAGTAGGCCGGCACCCAGGTCGATTGTCCCGGCCCGCCATTGGTCATGGCGTAGACCATGTCGTAGGCCTTGACGACACCGAGCGAGAGCAGGATCGCGCAGGTGAGGAAGGTGAAGCGCATCATCGGGATGATGATTTCGAGATAGAGCCGCCAGAAGCTCACGCCATCGAGTTTGGCCGCACTCCAGATCTCGGAGTTGATGCTTTTGAGGCCGGACAGCATGAGGGCCATGTAGAAGCCCGAGCCCTGCCAGACCGTGCCGAGGATAATCCCGTACATCGCCGTCTGCGGGTAGTTCAGCCAGTCGAAATGCAACCACGGCAGGCCGATCCTGGCGAAGAACGCCTGCAACCCGAGCGGTGGGTTGAACAGCCATCGCCAGGCAAGGCCGGTGACGATCAGCGATACGGCGAGGGGATAGAGGAAGATCGTGCGGAAGATGCCTTCGCCACGCTTCTCCCGGTCGATCATGGCGGCGAGGATGAAGCCGAAGACGATGGCCAGGAGGCTGCCGACCCCCAGGACCACGATGTTCTTCAGGGCATTGAGGAAGATGGCGTCGTGCAGCAGGCGGTTGTACTGCCGCCACGGCTCGGCGGTATCGATGGCATAGTCGGCAAAGCGCCGGCTGCGCGTGAACGACAGCCAGATCGTCCAGCCGATCGAGCCGGCAAAGGCCACGGTGGTGACGGCCAGTGACGGCGTCAACGCAAGCTGCGGAGACCAGTGGCTCCAGCGAACGGCCATGGCAATCACCCCTCCCAAGCCAGCCCCGTATCGGGCCTGGCCGGCGTCCTCGTCCCTTGCCGGGATCGTATTAGCGTTAATCTAAATCCTCATTTTTGCGGTGCGTCAACGGGGTACTCGGCCAGCCGGTGCGAAACGCAGCCGAAGAGGACATATCTGGTTCGCGATGTAGAGCAGCGGTCTAATCATATTCTACGAGCAAAAAAAACGATGAATAACCAAATAGTTAGAGATAAGATATAGCCATGGTCGACGTTGGCGCCTGGTTCGATGAAATCGATGGCGTAACAAAATCCGGATTGACAAATGGCCGGGCTTCGCGCGACGAAGGATGTATTAGCGTTCTCGCAGGACGCGGCAGGCGCGGCGGTCGGAGAGGATCGCCCGATCCAAGGGAGGGCAGCTTGAAGGGGATCACCGGGGTCGGACACGTCGCCATCAAGGTCAGCGACCTCGCCCGCTCGCTCGACTACTACGTCAACAAGCTCGGCTTTCCCGAAATGATGCGGCTGCACAAGGACGACGGCTCGGTGTGGCTGGTCTATCTGCGCGTCACCGACGAACAATATCTCGAGGTGTTTCCGGGCGCGGACGGGCCGCGGGCGCCTGGCTGGGACGCCAATGGCATGAATCACCTGTGCCTGACGGTCGACGACATCGACGCCGTTCTGGCCCAGGTGGAGGCCGCGGGGCTGAGCCTGCTGTTGCCTCTCAAGACCGCCATCGACGGCAACCGGCAGGCCTGGCTCGAAGACCCGGACGGCAATCGCATCGAGCTGATGGAAATGGCTGCGGACAGCCTGCAGTACAAAGCCATCAAGCGGCTGCGCGCCGAGCGCGTCTTGGTGTAAGAGGCCGGACGGAGTCGTGGCTGACCGGCTCGACTGAAGGCCGGTGCCGGCGAAGCGGCACGGCCACACATGTGGGTGAGGGTTTGGGCAGGGGCGTCGTTCGTCTCAGCGATATCGCGGCGAAGACGGGGTTTTCGACCAACACCGTGTCGCTCGCCCTGCGCGAGAGCACCCGCATTCCGGCCGAGACGCGCGGCATCATCCGCAGCGCCGCGCTGGAGCTCGGCTATCTTCCCAACCATGTCGCCAAGTCCCTCGTCAGCCGGGAGACGCGCACCATCGGCCTGGTGCTGACCGATATCCTCAACCCGACGCTGACCCACACCGCGCAGGCCGTGGAGGTTGCCTTGGCGGAGCGCGGCTACGGCACCTTGTTCGCGACCTCCAACAACACGCTCAGCGAAGAAATCAAGGTCGTCGAGATGTTCCGCTCGCGGCAGGTCGACGGCATCCTGATCTATCCGGCGCGGCACCGCGAGCTCGAGCATCTGCGGCCGCTGCGCCGCGCCAATTTTCCGCTGGTGCTGCTGATCGCCGATCCCGATGCCGGCATCGACGGCGTGAGCGTCAACGACCGCAGCGGCGTGTTCCAGGCGACCCGCCACCTCATCGGATTGGGACACAAGCACATCGGCTTCCTCGATGCCTCGCACCCGAATGGCAACGACGAAAAACTCGAAGGTTACCAGCAGGCTCTGACCGAGAACGGCATTCCCTTCGATCCGCAGCTCGTCGTGCCGACCAATGGGCACTATGGCCGGCATGGCTACTTCGCGCTCGATACCCTGATGGGCGGCACGAAAAAGCCGACGGCTATCCTGAGCGACAACGACTCCCTGGCGCTCGGCGCTCTGCATTGGTGCCACCGGCACAAGGTCCGCATCCCGCAGGACCTCGCGATCATGGGCTACGACAACATCGCCTTCACCGAGTTCGCCGAGCCGCCGCTGTCGACGGTGAACTACGACGTCGACGCGGTCTCGCGCATGGCCGTCGACCGGCTCCTGCGGCTGATCGGCGCCGGCGACGTGCTGCCCGAGCCGCGCGTGACGCTGATCGATCCGGAACTCATCATCCGGCAGAGCACCTGATGCCGAGGCAGGCATTATCCGGCGCGGAGCTGGTGACGCTCGCGGGCTCGCGCCCGATGCTGCCGATGGCGCTCGGCGGCTCGTGGTATGCCACGGACGCCGGCGATGCCGACCGGATCGGAGCCATGGAAGCGGCCTTCGAAGCGGGCATCCGGCATTTCGATACCGGCGCGGGCTACGCCAAAGGGCACTCCGAGGAACTGCTGGGGCAGTTTCTCGCCGGCAAGCGCGACGAGGTGTTCGTCGCCTCCAAGGCGCACTCCGACGATCTGACCCCGGACGCCATGCTGCGGCAGGTCGAGGGCAGCCTGCGGCGGCTCCGCGTCGATGTCATCGACCTCTACTATATCCATTGGCCGCGCGCCGGCCGCGACATGCGCGGGCCGATGGAGGGTCTCGAACAGGCCCGCCGCCAGGGCAAGATCCGGGCCGCCGGCGTCAGCAATTTCACGGTCGCCCAGATGCAGCAGGTGGAAGAGGCCGGCATGATCGACGCGCACCAGCTCGGGTACAACCTGCTCTGGCGTTTCGCCGAGCAGGATGTAATTCCACATTGCGCCGGGCAAGGCATTGCGGTTGTCGCCTACAGCGCTCTGGCGCACGGGATACTGACCGGCAAGTTCGGGCCGCAGGCGCATCTCGATGCGAGCGACCAGCGGCATACCATCCTGCCGTTTCGTCCGGATGT
>Ga0070658_10005769_pt1 | contig 10044 bp, 8 predicted proteins | sample KBSC13metaG_FD_64664 | JGI IMG/M metagenome (GOLD analysis project Ga0070658, IMG submission 64664) | Corn rhizosphere microbial communities from Kellogg Biological Station, Michigan, USA - KBS C1-3 metaG | ecosystem: Host-associated > Plants > Roots > Rhizosphere > Soil ... | reverse complement strand
GCCTCGATCTTCGCCTGGACCGGCGGCCTCAAATATCGCGGCAAGTTCGATGATACGCCGGATGTCGTGAAGTTCGCGGAAACCTTGGAACGTGTCTGCGTCGAGACCGTCGAAGGCGGACAGATGACCAAGGACCTCGCGATCCTTGTCGGTCCCGAGCAGCCGTGGCTTACGACCGAACAGTTTTTCGAGGCGATCGTGAAGAACCTTGAGGCGGCGATGGCGCAGGAGGGGACCGAAACCGCGACCGTGTGATGCCGGCCCTCGATGGCGCCGTGAAGGCTCAGTTGGTATAGGCTTCGGGTCTGTCGCAACGGGATGGGAGCAGGTCAATGCGTCCAATTTCATGCGCGCTCGGTTGCCTTGGATTGTTCATTGCGAGTAGCGGGGCGGCGCAATCCAGCAAGGACGAACGGGCGATCGACGCGATCGTCGACGGTTTTGCGACGAGCTGGAACACCCCGGGCATGCCCGGCTTCGAAAAGCTGTTCGCTCCGGACGCCGATTTCGTTGTGATCAGCGGCCACTGGCACAAGGGCCGCGACGACATCGTGACTTACCACCGCGCACTGCTCGGCCACGGCTATGACGGCAGCCGTCTGACGCCGGTCAAGGTCGATGTGCGTTTCGTCCGGCCGGATGTGGCCATCGCCCATGCCGCCTGGCATGCCGATTACAAGGGCCGTGATGGCAAGCCGGCCGTGCGGACCGCGCTGATGACGCTGATGCTGACCAAGGATCAGGGACGGTGGGAAATCGCGGCGGCGCACAACACGCTGACCGGCGGTCCGGGTTATGGCTTTGGTCCGCCGCCGGGAACCGCCTCACCGCCCACGGCGCATTAGTTTTCGATCAGCGCCTGAGGCCAGCATCGCGCGAGCGGATGTGCTCGCGACGCACGCCGAGACCGACAAGGCGCGCCGGAATGCGACTGAGGAACGGGAGGGCCTGGAAGACGCGGAGCGGCCAGGGGAGCTTGTCGAGGACGATCTTGCGGACGACCAACGGGGTCAGCACGCGGTTGTGGATCGCCTTCTGCACGCCCTGAATGACCCGTGTCGGGAACATGCGACGTTGCTGGACTTGGAGGAGGAGCGGGGTGACGTCTTCCCCTGCCGCTAGGGGCCCGGCAACAATGTTGGCGGCGGCGACGGCGTCCTGGATGGCGAGGTTGATGCCGACCCCGCCGACCGGAGACATCGCATGAGCGGCGTCGCCGATGGCGAGAAGGCCGGGTCGCCACCAGCGGGTCAGCCGGTCGAGGGAGACGGAGAGAAGCTTGACCTGGTCCCAGCTCTCGAGCGTGCCGACGACGAGAGCGAGTTCGGGAGCCGCATGCGCGACATTGTTGCGGAAGGCCTCGATGCCGGCTGCCTCGATCTCGTCGGCGGCACCCTTGGGAACGACATAGGCGCATTGCCAATAGTCACCGCGGTCGATCTCGACGATCATCGCTCCGGCCCCGAACGTGCCGCCGGTCTCGTTAGCAGGGGTCTTGTCCTTGGGGAGACGGAACCAGAGGACGTCGATCGGGGCGCCGAGGTTTTGCTTCGGAAGCTGGGCCTTATCGCGGAGGATCGATGAACGGCCGTCGGCGGCAATGGTCAGGCGAGCGCGGATTTCCTCTCCGGAGGACAGGCGAACGCCAGCTACACGATCATTTTCGAAAAGAAGATCAACAGCTTCGGCGTTCATCCTGAGGTCGAATGTCGGATAGTGCCGAGCCTCCTGGGCGAGGAAATCAAGGAAGTCCCACTGCGGCATCAGCGCGACGAACCGGCTCTTCACCGGCAGGTGACTCATATCGGCGATGACGACCTGCTGATCGGCCACACGCCCGGTAAGCTTCTTCACTTCGTCGTGCGGCCGTTTCAGGAACGCGTCGATCAGGCCGAGCTCCCGCAGAAGCTCGAGCGTGGAGGGGTGCACAGTATCACCGCGGAAATCGCGGAAGAAATCCGCATGCTTCTCCAGCACCTGCACCTTGCAGCCGGCCCTTGCGAATAGCAGGCCGGCCATGACTCCCGCCGGGCCGCCGCCGGCGATCACAAGATCAAGATCTGACGCCATGACGTCAGCCTCTACCGCCCTTCACCCGAAAAGGGCAAAGTCCGGAGCATGGAAGAAGAATTCGCGACCTCCGGCTTCAGCGACGCGCTCGTAGTGCTCGGCGCCGCGGGCATCGTCATTCCCGCTTTTGCCCGGATGCGAATCACGCCGGTCATCGGCTTTATCCTCGTCGGAATCATCACCGGTCCGTTCGCGCTGGGTGCCCTCGCCGCTCAACACAGCTGGCTTCATCTCTTTTCCATCAGCGATCCGCACCGGATCGAGCCGTTCGCCGAGCTTGGGGTTATCCTGCTGCTATTCTCTGCAGGACTTCACATCAGCTTTCGCCGGCTCCGAACCATGCGTGGCGCCGTATTCGGAATCGGCAGCGCCGAGTTGATTGGCTGTGCGCTGCTGATCGGACTGGGCTTGTTGGCGGCCGGATTACAAATTCAGGCCGCGATCGCGCTGGGCCTCGCGCTGGCCCTATCCTCGACTGCTCTCGTCCTTCCCATCTCGGGCGTGGAGGGTGCGGTGGGCAGGACGGCCTTCGCCATGCTCCTGTTCGAGGATCTCGCCCTCGTCCCGATGCTGTTCGCGATCGAGCTGATTGGCGGTCATGCGGACATGGGTGGACTCGCCAGGACGGCGCTGCTCGGAGTTCTGGTGGTCGCCGCGATGCTCGTTCTCGGCCGCTTCGCCCTCGGCGCCTTGTTCGGACAGGCCGCCCGCACCAAGAGTTCGGAGCTTTTTCTCGCGATCAGCCTGCTAACGGTGATCCTCGCGAGCCTCGCGACCGCTGCGGTCGGTCTTTCTCCAATCCTCGGAGCGCTCGTCGCGGGCGTGCTGATCGCCGAAACCGAATATCATGCCGAGGTCGAGGCGATCACCGCTCCCCTCGCCGGTCTCGCGCTCGGAATTTTCCTCATCACGGTCGGCATGCGCATCGATCTTGGCGACCTGATGCGTGATTGGCCACTGATCCTCGGCGCGGTGGCGGCCGTGCTCATTGTAAAAGCGGCCGTTACCGCCGCCCTGGTTCGAGCTTCTGGCGTGCGCATTGGACCAGCTGTTGAAACAGGGGTCATGATGGCCAGCCCTTCCGAGACAAGCCTCATCGTCCTGTCCGCGGCCGCTGGCGCCGGGTTGGTCACCGGCGCGACCGCCGGCTTCTGGACCACAGTGACTGCGATCGGACTCACGGTCACGCCGCTGCTCGCCGGCGTCGGGAAGCGGATCGGGCGTCGCGTGGAGCATGTGACGGAAGCGGCGGGAGCCGAAACTCCTGCGGCGGGAAGAACGATCATCTTCGGCTTCGGCCGAGTGGGACGGATCGTCGCCGACATGCTTCGCGAGCATGGCAAGCCCTATCTGGCAGTCGACAGCGACGTGGATTCGGTGCGCAAGGCGCAGGCCGATGGGTTCGACGTGCTATTTGGCGATGTTTCGCGGCCCGAGCTCTCTGATCGACTGCAGCTCGGCAGTGCGGCCGCGCTCGTTCTGACGATGGACGATCCCGTCCAGGTCGCGCGGATTGCGCGCCGGGTGCGCGCGGAAGTTCCTCACCTGCCGATCATCGCCCGGGCTCGGGACACCGCCCAGGCTGCGCGCCTATACAAGGCAGGTGTTACAGACGCGGTGCCGGAGACGCTGGAGGCCTCGCTGCAACTCTCGGAAGCGGTCCTCGTCGACATCGGACTGGCAATGGGTCCGGTCATCGCCAGCATCCATGAGAAGCGCGATCAGCTCCGTGCACGGATCAAGGCGGAGGCGGAGCTGGAAGAGGCGCCGCGCATGGGGCGACGGCGCCTTCGCGACGTTGCTCAGTCGCCCGATACGGGCTCGAACCGGAGCAATCCAGCGACATAGGTCTTGTGCTCGGCATTGTCGGCTGGGTGGCGGTTTCCGTCGAAGACGATTACCTCGCGGAAATCGAAGGGCGATACCCCTTCCAGGCAGGCGACGTTGACGCCGAGCTGGCTCGGGTTCGAGCGCCGCTTGTGGTGCGTGTAGATTCCGCAATTCGAGCAGAAATGATGCTCCGCGCTCATGGTGTTGAAGCGATAGGTCGCGAGTTTGTCCTCACCCTGCGTGATTCGGAAGGCGTCCGGCGTTGACGTCACCGCGACCGCTCCGCGCATCCGGCAGATCGAGCAGGTGCAGCGGCGCGCGGAGGCGAAACCCTCGGTCAGTGTGACCGAAAATTGCACGGCACCGCAATGGCACGCGCCCTTCAGGGCAATTGGCTCATTCGAACGGGCATCAATCACTCGCAGCCTCCAGCGTTGCGTACGCCCTGGTAAGTTGCGCTCAAGGGGATGCGCAGTTCATCGAGAAGCGCCATCTCCGCGTTGCAATAATGCCGCTTTGCCGTCCATTCCTTCACCGGTTTGAAATACACCTTGGTCGTTCCAACCTCGTCATTCTCGCGCATGGAATAGATCGTGATCGTCGTCTCTGTCGGATTAGGCGCGCCGTCCTGGGGGTTTCGGCTCGCCTGCACTACGAACGCGACGCGGCGGCCGTCCTCATAACCCCAGACGAACTTCACCACACTGATAGCGTCCTCGCCGGTGTGGGGGACCTCAATGATGCCGTCCACTTCCTTGTCGTTGAACGAGACCAGGTTCCATTCGCCATCGCGGGCGGGAATGATCACCTCGTAGCGTCGGTGGCCCCAGGCGTTGCCGTTATCCACCCGGGAGGAGATAATGACCGCCGCGCTTCCGTCTGGCGCAAAATTTGGGATGCGGTTCACACCCGGCTTGACTGAAATGACCGTGTAAGGGCCGTTGAGGCGCGCCTCTTCCGGGAGCACCGGCTGCTCCGGCGCCGCCTGCATTTCGGTCGTAGTCGCGTCCTCGGGCTGTTCCGCTGGCGCGGCCTGCGTCAGGAGCAGAGCCGCGAGAGCAATCACGCGGCGACCTTCTCCAGCGCGTCCCTGACGGCCTCCAGCGCTTCCTTGGCCCTGGAACCGTCGGGGCCGCCGCCCTGCGCCATGTCAGCCCGGCCGCCTCCGCCCTGCCCGCCCAGCGTTGCCACGGCAGCTTTGACGAGATCGACCGCACTTACCTGGCCGGCGAGATCGTCGGTGACTCCGACCGCGACGCTGGCTCGGCCCTCGTTCACGGCGATCAGGACGCAAATTCCGGAACCGATGCGCTTCTTCATTTCATCAACAGCGGCGCGCAAGCCCTTGGGATCGAAGCCTTCCACGACTTGGCCAAGGAACTTGTGGCCATTGACTTCTTCCGGTGCCGGCCCTTCCGATTTGGCTGCTCCACCGCTCATCGCAAGTTGCTTTTTGGCCTCCGCAAGCTCGTGCTCGAGACGCTTGCGGTCGGCGACGAGGACGGCAATTCGGCCTGGAACCTCTTCCGGGGATGATTTCAGCGTTGCGGCCGCCTCGCGCAGCTTCGCGTCTCGGCCGGTGAGCCACTCGCGTGCCGCCTCGCCTGTCAGCGCCTCGATCCGACGGACGCCCGCCGCGACGGCGCTCTCACTGATGATCTTGAACAGCTGGATGTCGCCGAGCGCTCGGACATGGGTGCCGCCGCACAGTTCCACCGAATAGTCGCCATCCACCTCGCGACCCATCGACAGCACGCGAACCTCGTCGCCATATTTCTCGCCGAACAAAGCCATGGCGCCTGCGGAGATCGCCTCATCCGGAGTCATCAGCCTCGTGGTGACGGTCTCGTTGCCGCGGATCTGCGCGTTCACCTCGGCTTCTACCGTGTCAATCTCGTCGCGGGTCATCGCCTTTGGATGCGAGAAGTCGAAGCGGAAATAGTCGGGCGCGACCAGACTGCCCTTCTGCGTGACGTGCGTGCCGAGATGCCGTCGAAGCGCAGCGTGCAGCAGATGCGTCGCGCTGTGGTTGGCTCGGATACGATTGCGGCGCTCGGCGTCGACCTTCTGGTGCACGGTGTCGCCGACCGACAGCTCCCCGCCGACGACCTTCGTTCGAAGCACGTGGAGCTTGCCTAGCGGCTTCGATGTGTCTTCAACATCTCCCTCGAAGCCTTTGAGATTGGATAGCATCCCGGTGTCACCAATCTGTCCGCCGCTCTCGCCATAGAACGGAGTCTGGTTGAGCAGAACGTCGACCGTTTGGCCGACTTCCGCACTCTCGACCCGTCCGCCCTCCTTGACGATCGCGAGCACGACGCCCTCACCTTCGTCGCCCGAATAGCCAGTGAATTCGGTCGCCCCAAATTGCTCGGCGAGGTCGAACCAGATTTCGTCATTCGCCTTCGCACCCGAGCCTTTCCAGGCGGCACGAGCCTTCGCCTTTTGCTCGGCCATGGCGGCGTCAAAGCCCGGCTGATCAACCTTGAGACCCTTTTCGATCAGGGCCTGCTCGGTCAGGTCGAACGGGAAGCCATAGGTGTCGTAGAGCTTGAACGCGGTCTCGCCGGCCAGCGTGCCGCCTTCGGGAAGATCGGCGGTGGCTTCATCGAGCAGCTTCAGCCCCGTCGCCAGGGTCTGCCGAAAGCGCGTCTCTTCCTGCTGCAGGGTTGCCTCGATCAGCGGCTGTGCGCGCACCAGTTCCGGATAAGCCGCGCCCATCTCCGCGACCAGCGCAGGCACGAGGCGCCACATCAGCGGCTCACTGGCGCCGAGCAGGTGCGCATGGCGCATTGCCCGCCGCATGATCCGGCGGAGGACATAGCCCCTCCCCTCATTCGCGGGCAGCACTCCATCCGCGATGAGGAAACCCGAAGCGCGAAGGTGGTCGGCGATGATCCGATGGCTCGCGGCCATGTCCGCCGCATTATTGCTGGTTAGCGCTTCGCTGGCTGCAATAAGCGACCGGAACAAGTCGATCTCGTAATTGTCGGGCGTTCCCTGGAGCACCGCCGCGATGCGCTCGAGGCCCATGCCGGTGTCGATGCTCTTCTTCGGCAGCTCGGAGACAATCTCGTTCGCCGCTTGCTCGTATTGCATGAAGACGAGGTTCCAGATCTCGACGAAGCGGTCGCCGTCCTCGTCTGGGCTTCCGGGAGGCCCGCCTGGGATATGCTCGCCATGGTCGTAGAAAATCTCCGAGCATGGGCCGCACGGGCCGTCGTCGCCCATCGCCCAGAAATTATCTTTGGTCGGAATGCGGATGATGCGGCTCTCGGGCAGGCCCGAGATCTTCTTCCACAGGTCGAAGGCTTCGTCGTCGGTGTGATAGACCGTTGCCGTCAGTCGGTCAGGGCTGAGGCCCCATTCCTTGGTCAGCAAGTTCCACGCGAGCTCGATCGCTCGATCCTTGAAATAGTCGCCGAACGAGAAATTGCCGAGCATTTCGAAGAAGGTGTGGTGACGCGCGGTATAGCCGACATTGTCGAGATCGTTGTGCTTTCCGCCCGCTCGTACGCACTTCTGTGAGCTTGTGGCGGTGCTGAACGGCCGCGTCTCGAGACCGGTGAAGACGTTCTTGAACGGAACCATGCCGGCGTTGACAAACATCAGCGTCGGGTCGTTGTGCGGCACCAGCGGTGCCGACTGCACCCGGGCGTGACCGTTCTTCTCGAAATAATCGAGGAAGCCGCGGCGGATGTCGTTCGTCGAGGTCATGCCCCAGCGATGTAAATGTTGCACTGCAGTGCGGCAAGGACGGGTCTTGGCAGCGGCCGCAATTCCGCTAGGCAACGGCAATGGCGAAGCGGAAGTCGACCATTCCTCAGTACAAACGGCGCCGGAAGCGCTCGGTCATCGGCCGAATTGTCGGCTGGATCGTCAAGCTGATCGTCGCCTTCTTCGTCATCTCGACGCTGTGGGTCCTCGCCTACCGGTTTGTAAACCCGCCGATCACGCTCAACATGATCGGCGACCTGGTCCACGGACGCGGCGCTCACAAGGAGTGGATGCCGATCGGCGACACCGACCGCGACATGGTCCGCGCCGCGATCGCGGCCGAAGACAGCAAGTTCTGCTCGCATCATGGCTTCGACTTCGAAGCCATTGAAGATGCGATGAAACGCAATGCCTCCGGCGGCCGCATCCGTGGCGGATCGACCATTAGCCAGCAGACGGCGAAAAACACGTTCCTGTGGAATGGCGGAGGCTATGCCCGCAAGGGCGTCGAAGCCTGGTTCACCTTCCTCATCGAGCATCTGTGGGGCAAGCGGCGGATCATGGAAGTTTATCTCAACCTCGCCGAGACCGGCATCGGAACCTATGGAGTCAATGCCGGCTCGCAACGCTATTTTGGACATGACGCGAGTGCGATGAGCTCGACCGAGGCCGCGCGCATCGCTGCCATCCTGCCTTTGCCCAAGAAACGGGGCGCGATTGCTCCCAAGGGTTTCACGCGGCGCTACGGCAATACGATCGATGCACGGATCGACGTCGTCGCCCGCGATGGCCTCGACGCCTGTATCTACAAGGGCGCCGCAGCGCCGGTGAACAAGGCGCCACCCGCCGTTTCCAAGGTCGCACGGCCGGAACCGGGTGCGGAATATGAGAGTCCCAAGGCGCTGCCGCCAATCGAAAATGCAGTGAACGAGGCTCCGGCGGCTTCGACCGCGCCGGCGATACCCCCGGAACCGCAGCCTGCGCCCGCAGAAAGAAACGAGTCCGCTCCTCCACCCGAACAGCAGCCGGCTCCCGCGAACCAGCTCTAGAAAGACGCGCCGAACGGTTCGTCGAAAGCGGTTCGCGACAGGAACGGCGCACCTTCCTCATCCGTTGAACCGGGCAAATCCAACCGAGGAGGAAGTCCATGGCTACGCGCACCCAAAGCCGCTCGTCGAACCGCAGCTCGAACCGATCGGGGCAAAGCAATCGAAGCGCATTTTCATGGACCGAAGGGGCTACCCCTATCATCGCGGCGGCGATCGGCGGCGCGGCATTCGGATTCGCAGCGAATTACGGCCGCAAGGCGCTGATGCAGGGCATGGAAGCCTCGCTCGGCGACTGGGACGAGATACTGACGGCCGAGCATGACGCGGCACTGGCGCTGTTCGACAAGATGCTGGCGACCGATCAGACACAGACTTTCAAGCGGAAAATGCTCTTCATGAAGCTGTGCCACGCGCTCGATAAGCATGCGCACGCCGAAGAGATGGTGGTCTACCCTGCGCTTCGCGAAGACGACGATGCGGCCGATGCCGATCATCTCGAAGGCGAGCACGGCTACATCAAGACGTTCATCTACGAGCTGAACGAGATGGGCACCGACGCGCCGAACTGGCTCGAGAAGGTTCGTGAGTTTCGCAAGCTGGTTTCGGAGCATGCGCACATGGAGGAAGAGCAGGTCTTTCCCAAGTTCAAGCAGGACATGACCGAGGAGCAGAACGCACACATTACGAGCCTGGTGAACCGCGACGGCTTCTGGATGTCCTAGCCGACCAGCGCGAGCCTCGGCGGCTCCTGCGCCGAAAGCTCGACGTTCCCTTCCCCGGCAATGCGCTCGATTCGAGCTGCAAGCTCCGCGTCGAGCGTGAAGTCTCGACCCGCTATCAACGCCGCTTCGCCGCCCGGCGCGAGCGGCAGGATCAAGCGAACCCGTCCGTTTCCTCCGCGAGCGGCGGTCAATTCCTTCGCGACAAGCTTCAGAGCTTGGCTATCGTGAACGCGGACAGTCATTTCGAGCCGCGTTCGCTTGGCGAGTTCGTCCAGTGTCTGAACGCGCTTGATCGTCACACGCGGCGTCTCGTCGCCTGCGCGACGGTCGAGCTCAACGGTCAGCAAGCCGCACTGGCCCGCTTTAGCTGCGGCCTCGAGTGCTGCCGTCGCGTCGTCGTCGAAAGCGGTTGCGAGGAACTGGCCCGAACTGTCGCTAAGCGTAGCCATCATGTAGCGTCGGCCGCGCGCCGAGGTGCGCCAGCGCGTGTCTTCAACGAGCCCTGCCATCGTCGCGCCGGCGCGCTCGCCTTCGCTGATCTTGAATTCGGCGACTTCGGCGAAGGTTTTGACCTTGTGTGCGGCGAGCAGGTGTTTCGCTGCGTCCACGGGATGGGCGGAGAAATAGAAGCCGAACGCGTCGCGCTCCGCGGCCAT
>Ga0070658_10005767_pt1 | contig 10046 bp, 10 predicted proteins | sample KBSC13metaG_FD_64664 | JGI IMG/M metagenome (GOLD analysis project Ga0070658, IMG submission 64664) | Corn rhizosphere microbial communities from Kellogg Biological Station, Michigan, USA - KBS C1-3 metaG | ecosystem: Host-associated > Plants > Roots > Rhizosphere > Soil ... | reverse complement strand
CGCCGGTCTCGGCGAAGTCGGCGGCGCTGCTCGCGCCGCCGAGCGCGCGCTTCATCACGATCAGCGACATGGACGACACCGTCCTCCAGTCGCACGTGACGAGCCTCGTGCAGGCATTCCGAACGGTGCTCCTCGGGAATGCGCGGACGCGGCTCCCCTTTCCCGGAGTCGCGGCGTTCTATCGCGCGCTGCATGCAGGGCTCCATGGAAACGAGCAGAACCCGATCTTCTACGTCTCGAGCAGCCCGTGGAATCTGTACGACCTGCTGATCGACTTCCTCGATCACCAGGGGATTCCCGAGGGCCCGCTGACGCTCCGCGACTGGGATCTCGACCGCAGCGCGTTAGGCAGCGGCCATCTCCATCGGTTCAAGGATGGGGCGATCCGCGAGATCATGGCGACGTACCCGCACCTCCCGGTCATCCTCATCGGGGACAGCAGCCAGCAGGACCCGGAGATCTACCGGGACGTGGTGCGCGAGTTTCCGGAGCGCGTCCTGGCCATCTACATCCGCGACGTAAAGCGGACCGCGGAGCGACGCGCGGCGATCGCCTCGCTCATCGCCGAGGTCTCGGCCGCGAAGTCGGTGCTCATTCTCGCCGAGGACACCATGGCGGCGGCCCGCGACGCGGCGGAACGGGGCTACATCGACGCGAACGTGCTTCCCGAGATCAGCGGCGAGAAGCGGATGGACGAGGCCACGGCCCCGGGGAAGGTGGGTGCGCCGGCGGTGAAGGCAGACGAGCCGAAGGCAGCGCCGGTAGTCGTCGACGAGAGCGAGACGCCGTCGCGCCGCGACTAGTGGCTGAGGGTGCGCGGAAAAACTTCGAGCCGTTCCCGTACAGTTCCCTCTATTCTGTTCGGCCCAGGTTTCCTATGTTGTCTTCGCTCGACGGTCCCTTCCCCCCAAAGCCAAGAGCGACAATGACCAATCCCGACAACGCCATGACCACGCCGGTGGTTGCCGAAGCGTCGGTGATGGACGACATCATCGAGATCTTCTATGCGCCGTCGAAGGTATTCGCACGGCGTCGCGACAACCCGAAGTTCTGGGCGGCGTTCTTCATCCTGAGCATCCTGTTCGCGCTCGGGATCTGGGTGATGATGCGCAACTACGCCGACGTGCTCGACGCGCAGATGACGCGGCAGATGAGTGCGCAGATGGCGAAGAACCCGCAGTTCACCCCCGAGATGGCGGAGCGGAGCCGGCACATTGGCCAGGCAGTCGCCCCGATCTTCGGGATCCTGTTCGGAATCGTGTCGACGCTCGTGCTCGGACTCGTGGTCTGGCTGGTCGGGAAGATGTTCGACTCGACGGCTGACCTTCGTCACGGAATGATGATCGCCACGCTGTCGTCGTTCCCGAAGCTGATCGACTTGATCATCGCGGCGGTGATCGCGCTGGTCGCGGGAACGGGCGGGATCACGAACATGATGGCCGCGGGGCCGAGCCTGGCGCGCTTCGCTCCGGCGTCGACGTCGGTCGCGGTGCTTGGCGTACTGTCGCGATTCAGCATCGGGACGATCTGGGCCACGATCCTGATCGGGATCGGCCTCCATGTCGCGGGACGGACGACGAAAGCGAAGGGGTACAGCGCCGCCGTCGTGATCTGGGTGCTCGCGACACTCTTCGCCGTCTTCGGGGCGATTCGGCAGGGCGCCTGATCGCGGGCCGAGTAACGAAAGCGCCCGGCGAGATGCGAATCTCGCCGGGCGCTTTCGATTTGTCAGGCGTGTGTCGGCGTCCCGATCAGCCGTGGGGCTGAGGCGCGTCGGCCGCGGTGCCGTCGGAGGCGGCGGTGCCGCCCTTCTCGCTGCGATTCGCGCGTTTCTGCTGCTCAGCGGCTGCGTATTCCTGCTTCGAGCGCTCGAGAAGACCGCTGGTCTCCTTCAGGCCGTCCTTGTCCGCGCCGCCCGATTCGGGACGGTTGCTTGGGATCTGATTCGATGCCTTGCCACCCATGATCTGACTCCTGGTAGAAGTGTTTCGCGATGACAAGAGTCAGGAAGCGTGCCGCGCCGTAATCCGGTCAATCGAGGACCGTTTCGTAGACCTCGCTCTTGTATTCCGCGAAGCCACGAGCGCGGTAGTTGTCGATGGCGTGGGGGTGATCGAGGGTGCAGGTGTGCAGCCAGACGCTGGTTGCGCCGCGCCGCCAGGCTTCGGCGGTCGCCGCGGTGAGCATCACCCCGCCGGCGCCGCGGCCGATGAAGCGGGGAAAGAGGCCGAAGTACATCAGCTCGACGTCGCCGTCGTCGTGGTGCTGCAGCTCGAAGTAGCCAGCTTCTTCGCCGTCGATGGTGAAGAGATAGACGCTCACGCCGGGCTGGTCGAGATGGGCGGCGAGTCGCTCCTCGCTCCATCGGTTGCGATCACGCCAGTTCCAGTCGCGGCCGACCGCGTTATAGAGCTCCCGGTAGCGGGCGGGCGAGCAGGGGTCGATGAGGGCGATGCGAGCGTTAGGCAGCGGGCGCGCCGGCCGCAGCTGGTCCGGGCTGGTCATCCGGAGGTATGTCCTCGTGACGAGGGTTGGCTCGGCCATGACGCTATATCGCGTCCTCCATCGACGGCTGCAACCCCGGTGGAATCGGAGTTGCATTGTATGACTCCGCGGTCCAAGAAGCCGCGTTGCGGACTCGGCGATCGGTCGGCGGTCAAACGCGGCGTCGAGGCGTAAAGTCATGATTGTGTGAGCGTTACGAATACGGTTGAGCGTTCCTTGCGAATTGGACCGACCGGTCCTAACTTCCCCGGCCATGCGCGACAGGAAATCAGAGATTCTCGATGCGGCGGCGCGGCTGATCGCGCGACAGGGCTACAAGCAGACCTCGATCGATGACGTGATCGCGGCCGCTGGGCTCTGCGGGAAGAGCCATTTCTATCATCACTTCAAGTCGAAGGAGCAGCTTGGCCACGAGGTCCTCAACCGCTCGTTCGAGCGGTTCGGCGACCGGGGGCTCGCGATCCTGCGCGAGCCGCTGATCGACCCGATCGAGCGGCTCAACCTCTTCATCGACTCGATCGTGATCGGGCAGGCGGAGCAGGGGTGTGCAGGAGGTTCGCCGTTCTGCGGCGTCGCGGCGGAGATGGCCGACGCCTGCGAGGGATTTCGGGTCCGGATCGATGCGGTCTTCGATCGATGGTGCGAGCAGATCCGGTCGCTGCTCGTGGAATCAGGCGATCGAGTCAGGGAAGGCGTCGATCCAGGACGATTGGCGCGCTTCGTCATCGCGACGCTGGAAGGTGCGGTGCTGATGACGCGCGTGACGCGGGAGATCACCGTGATGCAGGGGATCGCCGACGATCTGAAGCGCTTCATCGCGATGAACCTGCGCGATGGGGCAGGCGAGGCGCTGCGAGGACCGCGGATCGTGGACGCGGCGCGGCGGGAGCCGGCGCGAGCCGGGGCGGTGGTGTCGTGATGGCCGCGGGGTTCGCCGCGACGATTGTCGCGGATCGAGGCTCGCGCCGGTGCGGTCGGGGGGAGACGGTATGAACGGGAGTGTCGTGAACTCGCGGACCGCGGACGACGGCGCCGGAGGCCCCAGCGTCCCCAAGGCTGACGGCGCACGCGCCGACGGCGCGGACGTCGCCGAGCGGAGGAAGCGGTTCGAGCGCGAGGCGCTGGCGCACCTCGACGCGCTCTACGCCTTCGCGCTGAAGCTGTCGCGGTCGCGCGACGACGCGGAAGATCTCGTCGGCGACACGATGCTGCGCGCGTTCGACCGGTGGGACCAGTACAACCTCGGCACCAACATCCGGGCGTGGCTGTTCACGATCCTCTACCACGTCTTCGTCAGCCGGAAGCGCCGCGTCGATGCGCGTGAGGTCCACGCGCCCGACGATTCCGAGGGCTGGTCGGCGTTCGAGGCGGTCGGCGAGATCGATCCCGAGGGAAAGTTCTACGATTCCTTCCTCGACGACGAAGTCACGCGGGCGATCGATTCACTGCCCGAGGAGTATCGGAGCGCGGTGGTGTTGAGCGATCTCCACGATCTCCGCTATTCGGAGATCGCCGAGATCCTCGGCGTTCCCGAGGGGACGGTGAAGTCGCGGCTCTTCCGCGGGCGGCGGCTGCTGCAGAAGAAGCTCGTCGACTACGCGGTCGAGATGAACTACATCAAGCGCCCGGCGGCCTGACCGGCGCGCCTGACGCTTTCGCGTCAGGCGCAGCGCGTCACTCCAGGGCAGCACCGGGGCGCAGGGCGCGGCCGCGCCGCGCCGTCGAGCGCTGGCCGTCGCGGAGCGCGACGACGCCGTTGACGACGACGGCGTCGATGCCCACTGGATACTGGAAGGGCTCGGCGAAGGTGGCGCGGTCGATGACGGTCGCGGGATCGAAGACCACGATATCGGCGGCCATCGCCGGCGCGAGGCGGCCGCGGTCGGCGAGGCGGATCCGCGACGCGGCGAAGCCGCTCATCTTGTATATCGCGGATTCGAGCGGGATGGTCTTCGTCTCGCGAACGTAGCGGCCGAGGACGCGGGGAAAGGTGCCGAGCCCGCGCGGATGGGGATGTCCGCGTCTCGCCGGCCCATCGACCGCGAATGCGCCGCCGTCGCTGCAGATCATCGCCGCGGGGTGGGCGAGAAAGCGCTGCAGGTTGTCCTCGCTCATCGCGAACACGACGGTCCCGACGTCGGTGTGGCTTCGTTGGAGAAGGCCGACGACGACGGCGTACGGGTCCTGGCCAAGCTTCGCCGCGTAGTCGCCGAGTCGCTCCCCCTCGGCCGCGCGGTCGGCGGGAGCGGCGACGCTCGAGATCATGACGCTGTTCCAGCCCGCCAGCTTGTCGACCTTGCCTAACGTGTCGCGCCTGATCGCGTCGGCGGTGTCGCTGGCGGCGAGCCGGCGGAGGAAGGCCTCGGCGCCGCCGTCGAGGGCGCGGATCGGGAAGAGGTTGGTGAGCCCGGTCTGGTAGGCGACGTACGGATAGCGGTCGAAGGCGATGTCCATCCCGGCGGCGCGGGCGGCGTCGACCCTGCCTAACGCGTCGCCGATCTTGTGCCAGTTGCGCGGCCCGGAGGTCTTGAGGTGCGAGATCTGGAGGGGGCAGCCGGCGCCGCGGGCGATGGCGATCGCCTCGTCCATCGCCTCGAGCAGCGTGTCGTCCTCGTTGCGCATGTGCGTCGCGTACGGCAGCGACCGCGCGGCGAGCGGACGGCAGAGCGCGATCAGCTCGTCGCGGCTGGCAAAGGAACCGGGCGCATACTCCAACCCGGTCGAGATGCCGCAGGCGCCATCGGCAAGGGCGCCCTCGACCAGCGCACGCATGCGGCGAAGCTCCTCCGGCGTCGCCGGCCGGTCGTCCTCGCCCACGACCAGCCCGCGGATCGTGCCGAGTCCGACCATCGAGGCGACGTTCACCGCCGGCGGAAGGCCGTCGAGGGCGCGGAAGAACTCGTGCATCGACTCGAAGACGCCGTTGGTGCCTAACGCGCCGCGGACGATGCCGGCGGCGCTGACCGGACGCGGCGACGGCGCGCGGGAATCACCGTCCTGGCCGACGACGATCGTGGTCACTCCCTGGCGGATGACCGACTCGGAACGCGGATCGGCGAAAATCGACTCGTCGCCGTGCGAATGGATGTCGATGAAGCCGGGTGCGACCGCCTTGCCGCGGGCGTCGATCTCGTCGCGCGCCCGGCCGCTGACCGACGACGCGATCTCCGTGACGCGGCCGTTCGAGATCGCCACGTCGCGTTCGACGCCGGGTGCGCCGGTGCCGTCGAAGACCGTGCCGCCGCGGATGACCAGGTCGTGCTTCCGGCGCGCGGTGAGCCGGAGCGCCGGTGCGCAGGCAGCGGTGGCGAGGAGAATTCCGGTCGCCGAGACGAAATCGCGGCGTGTCGGGCTCAGGGCGCGACCTCGCTTGCGCCGTCGGACGCGGACGTTGTCGGAGACAGCGCGTCTTCCCTGTAGACGAGCCACCCCGTCTGGTCTTCAGCGACCAGCTCGACCTCGGTGCCGATCGGCAGCGTCAGGTTGGGAACCTCGTGCCCGGCGGGGAAGTCGGTGATGATCGGTATCCCGAGGTCGGCGACGAGATCGAGCAGGAAGTTCTCGAACTCCTCTTCCTCGGAGCGGTCGAGGGAGAACTGGCCGAGGACGATGCCGCGCACACCGCGGAGAAGACCGGCGGCGCGCAGGTGCACGAGACGCTCGTCGACGTACGACATCGGGTCGCGTGTCTCCTCGATGAAGAGGATCGAGTCGCGGGTGTCGATCTCGTAAGGCGTGCCGATCGTCTGCTGCACGAGCGACAGGTTGCCGCCGACGAGGCGTCCGGTCGCGCGGCCGGGGCGCACCGAGCGCGCCATCTCCCGGCCGATGCGCGTCGCGGGGCGGGGGTTGGTCATGCAGGTGAGAAGCGACGACATCGTCGGGTCGCGCGAGCTCGGGATGAGATCGTCGACGGTCGGGCCGTGAAACACGCGCAGCCCGGCACGCCGCATCAGCCAGAGGTGCAGCGCGGTCACGTCGGAGTAGCCGACGAAGATCTTCGGGTTGCGGCGAAAGATCTCGGGCTCGAGGTGCGGGAGCATGCGCACCGCGCCGTAGCCGCCAGTGCCGCCGATCACCGCCTTCACCTCGGGGTTGAGCCACATCCCCATGAAATTCTCCGCTCGTCTCTCATCCTCGGCCACGTTGAAGCGGCGCTGGGTGAGGATCTCCTGGTCGAGGATCACGCGATAGCCGGCGCGCTCGAGGGCGTGGCATCCGCGACGCAACCAACCGGGGCGGGGCGAGTACGATGGTGCGACGACGCCGATCAAATCGCCTTTCGCCAGTGGCGCGGGGCGAAGCAGCGACGGGAGTGGATCACCGGCCGGTTGCGGAAGCATCCCGGAGATTGTAGGCGCCGTCACAACGACGCGGTAGTGACGCACCATGGCGGTGCGCCGCGACCAGGCAACGGCCCGATCGTCCTGTGGTTCAGGTGCGGGACGACTTCGCTTCCCTTAGATTTCGACGATGCCTCCGCAGGATCTGACCTACTTCCGGAAGGGCTTCGGACTCAAGTCCGAAGTGCAGGGCGAGCTCGCGTCGGATTACGACGGCCGGCTCGTCGACTTCCTGCGCGCGAACGACTACACGCTCACGTCGGGCGACGTGACGCTGCGCCTGGCGAAGGAGTTCGGCTTCTGCTACGGCGTCGAGCGCGCCGTCGAGTACGCGTACCAGACCCGCCGCAAGTTTCCCGACAAGAAGATCTTCATGGTCGGGGAGATCATCCACAACCCGCACGTGAACGCGAAGCTGCGGGAGATGGGGATCGAGATCCTCGCGGCGGCGAAGGACGGCTCGTTCGACTACTCGCGGGTCCGTCCCGAGGACGTCGTGATCATGCCGGCGTTCGGCGTCACGATCGCCGACTTCGAGACGCTGCGCGCCAACGGCTGCATCATGGTGGACACGACCTGCGGGTCGGTGCTCAACGTCTGGAAGCGCGTCGACAGCTATGCGAAGGACGGCTACACCGCGCTGATCCACGGCAAGTATTACCACGAGGAGACGCGGGCGACCGCGTCGCAGGTGATGAAGTACCCTAACGGTCACTACATCGTCGTCCGGCACATGGACGACGTCCGGGTGATCTGCGACTTCATCGAGCAGAAGGGTGTGACGCGCGAGATGGTCCTCGAGAAGTTCGCGCACTCGATCTCGCCCGGCTTCGACCCCGACCTCCACCTGCAGCGGGTCGGTGTCGCGAACCAGACGACGATGCTCGCGCGCGAGTCGCTGGCGATCGGCGAGGAAGTGGGCTCGGCGATGGAGCGCCGTTACGGCGCGTCGCACCGCGCCGAGCATTTCCGCACCTTCGACACGATCTGCAGCGCGACCCAGGACCGGCAGGACGCGGTGCGCGAGCTGCTGAGCGAGCCGCTCGATGTGATGATCGTCGTCGGCGGCTACAACTCGAGCAACACGATCTCGCTGGCGGCGATCTGCGCCGAGCACGTGACGACCTATCACGTCGAGGACGCGCTGGCGATCGATCCCGACGAGGGCTCGATCCGGTTCCGACCGGCGGGGCTGCACCATCACGAGGAGACCGCGCGCGGCTGGCTGGCGCCGGTCGGCCCGGTCCGCATCGGCCTCACTGCCGGAGCGAGCACGCCGAACAACAAGATTGGCGAAGCGGTCGCGCGGATCTTCGCGACGCGCGGCATCGTGCCCGACGTTGGCTGAGCGGCGGACGCAGGCGGTCGGCGCGCTCCTGTCGCGGCTCGCCGGCCGCCGTGACCGGAGCGTGAACGCGCTCGACCTCCCCGGCGAGATCGAGCTTCGCGCCGAGGGCGCGCGAATCGTGATGGTCCCGGCGTGGGGCGGGCGCGTGACTGTGCTCGAGCTGGGCGGGCGGCAGTGGCTCGAGCCGAGCGACCCGCCGAGCGACGGGCCCGAGCGGCGCGAGACCGACGTCACGCTGGCCGGCGGCTACCAGGAGGCATTCCCGACTGTGCTGCCATGCCGGGTGCTGTCGAAGCACACCGGCGTCGCCTTCGAGCAGCCAGCGTTAGGCGAGCTGCACCGGCTGGTGCCGAAGCCGAAGATCGCGACGCTCGACGGATCGGTCGAGGCGACGCTGGCCTGGACCGGCGACCGGCTTCCGTATCGCTTCACCCGCGTCACCAGCGTGTCGCCGGGGCAGATCGTCATGCGCTACCAGGTGACGAACAGCGGCTCGGCGCCGCTCCCCTTCCTCTGGGCGGCCAACGTCGCGCTGCCGTTAGGCGAGCAGACCCGGCTCCTCCTTCCGGACAACGCACGGTCACGGGTGATCTCTCAGGAAGGGATCGACCTGCTCGGCGTCGGCGCCGAGCACCGGTGGCCGCGCTTCCGGACGGCGAAGAAGCTGGTGGACATGAGCATGCCGGATTCGATCGGCGGGCGGTTCGCCTGCCACCTCTCGTTCGAGCTGCCGACGGGGTCGGCGACGGTGATCGAAGGGGCGCACCGGCTCGAGCTGCGCTTCGACGCGACCGAGGTGTCGCGAATCGGGTTGAACGTCAGGCGGCGGCTCGGCGGCAACGGGCTGCGGCTCATCTCCCTGCAGCCGGCGATCGGGATTCCCGGCGCGCTGGCGAGTGCGGCGGGGGTGGACGGCAGCGCCGCCTGGCTCGAGCCCGGTGAGTCGCGGCGCTGGTCGCTGACGTGGCGGGCGACGGTGGACGAGCCGACGGCGACCCCGGACCGGACGGGCGCCGGGCAGTGAGCGCGGGCGCGATGCGCTACGTCGCGCTCGGCGATTCGATGTCGATCGATCTCTACCCGGCGCTCGACGCCGGCGAGGTGGACGTCGCGGTCGCGCTCGAGCGGCGGGTCGAGGCGGGGCAGATCGCACCGTTAGGCGCGGCGTCGCTGCTCGTCCGCAACGACGATGCGCGATGGCCGGAGTTCGCCGGACGCGACCTCGCATCGCGCTGGCCGCGGCTGAGCGTGCAGTCGCTGGCCACCGACGCGGCGACGATCGGCGACGTGTTCGGCGACCAGCTCGACCAGGTCGACGAGAGCAGCGAGGAGGCGATCGTGACGATCAGCGTCGGCGGGAACGACCTGCTCAGCGCCTACTCGACGAAGCCGCGCCAGTCGCTGATGGAGCGCATCGTCACCGACATCGCCGGCGCGTACGACGCGATGCTCGAGGCGATCGCCGAGAAGCTGCCGCGGGCGCGGCTGGTGCTGACGACGGTGTACGATCCATCCGATCGCACCGGATCGATCCCGGGAATCCTCGAGGATGTCGGGAAGCTTCCGCTGCGACACCTCGACGCGCTGAACGCGCACATCCGCAGCGCGGCGGCGACGCACGCGTCGGCGGTGGTCGCGGACGTCTACGGACACTTCCTCGGCCACGGCGCGAGCGTCGCGCCGGAGCACCGCTGGTACTGGAAGCGCTCGCTGATCGAGCCATCGGCGCTGGGCGCGAGCGAGATCCGTCGCGTGTGGCTCGATGCGCTCGAGATCGAGTAACGCGCTCTATCGCGCATCGATGAGAGGGCTCTAACGTTCCGCGCATTCAATGCGAGCGGAACTGTGAC
>Ga0070658_10005764_pt1 | contig 10048 bp, 10 predicted proteins | sample KBSC13metaG_FD_64664 | JGI IMG/M metagenome (GOLD analysis project Ga0070658, IMG submission 64664) | Corn rhizosphere microbial communities from Kellogg Biological Station, Michigan, USA - KBS C1-3 metaG | ecosystem: Host-associated > Plants > Roots > Rhizosphere > Soil ... | reverse complement strand
TGCCAGTTGCTCACCAGCGCAGCGGGTATTGGGGTGTTGTTATCCCCGTTACTTATTTCCCGGACTTCCAGGCAATGTATGCTGATCCTTACATAGTGGTAATAGGCCGTATGGCATGGCGGCGTTTTTCCTTGCCTAAAATGGACGCCATTCTCACCAAGTTGTTCGTTGAAACTCCCGAAAGAACGGTCAAACGCATCAGTCACTTGATGTCCGACTGTCTGGTTAAACAACCACGGCGCGGCTGTGTTCCTGATCCACCCACTGGTAATGAACCCTAGGACGACAAGCGTTGCCGCCGAAAAGGCCAGAACTTGCCATCGGGTGATTCTATATCTTGTATGCATTAGTACCCCTTAAGGGCTACAGGCATAGGTACTCGCTATTACCCGTGATGTAAACATGCACTTGAAGTAGGCCGGTAACCGGCTCCGTTGCTTTGGCTGAAGGCCACTATAAAAAATATGTCATCCATATACACAGCCCGAAGATGATAATAGCTGCTAGACTGACAAAGACAAGCTGCTTATTCGTAAAATTGTAGGGCTGTGCGGTACGGCTAAACGATCTCGCAGATACGGGCAGTATACGGAAGTTCTTTTGGCTAGGCGATGATGTCGGCTTCATCCGCTTAAGACCCTAGATGCTGCGATCTTTCGGATATACGCACAACAACAAGGAGTAGCGTTGCAATACAAATACCTACTATCCCAACCGTAAAGACAGTTGGCCACGACGATGCCATCCCCATGTGATGTCGTGAGTACAAGAGGATGCAGTTCGCATGATACCCACAGCCAACACGGATATCGTTTACGTGACGGATATGCGCCATTCGCATGCACAGGCCTACGATCGTTACTATGATAGACAGTACTAGGGTAGCGACAAGCGTCCTGCCTAATGCTTTTGACGTGTTAGTCTGACCACTACTTGTCTCCATATTATGCTTTCACCTCAAAGCATGTTACTTCACGGTATGGATCGGCAGAGCCTAGCTGTACCTTTCCCGCTTTCACGGCCGCCTCAGCATCAGCGTCATTTTTGTAATATCCCGTGTCATACGCGCTGCTAATTGCTGCACAAACATATGTACCATCAGGTACTGCCATATTTATATCCCAGCTCGTTGCACTTATGCAGTCAGTTGTTTTATAAAACCCTTACCCCCAGATTTCTACTTCGTATGCCAAACTGCAACCTGATGGGTCCAGATCAGGTGCCCCACTTTCTACTCGTCCTATAAACTGCGTGTGATTTGAGTAATCGGGTGATGCCACCATTGCCCCTACGCAAATATCCGCATTTGGGTCGTTGGACATCTCTTGGCTCCACTCCTCGCTGCCAGGAATATCGTCGTAACCGCCCTGTGCACTGCCTAGCAGCGCAGCACCAGGGCTGCCTTGGCAGGCACCGGCAAAATAAGGCGTGTCGGGATATGCTGGAGCTGATGAAGAAGTATTGTCCGCCATCGGATCCGTCCCCTCATTCGGACAGGTAATAACGCCAGGAGCTAGCTGGTCTGGTGCGTTCGGGGTGTTCATGTAGTGGTCAGGTACCCAGAAGTCTAGTTCGTTTCTGCTGTCGTCTTGGACAAAATACCAGGTCGTATTATTGTATTGGCCTACGGGAGTACCGTCGGTTACGCCGCATTCCAGCGTGAGAACGTCGTTTTGATATATACCTTGGCCGGGAATACGAGGGGTATCGTTCCAGTTGGGGGTATTACGGGAATAGATACCACCGCTTGCATTAGCGCTTACGGTGTATTGGGGGCTATTGGCAGCGTAGGCTTTCTTGGAGTCGCTCATAAGGGCAAAACCGGTAGTGCTGGCACCGAGTGTTAGGAGGAGAGCGCCATGGGCTAGCTTGCGTTTAGGCTCTACGCTTAGGTATTCTTTTGTCGCCTCAAGCGCGTTATGGGCTTGTTCAAGCACATCAGCTGCCTTTAGATAGCAGCCTTAGTGGGTAACTCGCCGAGTTTTTGCAACAGCCCGGCTTGCAGGGTTTGTTCAGCTAGATCAGCCTGGACTTCTTGCGGTGGTGTGTTTTCCGGATAGAAGAGAGTTCCGTCAAAGTCGAGCTGCTGTACGGCTAATTTGGACATAGTAGAGCCCTCGATTAACTATTTCTTGGCCATAATTGTACGGCATGGCATGACCGCAAACAAGCTATGCAGCTTCCCATATGTCTCTGTCTAGGACATTACCCTGTTTAAGTTTCTCAACGGTCGTAAACTTAATTTGGGGCCGTTCAGCATCATCCTCTTCCCATTCCCAGGCATCAGCTACCAGGCCTCTCGTCCGCCGCTTAGTGTAGATGAGATCACTCATCCGCGGACAAACGAAAAGCACGATAGGCAGCTTCTCGGTTTCTGTCTGGTTTCGCCACTCACCGCCTTCTTCATCGAGAAACTTTACATAATTGTCTAGGCGCTTCTTGACCCGGTAGCGCGGCAGTGTCGGATCGAATATCTCCAGCACGTAACTTTCAAGCGTCTTCCCTTCGCCGCCCGATCTGTCCTTGCAGAAAACAATATCCGGACGAATAAGCTCACTCTCCAAAAGAAAATGATAATAACTGTTGTCCTGGAGATAATCGGCTTCGGTCTGGTAATAATAATGGGATGCTTGGCTGCGCAGCCGCTCCAGGGCGAGGCAACAATCAGCCACAAGCAGGCTGCGCTCGATAAACGTCTGACTTCGCCCCGGCTCCTTGTAACGCTTTCGCAGCTCTTCAGATGGAAAGGCAAATCCCTCTTCACCGCCCTCGTTGGTAACGGTCAGTGTCCGGAGGAATCGAATACCGTTCAACGCCAGATAGTACACAGCGGGCTTGGTCTTTTCGGCGAAATGAGTAGAGTATATCCATTCGACATATCCCTTAGCACGCAGATCACGCAGCCACATATTTATTGTCTTAGGATCCTTATGGCCCAGAAACGCCTGTATTTGAATACGGTTCAGGAATCTGAATTCATACAGTAACCGTAAGATCTGCTTTTGTTTCTTAGTCAGCTTTGGTAGGACTGTCATTGTAGGTATCTTTCGTTATAAGCACGTTAGGTCTTTAGGAATATTTATTTGGCGCTGGTTTAGATCAGTATGTTTCGTTCATATGTTACGAGCAAATACAAACAGTAGCCAAACCCACCTACTCCATTTACTTGTAAGGGTAGGAGATACGGAAAGTATACAAAAAACTGATGAGCATCGCCAAGTTTTTGCCCCAGCCCATTAGGGCAAAACATTTATCTCTCCCCTCGGCCGCGATTACGACTGGCTAGCTGTTTCGCGCCATAAAAACAGTATGCTTAAGGTTCCGTTTACACTACCTGTACTTGTTCGGGCCAAGCAGTTAAGACCTCGGTTCCAGGCGCGGATCTACTTATCGCCCAAAAATTGCTTGATGGAAGAGGGCGGCGTGTATTCCTGATGAAGGGCCTGTCTTGCGGCCTCAATCTGTTCCAGCAAACACCCGTTCGGAGGAGCACAGGCGCCGCTGAAGCATATAGCACCTATTTTTTCACAATAGCTGCGCGACACACCTTGTATGACGGCTTGTTCGGGCAAAGCCGACGCTTCACTTTGTATACCTTCTGCGGACGGCCGTTGCTCTGTCATGGTTAGCTCCCTGTCTTCTAGTTAGTCGTGTCACGTGGTGGCCCTAAGGCATTAAATGGGTAAAGAAAACACCCTTGGACATCCAAAGGGTGTTCACTGAAGTTTCGATAGAGCGGTCAGTCAGTGCTCAGAACAGAAACTATGTATCTTTATAGCACACCGCGCAATATTATGCCACCGTTATCCACACCTCAAGCGGGCTGCTTTTGCTTCTTCTTGTCGGCGGCTACGTCGGCATCTATCTGAGAAGTTAGCGAATGGGGAACGGCTGTAGCATTGTCGGGCACCTTCAGCCTATTCTTCGAAAACAGAAAGCCAAAGGTGCTGCCGTGCCCCTCGCGGCTGGAAAATACTACGGAACCGCCCTGTGCGGTAATGGCCTTCTTGGCCATGAACAAGCCCAGACCAGTGCCGTCAGGGCGCGTCTTGCGGGCATTGGTAGCGCGATAGAACTTGGTAAACAGGTGCGGCTGCTCTGACCTGGGCACGCCAATACCGCTGTCTGTAACCCGTAGTTCTACGGTAGCAGGCTTTTCTGTTAGCTCCACATCTATATGGCCGCCTACCGGCGTGTAATACAGCGCATTGTCGATGTAGTTCATGACCACCTGGCGTATCTTGGTGTCGTCCAACATCAGCTTGGGGAAGGTTGCAGGCTTGGTATAGCTCAGCTTGATCTGCTTCGCTTCCGCCGACTCACTTAGCTGCTCTATCTCTTCCTGCACCAGCGCGCTCAGGTCTACCGGCTTGGCGTCTATCTCGAATTTGCCGGTCTTGAGCCGCGAGATGTTCAGCAGGTCGGTGATAAGGAACACCATGCGCTGCGAGCTGCTAAACGCCTGGCGCAGCATCTTGGCCTGCGTTTCGTTCAGCTTGCCGGCGTCACCCTCCAGCACCAGGCTGAGGTAGCCCTTCACACTGGTAAGCGGCGTGCGCAGCTGGTGGCTAGCCATGCTAATAAAGTCGTCTTTGGTTTCGTCCAGCTCCCGCAGCCGCTGGTTCGTCCGCCGCAGCTTCCGCGTCGCGTCGTCTATGCGTTCTTGCAGGGTGATATTAAAGCGCTGAATCTCCTGAAACCGCAGTGCGTTTTGCAAGCTTATTGCAATCTCATCAGCCGCCACGCTTAATAGGCGTCTATCACGCACCGAATATGATTGCCCGGATTGTTTATATCCTAATAGCAAGAAACCAAGATCCTCGTGAGTAGTATGAAGCCTGATTGCTATCGCCACTTTCGAGTTGCTGAGTAGATCAGAAAGCCGTCCATTATCGCCTGTTAAGGTGTCTGTTTCTATTATCTCAAGGGGATGACCGCTGTCATTGAGATGTTTTACGATCTTCGAGGCCATCCTACCCTTTGCGCTATTACGATTAGCAAAAAGGGCGTATTCAACGCTCAACGGCCCCAGAGCCTCACGGAGTATTTCGGAAGTTTCCTGCTGCAATGTACCTATGTCAGCCGTACGCACAAGTACATCGCTTAAACGATCCAGTACATCCTGGGGATCATGGTAGCCTCTAAAGAAAACTTTCGTAGTAATGACATCGAAAAGGTGTCTGAGATACTGAAGAACATAGAGGGAAAGGACGCCTATCAATACCATCGCCATAAATACCGGCATGCTTGGGTTAAACCCAACAAGTTTTTCTAGAATCCATAAAGCCGGCGCTACGAAAACAATGCTTATTGTGAAAATCGTCGTAACGTACGCTACAGTTCTTACGACAAAAAACTGCACATCAAACAACCCATGTTTTATGATTGCGTAGCCTACAAGGCCAGTGAATATTACACCATATAGTGGCGTTATTACGATAAAGTGTGCGTTCCTAAACAGAATGGGCAAAACAAACCCGGTCACTGGAGCAAAAAAGAAGATTGGCAGCACGCCCGTTAGCAGTAATATATACTGTGATCTCTCTTTTTGTCGCGTTTGTGTAATGTTTCGAAAAATTAGTATAAGGCTTGCTGCTAGGAAGGCAACGAGATGAATCACAAATAAACCTGCGCCAAGCCGAGGCACAGGTACTGGATTCACCGTTCCGCGTAGACCTCCGAAGACAAAAGGGGTCATGTCTAGTAAGGCGACAGCTACCGTTAGGTATATTCCCACCTTCCGCCATGAGACCATTGGCTTTCCGGGTGAGCTTAACAAGATCACAAAGTAATAAAGGCTCCCGGCGACAAGCGTGGATAAGCAGACCACAGCCCGCACATAGAACAGTCTATCGTTCGTCTGCAACGAGAGATAGTTCATCGCCGACAGAAGGGTAAGGCAGATGGTCAAAAAACCATACACTCGGTTGACATTACTTCTAGGGTTACGCGCAAACACAAACATTCCAGTTACGACGCTGGCGACAGTGCTTAAGCCAAGAACCAAAATATCAAGCATCTCGCTAATTATAATGCACCAAGGTGGATGACCGGAAGTAGTCTCCTATGCGTTTTTAAGAGCCATAGAGGTAGCGAAGCGCCAAAGCGTACGAAGCGTCGTGCTGATTCCCTCCGGCCTTTGAAGCTTTAATATCTCTCGTGGCGATTCTACTGACCTACCAGATGGCAATGACCGTTTTAATATAATTTCACGCGCGGCGCTGGTAGCCAAACTCCCACCGCTTGAGGCAGTGCTGCCAAGCTGAGGAAGCCCTGTAAGCGTCTTATCTATATCCATAACGGAATCTAGCAGTCTTGTCGTAAGGTGGCGTATGCCTACGATCTTTATAGTAAATCGTTTGAGTTGGCTAGGGGTTGCCCGCCCCTCGTACAACACTTTAAATTCCGAAGAAGTAAGCCTTCCGCCAAATGGAACTGTGTCGCCCAAATCGTAACGTTCAATATCTACGATCGACTTCTCGCCTAAGTCGGTAACCATTATAACCGGAATACCTTCCTTTTGCGCAAAGACCCTAATAGCGGCTTTTGTTTGCAAGTCGTCAACCTCGTCAAATATTATGTCAGGGCGGTTCTCGGCGAGCTGGCGAAAAGTATTCTCGTTAGCTCCTTCTCTAAAATGCAGCTGTCGGATGAATGGATCAGCCTCGCTTATATTCCTTGCCGTACGATCTATTTTCTGGGTTCCTACATCCCTAAAGCCGCTTCTTATTCTATTCAGGTTTGTTGGTGTGATATAATCCGGATCGCCAATCATTAAAGTACCACCAATGCCAGACTCTACCAATTGGTCTACCACCTTGCTGCCAACGCTTAAACCGAATACCGCTATTCTAGCGCCGTAAAGCCGTTTTTGTTCATAGTCATTCACTAAATTACGGTTCCTTGATGTTCGCAAATCTCGATGATCATTTTGATCGGGATACCGAATCAGCTCTGAACTCCACGGGAAGTATATCCATTTCCCGAAGCCCAAACCTCGTGCTTGAATATCCCCAACAAATTCCTGCCTTGCAATTTGGTCCTGCTTTTTATCGGGATACCTCAACTCGAATAAATCATTGGCGATTAACGTCGCCTGATCGACGGATTGGGCAATCGACCCAGCCTCAAAAAGTTGCTCAACCTCAACCATATCTGTCTGATTGCTAAGGTCATATACCCGGGGAGGGCTCCATCTGAAAGCGACGCGGTTATGGCTGCTTATAGTCGCCTCGAGGCTACCTTTAGCAACCGCCTCGGCAGTCTTGGGAAACTCGTCTATCATCTCATTTCCCCTGCAACATTGCATTTCGTGCCATAACGACCCGCGGGCTCATCCTACTCTCCTCTAAACCATCGGCCAGAAATAGGAAACTCCTTTTAAGCGTACCCTTACCTTTACCCTCAGTCGATATATGCGCATCCAGCACTCTCTCTATAAATGTGCCGGGCGTGACTATTGTAGGACGGAGGGTAATAGAACTGTTTACCCTTGCATCCGGCATAGAGATATCGTCACCGATAATAGCAAAGTTGCGTTCACCGAAACTTCTAACTAACGACTGAAACGTAGTGGACACCGTACTAAAGAACCATACCTCGTCACTACCTGTCGCATCTTGGATTAATTTTCGGAAGATTTCGTAGACTCCAACAGCACTACCATCTTTAGTTCTGGCCAGAGCCGATATTTCCTTCAAGCGGCGATCCTGCTCTGTAATACCATCTAATGCTTGCCGACCGTCAGGATATATTGCAGGTTCTGCCATCTTATATGATGGAAGATCACGATAAGTGCCATCTTTGGGCGGACTAACCTTTCGAACGGTCGCACAATCATCCATATTGCAGGGATTAACCGCTAAATGATACTCGACGTCTTTGCCCCTGGATTTATCCAACTCAGGCACAAGGTAGCCTTCAGGCGTCAATGCCTCCTCCGTCACGAACCCCATGTCAAGATAACCTTCAGCTTGTATTCGCCACGCTTCATGCGCAGCATATAAGTTGTTCGCTTCAGTAACAGTAAAATGTACATATCTATCACTATGTGACATTTCTTGCTGGGCTACGGGTTGAGTTAGAATTTCTGGTGAAATGACAGCCATAATTTGCTCCTTGCAAACAAAAACCGGCTCCAGCGGTTTTACGCTGGTGCCGGATTGTCTACTAATATTTCCAGGCTTCTTGTCTTTCGGCTAGTAAGCCTAAACATACAATACTACCGAGTTTACAATTTGTCAATTTACTGTGATGTGCATCACATATGCTTACGGGTACATACGCTATACTTTTTTGTTTTTGCGCGGCCGCACCGTATATTTGCGAAAATAGTTTGACGGACCTAAGGTAATGAATATCATGCGCAACGATTGTAGCCCCAAATCGGAGTCCAGGTTTACGTATGCCACGCCCTGCTCGCTAAAACGGCGCGCGACAGTATAGACGAAATAATCGAACAGGCGCGGTATGCCGTAGTCAATCTTGGCGTGCTTGAAGATAATATATCGTTTGTCTGCCGGACGGTGGAATATGCAGTAGGCTCGCAGCTTACCGCCGATGAACAGGCACAGGTTGTCCAAACCGAGTTCGGTTGCATGCCGGATGGTATATTCCCAAGATTCATCAAACATGCTGGCAATGCGGTTTACGCCTTTCTGTGGCCAATCGTAATCGAGCAATAATTGCCGGTTCTTTTGCTGCGACAGGTCTATAGGGCGCAGCTCCATGTCGCCTTCATCGCTGCGTGCCAGAAAGGAGCGGATGCGATGCCGGCGATAGCTGAACATTTGCGTCAGTGGGTACGATCTTGCTACTTCAAACACGTATTCGTCAAAGTTACGCTCCTCGGTACACACATACATTTCGGGATATTCCAGCTGCGAGATAACAAATTCCGGCACGTGCACCAACTCTTCTGGCATGCCTCGCTCGCGTAAATGGTCGAACAGTAAGCAAATAGATTCGTCTACTTGATTTGTGCCCACCAGCGATAAACCCGAAACGCTTTCGTTGCCCGGAAACCAGTAGGAGATAACGAGGTTATTGTTGAGCTGCGAAATGGCGCACGTGTTCAATATATTCCACCACACCATCAGCCCCGAGAAAGAAATATCCGCAAGCGGCGGGTAGTCTTTCACCAATTCCTCGTAGCGCTCGCGGTCGGACAGCGTCAACTTAGAAAATTCTGGGAAGGTTTTAAAATCGCTTGTTTGCGTGTCGTCGGATACTTTGCCCATGGCTATTTTGCTGGCTCCAGAGTGTATTTACGGAAATGGCTACACGGGCCCAGGGTGATCATCACCATACGCAGGAATGGCACGCCAAGGTCGTAGCACAGGTTCAAATAAGATATACCCTGCTCTAGCAGTGACTGCGCTAATGCATAAATCATGTAGTCCAGCATCCGCGGTATCGAGTAGTCCACCTTAGCCTGAGCAAATATGGCATACCGCTTGTCCTCACATCGCTTGTAGATACAATACGCCGCCAGCTCGTCATCAATAAAAATACAGATGTTATCAAATCCCAATAGGTCTGACTGTTCGATCTGCAAACGATTGGCTTCTTCAAAAATTCTCGTAAACTTGTTGATACCCTTTGCGGGCCACTGCCGCGATAGGAGCAACTCTCGGTGCTCGGCAAGCGACAGGTCCAAGCTCTTCACGGCGATCCTGCTGGAGTCAATGGCCGAAAGGAACTTGCGCAACCGATGCCGACGGTAAGTAGGCAGGTGATGCTGCGGATAAAACGTGTTCATATCATATACATACTCGTCGAAGTTGCGTTCTTCTTTGCATACAAACATTTCGGGGTACTGGATTTGCGCCACTACAAATTCCGGCACGTGCACCAAACGCGCCGGTTCACCCTTGCTGCGCAGATGATCAAAAAGCGCACAAATGGACTGATCTATGTCGTCAGTCCCCACCAAGGACAGGCCCGAGTACTGTTCGGCGCCAGGGAACCAGTACGACAGCACGACATTATCCCGCAGCGTAGACACTGCACAGGTATCCAGAGAGTCCCACCACACCTTGAGGTTAGC
>Ga0070658_10005762_pt1 | contig 10048 bp, 8 predicted proteins | sample KBSC13metaG_FD_64664 | JGI IMG/M metagenome (GOLD analysis project Ga0070658, IMG submission 64664) | Corn rhizosphere microbial communities from Kellogg Biological Station, Michigan, USA - KBS C1-3 metaG | ecosystem: Host-associated > Plants > Roots > Rhizosphere > Soil ... | reverse complement strand
GCCATCATCGTCGTCGTCACCGGCGCGCTGCTGATCGCCATCGGCGTCAAGCCGATGCTGCCGGCGAGCGCTGGGCAGGCGCTGGTCGCCTTCACGCTGTTCGTCACGGCCGTCATCGTCGCCGCGGCGACTGTCGCCAACGACAACCTGCAGGACCTGAAGACCGGCCAGCTGGTGGACGCCACGCCGTGGCGCCAGCAGGTGGCGCTGGCCATCGGCACGGTCGCCGGCGCGCTGGTCATCCCGCCGGTGCTCGACCTGCTGCAGAAGGCCTACGGCTTCGCCGGCGCCCCGGGCGCGAGCGCCACCAAGGCGCTGGCGGCCCCGCAGGCGGCGCTCATCTCCGCGCTCGCCAAGGGCGTGCTGGGCGGCGACCTCGACTGGAGCCTGCTGGGCAAGGGCGCGTTGCTGGGCATCGTGATCGTCGTCGTGGACGAGGCGATCAAGCGCCTGCGCAAGCCGGGCAGCCACGCGCAGCTGCCGCCGCTGGCCGTGGGCCTGGGCATCTACCTGCCGATGTCGACCACCCTGATGGTCGTCATCGGGGCCTTCGTCGGCTGGTTCTGGGATCGCCGCGCCGAGGAGACGCCGCGTCCGGCCACCCGCAAGCAGCTGGGCGTGCTGCTGGCCAGCGGCATGATCGTCGGTGAAGGCCTGTTCGGCGTGGCGCTCGCGGCGCTGACCGTCTTCAGCGGCAAGGACGCCCCGCTGGCCCTCGTCGGCGACAGCTTCGCGGGCACCGCCCTGTGGGTCGGCGCGCTCGGCTTCGTCATCGCGACCGCGGCCCTGTACAAGTGGCTGGCCCGCGTGAGCGACCGCGTGGCCGCGTAATCGCGTGACGGGCGTCGGGAGACGCCTGACCGCTCGCGGCCTCGATACCCCCTTGGGCATATCGGCCGCCAGCTCGAAAGGTGGCCAAGCGGGCGCGATCGGAAGAGACTCGCGCCATGCCGAACCAACGCCGGTCGCTGCATCGTTCGAAAGAGGCCATCGTCGCGGTGGCCGCCGTCGTCGGGGCGCTGACCCTGGCCTGGCGGCTGGCCTCGCCGGGCGAGACCGACCAGGCCGCGGCGACCGCCCCGGCGTCCGTCGTCGCCGTTCCGGCCACGGCCCGCACGACGTCGGTCCCTGAGGCGACGACGTCCGCCGCGCGCCCGGCCGCGCTGCCCGCCGGCCTCACCGCCGACCAGTGGCAGACGCTCCAGCAACGGGTCGAACCGGGCCCGTTGCACGATCGCGAGGTCGCCCGGATCGTCGATTTCCTCGAGTTCCAGCAGGACGTCGTCCACCTGCGCGAGCTGCGCGCCGACCCGGGGGCGCTGGACGAGCGCCGCGCGCTGGCCGCCCGGATCGACGCCGGCATCGCCACGCACCTGGCCTTGCAGGAGATCTCCGCCCCCGAGGCGACGCTGCTGAAGACCGCGGTGCTCGCCGAGACCGAGCCCGACCCCACGCAGCGCGCGACGCGGCTCGCGGACTGGCGGCGCCAGTGGGCGAGCGACCATCCGCCCACGATCGACCCGCGGGTCGCCGAGTACCGACGCCAGGAGGCGGCCGCCGTCGCCGCCTGGCAATCCGGGCCGCCATCGCAACGCGATCCGGCCCAGCTCGCGCGGCGCCTGCAGCAGCTGCAGTCCGCCGCCTTCGATCCACGGCCCTGAAGGAGGACGATGATGTCGCATTGCCAGACCGTCCGGACAGCGATGCTGTTCCCGAGCCGCACCGCGGCGCGCCCCGAGTGCACCGCGCCCGACGCGGCTGCGACCCGGCCGGCCCCTCGACGACGCGCTCCCATCGCCCGCTGGCTGGCGGCCGCCGCGCTCGTCGTCGCGATGCCCGCGCAGGCGGCCTGGTTCGTCTGGACGATGGTCGAACTGCCCATGAGCTCGGGCGCGTCCTGCGGCAACGGCACGCCGTACCGCTTCTTCGTCAACACGACGCCGTTCTCGGGCAACACCGCGATCACGTTCGAGGGCGGCGGCGCGTGCTGGGCCCAGCGCGCCTGCGAAGGGCAGGGCCAGTACAGCGCCACCAACCCGGACGGCATCCCGACCAACTACATGAGCCAGGTCAATTCGGCGGCCGGCGGCCTCGTGACGCCGTTCAGCGCGCGGCTCGATCCGTTCCAGGGCGTCTCGACGCAAGGCTGGAACCTCGTCTACATGCCCTATTGCACCGGGGACGTGCACACCGGCAACCAGGTCGCCGTCTTCTCGGAGGCCGACCCCGCCAACCCGCGCGTCCAGCACTTCGCCGGCCAGGCCAACGTGCGCGCCGCCTCGGCCTGGCTGCGCCAGCACCTGGGCCGCCCGAGCCAGCTGATGCTGACCGGCTTTTCCGCCGGCGGCGTGGCGGCGACGGCCGAATATGCCGTCGTGCGCGACGCGCTGGCGCCCACCGGCAAGACGACGCTGCTGGCCGATTCCGGCCCGCTGTTCAACGCCCCGCTGGGCGGCACGGCGGCGCAGTACCCGTCGCTGCCGCTGCAGACGAAGATCCGGTCCACCTGGGGCCTGGACGGCCCGCAGGGCCTCATCCCCGCACTCATGCAGACGCTGCCCGGCCTCGATCGCAACAACATGGGGTCGCTCAACGTCGCGCTCGCGCAGAAGTATCCGAACGACCGCTTCGGCTACATGCTGTTCCAGGCCGATGCCACCTTCTCGGGCTTCAGCTACTACGACTTCTATCCGGCCATCCAGAACCAGCCCGACCCGAACGTGCAGAAGCAGATGATGAACGTGCTGTGGCGGCAGGACATCGCGCAGTGGACGCCCACGCTGGCGTCGCAGCCCAACGTCTCCTGGTGGATTCCGTTCTACCGCGACTTCAACAACTCGCACTGCCTGACCATCGTCGACTTCTCGGGAACGGGCATCGAGGACCAGGGCTACGGGGACGTCTCGCCGTTCATCGACGCCAACCTGAGCCATGGCGCGGTGCTGCGCAAGACCGAGGCGGACCAGGCCAGCGACCTGACCCGGCCCCTGAGCCTGGCGATGACGATCCTGTCGATCGTGCTGTCGCTGTTTGGCTGACGCACCGCAGGGGCCGCCGCGGCATCGGTGTTTGTCCGGAGTCACCCCGCCCGGCGCCCTGTTCGGGGTCTTGCTCGCGTAGACTGTTCACTTCATTGAACACCGTTCAGCCGGCTGAACGTCTCCCCGCGTGACCGAACTGCAAGACCCCGACAGCGCCGAAAGCGACACCCTGACCCCCGCCCTGGTGCCAGCCGTGGTCCGCGCGCTGGCGCTCATGGAGCGCGTGGCCCAGACCCGCCGGCCCGTGTCTGCCAGCGGCCTCGCGTCCGGCCTCGGCCTGCCCAAGAGCTCGGTGCACGGGCTGTGCAACACGCTGCTGCGCCACGGCTACCTGCGGCGCCACGGCGAGAGCGGGGGCTTCATGATCGGGCCGGGCGTGATGGGCCTGGCCGAGGCCTTCATCGCCGGCACCAACGTCGCCCAGGAATTCGCCTCGATGTGGGATTCGGAGAGCCATTCGGCCGACGAGTCGGTGATCCTGTCCGTGCTGAACGACACCGATGCCGTCTACGTGGCCGTGCGCAACAGCCCGCGCCCGCTGGGGCTGGCGTTCAACGTCGGCGTCCGGCTGCCGGCGTGGCTGTCCGGCAGCGGCAAGGCGATGCTGGCGTACCAGCCGCCGGCGCTGCTCGAACGCCTGTTCCCACCCGGCCAGCTGTCCACGCTCACCGGGCGCGGCCCGGCCGACACGCGCGCCCTGAACGACGAGCTCGCGGCGATCCGGGCCCGCGGCTACAGCATCGACGACGAATCCGTGCGCGCCGGCGTCCTCTCGTTCGGCGCGCCGATCTTCGATGCCGGCGCCAACGTGGTGGCGGGCGTGGCGATGTGCATCAACAAGTCCACGCTGGACGACGCCGCGCTCGATCGCCATCGCCTGACGCTGCTGGACACCGCCCGCCGCCTCACGCGGCGCATCGGGGGCCGCGCGCCGGCCGACTATCCGCTTTGAACACCACGACGAAGCGGCGCCGGCCCAGGTGACGGACGCCGCTCGCATTCCGGAGGCCACCGCATGAACCCGTCCCCTCAGTCCACCGCCGCCGGCGCGCCGGACCTGTCGCTCGACTACCGCTGCGCGTTCGAGCTCTCGCCGACCGCGTGCGCCTTGTCGCGCGACCGGATCATCGTCGACTGCAACCTCAAGTTCCTGTCGATCTTCCGCGCGCAGCGCGAGGCGGTGGTCGGCCGGTCGTTCGAGATCGTCTTCCCGTCGCACGAGGAATTCGAGCGCATGGGCCGCCGCATCGCCACGGCCATCAGCCATTCGGAGACGGGCAGCTACGCGGACGAGCGCGTCATGCGCCGGCCGAGCGACGGCAGCCTGTTCTGGTGCCACGTGTCCGGCCATGCGCTGGACCGCTCGCGCCCGCACGCGGCGGCCATCTGGTCGCTGGAGGACATCTCCGCGACGCGCCCCATCGCCGTCGACCTCACGCCGCGCGAACGCGAGATCGGCGCGCTGCTCGTCGAAGGCCTGACCAGCAAGCTGGTCGCGCGCCGTCTCGGGCTGAGCCACCGCACGGTGGAGATCTATCGCGGGCGCCTGCTGCGCAAGCATGGCGTGGACACCGCCACGGGCCTCGTGCGCAAGCTGATGGCCGACACGCCGCGCGCCGCGGCGTGAGCATCGCGACGTTCGCGCTAACCCCGATGTAGTCGCACGACTGTCGCCGACGTCCGTCCCGACCCAGACTTCCGGTGCGCCGGCGGGAGACTGGCGAGGAGACGAACGTTGCGGACATCCCATCCCCTTTTCCTGCATCGTGCCGCGCTGCTGCGCCGCGCCGCAGCCTGCCTCGCGGCGGTGCTCGCGCTCGCGGCCGCGGGCGCCCGCGCAAGCGACATCGTCGTCGGCCAGGTCGCGCCGCTTTCCGGCGTGCTCGCCACCACCGGCCAGCAGATGGTGCTGGGCGGGCGCGTGTGCTTCGACTGGGTCAACGACCACGGCGGCATCAACGGCGCGCGCATCCGCACGCTGGTCGCCGACGATGGCTACGACGTCGCGCGCACCGTGCAGTCCACGCGCGTGCTCGTCGCGCGGCCGGACGTCGTCGCGCTGTTCGGCTTCGCCGGCACGGCCAACGTCGCGCGCCTGCTCGACGACCACGTGCTCGGGGACGCCGGCATCGCGCTGGTGGCGCCGTACACCGGTGGCGAGGCACTGCGCAACCCGTTCAATCCATGGATCTTTCATCTGCGCGCGAGCTATGCCCGCGAGGCGGAGCACATGGTGCAGCAGCTCGACACGCTGGGCATCCATCGGGTCGCGCTGCTGTACCAGAACGACGGCTTCGGGCAGTCCGGCAAGGCAGGCATCGAGGCCGCGCTGACGCGCCGCGGCCAGTCCCTCGCGGCGGCGGCGCCCTACGAACGCAACACCGGCGACGTCGCCGAGGCGGTGCGCACCATCCTCGCGGCGCACGCGCAGGCGGTCATCATGGTGGCGGTCAACAAGCCGGCCGCGGCCTTCATCAAGGCCTATCGCGAAGGCGGCGGCGGCGGGCAGCTGTTCAACGTGTCGGTGGTCGACCCCGCCGAGCTGGTGCGACTGGCGGGCATCGACAACGCCCGCGGCCTGGGCATCAGCCAGGTCGTGCCGTTTCCCTACCGCGACACGCTGCCCGTCGTGCGCGAGTTCCAGGCTGCGCTGCGCCGCTACGCGCCGGGGCAGGCGGTCAACTACACCAACTTCGAGGAATACCTCGGCGCCAAGGTGCTGGTCGAGGCCTTGCGGCGCGCGGGGCCCGAACCCACGCGCGCCCGCGTGCTCGCCGCGCTGGAATCGCTGCGCGATTTCGACCTCGGCGGCATGACGGTCAGCTACGGCACGCACGAGCGGGTGGGCTCCCGCTTCGTCGAGGTGACCGTCATCGGCAGCGACGGCCGGCTGCTGAAATGAGGGAAGGATGACCTGGAGGGTCAAGCTCCCGGCTTTCCTGCGGGCGGCGCGACGCCGCGCGCCGTGTTCTCATCCATTGGCTTCCGCCTCATCGGGATCGGCATCCTGATCGCGTACGCCGGCGTTCCACGCAGAAAGCCGACATCGGGCGCGTTGTCGGCAGGATGGCTCGGCTGCGTCGAAACAGGCCCGGTGCTTGCCGGTGATCGATCGTGCCTGCACAAGCGCCCTCCACGCGCCGACTCCTGGTCGTCGGCCTCGCCGTCGCGGCTGCCTACGCGCTGGCGGCGACGCTGACGGCCATCTTCTCGCTGCGGTTCGCCATTCCCTCGCCGATCTTCCCCGCCGCGGGCATCGCCGCGGGCGCGGTGCTGGCCTGGGGCCCGAAGATGCTGCCGGCCATCTTCGCCGGCCGCATGCTGATGTCGTGGTGGCTCACCGGAACCTTCGGGTCGCACCGGTTCGACCCGGCCTTCGAGGCCGGCGTCGCCGCGCTGGTCACGCTGCAGGCGACGGTCGGCGGCCTGGGCGCCCGCTGGCTGCTGCGACGCAATGCGCTGCAGGAGACGACGTTCCAGAACTTCGCGCTGCTGGCGACGGCAGGGCCGCTGAGCTGCTGGATCGCGGCGGTCGGCGGCGTTCCCCTGCTCGTCGCAAAGGGGAGCCTGGGGCCCGGCGACCTCGACTTCGTGCTGTTCAAGTGGTGGATGGGCGACAGCATCGGAGCGATGTGGGTCGTCGCGCTGTTCATTCCCTTCGTCGGCGAGCGGCGGCTGTGGCCGCGCCAGCGTTGGCCCGTGCTGGGCTGGCTTGCCGCGGCGCTCGTCCTCGTGTGCGTCGGCCTGGCCGTCGTCACGAACCTCGACAAGCAGCGCCTGTACAGCCGCTTCGACACGGCCGTCGACCAGGTCGCGGGCGATATCCGCGTCGCGTTCCTGCGTCAACACCGCATCGCCGATTCCCTGCGCCGCTGGCCCGATACGGGCTCGCAGGAGGCGCTGCAGGCGTTCGTGCTGTCGCAATTGCCCCCCGGCAGCCGGCTGGCATGGCTGCCAGCCGACGCCCGCCGCGGCCTGCCCCCGGCCACCGCCTCGGGGGCGATGCTCGAACTTTTCGTCGACGGCGCTCGGCCCGCGCGGCTGACCATCCCGCTGCAGCCGCTGGTCTCCCGGGTGATGCATGCCTCGATCCTCGACCTGTGCCTGCGCACGGCCGGCGGGGAAGTCCTCGTCAGGACGCGGCCGGACGCCGTCTGCACGAGCCCGGTGCCGAACCTCGTGCGCGACGAGCCGATCGAGATCGAAGGCCTGCGCCTCGACCTGCGGGCCGTCGCCAGCCCGGTCTTCGTGGCGCGGGATCGCGCGGTGACGACGTGGACGGCCGACGCGCTGGTGCTGTGCGGCAGCATCCTGCTCATCGCCTTCGTCTTCTCGTCCAGCGGACGTGCGGCGCGCATCGAGCGGCTCGTCGCCGAGCGCACGCAGGAGCTGGAGGCGAGCGAAGCCCAGCTGCGAGGCGTCATCAGCACCGCCGGTGTCGGGATCATCCACCTGCGCGAGGACGGGCGCGTCGAGTCGGCCAATGCCGAGGCGACCCGCCTCGCCGGCCGCGAGCCGGGCACGTGGTCGGGGCAGCCCCTGTCGGCCCTGTTCGGCCCCGTGGCTCGTCCGCTGGTCGATGCGCAGATCGCCGCCGCCGCGCGCAGCACCGCCGTGCGATCGGTGCCGCACCTGAAGCTGTCGCGCCCCGACGGCACCACGCTGGACATCTCCATGCGCCTGACCGCCATCGGGCCCAGCGCGGGCGCCGGCGCCTCGGTGCTGTGCGTGCTGCAGGACGTGAGCGATGCGCGGCGCGCGTCCGCCGCGGAGTCCGCCCGCGAGCGCGCGGAGCTCGAGAACCGGACGCGCTCGGCGTTCGTCTCGCGCATGAGCCACGAGCTGCGCACGCCCTTGAACGCCATCCTCGGCTTCGTGCAGCTCCTGCGCACCCAGGGCACGCTGTCGGCCGCCGAACGCGAGGAACGCCTGCAGCACATCGAGCGGGCGGGATGGCACCTGCTGTCGATGATCGAGGACGTGCTGCGCCTGGGCCGGCTCGAGGCCGGCGGCGAGATCCTGACGCTGCAGCCGGTGGACCTGGCGTCGGTGATGCGGGACTGCGTCGACCTGGTCGAGGAGGACGCGCGCCGCCATCGCATCGCGACCCGCGTCACCGTGCGCGAGGACATCGGCACCTGGGCGACGGCCGATGTCACCGGCGTACGCCAGGTCGTCCTGAACCTTCTAAGCAACGCGATCAAGTACAACCGGCCCGGCGGCGCCCTGGTCGGCTCGATCGTGGCGACGCGCACGGACTGCGGCATCGAGATCATCGACCAGGGCGCCGGCTTGACGCCCGAACAGCTGCAAGGCCTGTTCGTGCCGTTCAACCGGCTCGGCCGCGAGCGCTCCGCGACGCCGGGCACGGGCATCGGCCTGGCCATCTCCCGGGAGCTGGCGGTGCGCATGGGCGGGCGCATCGACGTGCGGAGCACGCCGGGGGAGGGCTCGGTCTTCACGCTGTGGCTGCCCCGGTGCGAGGCACCGGGTGGCGGCCAGTCGCCGCCGCGCGCGAGCGGCGGCGCCCTGCCGGCGAGCAGCACCGTCCGCGCGGGCGGGTCCTCTACATCGAGGACAACGAGGTCAACGTGCTGCTGATGCAGGCGGTGTTCGCGGAGGACGCGGGACTGGAGTTGCAGATCTGCGCGACGGCGACGGACGCGCTCGCCACGGTGTCCCGCGGGGGCATCGACCTCGTGCTGCTCGATCTCGGGTTGCCCGACATGGACGGCGAGGAACTGCTGGGCCGGCTGCTCTCGCTGGACGCCGCGCGGGGCGTCCCGGTGATCGTGGTCACCGCGGACGCGGACGTCGACACGCGCCGCCGCGTGCTCGAGCGCGGCGCCGCGCAGGCCCTGGCCAAGCCCTTCGACGTGCCCGCCTTGCGGCGCGCGGTCATCGCGTCGCTGGGCACGCGGTCGCTCAACGCAGGTGCTGACCAAAGAACGTGAACGTGCGATCCCACGCGCGCTGCGCCCACACCGGGTCGTACTGCGTGAACGCCAGGCGGCCTTCGCCGACGGCCTGCTCGTTGCCGAAGGCGTGTTGCGCGAGGTAGTGGTGGAAGTCGTGGCGCACGCCGGCCGCCTTCAGCTTGGCGGCCAGGGCCTCGACCTGCTCGGGCTTGAAGTGCTCGTCCTGCGTCGCCCAGTGGCCCTGCAGCGGGATCCTGATCTTGCCCGCGTCGATGAAGTCCAGCGGCGGGCAGCCGTACCACGTGACGGCGGCGTCCAGCTCGGGCACGTTGACCGCGGCCAGCAGCGTCAGCGCGCCGCCCATGCAGAAGCCCACGCAGCCGACCTTGCCCGCGCGCGCCTTCAGGTGCTGCACGGCGCCGCGCACGTCCTGGGTGGCGGCGTCGCCGAAGTCGAGGCTGGTCATCAGGTGATGGGCTTCCTCCTGCTCGACGGTCTTCTTGCCCCGGTACAGGTCGGGCACGAGCGCCACGTAGCCGGCGTGCGCGAGGCGGTCGGCCACGCCGCGGATCTGGTCGTTCAGGCCCCACCATTCCTGGATGACGACCACGCCCGGCGCGCCGCTCGCCTGCGCGGGTTCGGCCAGGTAGCCGGACAGCGACTGGCCGTCGGGGCGCTTGAACGTCACGGTGCTTCCCATGAATCTCTCCTTGTCGAATCGGATGGCGCAGCTTAAGCGTTTGCCGATTCCCTTGCCTGGCGCGTGAACCGCGGGCGCGGCCGCGGGAATGCACACCATGCAGGTTCCGGTTCGCCCCTGCGCCTCCCACTCGACCGGCGAGCCCCCACAAGGAGAAACCCGATGAAAGCACACAGGCACCCCGGCGTCGCCGCGCTCGCGGCGGGCATCGCACTCGCACTCGTCTCGATGAGCAGCGCCGCGCTGGAGGTCTCGGTCACCGGCCTGGTCACCGACGACCAGGCGGCCAACCCGGCCAAGCTCACCGACCCGACCCTGCTCAACGGGTGGGGCATCTCGATGTCGTCCACCAGCCCGTTCTGGGTCTCCTCGAACGGGGGCGGCGTGTC
>Ga0070658_10005759_pt1 | contig 10051 bp, 8 predicted proteins | sample KBSC13metaG_FD_64664 | JGI IMG/M metagenome (GOLD analysis project Ga0070658, IMG submission 64664) | Corn rhizosphere microbial communities from Kellogg Biological Station, Michigan, USA - KBS C1-3 metaG | ecosystem: Host-associated > Plants > Roots > Rhizosphere > Soil ... | reverse complement strand
GCCGGGCTTTATGCAAATGGCTCATCGCCTCCGGCGCGCATGTCCATGCCCTAGACTACATGCCGGAAGGGCTGGCGCTTTTGGAAAGCGAATGCTCCGGCCCCGGCACGGTGCAGAGTGATATCCTGGATGTCACGGATGCAAATGCCTACGCGGCAGTGGTGAAGTTCATCCAGTCCCAGGGAAAGCCTATTGATTTTCTTTTCAACAACGCTGGCGTCACTCTTCTCGGTGAAGCCCACAAGGTTCCTTTTGATCGGTGGAAGTGGCTCTTGGACATCAATCTGATGGGAGTGGTCCACGGAATCCATTACGTTTACCCGGTGATGATCCAGCAGGGATTTGGTCACATCATCAATACCTCATCCATCGCAAGTGGGACGGGCTATGCCACTGCTTGTGCCTATACGGCATCCAAAGCGGCGGTTTTTGAACTCACACGTTCTCTGGCAGCAGAGGCAAAGACCCATGGAGTATTCATCTCTGTAGCCTGCCCCGGCTATGTGAACAGCAGCATCTTCCAGCAGGATCGCATCATGGGGGTGGACCGGGAAACGATGATTCGTGATCTCCCGGTAAAAATGCTCACTACGGACCAAGCCGCTTATGGTTTCCTGAAGGGCGTGGTGCGTCGAAAAAAACGGATCATTTTCCCTTTCACCGCGCGTTTCCTCTGGGAGCTGGGGAACTGGGCACCCTCGCTGATAGGCCCTTTCCACAAACGCTTCATGCGCGTTTTCCAGAGTTGAGAAGCATCTCCTACGGAGGGTCAATAGTACCCGTAGTAGCGGCGGTCGTCATATTTCTCACGATTGTAGTCCCGGCGGCTTTGGCGGATGAGATCGCCCGCGCCGGGGCCTTGGACTTCTGCGTTGCCCTGGCTCCTATGGGTTCTACCGGAGCCATTGAAGGGACCTTGAGGATCGCCTCCATTGCCACAGGAGGCCAGCAGAGGGAAAAGCATCAGAAGAAAGCAGGATGTGAGGCGCATGAGGTTTTGACGTTGAAAACTTGAAAACATTCAAGGGATCGCCCGCAAACATGGCAAGTGTGGCGATGGGCGATTGCCATCCAGAAGCGCTTGCCGGGCGATGGCAGGAGGAGTAAGTGCTCTCCATGATCGGTTTACGAATGGTGGCACTTTTGGTGATGTCGAATGTGTTCATGACATTCGCGTGGTATGCGCATTTGAAAGACCTGAAGGATAAGCCATGGTGGATTGCCGCACTGATTTCCTGGGGCATCGCGTTGTTCGAATACCTTCTTCAGGTTCCGGCCAACCGCATCGGCCACCAACAGTTTACCCTGCCGCAACTCAAGATCATGCAGGAGGTGATCACGCTGGCTGTGTTCGTCCCCTTCGCCATCTTTTTCATGAAGGAGAAAATCTCTTGGAATTATCTGGGTGCTGCAGTCTGTCTCGGCGGTGCGGTGTTTTTCATCTTCCGCAAATAAACTTCCATGATCCTTGCTTTTCACAAGCCCTACAACGTTCTCTGCCAGTTTACGCAGGACCAGCCAGGACAGAGAACCTTGGCGGAATTCGGCTTTCCTGCCAGAGTGTATCCGGTGGGTAGGCTGGACATGGATTCCGAAGGACTCCTGCTGTTGAGCGATGAAGCAGGATTCAACAACCGCCTGCTGGATCCAAAGACAGCTCACCCGCGCACTTACCTGGCGCAGGTGGAAGGCATCCCCACGCCCGAAGCGGTGGCCAGGCTTCAGCGGGGCGGGATCGATATCAAGGGATACCGCACGCGCCCATGTAAGGCCCGTCTTTTGGAAACGGAGCCACCATTCGGCCCGCGTGTGCCGCCCATCCGGCATCGCGAAAGCATCCCTACCTCGTGGCTGGAACTGCAGCTGATAGAAGGTAAAAACCGCCAGGTCCGGCGCATGACGGCTGCCGTCGGTTTTCCCACCTTGCGCCTGGTCCGAGTCCGGATCGGTCAACTGGATGGGGCTTCTCTGGCCTCCGGTGAGTGGAAGGAACTGACACCTGCAGAAATCAAGTCCATCTGGCAGAAGTGATGGTGTAGGGAATGGCCCCGCAGTGGCCTCACTTCACCACCAGATTCTTATACATTTCCAATAGTTTTCCCAGATCCTCCGCCAGGGCAGGGGAGGAGATCGATTGCAATCGGTCCAGAGATGCCTTGTTAAGAAAATCCCTGCCTCGTGCCGCAGAGGCGAAGAGATCCACCTCCAGCAGAATGCGCGGGCCCTTGTCCGTCTGAATGACGGGATACAAAGGAAAGTTCGCGGGAGTGTCCTCGCTGGAAGTCTTCACTCCCACCGCTGCCCAATGCGGTGAATGATAGATTTCCATGATTTCCGCACTGGCCTGTTCCTTGCGGGCCGTTGCCATCTCATGCCCCAGATTTCTCAGCATCCGTGAGGCGCCCCGGCCATCACTGATCCATGCAGTAAGCGCGAGTGCCTTTTCCAGATCACCGTCACGGGTGGAGGAGATCCATTCAGTTAGAATCTTGCGGGCTTCCTCTGGCGTGGCGGCATGATTTTCTGCCAGCGTTTTGATTTCACTACTGCCTGTCAGGAGCTGAGCCTGCCATTGGCCCGCCATCGCAGGCCGTTGGTCCTTCACCCAGCTCGCGATCTTCCCTCCATCACTATCAGGGGCAGGATCTGCCGCTGGCAATGGAGTCCACATCCAGCCCTGATCGCTTTTTTGAAACTGCAGCACCCGGAGGTCCGTCCGCTCGGGATCGCGGGTTGAAAAAAACTGGGTGATCACCGCCGCCTCATTGCCTTCCTGATGAGATGCCATTTTGAGTGGGAAACCCACGGTGCCGGGGTCATGCAGTGCCCGCCAGGCCTGCGCTGCCCTGAGAATGCCTTTCAGCCCGGATGCGGCATCTGCGCCCTCCCACGAGATGAGAGGGAGAAGATCGCTCAATGAATTTCCACGGAGCTTGGTCAGCAGCATTTCCTCCGTTTTCTCTGCCGTAGCCTGTGGCATGGGCGGATACTTTTTGCGCAGCTTGTGCGGCAAGGTGTCTAGGATTTCCGCCTCGATTTCCTCGTCTTTCGGGAGTTCCTCCTCACTGTTGAAAAAGGCGGAAGGAAGATCGATCTGCCAGAGTCCCTCATCCGATTTTGAAATGCCCAAATGAAGGATCACGAAAGCCGTGGTTTTTTCCGTGGGATTCAGGCATGCGAAGGAAACCATACCCTCATCATCCATCATCTCCGTATGGGCGAGGAACCGGAAGACATCCGGTGAAAGCAGCAAGTGCCATGGGCTTTTCTCACTTTCCTTTTTTGAAATGGCTTTCGCAGCACCGTTGGATCTAACTGACCAATCCTCCGGCAGGGTTTGATTGAGCCCACCCAGGTATCCCAAAATGGCTGATAGATCCTGTTGGGCGCACGCTTTCAGGAAACCCTCCACGACTTGCTCCTGTTTCATGGCGGCCAGCTTTTCCTTGGGCAGACTCTTCGCGATCTGCCGCTGCATCCTGAGGGTGGATTCCGCCCGGAGGGTTTGTAAATCGACCACCCTTTGCCTCAACATCCACTCCTCCAGTGCAGGTAGTTTCTGCGCCAGCACCGGATCGTGGCTTAGTCCGGTATTGTCGAAGGAAGCCGGGATGGGTGCAGGCAGCCAGTCATCGCCACGCTTCACCATGGCAAGAGCGATCACCTGCATGGCATTCACATCGAAGCCGTCGATCTGCCGGACGGTCACACCTGCCGCGCCGCCATCCTGCCGGGTCTCTCCCAGCTCCAGTGTGCCCTCTGCCAGTTCCTGGGACAGCCGTTCAAGCGTGCGGGAAATTTCCTTCCGCTTGTCATCCGTGGTTTCAGGAGAAATGGCCGTATCTTTCCCGGTGGCGGTGCTTACCTTTTTTTCACGGAGCTTTCCCAGATATTCCAAGGCCGCAGTGCCTGGATCCGTGGCGGCACGGAGCGGGAATGCCAGCACGAGGAGAAAAAACAAAGGCCATTTCACTGATGAAATTCATAGCCCATTCCCCACAGGGAGAAAGTGCGGATTTCCGTTACTTTTGATGATCCATCCGGCTGCTCGCGACTGCCAGTTTCTGCTCCCCACGTTCGATAATCTCCACCGGGGTGCCGGAAGTGGCCGGGGGAAGCGGTGAGGAGGCGATCCAATCCCCGGAGCACACACCCTGCCGAATGACCAACTCCTCATCGCTGCTCCACAATGGCTGCAGCACGATGGGCTGGAGGGTCATGAGTTGCTTATCGATGCGGTAAACGCGGTTGCCCTGATCGGCCAGCTTGCGCGGGATGACGTAAACATTCTCCAGAACCAGACCATGAATGTTTGCGCGGACGGGCTGCCTGAGGCGCAGCTCCGTACGATCACTTGTCAGCCCGCATGGATCCTCCACCCGTGCGATGGCGAAAAGCTTCCGCTTTTCCTGATCCACGCTCGCCTCCGTACGCACAATGCGTGCCTGCCACGTCTGAACCTTGTCATGCTCCCTGCCGCCAAAGGCATCATACAAGGTCACCTCCACCGGTTGGTCATTTTCACGCGTGGGGAGTTTTATAAATTCCGCCTGTTCTGGAGAAAGCGGGAGTCTCACTTCCGCATAATCCGTTGCAAAGATATCCGCCAGGGCGGTGTTTGCTGCGATGCTCTGGCCTGGCTGGATATTGCGCGAGGTGATGCGTCCATCGAAGGGGGCGCGCACCTTGGCCCGGTCCAGATTCCGCATCGCCAGGCCGATGTCTGACTTGGCGGCGAGAACATTCGCCTGTGCTTCCTTGAGCTGTGGGATTCGCAGCACCAGCGGGCTGGGCTTATCTTCGTAGCCCAGATCCTTCCAGTTCATCTTGGCCTGCTCGGCCTTGGCCTCCTCCTGGGCAAAGGCTGCCTCCGCCTTCGCCAGCTTCGATTGAGCATTGGTCAGCGCGGCTTGCAGATCACTGCTGTCCAATTCCAGCAGGATGTCGTTTTTCTTGAAAAAGGCTCCTGTTTCAAAGTCCGGGCTCACCCGCCACACGGTGCCCGGCACCTGCGCGGTCAGCATCATCGCCTGATGGGGCAGCACCGTTCCATCCGTTTTCAGGACGACAGGAAAACGCGTGGCTTTCAATTCCAGCCGTTCCGTCCGCAGAGTGGAAACTTCCGTCACCGGCTGCGACGGATGGTTTTCATACTGGCTGAAATAAAACCAGGCACCTGCACCCAGGGCGCAAATGAAACTGGCAAGGAAGAGACGGGGAATCATGACACGACGGACCGGCGGATTCATTCCACCTTCATTTTCCGTGCCATCCCTACGCAGCTACTGTGCAAAAACTTTCGACATCTTGATTTTTTTGTCGATCGCTCCGCAGGCGATGAAGGATGCCTCAGTTTTTTTCCAACAGATCCAGCGAGATTTTCCGGTACGTCTCACGATCCAGCAGGAAATAATGCGGCTCGGTATTCAGCTTGCCATAGTAATAGGCAGGGTCGGCATCCGCTGTGGTGGGTGCGAATTGGATTTCACGGCGCAGCAGACCTTGAAAATCTCCCATTTCATCCACTTTTTTCTCCGTCACCGCCAGGCGTAAGGCGGGTGTGGCCAGAGCGGCAGCGGCAGTAGAATCATCCTGGGACAACCACCGGAAAACCTTCAGGCCCTCCAAAGCGGTGAGCATGTAGTTGGCATGAGCCTGATCCACGATCTCGCTGACATCCTTTTCCATGCCCTTGAACTCCAGATTATCCTCCGTGGTGGGGGCGCTTTCGCTTTCCGGGACGGTGCCGCTCCACTTTTCACCGATGAAATCATACTTCAGCAGCAAGGGAGGCCGTGTGCCTGCCTGACGCTCAAGGGCGACCAGATCCACCCGGCTGACGGACCACAGGCGTGCGTGTTTCCACTCATAGGGGCGCACGGAAATGCCCGCCAGCAATTCCTTATCCACCTGCATCACCGAAGGGCTGCCCTGGCGGTTTACGAAAATACCGCCACGCCCATCGAGGCCGAAATCGAGTTCCAGCGTTTGATTATCTGCACCGAGAAAGACCAGCTTCAGGAAAGGCCGGTCCAGCCCCCACGGGGAGAAATCCGAGGCGGCATCCGTTTCGAAATCCAACACTTTCCCTTCGGTCACCGTTTTGAGCAGGGCGTAGAGGCGTTCCTCATTGGCCGGTTCTGTCTTGCCATTGATGGTGGCCATCCACTCGCGGGGTGGGGTGCGGGAAATGAGGACTTCCGGTCCGGTGGATGGGCGGATGGAAACGGCCCGCAACGATTGACGATTGAGATTGGTCAGCTTCCGATCACGCAGATCATTCACCGCCAGCGGCAGGTCCGCCAGGGAAACCAGATCCGCCTCCGGCTTCAGCGGTAGATGGAACACAGCATTGGGGCGGTCATTCACCGTGGCCATCACTGTCCGGGCATCCGCAGACTCTGCCGGATAGATCTCCATGATGGATTCCTTGTCGGAGCCGAAGTTTTGAAATGCGATTTGAACCGGCTTGGTGGTTCCGGCAGCGGGGAGGGGGGATTCCGCGCGATCCGTCACTTTCACGGCCTGCAGGCGGAAAAGCCCGTCCAGCAGGGATTTCATGGCTGGGGTGGACGTGGGGAGATCCAGCGGCTTAGTGATTCTCCACGCATTCTTGGATGTTTCATGCCCCAGCGTGAGCTCACCTTGTTCGGTGCGGATGCGGATTTTCTGAATCGCCAGCGGATTGAAATAGAGCGGGTGATGATCGCGGAGAAATTTCAGCCCGTCCTTGAATAGCGGATTGATGTCACCCGTGCAGCCGTACACGTAGTCCTGATGGTCGTCATCGCGCGGGCGGATGAAAACGGTAGGCACCGCTTGATTCTCGCCTTCCACCGTGGCCTGCCAGGGAGTCTTCATGCCCAGCGCATACTTCGCCAGTTGGGCACCTTGGCCATCTTCCAGCAGGATCTGGATGGAGCCATCGCGCAGGCCCACATCCCGTAACTTGATGTCATCCGTGGGAGCTCGGTCCTCCACCCGCATGCTCAGGGTGAACTGGATGATGCTGATCGCAGCCCGGTGATCCACGCGATCCTTCCATGGCTCAGTGGCTACCCAGCCTGCTTCCGTCTTATAAAAATTCACCTTCACGCCATTGGCCGCCACACGGATGTGGTTTACCTGTTCAGCCTTGAAGTCATCGTAAAGCCGCTCACCCACCGGTGTGGGGGGCGTGCCTAGAAATTTATCCAGATTTCCGCGCGTGAGCGCCCAGCCTGCCAGACCACAGGTGAGCAGGGCGGCGACTGCTAGAAAGAGTGTGAAAACCGTGGAACGCATGGAATCAGGCGCGGCGTGAGGACCAGACAAAGGCACCGATGAGAAGGAGCGCAGCAGGCAGGAAGAACAGGTTTACGCGGTTGATGAAGGAAACCTGCACATCCAGCAGCGGCAGCTTGTAAGTGCCGAGTGAACGGGGGCCGATGCCTGCCAGGGATTGGCGGCCTACCAGCCAGTTCACACCCGAGGCCAGAAAGTCGATGTTCTCGGCACGTTGTCTGTCCGGGTCCAGGAAATCCACTGTGGACATCACCAGCATCCGGGAAACATCCGCCGCATAGCGGTCATCATTTTCCGCGCCACGCGTCACACCCGCTGCCAGGAACAATGGGCCGGGGGAATCCTCTTTTTCATCGTAGGTTTCCTTGCCATCGCCGAAATTGGTTTCTCCCCAGAATCCATCCGCCACCTGCACCAGGCCGACGGGCATCACCTTGCGGTTGAGCAGATCTTCCGCACCCTCGCGCACTTCCAGAGAAGAGCTGGCACCTTCAAACACGTTCGCCTGCCCGGCCAGATCCTTGGTGAAATCCACCCCGTAGGTGAAAATCCCGCGCGTTTGCGAGGAAATCGTGCGATCCCCCTGCTTTTCGATGATCCGGTCCTTGCGCGGTGTCACGCCATAGCTCCGGAGAAAGGATCGCAACTTCGGCGGAGTATCTCCCGGCTTCAGCAGCACCAGCACGGCGGCCTTGGGACTGTTCCAATATTTTTCCAATACTGCCTGCTCGGCATCCGTGAGATCATACTTGGGTGCCACCAGGGCGATCCCTTCCGCATCTTTCGGGATTTCCCGCAGGCCCGAGAGATTGATCGCAGAGAGCTCGATGTTTTGGAAACGCAGTGTTTGCTCCAGGGATTTCCAGGGAGATTTCTCCCCATCGCCATCGATCCGGCTCTTGTCCGCCAGGAAAAGCATTTTGCGCGGGCGCCCCTCCAGCGCCTCCACCAGCCGGGCCGTCATCATATCCTCACCCTGAAAACCTGTTGGGCGGCGCTGGCCCTTGTCATCCTTCGTGTAAAGGATCATCTCATCTGCCAGGACCAGCTTCACGTGTGGATTGAGCGTTTTCGTTCCGCTGGCATCTTCCTTCACAGGCGGGCTGCCATCCGTGCGGGCATCCATGATGATGAGATCCGCCCGCAGGAGCAGGCCGTAGGCTTTCATCACCTCCTGGGTGCGATCCGGGCTGCGCAGCGGGTCCAGCACTTCCAGATCGATTTTCCGGCCGGAGTTCCGCTCATACTCTTCCGCCAGAGCGCGCACCCGCTCATAGAAAGGGGCGCTGCGGCGATAGGCCATGATCCATTTTACCGGCTGCTTCCGGTCTGCCAGCAGCTTGTCCTTCAGGTAGCTGTTGGTGGAGGGGGAGAGCGTGTAGCCACCATCCCGGCTCATGTCCCACTTGCGGTAGTGCTGGGAGGAAAGGTAGTTCAGCGCTACGAGGCTCAGTCCCAGCAATACCACCTGCAGCACGGAGAGGGTGCCCAGCCCCCAGCGGTTCAGCGGGCGGGCGGGTTTAGGCTTGGGTGTCTCGGCAACGGAATCAGACATGCGGAAATAATCTAGAATTCAAAAAAAATCACACTCGGTCCCCACTCTTCATCTCTTCCAGCGGCGGTGATCCACCACCTGATAGGTCAGGAAAAGGACAAACGATGCCACGCTGGCGTAATAGATCACGATGCGGCTGTCGAAGAGGCCGTTCGCCAGGTAGTGCAGGTGCTGCTGTGAGGAAATGTAATGGAAAAACGGTGCACCCGCGAAGCTTTCACCCCAGATCACCGTCACGTAGCCCAGGAAATATTGGATGACCAGCAGTCCGATCGTCAGCAGTCCCGCGATGATCTGGCTGGATGTCAGTGCAGAGGCCAGGCAACCCACTGCGGTGAAGGCGGCCCCCATGAGCAGCATGGCGGTAAAGGCCCCGCCCAGCGCACCCGGACTGTAGGCCGGAGGCAATTTTGTCGCCCATTCGAAGAGCTTGAACTGCACCAGCGCCGGAATCCACAGCGCCGTGTAAAAAATCATCGCCGCCGTGTATTTGGAAAGCACCACCTGCCACGTCCGCACAGGAGCCGTAAGCAGGGTCTCCAGCGTCCCGGACCTTTCTTCTTCGGCAAAAAGCCGCATCGTGATCAGCGGGAAAATGAACAGGAAATAGAACCAGAACAGCGGAGTGTGGAAGGTTACGTAAACCAGACTGTCCTTCACCGGAGTATCACGGAATCCCTTCATCGCCGTAGAGAGCGAGATTCCCTGCATGATCGTGACAAAGGCCAGCACCACCCAGCCGAAAGAGGTCAGATAAAACCCCTTCAATTCTTTCAAGGTCAGGATGCGGAATAATCTCATGCGTGCTGTGGGGGCTCTACGTAGGCGATCCACAGCGGCACGCAAAGGGAAAAGAGTGGACATCAGATACAGCGCGGGCAGCGATGCCTCTCCGCGGTGTCCGGCAGGAGTGGCATCACGCGCTGATCTTATGTGGGGTAGGGAGATCGAGAGTGCTCCTCATCTGTTTCAGCATGCTGTGATCATTTCAAAAAGCCTGCTGCCATGAGAAATCGATGAAACCCATCACCTCGGTCCCGTCTCATAGATCCCATTGAGGTCCAGAGCATATTCCGGGATCAGGTGGGCGATTTCGTAGCTGAGGGAGCCGCTGCCTACGGTGTCGATGATATTGCTGATTTTGTGAGCGCGGTGCAGGCGGATGGCATCCTGCGCAGAGAGCGGCAGGGCCTGGCGTCGATTGCCTGCGGC
>Ga0070658_10005757_pt1 | contig 10051 bp, 10 predicted proteins | sample KBSC13metaG_FD_64664 | JGI IMG/M metagenome (GOLD analysis project Ga0070658, IMG submission 64664) | Corn rhizosphere microbial communities from Kellogg Biological Station, Michigan, USA - KBS C1-3 metaG | ecosystem: Host-associated > Plants > Roots > Rhizosphere > Soil ... | reverse complement strand
GACGCGCTCACGCTGCAACCTCTTCACGATCCAGCGGGCGCGGAGCCACGCCCTTCAGTGCGTTGGCAATGGCAGCGATGTGCTCCGGGGTATTGCCACAGCAGCCGCCCGCAATGTTAATCAGGCCGGCCTGTGCGAAGCTGCTGAGGTGGTGCGCCATATCTTCCGGTCCGAAATCGAAGCCGGTAGGTGACAGCGGATTCGGAAGACCCGCGTTCGGATAGCATGAGATCGCCGTGTCCGCTTTCTCCGAGAGGCTCTCAAGGAAGGGGTACATCAGGTCAGGCCCAAGCGAGCAGTTCAGGCCGACAGAGAGCGGCTTTACGTGACTCACCGCGTTCCAGAAGGCCTCAGTGGTCTGCGCCGAGATCAGCGTCTCACCACCGCGTCCCACCGCTGCCGAAATCATCACCGGCAGCTCTTTGCCGTCCTCGTCGAAGACCTCACGGATGGCGACCAGCGCAGCTTTCGCATTCAGCGAGTCGAAGATGGTCTCGACCAGCAGCGTGTCCACGCCGCCCGCGATCAGCGCACGGGTCTGGTGCTTGTATGCCTCGCGCACCTGGTCAAACGTCACGACCCGAAATCCCGGATCATCTGCGTCGGGCGAGTTTGAAAGCGACACAGTCAGTGGACCTATTGCGCCGGCTACAAACCGCTGCGTGCCGGTTGCGGCGCCCACTTCATCGGCCACCTCGCGACACTGGCGCGCCGATACCTCATTGATCTCCCAAGCCAGGTCATTGAGGAATTTGTCTTCGATAACCTTCTGGTAGAACGCAGGGTCCTTGCGGCCTCCGTGCTCTCGGGGATCTTCCATGAAGAACTCGCTCTGCGTAATGCTGGTCGCACCAAATGTATTCGTCTCGATGATGTCCGCGCCTGCTTCGAGGAAGCGACGGTGAATATCCTTGATCATCTCCGGCTGCGTCAGCGAGAAGATGTCGCCATTGTTCAACAGGTCCTTCGGCGCGTTTTTGAAGCGCTCGCCGCGAATGTCAGCTTCCTTCATGCCGTACGTGCGAATGGTCGTGCCCATCGCGCCGTCGATAATGGCGATGCGGCTCTTCATCAGCGTCTGCAGCGGATGTTCCTGGGCTTGCTTCATAGTTCTCCGTTCACTCAGCGAGAGCAGGTGCGGGGATTCCAATCTGGGCTGGCCGTAGCTTCTAGGCGAGCGCGTTTGCTTCCGCCTTCGGCGCAGCAATTGATTCAGTTGCAGACGGCGAAGGCACCAGCATGTCTTCCTTACGCATCACCAACGTGGTCGCGTTCAGGCTGGCCAGCTCAAAGCCGTGACCATGCGTAATCGCGTCCGTCGGACAGGCCTCGACGCAGTACCCGCAGAAGATGCAGCGGTTGTAGTCGATGTTGTAAACCTTGGCATAGCGCTCGGAGGAGGAGATACGCACCTCTTCGGTGTTCTCCGCGGCCTCGATATAGATGCAGTTCGACGGACATGCGGCGGCGCAGAGGAAACATGCCACACACTTCTCCAGACCATTCTCATCGCGCTGCAACTGATGCTTGCCACGGAAACGCTCCTGCAACCTTGCACCGCGCAGGGGACCGGGGCCGTCGGGATAGTTCTCCACCTCGGTCGGCTTGAACATTTCGCCCAGCGTGACGCTCATTCCCTTGGCAATGGCCGCGACATTTTTCACTATCGACATAGCTTAAGTATACGATGCCCAGCTAGGCGATCCGGTATCAAGCCCACTCGGCACCGCCCGCAACTTAGCGATGCCGCGACCGCCTCTATGTTGCTGGAGGCACCGTAATTAGGCGGTACGTGAAGCTGTCAGATCTGCCGCTTGGCAGAGCGCGGGGCATTGTGGTTCACTTTCGTTCATGGCTAAGAAGACCTCTCGCCGTAACTTTCTCCGGACGGCTCCGGTAGCCGCCGCGGCCGGCATCACCTTTGCAGACTCGATTGCAGCGCTGGCGCAAGCGGCGGGCATGACAGGCGAACAGGTCGCCTCCGCGGCGCAGCCGTTCAAGCTGTTCAAGTCCGGCGATCTCGATGGCGACATGAAAGCGCTCGACCAGAAGCCCGGAGACAACCGGCTCTATGAGTCGAAGTCGATTCCGGTGCAGATCATCCTCACCACCGAGAAGCACAAGAGCGCCACCGAATTTGAATGGCACGAGGGCCGCGACCACGTGCTCCAGGTGATCGAAGGCTCCACGCTTTATGAGCTTGGCGGAACTCCGAAGGGCATCAAGCAAATGGGACCCGGCGAGTGGCACGCAACTGGCTCCGAGGGCAGCAAGTCCGTGATGCTGGGTAAGGGCGACATGCTCATCATCCCGCGTGGCACACTGCACAAGCGCAGCACCGAGGATTCCGTGACTTTCATGCTCATCTCGAACCCGGCACCGGCGAAGGCCTGACGGTCAGCCTTTTACGATTGTTGGAGCTGCCTCGACCGGGAAGTTCACTGAATTCGCGATGAAGCAGAGCTCGTGCGCTTTGTGGTGCAGCTCTGTGGCCTTCTCTACGTCGCTTTCGGCCGAGATTGTCACTTTCGGATTCAGCTGCACGTGAGTGAAGATGCCGGAGCCGTCGGGGCGCTCCTGCATGGTTCCGGCTGCGCCGTCTTCATACGCGAGCACGACGATATCGTTTACGGCGCACAGGTGCAGATAGGCAAGCATGTGGCAGGACGAGAGCGCCGCAACCAGCATGTCCTCGGGATTGTAGCGCTCGGCGTCGCCGCGAAAGGCATGGTCGCTGGAGCCGAGGACTTCCGGTTTTCCCGGCGCCGTCAGCGTGAAGTTGCGGCTGTAACTGCGGTAGGTCGCGGTTCCCTCACCCGTGTTTCCGGTCCAGACCATGTGGGTCTGGTACTGGTGATTCTTCATCGCTGACCTCCTTCTTCGATGCCCAGCTTCTTCCAGATGGAGTCGACCTTAGCCGTCACCTTGGGATCCATCTTGAGCATGGGTGGCCAGGGGCGAGTGAAGCCCTCTGCGGGCCACTTGCGCGTGGCATCGATGCCCATCTTGGAGCCGAAGTTGGGCAGGCGCGAGGCGTGGTCGAGCGAGTCGACCGGGCCGAGCGTGAACTGGATATCGCGCTCGGGGTCAATGTTATTGGCGACTCGCAACGTCACCTCGGCGAGGTCCTGCACATCGCAATCCTCGTCAACTACGACCACACACTTGGTGAACATGGCCTGGCCCATGGCCCAGATGCCGTTCATTACTTTGCGCGCGTGGCCTGCGTAGGACTTGCGGATGGAGACGATCATCAGGTTGTGGAATACGGCCTCGGGCGGGAGGCAGACATCCACGATCTCCGGCAGCGTGAGCTGCATCAGGGGCAGGAAGATGCGCTCGACAGCTTTGCCCATCCAGGCATCCTCCATCGGCGGCTTGCCGACGACGGTCGCCGCGTAGATGGGGTCCTTGCGATGCGTGATGCAGGTAACGTGGAAGACCGGATACTGCTCCTGCATGGTGTAGAAGCCGGTGTGGTCGCCGAAAGGACCTTCGGTGCGGAGTTCGGCGAGATTGACGTAGCCCTCGAGTATGTACTCGGCGTGCGCCGGGACTTCCAAGTCGACGGTCTCGGCTTTGACGAGTTCGACGGGCTTGCCACGCAGGAAGCCTGCGATGAGGTACTCCTCGACGTCGGGCGGCGCGGGCACGATGGCGGAGAAGGTGGTCGCAGGATCAGTGCCAATAGCGACTGCGACCTCCATGCGGCCTTCCCGGACTTTGGTGAGGGTGGTGCTCGGGATGGAGGCGGCGTCGGTGGCGGGTGCGATTCCGCCGGAGGTCTGGGCCATGATGTCCACGGAATCTGTCGAGGCGGCGCGGAGGCGGTCGCGGAGGTGCTCGGCGGCATTCTTCTGCCGTTGCCAGTGCATGCCGGTGGTCTGGCCGTCGTAGACCTGCATGCGGTACATGCCCACATTGCGCTTGCCAGATTTCGGGTCGCGTGTGATCACGCAGGGCAGTGTGATGAATGGTCCGCCGTCCTGCGGCCAGGTGGTGAGGACCGGGATCTTGGTCAGATCGACTCCACCCCCCTCCCCCACCCTGTGGATAACTTGCTTGCAGGGGGCATCGGAGCGGTCGATGAGCTTGGGGAAGAAGCTGCCGATCTCGGCGAGCTTGGGGAGGAGCTTCAGCTTGTCGAGCAGGCTGGTGGGCCGCTCGGGGTGGAGCAGGACGCGGATGCGGTCGGCAATCGAGTCGAGGGAGTCGGTCTCGAGTGCGAGGTGCATGCGGCGGAGCGAGCCGAACTGGTTCATCAGGACGCGGGCGCCGCGATGGCCGGTGACGTTTTCAAACAGGAGTGCTGGACCGCCAGCCTTGGGTGTCCCCTTGCCGAGCTTGGCCGCGCGGTCCGCGATCTCGGACATTTCGAGGTAGGGGCTGATGGGCTCGCGGATGCGGCGTAGTTCGCCAGCTTTCTCGAGCGTTCGGATCCAGTCGCGCAGATCGGTGTAGGGCAACGTGTGGCTCCTGTGTTGCTTTGCCTGTGTGACAAAAACTCAAAATCCTGAATTTGTGAGACTTAGCGAATGGGCATTGCGCAAAATATCATCCTGAGAGTCGCGACCAAAGCCTCCTAAAAAGTACTTAGGTGCCCTGGCCTGCGAATCTCTTACGACAAGTCGCAAAAACTCCCCTATTTCTATTGTATGGGTTTCGCAATAACTGAAGTGACATCTGTATTGCTCTTGTTTTGTGTAAGTTGAGCGGTTTCGGGGCTTGACAGTCAATTTCGGGGCTAAATCTTCAAAAAGATTTTTCTGCGCCACAGGAACCAGTTTGGCAGGAAGCAGATGGCGGTGAAAGCCGCCGCAAAGGCCAGCGAGGTGAGGTAAGTGGACTGGTGTCGCGCGAAGAGATGACGGTAGACCCAGAGCCATGCGGAGATACGGGTATCGGGCGCCATGGGATAGACGAGGGTTCCGGCAGGAACATGCAGCCAAATCATGTTCTGCACGATGAAGTTGGACAGCACGAACGCGGTAATGGCGTTTGAGCCGAACACGAGCCAGGGCCAGAGAAGCGATTTGCCCACGGGGTGGTCGTTGAGGCGGCGGAGGTCGATAAACCAGTAGCAGCCGGCAAGCAGGAGCAGCGACCAGCCGGCCGAATAGAGGACGTAAGAGCTGGTCCAGAGATTCTTATTGACCGGAAAAGAAGGGTTCCAGAGCAAACCGCCCAGGAACATGAGTAGCGAGGCGACGATGAGAACAAGGGTGGTGCGGGTGTGCGCGGAAAGGGCCGGTGTGGCGGAGGTCTCTCTTGGAGGACGGCGGAGATAGATGGCCGCAATGCAGCCGATGAGGGTAGTGGCGATGGCGGGCAGCGTGCTCAGCAGGCCTTCGGGGTCATGCGTCTTGTTGTAGAGCAGGCCGGTGTGCAGGAAGTGCTGGGTGAAAGCGTTGAAGACGCGGTCAAGCCAGGCGGCAAGATTGTGCTCGGGGTCGAGGATGGGGATGGCATGCGTGGGGATCGCGTCCGAGACGGATGTGACGGCAAGGCCGGGCACGGGCACGAAGCGCATGAGTACCCAATAGCCGATGAGGAGCGCGCCGGCGATGATGCCGAGCGTGCGCTTCCGCTGGGTGGCGAGACAGATTAGACCTGCGGCGAGATAGCAGAGCGCAATGCGCGTAAGCACACCGAAGATGCGCAAGTGGGTGAGGTGAAAGTGCGGATAAGCGGTGAGGAACATCTTTACGGCAAAGATGGTAGCGGCGCGGCGGAACATGTGCCGAGCAAGCGTTCGCCTCGACTCTCCGCGTGCGAGCCGCGATTGAACCGAGAAGATGATGGAAGCGCCGACGATGAACAGGAAGTTGGGAAAGACGAAGTCGGTGAGGGTGAAGCCGTTCCATGCGGCGTGGTCGAGCTGCGCGTACGTGTGCTTCCAGTCGCCGGGATCGTTGACGAGGATCATGACGGCGATGGTCAGTCCGCGGAGGACATCCACGGAGAGAACGCGGCTAGGGGCTGGCGGCATTGGCGTGATTGTAGGGTGGTGCCCGGTGGCTGTCACTTACTTTTCTGAGCAACGCTTAATGCGCAGAGTGAAAAAGCAAATTCTCTCGGGAATGACAGGCAAACGGCGGCATTCGGGGGCGGTGCTCCAAGGAATATGTGCCGGCATAATTGCGAGGATTCTTCACATTGGCGGTGCTCGGGCGGAATGACGAAACCAGGTACACGTGGGAACTATGTGGGTGGCGTGAGTGTCTATGGGAGTGCGGAACGCATCCCCCTCGCAGGTGCGCCCCGATGAAGATCATCGGAGGTGGATCATGTTTGAAGGGTCGCTTGTGGAGTCGCGTGGGCTGGTTGCGTCGAAGACGCAGAGGTGGTCGACGCTTGGTTCGATAGCCGTGCAGTGCGCGCTGGCGGCGGTGTTGATTGCGATTCCAACGCTGCGGCCAGAGGCAATGCGGGTGAGTGTGGCCGCGCCCACGATCACCGTACCGACTGTGAAGCCCGTCCAGATGGTGCAGCGAGTGACGACGAGCGCTGTGAGGGCGGCGACGACGATGACACTACCCGGGCACCCACCCATAGTGGAACAGACGCGCGGGTTTGTCTTTCCCACAACGGCTGCAGTGGACAAATAGCGAAGCTGCGCCTTTGGACATTGGACCAATGGCGATGGGGGTTGGAACAAACTTGCTCTCGTCGGTAGTCGGGATTGGAAGCTGATACCGCGGTCCGGCGGTGATGGGGGCGCGTAATAATCGACCGGTGCGCGTGTCGCAAGGCGTCTCGAAGGGTATGCTGCTTTCACCGATCAGGCCGGTGTATCCGGTGATTGCGAAGGCCGCGGGTGTGCAGGGTGCCGTGGTGATTGAGGCGGTGATCTCAAAGGCCGGGCACGCGGAGAGCCTGAATGTGGTGAGCGGTCCGCCAATGCTGCGCAACGCGGCGCTCGATGCGGTGCGTCAGGCGCGGTACGCGCCGTACCGGCTAAGTGGTGAACCGGTGGATGTGCAGACGGTGATCACGGTGGTGTTTAAGCTGGGCGCGTGAGGGTGCCGAAGATATTGTGGCGCGCCGTCTAAAGCGATTCTTCGCCTACGGCTCAGAGTGATCAGGCGGTCTTGAGCTGTTGGGTGGTCAGGTCGGGTTCGGGGAGCTGCGAGTCTTCGGCGTAGTCCAGCAGTGGGTAGCCGGCCTGCTTCCAGCCATCAAATCCCCCGCGCAGCGGGCGCACGCGCGTAATGCCGAGGCGATGGAGCTGCATGGCCACCTTGGCCGATGTCTCTTCCGACGGGCAGGTGCAGTAGAGGATAACGTCGCGGTCGCGCGGGATGCGTTCGGCGTGGGCAGCGAGCTCGGTGGGGCCGATGCGCACGGCACCGGGAAGCACGCGCGGGTCAGGCAGGTAGTCGAGCGGGTGACGCAGGTCGACGATGTAGGGATGGTCGGCTTCGGTGCCGGCGGAGTCGATCATCGCCATGACGTCGGCGGGCTCGATGCGGAGCTCGCGGACCTGGGCAAGGAAGCGGCGCTGCTTGAGAAGCCTCCAAAGGAAGAAGCCGACAACCATGATGATGAAGACGGCCACCGCGAAATGACTGAGTAATGCAAAGAACGGCTGGCTACGTTTTGCGATGTCTCCGAAGAAGCGGCCGGCGAGGATGAACGACAGCGACCACAGCAGCGTGCCGGAGAGGTCATAGAGAAGGAAACGACCGTAGGGCATGCCGGTTTGCCCGGCGATAGGTGCTGAGACAGTGGAGAGACCAGGGACGAACTTGGCGAAAAGTAGCGTGACTGCGCCGCGCCGCGTGAAGTAACCCTCGGTGCGAGCGACGCAGGTCGATGCCTCCAGCGAAAGCTTGCAGAGCAGTCCGATGACGCGCGAGCCGAAGCGACGACCAAGCAGGTACCATGCGGAGTCGGAGAGCAGACAGGCGACAACGACCGCGATAAGCGCAGTCATAGCATCGACGCGGTGGGTCGCGCTGAGAGTGCCGGCGGTAAGCAGAAGCGGGATGCTGGGAATAGGCAAGCCGAGCTGCTCGACGAGCACCCACAGAAAGAGCACTGCGTAGGCGTGGCCGACGAAGAACTCAATTGCAATGGGCATGGGAAACTCCCTGCTGTGTAGATGTAGGGTAGCAGGGACCGGTCGCGGAAATGCAGCGAAATTAGTGCGGGGGTCGAACGCCGCCACGAATACCAGTGGCGGGATCTTCGGTTACGCCTCAGACGGAGGAGGTCGATGCCAGCTACATGGCCGGGGGGTGGTGCGTGTCGACCGACCCTTCGGTGTCGGCGGCCTCGTCTGCAGATTTGCGGGCGGTGCTCTTGACGCCTCCGGGATTGACGGAATCGCGCAACTCCTTGGAAGGCTTGAAGAATGGGACACGCTTTGCGGGGACGTCCACGCGCTCGCCGGTCTTGGGATTGCGGCCGATACGGGAGTTGCGCTGCCTGGTCCGGAAGCTTCCGAAGCCGCGAATCTCGATCTTGTCCCCGGCCTTGAGCGCACCAATTACGGACTCGAACAGGGTATCGACAATGATCTCTCCGTCGCGTCTGGTGAGGTCTCCGAGAGCAGTCACTCGGTCGACAAGATCAGCCTTGGTCATCGCAGTGTCTCCTTCGCACCCGGGGTAAACGCCGTGCTTCATGCTGATTGTAGACGGGATGCAAGCCTTCTGGCGACTGTGGACGAAAAAAGTTAAAAGGGTGTTGATCGTGCCACGGGCAGGTTTGATGGCCTCGGCCAGGCAGTAGGAGCGGGGAGGTTCCGGCATCCCACTGAGGTATGGGTGTGGGGTTGAAGCAGGTGGCCGAGAGACAGCATGCGGCCACGGCAAGTATTCGGCCAGTTCCGCGGCTGACGACGTATCAGGAGGCAGGGCTAGCCAGGGGAGTTCCGGGAGACGGCAGCGATGGGCTACGGCAGTGCCGTACGTCGAATCGCTGCTCTGCCTAATCGCCGTGGCAGGCCTAACGCTTTCGCTGCTGGGGGACTTTCAGAGCGTTCGAACGACAGACTACGTGGCTACGGATTACAAGACGCTGTATGCCTCCGCAGCGCTGTTCCGGCACGGCGGAAACCCGTATTCCATGGCCGGGATTGTGGAGATCTACAGGGAATCCGGCGTGGTGCTGCCGAGGAGCATGTTCGGCCATGCGCCAGTGTACCCACCGGTCACGTTGCTGCTGCTCTGGCCGCTTACGTACCTGTCTATGGGGCAATCCGCCATGGCGTGGCTGGTGACCAGTGCGGCGGCCTCGGCGGTGGCTTTGGCGATGGTGCTGAGGGAGGCTCGCCGGCAGGGGCTGCACTGGAGTTTGCGGCTGGGCATCGCCGCCTTTACGGCGGGAGCTCCGGTGCTGGGGTATGCGCTGGATATTGGGAACGTATCGCCCGCAGTGGGCGCGCTGGCGGCGATTTCGTTGCTGATGGCTCTACGTGAGTCTCACCGAAGCCGGGCGCGGTTGACGTGGGGTCTCGTGGCCGGGGGGATAAGCCTGGGGCTTGCACTTTGTGTGAAGCCTCACTCGGCCATATGGGTTTTCGCAGGGATTCTGCTGGTCTGCGGCAGCGCGGGCAAGCTCGTGGCAGGGATTTCGGGTGGTGTCTTTCTGCTCGGTAACCTGACTTCGCTGGTGATTCTGTACATGCGTGGTGCTGCCCAGTCCGTTGTAGGCAGCCTGGTGGCGATGCTGGTTGCTGAAAGCCGGAGCGGGTCGATGTCTCCGGCGAGTCGCGAGGCTCTGCCGGCTATGGCCCAGCTTACGGGGGTAAATTCCCTGTTTGGACTGTGGATCGGGCAGCCGGTTAGGGGTGCTCTGGTGGCCATGGTCGTGTTGGCTCTGCTGGGCAGCCTGCTGCGGGTGGCCTGGCGGACGCCCTGGCGGGGACGAGACGGGAGCTGGCAGGTCCTGTTCGTCGCGGCCCTGTTCGCCGTGGGAATGCTGGCGAGCTATCACCGCGCCCACGACGCCGTCATGCTTCCCGGATTGCTGGGGCTATGGCTTGCCCACGCCATTCGGCGCAGTGTGGCTAGCCGGGTTTCGAGGGCAAAGCGCTGGGTGTACG
>Ga0070658_10005756_pt1 | contig 10052 bp, 14 predicted proteins | sample KBSC13metaG_FD_64664 | JGI IMG/M metagenome (GOLD analysis project Ga0070658, IMG submission 64664) | Corn rhizosphere microbial communities from Kellogg Biological Station, Michigan, USA - KBS C1-3 metaG | ecosystem: Host-associated > Plants > Roots > Rhizosphere > Soil ... | reverse complement strand
CACGAGAGCATGAGCGGCACGCTCGTCGTGACGTGAGCTGGCGGCGCACCCCGGAAGCTAGCGGCGCACTCCGGGGGGCGAGAGCTCGAGGCCTTTCGCGCGCTCGGCGAGGTAGACCTCGAGCGCCACGAGATCGGGCGAGCCCAGCGGCGGGAGCTCCGCGCGCACGCCGAAGTAGCAAGCGCGCAGGCGGCGCTGCAGTGAGCCCAGCGTCTGCCACTCGATGCGATAGGCGGGCCAGTCGCCCGGATGCCCCTGGCTGATGCGCTCGGCCAGCAGCGTCTTGCCCCAGTTCGCGTCGTGGCAGTTGTTGCACGCGAGGTTCAGCTGGCCCTGCCGCTCGAAGTAGAGCCGCCTGCCGCGCTCGTACGAGGCTCGCAGAGCGCTCGCCGGCTGCGAGCCGGCGCTCGGGACGATGTGTTGCCCCTTCGCCTGCCGCGCGACATAAGTGCTCAGCGAAAGCAGGTCCTGCGACTCCCAGGGCAGGTCGGGCGCCTTCTGGTTCTGCACGACGCACGCCTTGATGCGGCCTTCCAGATCCAGCACGCCCAGCTTCTCGTAGTAGCGTGGATGACGCGCGGCTGCGGTCTTCATGCTTTGCCGCGCATCGCCGTGGCAGGAAGCGCACGACTTGTTTGTCTCACCCCGTGGCTGGCTCCAAAGCTTCTCGCCGCGCTCGACCCACAGCAAGCCCGGATTCGCGAAGTCGTCGAATTGCATCTGCCGCGCCTCGGGGCTCTGGAACTCGCTGCCCGGCGTGAGCGGCGCGGGACGCGCGGGCTCCTGCGCGAACACCGGCGCCACCGCGAGGAGCACGATGGCCGCTCCAAGCTTCATGCGACGGTGAACCTGGCGGTGACCCTCCCCGTGTCCCCGCGGTTGTCGCTCCACTCGACTTCCACCTCGCCGCTTTCGCTCGCGGTCGCGTAGAAGGCGAGATAGGGATTGGCGGCGATGCCGGTGCCCAGCTCGGCTCTCAAGATCTCGCGGCCACCCACGCGGCATACGAGCTTGTCGACGATGTGCATCGGAATGCTCATTCCGTTGAGGTCGCGGCGATAGCCGGTCTCCATCGGATGCTGCACCAGGACGCGGATCTCGAAAGGCTCGCCTTTCTTCACGGACGGCGGCACCTGCAGTTTCCCCAGCATCATGGCGTGGACCTCACATCGATTCGTCGAGGCACGCAGCCGCCGTCACCAGCACGTCCTGCTGCACGATGCGGAAGCGCCCGTCGGACATCGCGGCCAGCACGCGCACGGTCTGCGTGCCGGCGAGGCGCACACGCGTGGAGACTTCGGCGCGGCCGGCTTCGGGCTTCAAATGGAAGCTCGCCACCAGCGGACGCGGATTGCGCTCCGCGACGATATGGATCGCCGCCACGAAATCCGCCGGCGCCATCGGATGATCCACCTTGATGTGCATCGGCACCGAGTTGCCGTTCTCGGCGATCTGCGGCAGCTGCACCTCGATGCCGCCTTCATCAACCACGGCGCCTTTCGTGATCTCGGCCAGGAGCGGCTTCACGTCCTGCGCCGGCTGGAACCGGGTCGGCTGTTGCGCGAGCGCCGGAACGGCCGCCGCCGTGACCGCGAGCGTGGAGCGCTTGAGGAAGGTGCGTCGTTTCATCTCAGTGTCGAGAGCCAGGCCACGAGGTCTTCCACCTGCTGGCCGTCCAGCGCGGGCTTGCCGCGCAGGGCCGGCGCCACCCGCACGAGGCCTTCGGTGCGGTGGAAGGTGGGCATCACGCTCTCAGGATAAACCCGCGTGATGTCGGCGATGCGCAGCCGGATCTGCGCGGGCGTGAGCCGGCTGCCGACGTCGGCGAGCGAAGGCCCCACATTGCCTGAACGCTCGGCGCCCGGCACGGCGTGGCAAAGCACGCAATGGCCCTGCTCGCGCTGCATGAAGACCTCGCGACCGCGCTGGGCATCACCCGCCGCGGCGAAGGGCGCCAACCCGTCATCCCGGCGAAGGCCGGGATCCAATGATTGGGCCCCGGCCTTCGCCGGGGTGACGATGATCGCGCAAGCAATCACCGCCACCCAGCATTGCCTCAAGCTATCTTCCCGTCCTTCAGCGGTAGCGAACGAACGCGCTTGCCGGTGGCCGCGTACACGGCGTTCAGAACCGCGGGCACCACGTTCAACGCTCCGGGCTCGCCATGGCCGCCCCAGAAGCCGCCGGTGGGCACAAGCACCGTCTCCACCTTGGGCATCTCCACCATGCGCGGCAGCGGGAAGTCGTGGAAGTTGGATTCCACGATGCGCCCGTCCTTCACGTGATGCGCCTCGTAGAGCGCGCCCAGGTTGAAGATCGCGTTGCCCTCGGCCTGCGCGCGGCACATGTCGGGATTGACCACGTAACCCGAGTCGATCGCGAACACGATGCGGTGCACCTTGAGGGCGCCCTGGGGATCGACCGAGACCTCCGCCACCATCGCGGTGTAGCTGCCGAACCCGTCCGATTGCGCGATGCCGCGATAGACGCCCTGCGGCAGCGGCGAGCCCCAGTTGGCGGCCTTGGCGGCGGCCTGCAGCACCGCCTTGTTCCTGTCCCCGTCCTTCAGCATCGCGAGGCGGTACTCGAGCGGATCCTTGCCCGCGGCGACGGCGCACTCGTCGATGAAACACTCGCGATAGAACGAGTTCTGCAGTCCCGGTGCGCGCCAGAACCCGACGGGCACGTGGCCGTTGCGCATCGCGTAGTCGACCTGCTGGTTCGGGATCGTGTACGTCGCGTCGCTGAACGTGCGAACCGCCGTGAAGTCGATGCCCTTGTCGATGCCCTCGGGACGCAGCAACGCGAGGATCGAGGGACACGCGATCGTGCTCTTCATCGCGACGATCTTGCCGTCGGCATCGAGGCCCGCCTTCATGCGCACCATCGAGGCCGGGCGATAGAAGCCGTGCTGCATGTCCTCCTCGCGAGACCAGATGAGCTTCACCGGCTTGCCCTGGAACTGCTTCGCGATGAGCACGCTCTGCTTCACGTAATCCTGCGGCGCGCCGCGACGTCCGAAGCCGCCGCCCACCTGGGTCTTGTGCACCTCGCATTTCTCGAGCGGGTACGCGGGACCGGCCGCTTCCGCCGTCGCGGCGATCGACGCTTCGCCGTTCTGCGTCGAGACCCACACTTCCAGTGTGCCGTCGTCCTTGAACCACGCGGTCGAGGTCATGGGCTCCATCGGCGCGTGATTGAGATACGGCGACTCGTACTCGGCCTCGACGACCTTCGCGGCCGACGCGAGCGCGGCATCCGTGTCGCCGATCTTGCGGGCGGCAGGCAGGTCCTTCGCCTCGAGCCCTTCCTTGAACATCGCGCGGATCGTGTCGTCGGAGGCGTTGGCGTACTTGCCGCCGTCCCACTCGATCTTGAGCGCCTTCGCGGCCTGGTTCGCGCGCCACCAGTTGTCCGCGACGACAGCCACGAAGTCGTCCTGCTTCACGATGCCCTTCACGCCGCGCATCTTCTCCGCCTCGGCGCTATCGACGCTCTTCACCTTGCCGAGGAAGACCGGGCACTGGACGATCGACGCGATCAACATGTTCGGCAAACGCACATCGACGCCATAGATCGGCTTGCCCGTGACCTTGTCGGCGACCTCGATGCGCCGTGCGGACTTGCCGATGACGGTCCAGTCCTTCGCATCCTTGAGCTTGGGCTCCTTCGGCGGATCCAGCTTCGCGGCCTTGGCAGCGATCTTCCCGAAGGTCGTGTGCTTCTTCAAGGCGCCATGCGTGATGACGCCGTTCGCGACCGTGCACTCGGATGCGGGCACGTTCCAATCCGTTGCCGCGGCGGAGACCAGCATCTCGCGCGCCTGCGCGCCGGATTTGCGCAGGTAGTCCTGCGAGGTGCGGATGCCCGCGCTGCCGCCCGTGGACATCGAGCCCCAGATGCGCTTGCGGCGGATGTGCTCGTTGGGAGACGCGAACTCGGTGGTGACCTTGTTCCAGTCGCAGCCCAGCTCTTCGACGACCAGTTGTGCCAAGCCCGTCGCGGAGCCTTGTCCGATCTCCGAGCGTGCGATGCGGATGACCACCGTGTCGTCGGGCTTGATCACGATCCAGTGCGTGACCTCGAGCGGCGAGTCCTTCATGCCGAACTGCGCGAGCGCGGTTCCGGCGGTGGAGAATTCGAGGGCGAGCCCGCCGCCGACGACAGCGGAGCTCTTGAGGAATTGGCGGCGCGAGAGTGTGGCGTTCATTTGTCTCTCCTTACGCCAGCTTCTGGCCGTTGGGCGCTTCGGTCGCCGGCATGGCGTTGTCCACCTTGTCGCCGGCCGCCGCATGGATCGCCTTCTTCACGCGCGCGTACGTGCCGCAGCGGCAAAGGTTGGTGACGCCTTCGTCGATGTCCGCGTCCGTGGGCTTGGGCTTCTTCGCGAGGAGGGCCGCGGCCGCCATGATCATGCCGCTCTGGCAATACCCGCACTGCGGCACGGAATTCTCGATCCAGGCCTGCTGCACCTTGTGCATCTTGCCCGCGGGGGCGAGCCCTTCGATCGTGGTCACCTTCTTGCCGGCGACACTTCCCACGGGTGTGACGCACGAGCGCACGGCCTCACCGTTGACGTGGACGGTGCAAGCGCCACACGCCGCGATGCCGCAGCCGTACTTCGTGCCTTCCATGCCCAGCGCATCGCGCAGGACCCACAGCAATGGCATCTCGGGCTCGACGTCCACATCCTGGACGCGGCCGTTCACGTTCAGCTTCATGTTTATGGTCTCCGGGGGTTGAGGCAGAGGGGAAGGATGATTGTGCTACCGCGGGATAACAGGTGCAAACCGGGCGGTCATCCTTACGTGTCATGCCGTCGACGCCTGGAAGCCGAAGATAGGGGTCGCTATTTTTAATGGGCGGTCGAGGCGGCGGCGTCTGCCGGCGGAGTCGCGGAAAGCCCTGCCGCCTGCTGCGCCTTCTCCGCGGCGCGCCACGCCATGAAGCTCCACGTCGCGAGCCCAAGCAGCACGCAGTACAGCGCGGTGGTCACGTACAAACCACGCGCGACGTAGAGGATGATCGACATCAGGTTCACCCCGATCCACAGGTACCAGGTCTCGATCCTCCGCCGCGTGAGCAGCATCTCCCCGGACACTGCGGTGATGGCCATGCCGGCGTCGAGCCAAGGTGCGGCATCGTTCGTGAAGCGATTCATCACCCAGCCCCAGCCGAGAGTGGCGGCGGCGATGCCCAGAGCCCAGGCGAAACGTCCCGGCCAGGTGAGCCGCAGGACCACGACTTCGCCATGATCGTGCTTCGACGAGGCCCAGTTCTTCCAGCCGTAGAGCTGCACGACCACGTAGAACACCTGCAGCAGCGTGTCGCTGTAGAGCCGGGCCTGGAAGAAGATCCAGCCGTACAGCACCACGGTGGCGATCCCGGGGAGGTAGTTCCAGATGCTTCGCCGCACCAGGAGGTACGCGTTGGCGAGCCCCAGCGCGGCGGCGATGACCTCGACCCAGGGGATGTTCATGTCCGTGCCGGCCGGTAGACCACGTCGAAGCGGCGACTCGGGTCTATGCTGCCTGCCGAATCAAGGATTCCGCCGGGATTCCCAGGCCCTGGTCCAATCTCCAGACCATGGCCATCGTAAGCGGGCGCTCTAGACTTCGTCGTTTTGCTCCGGTTTCGCCGCCGGGGCGCCGCGCAGGAATCGCATCAGATCCGCCGGCTTGGCCTTTGCCGCGCGCCGCTTCAGGAATTGCTCTGCCGTTTCGATCGTGCCAACTTTTTCAGCGACGGCGACGGCAATGAACTGGTTCAGCGACACGCCGTCTTCCTTGGCGAGCCGCGCTGCAGCCACCTTGACCGACCGGGGCATCTTCAACAGATACGAAGCTTTACTCATCGTCTTATCTCCTTGAGACACTGCTGCGGCGTGATGACGCGCAGCGCGAATTTCTTCGCTGCCGGCTGGAAATCCCGCACGTTGTGGGTTACGAGGAAGTGAGCCGATCCGTTGACTGCCGCCTCCAGCACCAGCTCATCCGAAGGGTCTGTCAGTTGCGGGCGCCAACGGAAGTGCACCTCCACGGGTTCCGACGCACTGGCAAGGGCTGCCAACGCACTCTCCACCTGCGCTGGAGTCATACCTGTAGCAATGCGCTGTTCCGGTCGCAGGAGGACGTCCTCATACTCCAGAAACAATGCGGTCGTGACGAGCGGCCGCAGGTTGCCGTCTGCCACGGCACGCAGCAGAAGATTGCTCGCGCCGGTGCGACTTCGGAACGCGGCCACGATCACGGAGGTATCGAACACGGCTCGCATAGCCCGAAGCATAGCATATCTTATAGGATATACCGAGGCTGATTCGCGCCGGACTCACCGCGGTCTTCTCGGCAGCCCCGGGTAACTGGCCGTCGCGCTCACCTCCTAGCGAAGGTCCGTGCCCAGCTCGAGCGGCGCGCCGGCCAGTTCAACATAACGCGGCAATTTTGCGTCGCAGCTCTTCACGCGGCCACCGCATCCTGCAACGCAGAATCGTGCGTTATGTGGGCGCCCGGGCCTTCCTCGGCCACGCTCACCACTCGCGCGGTTCGCTCTCTCCTGCGCACGCTCGCCGTGGCCCGGCTCGCGTGTACTTCAGCGCGGCGGCTCGCGCCGCCGCTTCGCCCTACGGCCGCGCTCGCCGTCCTCGCGCAAAGCCCTTGTCCCGCCCACCCGCCCATCAACTTCAACGCCGCGCGCCGGCGCGCGCGGCAAGATGGCTACGTCAGTTCGGCATATCGGGAAAGAAGCTCTTGATCGACTCTAGACTCATCGATGTCACTTAAAAAATCGCTCTCATAGACATAGTCTTCGTCGCGAGATGCGTCCGCATCCCCGATGAGCGCTCGCAATGCCTCGTTGACCTCGTGGTAATCGTCCCTGGCCAGGGCTAAGCGCAGTTGCGTCGTCAGGGCGTATCGGACGTACTTGTCTTGATTCGTGGCAGATGCCACAGCGGCATAAACGCATTCCTGAGCGGCTCGCAGGTCACCTCCTCGTGAAAGACACTCCGCGAGACTGCAAGCGGCCAACACATCATCCGGGCGTTTGGCGAGAAGCTCCCGCCTATATCGAAGCTCAAGATCGAATCGAGAAGCCCTTATGCATTCATCAACCAGGACACCAAGGACCAAGCCCTTTCTTTCCTCCATAGCACGCCGCCCAATTGTCAGCAGCCCTGCGCCTGCAACCTCGGTATTGCGCAGGATTAAGCGCGTACTTTTCATCGCAACGCTTTTCTTCCCAGTCGCGATCGTCATCGCAAACCTTTTTGTCCGCGTCGCCAATCCCTTTGCTGTGACAGGCGTTGTAGATAAGGACGCCGAGTGAGCTTCCTGTCGCGAGACCGATGCCAGCGTTGATAGCACCACCGATACGGCCGCCGACCCAAAAGGCGCCCCGAATAGCGGCCCAATTCAATCCTCGCGGATCGGTTCTCTGAAGCGGCCCGCCATCAACGTACGCGTATGTATTAAGCCCGCCATACAGCCCGACGGGATCGGACTCAATGTACCTGCCGGTGGAGGCGTCGTAATCACGATAGTAGTTGTAATGCTTCCCCGTCTCGCTGTCGAAGTATTGGCCCGGGAATCGGAGGTTGTAGGCAACCACCGCCGGGCGCGTCGTACACATATCCAGCGCCGGCGCGTGGAGAATTACGCCGCCTGCCGAATCAACGATTCCGCTGGAATTCCAAGCCCCTGGTGCAATCTCCAGGCCATGGCCATCGTGAGCGGGCGCTTATAGCTGAGAACTTCATAAACCCGGTTGGGCTGCCCGATAAAGGGCACCAGGTCCTTTGGCGTTAAGCCGCGCTGCTCCATTACGAACTTGATGGCGGCGACCGGGTCGGGCAAGTCCAGCGGGAAATGCCGCGCCTCGTAGGCCTCTACAAGCGTGACAAGAACATCCAGCCTGTCGCCCTCGGGCGTGCCGCGCTTGGCAGCCATCAGCCGCTCGATCGCCTTGAGCGTCGACTCATAGTCCTTCTTCGTCCTGATCGGCTTGATCTCCATGGAGCTCCTCATATCGTCTGCGCATCGATCTTGTCGTATTGGGCATGCGTGCCAATAAACCTCACATATACGACCCGATACGGATAGTTGATCCAGACCACGATCCGGTACTTGTTTCCCGCGATGTTGAAGACCGCCCTGCCATCCCTGAGGATGCTTGCCGTGTGAATGTCGCGCTTGAGTTGAGCTGGTGATTCCCAATCGGCCCGTAGCACCTGGCGGTACCACGCCGCAGTCGGTTCGCGGGCATCGGCGAATTCCGGCCTGCTTTCAATGAACCTCTTCAGCGTTCGCAGGGAAATTACACGCATGCCAACAATGTTAGTCCCATTTTGGGACTAGCGCAATGCTCCCCACAACAGCGACTTCGGATACCGCGCTCTTCTCGGCGGCGCGGCTTCTTCGCATCCGCCGCAGGGAGCCTCACCGCGCTCGCCGTCCTCGCGCAGCCCTTCGTCCCGCCCGCCCGCCACTTCACGCCGCGCAGTCGCGCGGCTACGCCACTTCACGTTTGAGATGTGCGCAATTACTTTGGCAAGGTGTTCTTTGATAAGGCCGACTTCCACGCTCGAAACACAATTCGACCTATTAGGAGCACAAACACAATATCGCTCAATACGAGCAGCGGCACTGGCATTCGGTCCCCGAACGCAAATATCAAACCAAGCAACGCCATCGCGGCAGTGAATTCAATTATGAATTGGCGGAAGTTCATAGGTCGTTACTTGTTGCAACTTGGGCGATCACACCAAACTTTAGTCTTGCACGCCTCGAAGCCAAGACTGAAACCGAAGCCCCATCCGCCATGCCCCTTCGCACCACCAACGCCAGAGAAGTCACCCATATTCCCTGGCTCGCCAGTACCGCCGATCGAGCCGGAACCACCAGTGCTTCCACCCGCGGCCACATCAAATCCGACTCCATATGACCAGCCGCCCATGTTGTCGGCATTGCCTGTATGGAATCCACCGCCGAGCGAGCCCCCAAGGCCCGCGTAGAGGCCGGGGCCGATTCGAACGCAAACCGTGCAGAAATTGCAACCTTGGACGCCATTCGAACCGATTGAGTAAGCGCGTCCGCAAGTCGCATTGAACCCCATGGCGCCCGCATGTCCGCCCGCCTGGCCACCGGCTTGCCCAAAGAATCCCCAAAGCCCGTACGGGTCGATGAGTGTGAGAGGCTGTCCTTTCACGTATGCATACGTGTTCAGGCCCCCGAGCAGGCCCACTGAATCGCTTTCGATGTACCGGCCCAGCCGCGGGTCGAAGTCGCGCATCCAGTTGTAATTTGTCCCGGTCTCCGCATCGAAGTACTGCCCCGGGAATCTGAGGTTGTAGGCAAACGCCCCCACCGTAGTCGTAGAGGTAGATGGCCCGTCAAGCCGCCTTGGCGTGCAGTCTCATGCCCAGGGCATTGACGACCTTGAGAATAGTTTCGAAGTCAGGACTCCGCTCGCCGGACAGCGCCTTATAAAGGCTTTCACGGGACACTCCCGCATCGCGGGCTACCTGAGCCATTCCCTTGGCCCGCGCGATATCCCCCAGCGCCTTGGCAATGAAGGCCGCGTCGCCATCTGCTTCCTCGAGGCAGGCCTCAAGATAGGCGGCCATCTCCTTTCGCGTCCTGAGATGTTCGGCCACGTCATATCGAGTCGCTTTTGTCTTGGGCATGTCGTTTCCTTACAGTTCGCGCGCCAATCGCAGCGCGGTCTTGATGTCCGACGACTGGGTGCTCTTGGCGCCGCCAGAAAGCAAGATCACCAATTCGTCGCCGTGCTTCTTGAAGTAGACCCGGTAACCCGGACCATAGTGGATGCGTAGCTCTGACACACCTTCACCGACGGGCTCAACGTCCCCCGGATTGCCAGCGATCAGTCGCTCGATTCGCACCTGCACGCGCGCTCGCGCACGGATGTCCTTCAGCCCGTCAAGCCAAGCGGCGAATTCATGTGTTTTCAGCACACGGGCCATTACAGAGTGTAGCCTACCGGCTACACATCATCAAGCGCGCGAGTGAGAACGGAGCCGGCGAGCGGTCTTCCCG
>Ga0070658_10005754_pt1 | contig 10054 bp, 15 predicted proteins | sample KBSC13metaG_FD_64664 | JGI IMG/M metagenome (GOLD analysis project Ga0070658, IMG submission 64664) | Corn rhizosphere microbial communities from Kellogg Biological Station, Michigan, USA - KBS C1-3 metaG | ecosystem: Host-associated > Plants > Roots > Rhizosphere > Soil ... | reverse complement strand
CATGTGCGCCTTTGTTTCGACCTCCCTCGGAGGACTGCGCGACCAGAGTCCCGGAAACGAAGCCGCCGGCCGTGCCGATCAGGCCGCGGAAAATCTGCGGAAGCGGCTGATCGGAACGAGTTGGAAAGCCGCGCCCATCCAACCCCTGCGCGGTGGACTCGCTCCCATTCTGACCTTTACCGCGGAGACGCTGGCTCCCGAGGGATACCGGTATGAGGTGAGCGGTGCGGATCGCGTAACGGTCCATTTCAAGCACGGAGATACTCAAGACATGCAGCTCTCGGCGGATGGCAAACGCCTGACCTTCACCTTCGCCGAGAAGGACTACGCCTACGAATTGCTAGACACGGCCGGGAAGGTCAAAATGCAACTGGATGGAACCAGTTGGAAGGCGATACCCGACTTTCCCCTGCGCGGCGGCCTTTCCGCGGTTCTGACTTTCAGCGACGACACCGTAGGCCCGGCCGGTTATCGCTACGAGGTCAACAGCGAGGACAGCATCACCATCCATTTTAGCCGCGGCGATACGCAACTCATGCTCCTCTCCACGAACGGCAGACAACTTACCTTCATCTTCGGTGGCAAGACTTACGCCTACGAGCTCATGCCACGATAAGATGCAGGCCGACAGGCGCGAGTCGCACGTGGTCCGGCGTGCGGCGTTCCGCCTTCAGGCGGCCAGGGCGCCAAGCGCTTTCCCGCCCGCCGGGTAAACGCGGAACTCCGAACCATGAATCTCGCGAAGATATTCGGGATCTTCGCCACCACGGCGATGCTCTATGTGTTATCCGTCGGGCCGGCCATCTGGCTAGGCGAGAAATACAGCTTCCCGGCCAATTTTAGAACCAATCCAAAAGCCTTCGAAACCTTCTATGGTCCGGTGGTCTGGCTGGCCATGAACACGCCCCTCGGTGGCCCTCTCGGCTGGTACGTGCAAATGTGGCAGCCGAAATTCTGCGGAAAGGGCTCAACCGCGGATTGAGTTGCAAATCAACATACCAACCACCGATGACCAGGTTCTTATGCTGCGCCCTTCTTGCCGTGGTGGCTGCCTTGCCACCGCTCCAGTTCGAGTCGATCGGGTTCAAGCTTCCAAGCCTGCTGGGATATCTCGACGAGCAACTTCAGGCGGTAGAGCCCAAGGGGAGGCTGGGAGCTGGAATTCACGCGCCGGATTTCGGACTTCCATCTCCGTCAGGCGAGGGATGCGGAGAAGAAAAAGAGGGACGGGTCGTAGACGTGTTAAGGTGCGTTTGAATCGCAGCGAATGGAGTGGGAGGAATCGTCCATCGTCCTCGTCCTCGTCCTCGTCCTCGAATTTGTCCCCAACCGTAGAATGAACACACATCTCTTGCTGCGCACGTGCGAGAATTGGGTCGGACATCGCAGCCGGTTCGCACTCCGATCAACCGATCGAGGACGAGAACGATTTACCTCCGGCTCCACTTCGCGATGACCGTGTGCGTATACTCCCTAGCGTCGCGGCCCCTTGCGCAGATAGAAGACCGCTCCAATCAAGACCAACCCCGCGCCGCATGCGATCCCATAGCGCTCGCTGATGGCATCATCCTGCTCCGGCGTGAGGCGGCCGGCGAGGATGACATTTGTGTGCAGGATGGCGCCGCCGATCGTGAGGACGATCCAGGCGGCCACGGCGAGAAGAGCTTTTTGCCAGCGTTTCATGTTGAGGTGTGAAGACCTATCACGAGTGCAGAATCAGTTTTGGGAGCCCGAACACAATCCCGATGCCATAGACCAGATCGAGCCACACGATGGAACCAATCGCTCCCAGGAAGATCACCGCCACCAGCGGCGTCCCAAGAAGTTTGGCTGTCACGGGCGAACCCTTCGCCCAGATCGCCCTCCAAATGCTCGCCGCGTCTCCGGTGCTGGGGAACGAATGCATCGCGATGGACACGGCCAGCCAAATGAAAACGCCGCTTCCGAATGTCGCATTGTCCACGTTGATGTGCATGAGGACGGCGGCCAGACCGCAGGCCAGGCCCAGCAGGGTATTGAGGAAGAATGGGCCAATGCCAATCAGGATATGCTTCCAGACGCTCGTGGGTATCGCGTGGATGACGTAACCCGCGGGATTGCCGATGCGGAAATAGCATATCTTGTGAATGGGGGTCCCGGTCAGTTTGCAAAACATGGCGTGCGCCAGTTCATGGATGATGACGCCGGGAAAAGTGGCGATGGAGATCAGAAAGCCGGGAATAATGACCATGGGTAGTCACCCACATATTCCGAGCGGTCCCACCACACGACTCTTTTCTTGGCAACGATCAACAATCTCGATCGGCAACCAGGGAACGGCCGCCATGGAAGAACAGGCTGGTCGTGCCAAGGACAATGAGAACATCAGCTATTTGGTCCGAATATGGAGACGCTCCCAGCCGCGAGATCCGCGGAACATGAAATACCCCGACCCCAAGGTGGTGTTGAGCACTGGCATCCGATTGCCATCGATTTCAACGTAACCGGTGATTTCCGTTCGGGAGGGGACGACGACCATCCCAAGGTTGGGAGCGAGTAATACCCAGCGGTCGGCCGGAACCGAAGACGGACGATCCTCAGTGGCAGCGATCGTGAATCCGCGAAGGAAGCGCGCCACCAACTGGCATCCTCGCAGAGGTAGAGTTGCCGAATGAAATTCTCGCAGATTCGCCGGCCCCATTCGAGAGCAGCGTCGGCGGACTCAGCCTCGATAAACACGGCTTCGGAGTCTTCCCAGCCGTGCTCGGCATTGGGCCTGGCTTGTTCTGGAGTCTCGAATCCGAATATGTATAGGAACTCACTCATGTCGTCTGTGGACACCGGGGCAGGGTCGCCGCGAGTTCATGGGCGTGCCGGGAACACAATGCGCCCATGAATCGTCTCGATCAGAACCTCATGCCCCACAATCTCCGGGTGGGCCGCCGACTCCAGGATGACTCCATGGTAGTAGCGAAAGTCAATGAGCGCGTGCTGATCCCAATCGAAGTAATCGCGAAAGGCAATCGTGGCCTCGCGGCGCTGGAGGTGCACGATCGGATGGTCCCAATATCCGCCGCCGCCCTTCTCTCGGGATATCATGACCGGCATGCGTTCCGCGTCGGGCACGATCAGCAGGCGGTTGTCTTGCACCGCCGTCGGGAGGGTCGCATCGTAGTCCTCGCACAGGCGAAAGAGCACGAGGCGGTCAAAGAGGACTCGCGCGACTTCCTCGAAGTCCGAGATGATCTCGTAGTCCTGCGAGTCTCGAGTGGAAAAGTAGGCATTGCGCAAGTGCCGTGCGCACTCCCTGTAATTCTCGAACAGATCGGTGACGTCGCTGTTCATGGGGATCAACTGTCGAATCCCAGCCCCACGGGCTGGCGGCTGACGTAATCGCAACGCCAAACGCGGTACTCGTTCGGGCCGTGAAAGTAGAGCATGCCGTCGTTCGGGCGGTTGGGCCAGAACAGGTACATAGACTCCAGCGTCAGTTGACGAATTTCGTCCGCGGCGTCGGGCTCCCGGATGGCCTCTGCGGCCAGAAACTCGCTCACGGTGCGGGAGAAGGCGGCAAACTCGCGCACGATGTCGTGCGCGTGGGAGATGAGGGCCGGACTCGGCTCGCGCTTGCCGCCCACTTCAAATCGCACGCGGTGACCGTCGATGACGACGATGCTCTCCCACCAGTCGCCGTCATCGCAAAGCACCATCTCACCGAGCACTGGGTCCGAGACAGTGTGCTTCCAGCTGGCGCGGCGATTGCCAAAAAGCTTCTTTAGCATTCCGAACATAGACGCTGGATTGTTTGGTCAGGCCCGCCATTCCGCAGGCAGCGGGATGGGCGTGCGCCAGCCCGCCTGCGCGCGCTGGCGGACATCCTCGTAGTGCCTGGGTGCCAGCACTCCCATGCGCGGTCGCAGCTAAAGCGATAAACCTCCGTCGATCCATCATACTGACAAAGCGCCAAACCATGGATGACGGCTGCAATTCCCCCACCGTCCGAGTAATGAACGCTTCCAAAGGCCTCCTCCGACCACGCCCATTCCAAAACGCGCGCCGCATCGATGTGAGAGGGAGGTTTCATGCTAACACGATCAGCGAGGCTATGATGAGTTTGATAATCCTCAAAGAAGGATGCACCCGCATGTTTAGCCCGTCACGTCACCGCTGCTATGCGGCCTGGGAGGCTTCCAGGTCGATGACGTCAGGTGTTGCGCTTTTTGGCTTTAACCTTTTTGCGCGGCTTGGCGGGAGCCGGATAGAGCGACAACTCGATGCCGATGCGAAGTGAACCTGCGAGGAATAGGAGTTCTGGCGGAAGATAGTCGCACTGGAAAGAGGTCCTGCGACGATTGTAGGCGAAATCGAGACGGATGTCGGTCACGCCGGGGAACTGGGCAAGACGCGCGAGTTCGCTGGCATGCGTGCGAAGAAACTGCAGAACGTCCGCGCATTCGGCCTCGAGGTCGCCATCCGCAGAACTGGTATCCAGCGAAAGGCTCGACTCTTCGTAGCGCCGGCCGGGACGCGCGACGCTGCGAATCGGGTCTCCCCGGTGGCAGACCATGTAGGGAATGAGAGAACTCTCCGCCAAAAATGCATCGACTGCGAACTGCTTACCGCTGGCATGGAGAACACAACCGGGCATTGGGAGATCTCAAAGCCGAAGGACAAAGCGCTGTTCACCCAATGTGGTTGTCCACAGGCCGAAATCGTCGCGCTCGAAGCCAAAGTTCACTGCGGCGCGACTTCCGTCCTCGAGCACGACCTCTCCGAAGACCCCAATCGTTTTTCGATCCAGCGAGGCTTTCGCATCGAGAACCCGGAACTCGGTGGCCCGGCGTCCGGCTGGCATAATGTTGGCCAGCAATTTGGCGCGGTCGAGGCCATCGACTGCTTTGATCACGTCCGCACGAGAGATCGTTTTCTCCGAAGGCAGGAGATCCGCCGCAAAGTACCGCTGTTCGCGCGCCTGGCGTGATGACAAAACGAGCCCGGCAGCGATGATGAGCGCGGAGAGCACGATGGTGAGATGCAGTTTCATATTGGTTCAGGATGTTAGTCGGGTTGAAGGAAAATGTGCGGAGTTGCCTGCCGACCAAAGCTCAGCGAACACTCCGGGCGAAAGCAAGCGTGGATTGGCGGGCTGCGACACCGCCCAAAGCGCTTCGCTGAGCGTACGGGTTAGGCCATGTTATGGGGAGCTGATCCCAGTCATTTCTTTGGATGATCTCCATGAAGAGTTTCAACCACATTGGAACACGGATTGGGTTTCGAGGCAATCGAAGCAGAGGTGGAGAAGCGCCGCACCGCACATGCGTGCCCGAAGACTACCGGAGACCCCACAAACGGCGCCAGCGGCGAAAAGATGCTCCCCAATGACGACGAGAGCGACGAAGAACGGTATTAGAAGACTGAGCGTCGAGGCTGTGATGCCTCGCCGCGCCAACACGGAACCCAGAGGAAGAGAAATAAACAGAAGCCAATAACTCGCCAGCGCCGCTCGCTCGGGATGTGGACGTTTTGGTTGAGGCCCCTGTGAAAGTGGCGACATGAACGGTCTGTTAGTGGGAAATCCGTTGAATCCTTCCGCTCGAGTCTGCGTGAACGATGACGACCGGGCCGCCCGGCTGCTCCGGGGGAACGCGAAGGAGCACTGCATCGGGCGGGTCTGTATCTGTGCCGCCAGAATACTCGTAATCCAGCGTGTGCGACCCATCGCGAGAGGGGAAAGTGAGGAACTGAGCGTCCGGAAGGTAGGAAGGAACGAGCTGATTCAAAGATTCCGGAAACTTTCCCGCGTGATCGACGGCGTAGAGCCTGCAGGCGACCGCGAGGCTCATCGCGCGATGCAGCCGGTCGCGCAGCACCGCGCGTGGGCGAACGACTTCGGCGACCAGCACCCAGGCGAGGCAAAACAACAACGCCGCCGCACATAAGACCTTCGCCAACGTCTTTTGTGTCGTGATCGGGTTTGGCGACTTGGTGGTCATTGGGAGAATGCGTCGAGAGTACGCCGAAGTCATCGGATCATACAGCCCTGAGTAGTCTCAGAAGCGTGACTGCCTTCTCGGCCGCCCGCCAGCACGAGCTGAGGAGTGTCACCTAGCTCAAGCCACCTGGCTCGTCACGCCTAGCATCGCACTGCGTTCCGCCGCTTTCTTCGGATGTTTCGCGAGGGCCTCGGCGATGGCCGCGCGCAGGGTCGCGGTCGTAAACGGCTTGGACGCGACGACGTCGAAAACCGAAGGATGATCGCCCACCGCCGTCATCAGGTCACCGAAGCCCGTGAGCAAAATCACGGGCATGTCGGGGTACAGCGTGCGGACGGCGGTCGCAAATTGATCGCCGTTCATGCCGGGCATCGCCCGGTCAGTGATCACGAGATCGAAGGGCCGCACGCGAAGTTGTTGCAGACCTTCCATGCCGCTCGCCGCCGATTCGACCGTGTGGCCGTCCTCAGACAGAACCACCACGAGAATGTCGCGTATCATTTCCTCGTCATCCACGGCGAGGATCGCCAGTGCGCCTCGCGGAGGAGACGGTGGGTCAAGCGGTTCGGAAGCGCACTCGGCCGCGTGGGCCATGAGCGAGATGGAGATCGTCGTGCCCTGGCCGGGAGCGCTGTCGATCTGAATTTCACCGCCGTGACGGCGCACGATTCCGCAAACCATCGCCAGCCCCAGTCCGGTCCCGTGGGCGTTTTTCGTGGTGAAGAACGGCTCCAGGCAATGCAGGCGTACATCGTCCTCCATGCCCACGCCCGTGTCGCAGATTTGCAAAAGCACCTCGTGGTTTCTGCGAAAGGTCCGGACGGTGATCGTGCCATGCTCCGGGATCGCGTCGACCGCGTTAAAGACGAGGTTGATCAGCATCTCGCGCAGTTCGGACTCATTGCCGTTCACGGCCGGGAGCGACTGCAAATCCGTGACGAATTGAACGAATGCTCCCCGCCCAAGGGCCTGGGTCTTCCAGCGCGGCTTCGTCAACAATTCCACCTGTCGAACGATGTCATTGAGTGCCACAGGCGTGAACACATCGTTGGCGTCGCGGTAGCGGTAAAACTCGCGCAGGCGCTGGACCACGGCGCAACTGTCCTTCGCCGCGAGGTGGATGAGGCGCAGGTATTCCTCGGAATTCGCCTGCGCCGCCGGGCTGCGGTGGAGCAATTGTTCGCTGAGCGCGACGATCGGGGAGAGCGCGTTGTTGAAATCGTGCGCGATTCCGCTGGCCATGCGACCCAGCGCGCTGAGCCGCTCCTGCTGCACCATTTGCGCCTGGGCCTGCTGCAATTGGTCCAGCGTCTTCTGGAGTTGCGCTGTGGTGGAAGTGAGTGCGGCGGTGCGGTCCTGCACGCGCTGCTCGAGTTCGTCATGCGCGCGATTTAGCTCCTGCTTTAGGCGGTTGCGCTCGATTCCGTAGCGCATTGCCCGAATGAGCAAGTGACGGTTGATGCGTCCTTTTACCAAATAATCTTCCGCACCCATCTCCACCATTTTCACGGCCACCTCCTCGTCACTGAGCCCGCTCAAGACAATGATCGGGATGCCGGCCGCGGCGGCTTTAATCGTCGACAGCGTTTGAAAATCCCGGCTGTCGGGCAACGACAGATCCGTCACCACGAGTTGGATCCCACCTGCGCGCAAATGCTCTACGGCCGCGCCCACCGTGCCCGCCGTATGAATGACAAAAGCGTCCCGATCTTTCGAGAGGTACGCGAGCAGAACCTGGACGTCGAACGCGCTATCCTCGATCAGTAAAACCTGGACGGGAGCAGCAGCGGACGTATCGCCGGATTCGGACGGGATCATGGGCCATAGAATCAGCAGGGGATGTGCCTCTGGATTCTCGCGACGCACGCGCGGAGCTGGTTAAAAAGCCCTCGATGAATCCACTCCAGTGCAGGTGATACGTAACACCACGCGATGAAGATTTTTTTCACCGGATTCTACGGCGCACTGGTTTTCGCGCGGAGCTGCAATGCCATCCGGCCGAATCGGTGAGCTTTGTCTTTCGCCAGGTCTTCGAGCCACGCCATCTCCAGGAGATGAACCCCGCGCTCGGCGAAGACGTCGCTATGGACACTCTCTTTGTCCAAAGGGACTTTCTCCACGGTCATATGATCTGCCCCCAAAAGCACGGCGCCATGGTTCATACAATCGAAAGTCCAGCCGCGGCCTCCGCGAGCGCCCGTGCGATGATTGCCTCCACGGCCTCGCTCTTTGCCCGCGCGTAGGCATTCATGTCCGGCCAATCCTCCGCGGCCAGTTTCCGTTTCACGGACTCGTAGAGAAGCCGGTCCTCGACGTTCCTCCGGAGACGGTCGCGGAAAGCGAGATGCCGGGTCACTTCCACGCAGCCGGGGGAAAAGATGTGGATGTGGACGTCCCGCTCCGGAGTCCGAAACATCCGGTGCTGGTGCCAGTCCGGTTCCCGCACCCGCAGCACATAGCCGGCCTGCACCAGCGCCGGGAGATACGTCGCTTCGTCGCTGGAGTCTTCCACCAGGACGTCGATATCAATGATCGGCTTGGCCGCGAGTCCCGGCACCGAGGTCGATCCCACATGTTCGATGGCGAGCGCCGTGCGGCCCAGGGCGCATGAGAGCATCTCCGCGTGCTTCCGAAACTGCCCCGGCCAGCGCGGGTCGTAATCCACGATGACGATCTCACGCTTCTCAATGCCGCCGATCAATACTTCGTCCATGGCGGGCAGGATGGGGCGAAAGTCATGCGTGTCCATAAATGACGTCGTCGTGAAAGAATCGCAACACGTCAAAGGCACCGAGCGTCACCGTGACTGCGAGCATCGCGGTCTGGGATCATAGGTCAGGCGTTGGCGGAATTGAGAGGACCCGCCCATCGCAATCGTGAGCGGAAATCCTCGGGCACCAGCGCGAATAACTCCCGGATGAGGGCCACATGCTGCGGGTAGAGCGGGCTGAAATGTGCCTCCCGGAAATAGTTCTCGGCCTGGGAATTGAGGAACCAGATGTCGTGGTCCGTGAATTCGGGCTCAAAGAGACTCGGCCACAGATTGTGGATCAACTCCGCCTCTTCATAGACCGCCCTGTCCCGCCGGCGCAGCCAGCGCCGCCAGAAGGAGAGGGATTGCATGTTGCGAATGTAGGGCAATGTCGTCCGGAGAAACTCCCGGTAGATTTCCTGTTTCGGGGACATCGCTATTCCTTTTAGGCGGCCTGGTCACGACGGTAAATGCGTGTGAAACCAATTCCGGCGACCAATCCGGCCACGGTAAACATCGCGAAGAACGGCGATGCCTCGGGACTCAGAAGGGATTGCGGTGTGCCGCCCCAGTAAAAGAGGATGCATGCCGTGGGCAAAATTCCGAGCAGGGCCGCGGCCGCCGGAAAGGCCCACGAAGGGCGGACACCACGGAGGAGGCGTCGCAACGCCAGGAGGAGCGGGAGGTAAAACAGTGCAAAGGTCACGGTAAAGGCGAGGGATGAAGAAATCGCCACGGCTCGGAAATCCACCGAGGTGAGCGCGATCGTTTGGTGGTAGAACAGTGCGCAGGAGCCGGCATAGGCACTGAGACCCGCGAGCCACGATGTGACATAGAGAAACAGCGTTTTCATAGGGTACGATGAGGTGCATGGAGTCGCCGAATGGCTGTTTGAGCGCCAGGTCAGGCGTTTGTATGATGGTTCCGATGCGTGCGTGCGGCAATGCCCTTGAGCTCGGTCGCCGTTGGATGCTCGGAAAGAAAGCGGGCGCGACCGGCGGGGACGAAGACAATCCGATGTCCCAATGAGCTCTTATGGTCGAGGTGAATGGTGATGGTCGGTGGATTGCTCATATAGCTCTGCGTGACCCTGGAGATGGCCGTGACTGGGACGGAGATTTCCCGGAAGTAGTTGGAGATCGTCAGCACCTTATCGCCGAAGCAGACGCGGTGGAGCCGACGGCCGAACCAGACGAGGACGGTGGATGCCACCAGCCATACGCCCAAAAATACCCAGCGCATCCAGTCCGGCGGCGGCTGATTGTCCAGACCGTGAAAGGCTCCGCGCCACAGGGCGGCGGTTCCCGCACCGAAACCGGAAATCCAGATT
>Ga0070658_10005753_pt1 | contig 10056 bp, 9 predicted proteins | sample KBSC13metaG_FD_64664 | JGI IMG/M metagenome (GOLD analysis project Ga0070658, IMG submission 64664) | Corn rhizosphere microbial communities from Kellogg Biological Station, Michigan, USA - KBS C1-3 metaG | ecosystem: Host-associated > Plants > Roots > Rhizosphere > Soil ... | reverse complement strand
ACAGGCTTGCAAGCTTGTTTAGGAAGTGCTCGATTAAGGTGAAGGCAAAAGAAACCCGCACCCCGAGCGGTCCTGCGCTGCGCTACGACTACAAGGCGTTCGCGACCGAACTCGGCGCGCGGCTTCGAGAAATTCGCAAGGCGAGCGGGCTAACGCTTCGCGCACTCCAGATCGACCACAATTACCACTTGAGCCAGATACAGCGCGTCGAAAAAGGAGATGGAATTTCCTTGCCGACTCTTCTGCGTATGGCCGAAACCTATCGGGTGCCTGTTGAGCGCTTAGTTGCCGGATTGGGGATAGTAACTGAAGGTGTCGAGCCTCACTCCAAAACGTCAAAGAAATAACCTTCTTCGCACCGTTTGTTTCGAAGCGGAGGCACATGCGTGGACTAGGGGGAGTGTGTGGCATCTACTACTCAAGCGCGGTGAGCGAGAGGGTTTGTGACAATCTTGCATCATTATTTTGAAAGAATTGTTGTCCGATGACCGACAGGCACCTATTACATCTGGTGAACGCTGAAGGAGCAGAGGTCAGTCCTGTAATCCGGGAAGCTGCTGAAGCGGCTCTTCGCTGGGTCTCAAGGGACCATCCGAACGTCGATAAGGCACAATTGGCAGATTGGGCCGAGGCGGTAGGACGGTCAATGCAGACACGCGGAAGTGATATTGAGTGGCCTGAGCGGTACGCATACGCTGCCTTGAAGGGTAAGGTACGCGACTGGCTCAGAACGGGCACCGCACAAGAAGAAACCTCCGGTGTCAGACGGGACATGGAGCGCATTGGTGGGGCAGATAGCTCCTTCCAAGGTTCGGTTGATCGGAGAATCCTGTTCGATCAGCTTCAAAAGGCTCTGGGAGAGCGCGATCGCGATATTCTTCTTTTGCTTCTCAATGAAAAATCGGCCCAGGAAGTCGCCGGGGAGCTGCAGACTAGCTACCCGGCTGCAAGAAAAGCAATCCAGCGAGTCAAGGAACGCATCGGAGCAATCCTTGACGGTGGCTCTAAACAAACGGATGGGGTCGTGAACGAACGCGGCTCTGTAGATCAACGAGGTTTGACTGTTGAATGACGATCTTCTGAATGACTTTCTCTTAGAGGCGTTTCCGAATCCAGAGAGGAAAGGCTGTCCAGACGAGGAGACCTTACGTGCTTTCGCAGAAGATCGGTTGCCACCGGGCAATCCGACACTTCAGCATGTATCGTCATGCTCTGAGTGTTACGCCGAGTACCGACACTATCGGCAGGACTGGAAGGATGCGCGCTTGCAGCTCCCTGCGGTTTCGATTCCAAGGCAGCCTGTTGCTGCAGGTTGGAAAGTACGGCCCTGGGCGATAGCCGCTGGAATTCTGTTTCTTGCTGGAAGCGGCCTATTCGTAGCAAAGCAGTATCACGATCACGCGCAGCCTGAAGGCGCCCCTGCTGTATCGAACGCAGGGCCGGTGGCCGCCAACGTGGATCTCTTCAATGCAGTAACGGTCCGTGGGGGCGAGAACGAAGACGCTCCTAAGCCGCTAGAAGAGGTGTCTCTTCCCTCCTCTGTTGTGAATCTCCACGTGACTCTTCCCCGCTTTAGCGAAAGCGGACCATATAGGATTGTTGTCGCTAAGGATCGGGCAGGAACCAACATTGTCGCGCATGGTCTTGGAAATGCTGTCGATGTTGGGGGGAAAGTAAGCGTCATGGTGACGCTCGATTTGAGGAATGCCGTGCCGGGAATGTACTTCCTTGCTACCGTTCGCGGTTCCGACAATGGAACGTACTACTACCCTCTGAAGGTGAATTGAAAGTAGGCCGGCAAATGCCGGCCACTTCCAGAAGCCGCAATTAGGGTTTATGTATTTATGACAAGACGAAAATACGTAAAGCTGACTATCGCATGACCTGCTCTACGGCGGCGGCGAGCTGATTGTCCTTTCCTTCTACAGCCTCCGCGAACGACCACGACACCGCAACATCCGGCTGAATACCATTGCCCTCGATCTGCCTTCCTTTTGCGCTTACGTACGCGGCGACAGGAACGATCAACCTGTAGCCTTCGCCTAGCTTCGTAGCGCTGCGTGAGACAAGACGACCAGGTGTTTTGCTGCCGACAATCGTAGCAAGTCCGTTTTCTTGCGCAAATTGGGTCAGCATCTCGGCCGCCCCAGATGTGTGTTCGTTGACCAGGATCACGACGGAGCCACGGAATGCTTTCGAGCCTTGGGCTTCCGTGTAGAGGAAAACGGAAGTCTGCTTCATAAACTTGAGCGCGAGTCCGGGAATCGCCAATTTGGAGCGCGGCACCTTGTCGAACACTGGAAGCGTGGACGGATGGGTGGCTTCCTGGGCCATTTTTCGATTCTTGCTATAACCGATGGGGAGTCGTTCTGGAGTCAAGTAGCTCATTAGCGTAAGACCGCCAATACCTCCACCTGGATTACCGCGTAGGTCGATGATGAGACGCTCTGCCACAGACAATCGCCCTTGGAAAAGGCCATCAAGCTCTTTTGCAAAGTCGATACCGATCTTGCCCGGAAATAGGCTGACTCTGAGGTAAGCAACGCCTCCATCCAGCATGGATGAGGTGATAGCCTTCAGGTCGGAATAGGGATTGTCTTTATACTTGGGGTCACCTGTCCGCAATGAGTAGCTTAGGGTGGACTGCCCGCGGCGTACTGCTAGGGTGATTTCGTGCGACATCTCGAAGGGCGGCTCTCCGGCTGTGAGAGATGCAGGCCGCATCTCTTTCCCCGCGGCCGTGAGCAAAACATCACCACTCTTAGCGCCCGCCTGAGCTGCCACACCCTCGGGCAGAATGTCTTGGAAAACCCAGCGGAGTCCATCGCTTACCTGCTGCACGGAAAAGCTGGCGTTTATCGCATTGCGCGGATTGATCAGCGTACTTTTGGAAAGTAGTCCCAGCGTCTTCGGAGAAAGTTCGTGCAGCATGTCTGCCACAGACTTCTCAAAAGCTTCAGTGCTTGCGGCATTCACGATGCGCTCACGATGCCGCGCTACGACCTGCTGCCAGAATGCCTGGTTGAAGGCCGGATCATAAAACTTTTCGGATACTGCCTTCTCTATCTTTGAGAGAAGTGCCTGGCGCTGCGCTTTGTTGAGATCCATTCGTAACCTTTCACAGATTTCCGTTTGCATTTCCTACAAGCTGAAAACTCGCCCAGAAGTAGGGTGGCAAACCTTCGTTTAGCAGCTCTAGTTGCGCAGTTCTTAGTGCATCTACCTTACGGCTGTGCGTAGCGAGTGCTGCGTAGAAATTCGTCATCAACTTGCTTGTTGGCTGGTCAGCCAATTCCCAAAGCGTAGAGACAACAGAGTCCGCTCCAGCTTCAATGAAAGCGTTCACAAGGTTCACAATACCTGTCTCACCCACCGGCCCAACACCAGTGTCACAAGCTGACAGAGTAACGAGTTTGGAGTTCAGATGCATTTGGCGAATTTCTCGAACTTGCAGAAGCCCATCATTTGCGCCGGAGGCTTCGGGCGAGAAGATGAGGGCGGAGTGGTCTGGATAATCTAGATCTGCATAGCCGTGAAGTGCTAAATGAATGACTCCGGTTTTCTGAAGTGGGAGTTCCTTGAAGCGTGTTTCTGTCGCATCCGTTCCCTCTAAAATCGTGCTCGGCTGGGGAAGGTCTTGTGCAATCGCCTCTACCTCCTGTTTGCTATCAGGTAGGGGGACCAGCTCGCTCCGCTTCGGCCCGGACACGGCACGAAGTATCGGGTTCCGCGTGTCTGCCGGTTGTGTCCAAGCTGCCACGCCGACATACGGCATGGTGGACACATTCGCCTCGTTCGATCGCTCTTGAAGCAGAGCGTAGACCGTGGCCGAGGGGTCTACGTCCACCGTGTGGGTTGCGAGAACATAGCCCTTGTCATCCTGCAATGCTGAGAACGGAAGCAAATGGAGAGAGCCGTCAGGGACGAGGATGAGATCGCTTTTTGCGGTGTACTCATGGATCGGCTCAAGAAGCTCGGCGAAAATCTTTTTGGCGAGAGGTGCATCGCTTTTTTGAGAACGTATTTCTTTCCGATAAAGGTCCGCGTCGGATTCAATCTGCAGCTTGGCGGGGAGCTGGTAATGCTTTACCGAATCGTGAGTGATCGCAAGTGCGTAAGAAGCAGGTTCCGCAAGAACGTATTCGACCAGAAGCGCGTTCGGTCCTAGAACTTTTTGAAGTGCCGCGAGTCCTACCGGATGCGTAACGCTTTCCATGGCAATCGCGCTTGGTGTCATGAACAGCTCTGTGTTGTAGATCGCGTTGGAAATGGCGGCTCGGGCGTTTGGATCGTCTGTGTTGATGAGCGAGAGGTTAAGGAGCGTTAGCTTCTTCTCTTCGGCTGTGGCCGCATGAACGGGCTTCGATTCGTGGTGTTGCAGTGCTTGGGCCTCTACGCGGCCACGTACATTGTCAAGAATCTGGAGAGCTTCACCGTAACGATGCTGCGTGCAAAGCGCCGCAAAATAGCCGGAATACACGTCGCTCATCTCCGCGAGGAGCTGCCGTTGCACACCCGTGGTTGGTGCGTTCTGAATCATCCGGTTTACTAGGGTTATGCCCTTCCGGTACAGGTCATCCGCCTGTTTTGGCTGTCCCATCTTCATCACGATATCGGCCTTAATGGACAGATTGCGTGGGACCAGGTACAGCTCATCGGGAATTTTCGTATTGGCTGCGATTGCTGACTCTATGTCGCTCAAAGCTTCTGGTAATCTCTGCTGCTGTTCATGGGCGATCGCGAGTTGGCCGCCCGCGTCCACGATTCCTCGGTAGTTGTCGATCCGCAGCGAGATGGCTATGGATCTCTGAAAATCGGCTATAGCAGCGGTTAGATTGCCCTGCTGCCGCTCGATGGACCCACGAGAGATGAGTACCTGTGACTTGTGGCCGTCGTAGGGAGTGCCTTCTAAACGCTTTAGAGACTCATCGGCAAGTTGAAGCGCCTGTACATAGTCATGAAGGCCAGCTAAAGCGTCGATTTTGGCATACATGGCTATGGTGGGATAGGCGATTTTTGGATTGCTTTTCGCAATGGAAATAGCTTTATCGAGAGGCATTAAAGCCTCTTTGTAACGATGTACCTGCACGAGGCCCGCACCGTAGATTGATGCATAGCGGACTGTTGCGGCAGGATCATGCTCAACTTCCGACAAAGCCCATGCCTTGAGCACCTTGTTCTTTGCTGTAACGGTGTCGCCCAGGATAAAGGCCGCAATTCCCTGATCTCCACCTGCTCGTGTCGCCAACCGGATCTGGCCTTGTCTCAGTGCCATCCGCTCGACCTCACGCCATGTGGTGAGTGCTTCACCGGCGTCGTAATTGATTTCGAGCATTCCCCTAATCGTGAGAATTCTAAGTCTGGTGGCTGGGTCTTGCCCTTCTGGCCATCCTAAAGCCTGGGTGAGGTGCAGAATGCTGACCGCGCTACTCGTTGACTCATCGGCAGGTATCTCGCTGACCTCGGCATAAAGCGCTTTAGCGGACTGACCCTGTTTGTGAAATAGCTTTGCTGCCTCTGCGTAGTATGGGCTTGCCTCGGCCCACCGATTTTCCCAGGAAAGCAGGTCCGCTTTATCGAGCAAACCTTGAGCTGACTGCGGAGGTGCGAAGGAATGATGCGGCGAGATTGCAATTCCGTATGCCACCGCAAGGCTTGCAACGGTAGCTCCGAGCACGACGAAAATTCTCTGGGTCGTTGAAGCCATCCCCTATTCTCGCCTGACCTCCACATTTTTGAGTAGCCCCATAAGTGTGGGCATTGGTGAAGATAGTGAATGATGCCTATAGGATCGCGCCAACGCATTTTGCCACCCATCCCCCTACCCGATGCCTACAAATCGCTCCTGGGTCGGTTTATGTTCGAATGCGGGTCGGTTTGGCAAGGGGCTCGACACCCTTTTTCATTCATTAGGAAGGTCTTTGGTTTAAAAGCAGGTTTCTACAAGGTTTGCAGGCTACTTTTTTAAAAATTGAACCAGTCTTCCGACGCAGTAACGTCGTGTTCATCCTGTTACTTTTTGATACTTCTTGCTTCCTTATTAAGAAAGCCCCGGAGGTACGGTTTTTAAGCCCCGGAGGTACGGAATTTGCATCCCGGAGGTACGGAGTTAACGCCCCGGAGGTACGGACAAGTTTGATGCTGCCTCTGGAATAGTGGAAAGCTTATAAAGCCAATTATTTCAGTAGTTTGACGAGAAATCGCCCCGGAAGTACGGGGAAGCAACCCTCAACGATTTCCACGTTACGCCGTAAACACATATAAAGCATTTAGTTTCTAGGGCTTATAGCCTTTACGCCCCGGAAGTACGGTTAGCGGAAATGAGCGCAAAATGCTCGGCGGCGGCTCAAAGCCTAAACCGTCTAAGCAGATGCGGGCCGTTCTTAGTCTGAAATCACCTTTCATAAAGCCCTCAACCGCCCTGTTAGTACGGAAACCACCAGCGAGGCGAGAGAGCAAAAATGTGACAGATGTGAGGTCTATTTTCAGTTCGATGATCGCCCATTGAGCCGACGCGCACCGCGAATGAGCGTTCTGCCCTCAATCGCCGGGCCGATGAACAGCCCGTCAGAACGGGCTTCTGCTGGAAGCTCGGGAAATACGATCTTCAACGCCTTGATGGCATCAGCAAATCGGTTTCGTATGCGCCATGTATGCGTGTCTTCCTGCCACATTTGTTGGCGTAGCTCTTCCCAGCGGATGGTGCTTTCGCTCCTGGCCGCAAAGGTGCGCCAGTGCAGAAACATCATGTAATCGAGCATCTGAGGCTTGCGGGCTAACGTGCGCAGAATAGGCCATGGAAATGGAACATGGTTTTTGCTCAGCTCTAGAAAGAATGGGTTGCTGAAAAGAATGCCTGTGGGCAGGTGCTCGTCCTCGTTCTTTTCGGGGAATGCAAGTGTATTCGTATCGAAAAGACGAGGTAGGTTCGAGCGCTCCATGATCGGCATGATGAGAGCCTGGTCTCGATTCGCCGTCTGCCGTTCGACCGTGATGCTTAGACCCGCGATGCGGCGATAGCTCTCTTTCAGACGAGCGTAGTTTTTGCCGCCGTCGGTCTGCTGCATGTCGGCTAGAAACTCCGTCGCCGTCTCCCACGGAACAAAGGGCGTCCCGCTTTTGATAGACCGGTCGGTTGCCCAATGGAAGAGGTTGCGGTCACTCCCGTAAGGGAGAGGGACGTTGTGCAACATGGCTTGGAAAGTGACGGTAATCAGTGAACCATCGGCCTGCCGCGATGTTCGAACGATGGTCCTTTCCTGGGTTTGCCGGTATGGAAGGCCACAGAGAACCATGACCTTTGCGACCTGGGTGAGCTGGGCTGGCTCGGGGCCGTTCATCTCTTCCCTGAGTCGAGCGAGATCCTTTGTGAGCTGGAGTTTTGCTGCACGGCTCTCTGAGACATGGCTGCGAGACGACGACTTTACTGTGGGCGCCTGCAGTTCCTTCTTAGCTGCCGCCTGTTGCTTCCGCTTGACGTTCTTCTGAGCCTCAGTAAAAAGCTCCTCGAAAAGGAGATCGACTTTCTGCATGTGTACCGCCTCCTCAAAATCCTAGCTTTTTTTCTGTTTTTCCAACCACTCGCCAAGCAGATCGGTGATGAGGTCAGACATATCGCGTCCGTCCGTAGTCTTTGTTTGTCTCAGGCGGATGTCTGCATCGTCAACATATTCCGAACGGAGTAGACCGGACCAAGGGCGGTAATCCGGATTCGAGCGCTTGGAATCCGCCTTTGCCGGCCGTCCTGGTCCGCGTCGGGCCGTGTTTTCCTTTGGTGGTGGTGCCATAACATCCCGAAGCCCTCGGAAGGCGCTGGCCGCCTGCTTCTTACCTGTTAGCGACATATGCAAGACTCTCCTTCCCCACTGCAACGTATGCGTCCCATCCACGTTCCGCACGTGGGTCTTTCACTTCTGACACGATTTGCCCTGTTCCGGACGCTTTGACAAACGCCTTTAGACGCGGAATCGCGGTCTTAAACAGAGGCACTTCCAATTCCTTGAGTATGCCCATAAGCTCCGCTCCCTCTGGTTCATTCGCGGGTGGCATGCTCGTAATCAGTACCTTGTAGTGTGTAACGTTGAGGCGCTGGAATGCCTGGATGGTTTGTTTGAGACCATCCGTATCCAAAGGCCGCGGCGTCGTGGGGACGATCATGAGGTCGCAAGCTTCAGCGAGGAACTTGAGGTCGTCGTCCGTTGGGGCTAGGCCCGTGTCGGTTACGCTGTGGATGAAAGTGCCAACCATTTTGCGAGCTTGCCGAAGGTCCGCGATGCGAAACGGGAAGCCGTCGCCGCGCGTCTGCCATGCGAGCGCGTTATGAGACGGGTCACCGTCGAAAAGTACGGTTGCGCCTTTCGTCTGCAAGACCGCCGCGAGAGTAACCGAAGTGGTAGTTTTCCCCACCCCACCCTTGATGTTTACGACGCCGATATCCATAGGTCTCCGCAATTCTATACCGATGTAATTGTGTAAAGCCATAAATACGTCAGGACATGCATACGTCTTGATACCTGCATGGCATATAAAGATTGGCCGAGGCAGGGTTCGATGCCCTGCCTCGGTCTACGGGCCACGATTTACGGCTTCGTGGCGGGGTGTGGCTCCGTAATCTTTCCGCGGTGGCAATATCCGCCAAAGAACCATGTTCCGCCTTCACGATAAAAAGTCGCGAACGTTGGCCGTCCTCCTACATGGTCGTTAGGCTCGCCGATTTGTACGACGTGCGAACTCCAGAACGCGGGTGGCAAAAGGTTGAGCGCCCAATCCGCGAATTCCGACTCAACCGCGTCTCCGGGCTGAAGATATGGGGTGAGTTGCAGTTTGCTTTCGTGCCATCCTTTGAGGGTCTTCATCGGGTTCTCCTGTGCTGGTTAGGGTTGGCGTTTCGGGATGTTCCCGCATCCCGTCTTCCTGTCCTTCAGAATGATGTAATGACGTAATTATGACAATACGTAACTATGTAATTACGCTGCGAGGGGAAGGGCCGAATCTTCCTCGGCCTCTTCCTGATTGCTGTTTTTCCCTTCGATCTGGTCGATGATCTTTCGCGCGGTCGCGGCGATGATCTGCATGGAGGCGGTGAGCATTTCGCCGGTGATCCCATATCCGTGCAGGTAGAAACGGCTGCCGCCGTTCATGCCGAAGTGGGTGAGAACAACATAGGCGGTAGCTTCGGCCTCTAGCTCTCGCTGCTGCTTGGTGCCTCGGTCGGCACCCTTATGCAGAAGTTCATGCGCTATTTCATGGGCAAGTGTCCCGCATTTCGCGGGTATGGGTTGCGATGCCTCGACCACCACGCGACCGCCCATGCTGTAGCCCTCGGCGGCTCCGGGAATGGCTTCATAAGATACGGCAATCCCAAAGGCTTCAGCGGCGGCCTCTAGGCTCGGCAAAAGGGTTTCGCCTCCTTCGGTCGCATTGTGTTCGGGAGCCTCTGGCAAGGGTTCACCGTCTGTCTGTGCTACGTCGAAAACTGTAGCGCCACAAAAGCCAGCGATTCGGCGCGGTCCTTTTGCGGTTAGCTCAAGGTGCTCACCTTCGCCGGTAGACTCCTTTGAAGCTCCCCGCCGAATGATGATCGGCGCGGTGATAGAAATGCCCTTTTCGCCTTTCTTAACAAAACGTCCAAGGCTCTGCCATGTGCGAAAGCCTGCGACTCTGGTAGCCTCGGGGCGCTGTAGGGCAATCAAAATCTGATTACCCCATGAGTAGCGATGGAACCGGCTCATGCTGGTAAGCCATGCGCTAAACGCTGCGTCCTGCTTTACGGTGTCGGTTTCTGCTGCGAGGGCTTCGATTGCGGCGCGCATTGTCTCGTTGAGTTTGTCGGCCTTGGTGCTCATGTCGGTCTTCTCCTGTGCGGTTGGTGTTTCGGGATGTTCCCGCATCCCGTCTAACTGATATCAGAATATCGTCATTACGTAATTATGTCAAGATATAAACGTACAAAGTTGTAATTATTGTCGTTGTTGCTCCTGATCTTCTCTTTTAGAAAAACCCATGTTTTTCGAAGGAAAACGGGATGTTTTGCTTCTGCCGGAACCGACGGAGCCG
>Ga0070658_10005751_pt1 | contig 10057 bp, 11 predicted proteins | sample KBSC13metaG_FD_64664 | JGI IMG/M metagenome (GOLD analysis project Ga0070658, IMG submission 64664) | Corn rhizosphere microbial communities from Kellogg Biological Station, Michigan, USA - KBS C1-3 metaG | ecosystem: Host-associated > Plants > Roots > Rhizosphere > Soil ... | reverse complement strand
GCGGCATCGACGCGCGCCGTGTCGCCGTACAGCAGCAGGTTGCTCAGAGGCGACCACACCATGGAGCCGCCGTGCTCGTGCAGCACCGTGAAGTCCTGCGGCAGCAAGCCGGCGGCGTGGATGCCCGTGAAGGTATTGTTGATCGCCCATTCGTCGGGCGCCACCTCGAGCGCCAGGAAGTGACGGCGGGCCGCCGAGTCCGACTGGCCCGCGCGGGTCACGCCTTCGCTCAGGTGAAGCAGGAAGCAGCTGTGTTCCTTGCCCAGCCTGGCCAGGAACTTGCGGGCATCCTTGGCGTCGATGTCCGCGATGCGCGCGTCCGCGTCGGACAGGTCGGCCTGCTCGGTGTGTTCGACATTGCGCAGGATGCCGCGGAAGAAGCGTTGCACGCCGGCGTTGCTGTTGAGCATGATGCCCTGGCTCGTGGTGCAGCCGCCCAGCAGGCATTTGCACTCGACGTAGCGCACCAGCGGCGCCAGCAGGGCGGGGCGGCCCGACGCGTCACGGTACTCGCCGATCACCGTCATCGGCCCGCTGATCAGCTTGCGGTAGTCGGGATGCGTCGGCCACTGTCCGCGATCCTGGTACAGCTTGGGCACCGGGCTCCACAGCGGCAGCGCGTTGTAGGCCAGGTGGTTGTGCAGCTCGATGAAGCCGGGAAAGAGGGTGCCGTGCGTCGGCGTGACGGGCGTGTCTTCGAAGCCTGCCGGCGGCGCCTGCGCACGCGGCTGCGCTGCCACGATGCGGCCCTTGGCGATGTAGAGGACGGCGTCCGGCAGCACATGGAAGGCATCGTCCATCGAGACCACGCGGCCGCCGAGCGCGAGCTTGGGGCCCGACAGCGGATCGACCGGCGTGGCCCGGCGCCCGACCAAGGCGTGGTCGTCCAAGGCGGATCCGGCCTGCGCCTGCTCGCCCGTCAGCGGGAACCAGTGGCGCGCCAGCATGGTCAGTCCACGATGCCGGCCGGCACCGTGATCGTGATGTCGCGCCGCTTGGCCAGTTCGGTGGCACCGACCCGCACGGCCCAGCCGTCGTGCTCGTGCATCCAGGCGGGCAGTCCGGCGGGGAAGTCGGCTTCGGGAACGGCCACGCGATCGCCGTCGGCCCACGCGCTGCCGTAGTGGGCCAGGGCGATGGCGGTGTCCGGATGCGCGATCGCGGGCGACAGCAGGTCGAGCGCGGCGTTCCAGTTCTGCAGCAGCTTGGCCGTCGACGCCGCCAGCTTGGCCTTGTCGCCCTTGGACGAACTCTCGGGCTCCGTCGGGTGCGTCACGGCCGCATACGCGACGTGCACGGCGTGGCCGGCCGCCGTGGCCCGCCACTGCGTCCAGGCCTTGTCCGCCGCCTGGCCCAGCGCGATGACGGCCTCGACGCGGCCGCCCGCCAGCAAGGCCGCCAGCCAGCGGTTGCGATAGTCGATCAGCGGCTGCGAGTGCTGGGTGGCGGACTTCACGCCGCCGTAGACGCTGTACAGCCAGGTGTTGATGCACACGTAGCTGCGCGTCACGCCCAGCTTGGCCAGCAGCCCCTGCAAGCGGCGGCCGGCTTCGCCGGCCAGGATGCGCCGCACGATGGTCTCGTGCTGGGCCGGATCCTGCCCGATCACCAGGACGCGCGCGGAGCCGTCGAGGCGCCCGCGATGGAACACCGGACCCCATTCGACCCGGAACTGGTCGGGCGGGTAGACATCGGCTTCAGGGTAGTCGGCGCACAAGCTCAGGTAGGGCTCGGCGACATAGCCTGGATCGAAGGCGTGGGGCATTCGCATCTCCTCGGAGATGGCGCTGGGACGGCGTCGCTCCGAGTATGGCGCCGCGGAGCGGGCGGGGGGAAGCCGGCTTCTAGGGGCCGGGCGCGGTCGGGCTCGCCTGCTCATGCGCGACTTCGCGCTTTCGCAGCAGGGGATTGCGGTTGCCCACGGCGGCATGCGGCAGTAGGCTGGGCCCCATCCCTCATCGAGCGGCGCTCTGCTGCGGCTTCGCGAAAGGACTTTCCCATGAGCAACGCCAAACGGCTCGCCCTCGTCACGGGCGGCACCGGCGGCCTCGGCCAGGCCATCTGCAAGCAGCTCGCCGACGACGGCTTCGCCGTCGTGGCGCTGCACACGCCGGGCAACAGCCGCGTCGGCGACTGGCTCGCGCAATGCGAGCGCGAAGGCTACGCCTTCATCTGCGAACCCGTGGACGTCGCCGACTTCGATTCCTGCGCCCGCGCGGTCGAGGGCGTGCGCCACCGGTTCGGACCGGTCTCGGTGCTGGTCAACAACGCGGGCATCACGCAGGACGCGAGCTTTCGCAAGATGTCGCTCGCGCAATGGCAGCAGGTGCTGCGCATCAACCTCGACTCCATGTTCAACATGACCAAGCCGGTGATCGAGGACATGCTGGCGGCGCGCTGGGGACGCATCGTCAACATCTCGTCGGTCAACGGCGAGCGCGGCGCCTTCGGGCAGGCCAACTATGCGGCCTCCAAGGCCGGCATCCACGGTTTCACCAAGTCGCTGGCCATCGAGTTCGCGAGCAAGGGCATCACCGTCAACACGGTGTCGCCGGGCTACCTGCGAACGGCCATGGTCGAGAAGGTGCCGCAGGACGTGCTCGAATCGCGCATCCTGCCGCAGATCCCCGCCGGGCGGCTGGGCGAGCCCGTGGAGATCGCCCAGCTGGTCGGCTACCTCGTGTCGGAGCGCGGCGGCTTCGTCAATGGGGCGAACATGTCGATCAATGGCGGGCAGCACATGGCGTGAATCGGGTCGCGAGCGCGGCCAGGCCGGGAGCGCGATCGCGACAAGCTTGCAGGCGATCGGCAGCCTGGCCTCAGCGGATCAGGAGGATCGGCACCTTGCAGAGCGCCAGCACCTTCGTCGCCACCGAGCCGAGCACGACGTTGGCCAGCGCGCCGTGCCCGTGCGAGCCCATGATGACGAGGTCGAAGCCTCCGTGCATTGCCTTGTTGGCGATCGCCTCGGCTGGATGACCGATCTCCCACGAAAACTCGGCTTGCGTCCCGCCGGCAGCGAAGACTTCGCGCACGGGCCGCAGGGCCACCTCCGCGTCGTCTTCGTAATAGGCGTGGGTCAAGCTGGGGCCGGCCATGGCCGCGGCGCGATGCGGCACGCGAAGCACCACGGCGAACACGGTGAGTGCGTTGTCATGACGAAGCCAGTCGTGCGTGGCGAGGTAGTCCAGGGCGCGGCGGGTGTAGTCGCTGCCATCGACGGCGAAAAGGATCTTCATGCGGGACTCCCGGAGGGTGGCCAACCCGCGCGGCTGGCGGCGTGCATCCACCTTAGGGTGTTCACCGGCCGACCTGCTTGCGGCTCGTCAACGTTCGGCCCCCTGGGCCCCGCAGCAACAGGTGCTGCCCTCATGTCACTCGTCGGCGACCGCGCCTATTTCGTCGTTGCGGACTCGATCATGTAGCGGATCTCCCGCGAGAGCGGCTCCTGGCATGGTCGATCGGGGGACAGGATCTGCGAGACCGCCAGCGGCTCCCTGTAGTAGGCGTCGGAAAGCGACTTGTGCGGCCACAGCACCGCCATCTGAAGCGCGGCACCGACATAAAGGCCGTCGACGCGCGAATACGCCCGCGCGTCGCGTGCCACCTCGACGCCGCGTCCGCGTTCGGCCGCTTGCGCGGTGAACGACGTGCCGATCCTGAGCGACGCCTGTTCATCGCGCAGGCGGTCGAGACCGTCGCAGCGGTGCATGACGACGATGAGTTCGCGCTTGGCCAGCCCGACCTGCGGTCCGACGCTGGCCTCGTCCAGCGTGTAGAACGCCGGACCGACCCACTGCCCGGAACTCGCATCATGAACGAGCAGGATGCCGGCGCCGACGGATGCGCCGATCAGGAAGCTCGCGCTGCCGACGTGCGGAAAGATCAGCACGGCGCACGCATCGCGGAGCTGCCGCTTGACGTCCGAATGTTCGTCGCTCTCGCCAAACGTCGCGAGCGTGATGGTGGAAGCGTTGACGAGATCGTGGGCCCGGCGTGCCTGCGTGTAGGCGCCGTCCGTCGAGACGCAGCCGAGGAGCGCAAGCGTGCATGCCAGGTGAAAGGCCGGCACGGCGAGTCGGGCGATTTGGAACATGGATGTCCTGGTCTCGGGCGTCAGGTCGCCCGTTCACAGCAGTCTGGAGCCCGGCCTCGCGGCGCTGGTTGACGAGGCTCAAGCGATCGCGGTCGCCTGGTTGTCCAAGACGCCTCGCGCGGCTCCGGGCAGCCAGTGATGCCGCGGCGAATGGACGCCTACCGGTGCAACAGGGACGAATCGGGGCGCCGCAGCCCCGTTTCCCGCATGCGCAAGGCCAGCGGCTGGATACGCGAATCAGCGCCACTGAGCGTGCCCTCGTTGGCGCGTTCCGTCGTGACCAGGTGCGACAGGGCGGTGAGAGGCTCCAGCAGGATCGCCAGCAGGTCGTCGCCCGAGACGAGGCCCACCACGCCTTCCTCGTCGTCGACGAGCAGCAGGCGGCGCACGCCGGCGCGACGCATCGCGAAGGCGGCGTCGGCCGGGCTGGCCATGGCGCGGATGAAGTGCGGCGGTCGCGTGGCCACGGCGCCCACCAGCACTTCGGCGGGTGCCAGGCCGTGTGCGGCGACCGCATCGGCGATGTCCCGATCGGTCACCACACCCACTGCGTCGCGTTGGTCGGCAACCGCCGTCGTGACGACCAAGGCGCCCACGTGATGCTCGCGCATCAGCACGGCGGCGTCTCTTAGCGTGCAGCCTTCGTCGATGCTGATGACCGCGTGCCTGCAGTGTTGGCCGATGTTCATGATGCGTGTCTCCTGACGTCTTGGCGCGATCGGGAAATCGACCGCGTGAACCGCGGGGCGGCTGGTCCCGGACAGTGTGCCGGCGCAGGTCGCCGCAAGCTTGCGCACGATCAAGCTCCGTACCTGCACCTGATTCGCCAGGTTGACAAGACGCAAACGACAGCCGGCAGCGGCTTCGATACTGCCGGCGTCAGCAGTGTGCTGGAGGCTGCATGTCGGATCTATCGGTGACGTTCCATTCGCGCACCGGGTGTTTCCGATGCCCCCGGATTCCCCTGGAGCGCTTACGAGTCGGATACAGGCCGCCTGGCGCGCGATCACGCGCTGTTTCGCTCTGTTGCAGACGATTGACCGGCTGTTTTCAGGGCACTCCTATCTTGGGTCCAGGCGACCTGCATCGCCGGAACCGGAAAGGAACGCATCATGACCACCCTGCCGACGACCACCCAGGCCTTCGCGGAATTCGAGCTTCGCTTCCGCTCCCTGTTCGACGAAGGCCGGGGCTACAGCTTCCCGTGCGACGAGACCGGTCGCGTCGATATCGATGCCCTGAGCGACGGCGCGCGCAACAACTACTTCTTCGCCCATACCGTGATCGGACGCGACTTTGCGATGCCTGCCGTGCTGCCGCGCGCGTTGCATTGACGATGTCATATCAGCTCAACGTGAGCGTTCGAACGCCGGCGACGGCGCGGCCGCATCGCCTCCTGCCAGCCAGCGCGACCTCATGACCGGCTTCGAGACCCAGGGCACGTGGATACCGCTGTCGGCAGCCGTCGGCATCGGCATGCTGATCGGCTTGGAACGGGAGCGGCGCAAGGCAGGCGGGCAGCGGCGCATCCAGGCCGGCATCCGCACCTTCACGATCGTGTCGCTGCTGGGCGCCGCCTGCGCGATGATCGCGGCGGACTGGGCCTTGCCCGCGACGATGCTGGCGCTGGCGGGCTTGCTCGCGACGGCGCATGCGTGCAGCAGCGCGCCGGACGGCGGCATCACCACCGCCACCGCGCTGCTGCTGACGCTCGCACTGGGCGCGCTGGCCATGCGCGAGCCAGAGATCGCGGTGCCCATCGGCGTCGTCGCGACGATCGTCCTGGCCGCGCGAGCCCGCCTGCATGCCTTCGTGCGGCAGACCATCACCGATGACGAGTGGCGCGACGGACTGGTGCTGGCCGCCGCGGCGCTGGTCGTGCTGCCCTTCATTGCGGATCGCTACATCGGACCCCTGCAGGCCTTCAACCCGCGCACCACGTGGACCATCGTGGTGCTGATCATGGGAGTCGGCGCGCTGGGCCACATCGCGCAGCGGATGTTGGGCGCCGAGCGCGGGCTGGCCGCCGCCGGTTTTGCGTCAGGCTTCGTGTCCAGCCTGGCGACGGTCGGGGCCATGGGGGCGCGCGCGCGCCAGACGCCGGATCTGTTCCGTGCGGCGGTCTCGGGAGCGCTGATGTCGTGCGTGGCCACAATCGTCCAGCTGGCCGCCGTGATCGGCGCTTCCAGCGTCGACGCGCTGCGCGTCATGGCCATGCCGCTGCTGGCGGCCGGCGGCACGGGCGCGCTCATCGCTTTCGGATTCTCCGCGTGGGCGTCCAGGCGTCCAGCGCAATCAGAAGTCCTGGCAGGGCGTGCCTTCGGGATCGGCAAGGCCATCGCCCTGGCCGCGACCGTGACGGCCCTGACCTGGCTGTCCTTCCTGCTGCAGGAACGCTTCGGCCGCACCGGCCTGACGCTGGGCGTCGCCCTGGCGGGATTCGCGGATGCGCACGCCACGGCAGCTTCCGTCGCGTCGCTCGTGGCCTCGGGCAAGCTCGCCGCCCACGACGCCGTCGTGCCGATCCTGGGCGCGTTGACGACCAATGCGGTCTCCAAGGCCGTCCTGGCGATCAGCTCGGGCGGCGTGCGCTTCGCTGTCCCGATCATTGGCGGCCTGGTCGCCCAGGTCGCTTCGGCATGGGGGGTCGCGCTGCTCGCCTAGGCGATGCCTGACCATTCCTTGAGCGCCATCAATCGCGCGTCGGCCGATGGATCTATCGTCTGCCCAGGAGCGCACCGATCGCTCGCCCTGCAGCATTGCGAAAGGATTCTTCGATGATCAGCACCAAGCGGCTCGCCCTCGTCACCGGCGGCACCGGCGGCCTCGGCCAGGCCATCTGCAAGCGGCTCGCCGACGACGGCTTCGCCGTCGTGGCGCTGCACACCCCAGGCAACGCGCGCGTCGGCGAGTGGCTCGCCCGATGCGAGCGGGAAGGGCGTTCGTTTGCGGCCCAGGCGGCGGACGTGGCGGACTTCGAATCGTGCGCCCGCGCGGTCGAGGACATCCGCCGCCGGTTCGGACCCGTGTCCGTGCTGGTCAACAACGCCGGCATCACGCAGGACGCGAGCTTTCGCAAGATGACGCTGGCCCAGTGGCAGCAGGTGCTGCACGTCAACCTCGACTCGATGTTCAACATGACCAAGCCGGTGATCGAGGACATGGTGGCCGCAGGCTGGGGCCGCATCGTCAACATCTCGTCCGTCAATGGACAGCGCGGGGCCTTCGGGCAGGCGAACTACGCGGCCTCCAAGGCGGGTATTCACGGCTTCACGAAGACGCTCGCGATCGAGTTCGCGAGCAAGGGCATCACGGTCAACACGGTATCGCCGGGCTTCTTGCGCACGGCCATGGTCGAGAAGGTGCCCAAGGAGGTGCTCGAGTCGCGCATCCTGCCGCAGATCCCCGCAGGTCGACTGGGCGAGCCCGACGAGGTCGCGCAGTTGGTGGGCTACCTGGTGTCCGAGCAAGGTGCCTTCGTCAACGGTGCGAACCTGGCCATCAACGGCGGCCAGCACATGGCCTGAGGCATCATGAACATCCTGCGATCCCTTGTCGGCGCCGTGTCGCTCTCGGCGCTTCTGGCGGCCTGTGCCGTGCAGCTGAAAAACACCGAGCCGGCGAGTCAGCTCGCCCGGGAGTCGGGGTCTTCCGGTTCGGCCTATGAGGGCTGGCGGCTCTTCAACCAACGCTGCGCGGCGTGCCACGGAAAGGACGTCGCCGCGCCGGCGCCGATGCCGGACCTGCTGGATCGCGTCGCCCAGATGGGGCCGCGGCGCTTTGCCAACCTGGTCCTGGAGCGCTACGACTGGAGCGAGAAGGTGGCCGAGGACGAAGGCTACGGGCCGATACCCCGCTTGTACCTGCGCAAGGCGCCGGCGGGCGGCACGGAGATCCTGCAGATGCCCGCGTGGGCGAATGACCCGGCCGTCGTCAGCCATGTCTCCGATCTCTATGCCTACCTTTCCGCCCGCGCCGAGGGACGCCTGGGGACGGGCAGCCCACCACGTTGAAGCCATTGACGATGCGCAAACGGCAGCCGGGCAGGGTCGCTCATGCTGCAGACAGACTTCAAGGAAACCGCCATGAGAGTTCTTTTCGCCGTCGACGGCAGCAAGTGCAGCCTTCGAGCCCTGGACTACCTTGCCAAGCACGAGTGGCTCACGCAGCACGACGGATTGACGGTGTTCACCGTTGTTCCTCCGCTCACGCAACGCGCCGTGGCCATGGCGGGCGCGGCGCTGACCCACGGCTACTACGCCGACGAAGCCGAGCACGCATTGCAACCCGTGCGGCAGGCGCTCGACGATCCGAAGGCCAAGGTGGCCTTCGACTGGTCCACGGGTCAGCCCGGCGAGGAGATCGCCCGCAAGGCGCAGGATGAGGAGTTCGATCTGGTTCTCATGGGATCGCACGGACAGACCGCCCTGGCCAACGTCGTGCTGGGCTCCGTGGCGACGCAGGTGCTGGCCAGATGCAAGGTGCCGGTGCTGCTGATCCGGTGAGCGCAGGGTCGGCCAGCGTCAAGGCCGGCTCTTGTCGACTCCTGCTTCATGGGCGTTCGGCGCGGCCAGCAGCCAGGTGGGCAGCATCGATGCGAGCACGCCGTCCTTCAGGATGACGTGGTGGTACAGCGCCGCAACAGCGTGCAGGCCGGCGACCCAGAGAATCACATCGCCCAGCCAGGTGTGGATTTCCGCAATGAGGCTGCCCAGCTCGTGCGCAGTGGCCACCGGTGCGGCGATCTCGAAGCCGCCCAGGTAGGCGAGGGTGTGGCCCTCGAGCCAGGCGCCGAGGATCGCGGTCAGCGGAACCGCGAACAGCAACAGGTAGAGCAACGCCTGCACCGTCGCGGCCGCGAGCCCCATCCAGCGACTGACTGGCGCCGGATCCGGACGCCGCGCGAAAAAACGCCAGACGACTCGCACCAAGGTCAGGACGAACACCGCCGTGCCGAGCGTTTCGTGAAGATGGCGGTCGAAGTCCCTCGAAGCCGCGTACACGCGCGCTTCCGAGCCGCCGGGTCCGTAGACGAACGCCGCAAGCACCAGGACCGCCGTGGTCCAGTGCAGCAATTGGACAGCAGACCCATAGCGACCGGGAGCGTCGATGCGGCGCGCTGACATCTCGATGGCCATGGTGAAGTCCTCTGCGAATGGTCACTTGCGAACATGGATAGGGTACATGCGCCCCGCACCTCGACGATCGCTCGGGGGCAGGCCCAGGCGGCTGGGCTCGACCACGGGCAGGCCGAGTGTCACCCAGGTGCCGCCGTACCTGCCCTGACGGAACTCAACTCGTTCGGCTTCGCACGCCCGGCGCCGCCACCTCACTGCCGCACTCTCGCTGATCTGCAGCGGCTCTTGCGCCAACGCAAGGCCTCAGCGGCCTTGCGTCTTCGGGTCCGCGGGCTTCCCGGCGGTGCGCGTCAGGCCACCTCCGCCGGTGCGACCGCGTCGGGCGCCGCGCCCGTCAGCAGCGTGTGCAGGGCTCTCACGCTGACCTCGGGATCCGCTATGGCGTGATAGATGGGCGGGATCGCCTTGTCGACGCCGAACAGGCCGTAGACGGCATGCATGGCGGACCGGACCGAGTATTCGACGGTGAAGACGCAGTCCTCGGGAATCTCCACGTACTGGCCCATCAACGCGAAGTTCAGCGCGCCCTGCGGAATGACCGCCGGCCGGTCCTCGATGGCTCTGCGCTCGAACTCGCTGGTGATGTAGGGCATCATGACCGGAATCACGCTGGTGCTCGCCCGCACGTCTGGCAGGATGTCCTCGAAGCCGAGCTGGTGCACCAGCTCCGTCAACAGTTCCTGACCCGTGCAGTCGGCCATGGGCTTGTGCACGTAGTCGCCCGCTTGGTCGACGAACAGGCCATAGCCCCAGAGGGTGTAGATGCCTTCGGCCTGATTGGCGAAGTGCGGCGCGTGCGGCACCACGATGGACATCAGCCACG
>Ga0070658_10005750_pt1 | contig 10059 bp, 10 predicted proteins | sample KBSC13metaG_FD_64664 | JGI IMG/M metagenome (GOLD analysis project Ga0070658, IMG submission 64664) | Corn rhizosphere microbial communities from Kellogg Biological Station, Michigan, USA - KBS C1-3 metaG | ecosystem: Host-associated > Plants > Roots > Rhizosphere > Soil ... | reverse complement strand
AACTACGCGCGCTACGGCATCCCGGTGGTGTTCATGACGACGGGACTGCACGGCGACTACCACCAGGTGACGGACGAGCCGCAGTACATCGATTATCCGCACATGGCGCGGGTCGGCCGGCTCGTGTTCGACCTCACGAATCGCGTGGCGGACCTCGACCACCGTCCCGTGGTGGACAAGCCGAAGCCGGATCCGACCGGCGCCTGCCGCCAGTAGCGGCAGGGCCGCTGCGTCAGCGCGTGCGGAGTCCCGTCACGAGCTGACGCAGCTGCGTCGAGCCCTCGAGGAGCTGATGCGAGGCGCTCGTCATCTGCTCGCACGCCGCACTCTGCTCCTCGGTCGCGGCGTTGACCTGATGGGCGGCGGACGCGTGGCTCTCGGCGGTGAGGGCGATCGCCTGCACGTCGTCCGCCGCGTCCCGCGCGGCGCGCACGTTCGCGTCGACGGCGTCGGACACGCCGGACGCCGCGATGCGCGTCTTCTCCGCGACGGCCGAGATCGTGGACAGCGCGTCGTCGATGTCGCGCGAGACGCGCTCGATCTCGGCGACGCGGGCGGCGCTCGTCTCCATCGCACGCGCGCTCGTGGCGACGCGCGCGCGGACGACGCCGGTGAGCTGGACGATGTCGTCCGCTGCGGTCTGCGAGCTTGCGGCGAGCGTGCGCACTTCCTCGGCGACGACGGCGAAGCCGAGACCGGCGTCGCCGGCGCGCGCCGCCTCGATGGCCGCGTTCAGGGCGAGGAGATTCGTCTGATCGGCGATCGTGCTGACGGTGAGGACGAACTGCCGGATGTCGTCCATGGTGGCCTGGAGCGCCCGCACCTCGCCGGTGGCGCCCTCGACGCTGCGCTTCACCTCGCGCAGGATCTCGACGGCGCGGTCGATCTCGGCGCGCTTCTGCGCCGCGGTGGACTCGATGTCGCCGGCGAAGGCCGTGACCTCGCTCGAGCGCCGCTTCACCCCCTCGCCGGCGGAGTGAATGTCCTGGAGCGCGCGATCCACGGTGCGGAGCCGGTTCACCTGTTCTTCGGCGCCGATGGAGACGCTGGTCATCGACGACGCCATCTGACTCGCGGACGCGGCGATCTCGTCGGAGACGGACGCCAGCTCGTCGGCGGAGTGAGCGACGTCGGCCGAAGTCTGTGCGGCGACGGCGACGACGCGCGACAGCGAATCGCCGGTCTGGTTCATCGCCTCGGCGAGGATCCGGAACTCGGCGGGCAGCCGCTCCGTGGTGCGCACGGTGAGGTCGCCGCTGCTGAGCGAGCGGGCGTGATGCAGGAGCACGCCGAGTGGCGCGCTGATCGAGCGCACGGTGATCGCGACGCCGAGCGTGCCGACGATGACCGCGCCGCCGATGAGCAGGACGAGCGCGAGCGAGCGCCGATCGGAATCCTCGCGCAGGGCGCTCGAGACGGCGGCGACCTTCGCCGCCTTGAGCTGGCCGAGCTTCTCGATGTCGGCGAGCAGATCGCCGATCACGGTGCGCGCCCGCAACTCCTCGGCGGCCGCGTCGGCGGGACGGTCGACCTCGATCAGCCGATGCGCGAGGGCATAGCGTACTTCCAGCTCGGAGAATCGGGAGTCGATCGCGGCGATGAGCGCTGCTTCCTCGCCCTTGCGCTCACCGGCGTCGCCCTTGTGGCTGAGGCGCGCGTTCATCGCGCGCTGCACGTCATGCGCATCCCACCCGTACCGATGGAAGGCGGCCAGCGCCGCGGTGTCGCGCGTGCGCAGGTAGGTGCCGGCGGCCTCGATCGTCTGTGCGACGTCGCCGGAGAGGGCGGCGCTCTGCTGCGCTTCGGCCTGCACGCCCTCGAGCGTCGTGCCCACGGCGACCGACATGCGCGTCATCGTTCGGCGCGCGAGGACGCCGGCGACGATGAGCAGGCCGATGAGTGCCGCGAAGCCGAAGACGAGCCGGCCGCGAATCGTGCCGCCGCGCGCCCACGACGGGGCGCTCACTTGCCCGCCTCGGCGAGGCGCAGCGTGCCGCGATCGATGCGCGTCATGACGACGTTCTTGCCGACCGGATCGCCGTCGGTGCCGAAGGAGATGGCGCCCGTGACGCCCTGGTACGCGGTGGCCGGCGTCAGCGCGGCGAGATAGTCGCGGATCGCGCGCCGGTCACCGCGGCTGTTGGTCGCCGCGACGTAGAGCAGCATCGTGGCGTCGTAGGCGAGTGCGGCGTTGTTGTCCGGGCGCATGTGGAAGCGCTGCGTGAACGCGGCGACGAACCGCTGCGCCTGCGGACGCGGATCCTCGGCCGTGAAGGGCACGCCGACGTAGATGCCCTGCGCGCGGAGCGTGTCGACGTTCAGACCGCTCCAGCCGTCGCCGCCGAGCAGGTCGGCGGACAATCCGCGGGCGCGCGCTTCGCGAAGGAAGGCCAGGCCCGACGCGTCGGTGCCGGCGACGAACACCACGTCGGCGCCCGTGCGCTTGAAGCCCTCGACGTAGGCGTCGAACGGCTGCTCCTTGCCTTCCCCGATCGGGTCCATGCTGACGACGCGGCCGGAGAACGCGCGACGGAAGGCGTCGGCCAGTCCACGGCCGTAGGTGTTGTTCTCGTAGAGGATCGCCGCGCGCGACCGACCGAGGCGGCTGGCGAAGCGCGCGATGTCCTGGCCGTTGGACGAGTCGCTCGAGATGACGCGGAACGCCCAGGGCGAGATGCCGGTGAGCGCGGGAGAGGTGGCGGTCGTCGCGACGGCGGCGAGCCGGCCGTCGTACACCTGTGCGGCGGCGACCATCGCGCCCGAGTTGACGTGGCCGATGACCGCGGCAATCTCCGGCGTGTCGACGAAGCGCTGGGCGATGCGGCTCGCCTTCTCGCCGCTCCCCTCGTCGTCCTCGTAGCGGATCTGGAGCGGGCTGCCGGCGCGCTCGGGCCGCGCATTGATCTGGGACAGGGCGAGCTCGATGCCTCGCCGGTTCATCGCGCCGTAGCCCTCCTTCCATGGTCCTGCGGCGCCGAAGGTGAGGGAGCCGCTCGAGCCGCGTGTGCAGCTCGCGATCAGGATCAAGAAGAGCAGGCGCTTCATGCAGCGTGAAACGAGGGAGGGCGCGCGCATCGCATCTTCGCGACGAGCGTCGGGAAGTGACGAGCTGAGGTGCGTGATCGCAACGCGTCGTGTACGCCGTGGCACTCTCTCTGCGAATCACATTTGTTTAGCGAAGGGCTGTATTCAAATTTGTCGGGTGAAAATGCGAATTCTCGTCACAGGTGGGAGCGGAGTGGTCGGTGCCGGCACGGTCACGGAACTGCTGCGCCGCGGGCACGAGGTGCGCCTGCTGGCGCGTCACGCGCGCGATGATGCGCGTCAATGGCAGAACCGCGTGACGCCACACGAGGGCGACGTGACGGATCCTGCGTCGATCGCCGGGGCAGCGGATGGATGCGACGCGGTGCTCCACGTCGTCGGCATCGTCGAGGAATCGCCCCCTTCGGTCACCTTCGATGCCGTCAACGTCGAGGGTACCCGGAACATGCTCGCCGAGGCGCGCCGCGCCGGCGTGCACCGCTTCGTGTTCGTGTCGTCGCTCGGCGCGCCCGACGGGAAGTCGGAGTATCACCGCTCGAAGCGCGACGCGGAGCGGCTCGTGCGGCAGTTCGAGGGGAATTGGACGATCTGTCGCCCGGGGAACGTGTACGGTCCGGGGGACGAGCAGATCTCGGTGATGCTGCGGCTCGTGCGCGGTGTGACGCCGCTGGTGCCCACCATCGGGTCGGGCGATCAGACCTTCCAGCCCATCTGGTGGGAGGATCTCGCGCGCGCACTCGCGGCCGTCGTCGAGCGCGACGACCTCGCGGGCCGGGCGCTCGATCTCGCGGGGCCCGAGCAGACGTCGCAGAACGACCTGCACGAGCGCATGAGCCGCATCACGGGGCGCGAGGTGCAGCGAGTGCCCGTGCCTGAGATGCTCGCGACGCTCGGAGCAAAGGCCGTGTCGATGGTCGGATGGAAGATCCCGTTCGGCGACGCCGAACTGCAGATGCTGCGTGAAGGAAACACGATCCCCGATGGAGGGACGAACGCGCTCACGGAGACCTTGGGGATCACGCCGACGCCCCTCGACGACGGGCTGCGCAAGCTGGCGGACCTGCAACCCGAGCAGTCGCCGTCCGACGGGATCGGCACGCTGAAACGGAAGCAGTTCTGGGCGGACATCGTCGGCAGCAAACACTCTCCGGAGACGCTGTTCACGCTCTTCCGCAGCCACTTCGACGAGGTGACGCCGGTGTTCGTCGACGCGAAGGCGGAGCCGCGCACGTCGGACGTGCTCGAGGAAGGGGAGACCGTCACGCTCGCGCTCCCGATGCGCGGCCACGTGCAGGTGCGCGTCGCGTCGCTCGAGCCGCGCCGCGTGACGCTACTGACGCTGGCGGGGCATCCGCTCGCGGGGGCGGTGCGCTTCCTGTGCGAGCCGCGCGGTGCGGCGGTGCGGTTCCAGGTCGAGGTCTACGACCGGCCGGCGAACGTGATCGACTTCATCGCGATGCGAGCGATCGGCGATCGTCTGCAGGATCACACGTGGTCGCACGTCGTGGAGAAGATGGTGCAGGTCAGCGGCGGCGCGGCACCGGAGGGAGTGGAGAGCGAGATCAGCTCCCTCGATGAACAGGAAGCGGCGGCGATCGACCGGTGGGTGAAGGAGCTCGTGGTGAAGCAGAAGCGGCGTACGACGGAAAGCAGAACGGGAGCGGTCTGACTACGTCATTCAGCGGGCCTTCTCCGCCTCTTCCCAGATCACGTCGAGCGGGCGCGACTGGCAGTGGGCCCCGCAGCCGAGCTTGTAGCGGTTGCGGGCGAACCACTTGTAGAAGCGGTCGGCGATGGTGCGGGCGAAGGGGATCTTGAACAGCCAGGAGAAGAAGCGGCCTTTCGGCAGCTCGTCGAGCAGCTTCTCGATCGCCGTGGCGCCCTGCCACGTCGTGCCGTCGGCGGCGATGAGCTGGAGGGCGTCGGCGTAGGCGCGCGCGGGAATCCAGGGAAAGCGCGCCGTGACGCCCGGCTGCTGCGAGGGGACGACCTCGAGGCGGTGATGGCGGTCCCACTTCATCAGCATCTTCGAGAGCCGCGTGCACACCCTGCAGTCGCCGTCGTACACGACGGTGAAGGGGCGCCCGAGGCTCGGCGCGACGCCTTCGTGACCGGCGATGGTGAACCGAACGACGGGGACGGTCACGCCGCGCTCCCCGCGGGCGCCGTGGGCGGCGCGGCGTTCGCGCGCGCCGCCGGCTCGATCGAGATGTGCGGCGGATGGTGCAGCGTCGCGTGGACGGTGCACAGCTCGGCGACGCGCCGCGCGGCGGCGACGCGGTTTGCCGGGAGCGAGGGCCAGTCGAAGGAGATGGCGATGTCGCCCACGCGGTGCGGATCCTCGGCGAACTTCCACCGCACCTCGATCGTGAGGTCGTCGAGGCCGAGCTTCGCGTGACTCGCCCACGACTCGATCACCGAGAAGACACAGGTCGCGAGCGCGCTCGCGAGCATGTGGAAGGGGGAGTACACCATCTCCGCCGTCGGCGCCTCGATCGTCATCGGGCCTGGGACCGGCTCCAGGCGGATGGCGTCGTCGGCAAGCAGCGTGATCTTCATGCGCCTCCGGGGTGCAAGGACCGAACCGGCGGCGGGCGCACCGCGCCGGGTCAGCGCGGCGCGGGCTGCTGCTGGGTCAGGCAGTGCAGGGTGCCGAATCCCCATACGAGATCGACAGCGTGGATCCCGACGACGTGCCGGTCGGGCATGAGCTCCGCCAGCGTGTTCAGCGCGACGCGATCGTTCCGATCGTTGAACGTCGGTACAATGACAACGCCATTGGCGATGTAGAAGTTCGCGTAGCTCGCGGGGAGCCGCTCGCCGTTCATCGTGACGGGACGGGGGAAGGGGATCTTCACGACCTTGAGCGCGCCATCCGCCGCACCGGCCAGCTCGAGGCGTCGCATGTTGTCCTCCGAGCGGCGATGGTTCTCGTCGTCGGCGGGATCCTCCTCGTACGCGAGTACGATGACGCCGGGCGCGACGAATCGCGCGATGTCGTCGACGTGGCCGTGCGTGTCGTCACCGACGCACCCCTCGCCGAGCCAGATCGTCTCGCGGATGCCGAGGTAGTCGCGGAAGGCACGCTCGTAGCCGTCGCGATCGAGGCCGGGATTACGCACCTGCGTGTCGGAGAGGAGCCACTCCTCCGTCACGAGCAGCGTTCCCTCGCCATCGGTCTCGATGCCGCCTCCCTCGAGCACGAGGCGCGCGGCGGAGTCGTCGGGGCGCGTGGGCTCGTGACGCGGCAGGTGCGTGATGCGCTCGATCGCGCGCCCGACCTCGGCGTCGCGAGCGAAGTTGGGATACTTCGCCCACGCATTGAACGCCCAGTTCATGAGCTGCACGCGCCCCGCTTCGTCGTGGACGAAGGTGGGGGCGGAGTCGCGCAGCCAGACGCGATCGGTTGGAACAAGGTGCCGTCGAACATTCTGCGTCACACCATGCGCGCGGAGCTGCACGTCGCACTCGGCGCGCACGCGCTCGTCGTGGCAGAGGATCTCGACGCGCTCGTACTGCGCGAGCACGCGGACGATCTCGGCGTAGACCCACGGAATGGGACCGAGCTTGCCGGGCCAGTCAGGCTCGTGATGCGGCCAGGCGAGCCAGGTGGAATCGTGGCGGGACCACTCGGCGGGGAAAGTGAATTGCGGCATCGATGATCGAGTCTATGGGCGACTACAACAGCAGTCGTGGGTGGCGAGTAGCGGTACCTGGATGTCAGAAAGGCTGAGCCGCGGTGTCCGACATCCAGGTACCCGCTACCCACTACTCGCTACCAGTAGTTGTCGTTCGATCACGCCCCTAGATACCGAGAGAGAATCGGCGCATACGCATCGATCCTTCGATCTCTCAGGAACGGCCAGTTGCGGCGCGTGTCCTCGATCAGCTTGGGATCGCAGACCGCGGTGAGGATCTCGGTGCCCTGGCCGGCTTCGGCGAGGATGCGGCCGAAGGGGTCGGCGATGAAGGAGTGGCCGAAGAACTCGATCCCCTCGGTGCCCGGCTCGTCCTCGTGCCCGACGCGATTTGGCGACGCGACGAAGACGCCGTTCGCGATCGCGTGCGAGCGCTGGATGGTGCGCCAGGCGTCCTGCTGTGCGGCGCCGAACTCCGACTTCTCCGCGGGGTGCCAGCCGATCGCCGTGGGATAGAACAGGATGTCGGCGCCGAGGAGGCTCGTGATGCGCGCCGCCTCGGGATACCACTGGTCCCAGCAGATCAGCACGCCGATGCTCGCGTAGCGCGTGCGCCAGACGCGGAAGCCGCTCGCCTGCTTCGCGACCTCGCCGATGCGGTCGATGCGATCGTCGTGGACCGCGTCGCCGGGGACGAAGTAGTACTTCTCGTTGAAGAGCGGATCGTCGGGGATGTGCATCTTGCGATACACGCCGAGCAGCGAGCCGTCGGCGTCGATGATCGCCGCCGAGTTGCGGTAGACGCCGCGCGCCTGCTTCTCGAAGATCGGGACGATGATGACGACCTCGAGCTCCTTGGCGAGCTTCTGCATGACGTCGGTCGTCGGCCCGGGGATCGGCTCGGCGATGTCGAAGCGCTCGAACTTCTGCGACTTGGCGAAGTAGGGCGCGTTGAAGAGCTCCTTGAGACAGATGATCTGCGCGCCGCGCCGGGCGGCCTCGCGCACGTGCGCGACGCTGGCCTCGAGGGTGGCGGCCATGTCGGGCGACGCGGAGTCCTGGATGATGCCGACGGTGAACGGACGGGTGGTCATTGTGCTCTCGTGGCTACTGGGTGCAGATCCCTCGAGGCTTCCAGATATCCCTCGACTCGCTTCGCTCGCTCGGGATCAGGCGCTCGCGCGGGATGACAACCTCGTGCGCGGAAAGCTAGCGGCTAGGGGAAGACGCGTGCCGTCGCACGCGGCCATGGAAGACCCGTGCTCTCGCACGCGTCAGGAAAGACGCGTGCCGCCGTGTCGCTACTCGAGCACCGCGATGACGACGTCGCGCACGTTGGTGCCCGTGTGGCCGCGCCGGTGCAGCGCGCCGGCCGCGTCGAGCGCGGCGTAGGAATCGTGGCGCGCGAGCGCGAGGTCGGGGGCGCGGCCGCTGGCGCGGATCGCCTCCCACACCGTCGCATCGGCGAAGGCGCCCGCCGCGTCGGTGGGACCGTCACGTCCGTCCGTGCCGGCGGCGAGCAGCGTGATGTGGCGTGCCGCGTCGCCGCCCTCGGCGAGCACGCGCGCGGCGGAGAGCGCGAGCTCCTGGCAGCGGCCCCCGCGCGGTGGCTCCGCGCCGGCGGATGCGACGCCATGCGCGGGGGTGACCCGCGCGTCGAGCGTCACCGTCGTCTCGCCTCCCCAGACGATGCAGCCGCGCCAGCCCTCACGCGCGCGTTCGAGGAGCGAGCTCGCGAGAGCGGCGCCGCAGCGCGCGGCGTCGCCGTCGAGAACGCTGCCGTTGTCGATGACGGTGAGGCCGAGGGACTTCGCGTGCGCCGCCGCCGCCTGGGTGGAGAGACGGTTGCTGCCGATGACGCGCGTGACGACGTGGGCGAACGCGGGATGGGTGCGCTTGGGCGTCTCCGGCGTGATGCCGCGCAGCACGCCGGCAAGGTGGTCGCGCATCGGCGCGGCGATGCGATCGTAGAGGCCGGTGCGCTGGAGGATCGCGATGACGTCGCGCGCCGTATACGAATCCGGCGTGCAGGGACCGGAGGCGATGTCGGCTGGATCGTCGCCCTCGACGTCGCTGATGACGAGGGCGTGGGTGCGCGCGGGTGCGAGCGCGAGCGCGAGGCGGCCGCCGCCCCAGCGCGTGAACCGCTTGCGAACGGCGTTCATCTCGCGGATGTCGAGCCCCGAGCCGAGGAGCAGACGGTAGAGCTGGACGAGATCGGACTCGCTCATGCCGCGCAGCGGTGCGCCGATGAGGCTCGTGGCCCCGCCGCTGATCAGGACGAGCGCGACGTCGTCGCTGCGCATGCCGCCCGCCACCTCGCCGATGCGGTGCGCCGCAGCGAACGACTGGCGTCCGGGGATCGGGTGATCTCCGGCCATCGCGGAGATCGTCGCGTAGGGCGAGGGATGCGCTTCGGGTGCGACGACGACGCCGGCGGCGATCGTGTGCAGCCCCTTCTGCAACGTGGCGGTGGCGGCACCGGCCATCGCGTGCGCCGCCTTGCCGAAGGCGTAGACCAGGATGCGCTGGCCGCGCCGCACGTCGAAGTCGCGCAGCGCGGCAGTGGTCAGCGGTCCCGGCGCCGCGCCGGCGACGGCCGCGTCGTACAGCTCGACGAGCAGTGCGCGGCCGCGCGGCGGGGAATCGTTCGAGGCGGAAGGGGGCGTGAAGTTGGGAGAGTCCGGGTGCGTCGACAGGAAGCGATCGATCACGGTGGCGCGGAGGTCATTTCGGGGGGAGCGTCTTCTTCACCGCTTCCGCGAGCTCGTCGTAGGCCGCCGCCGAGAGCTCGTTGAACGGAAGCATCCGGTGTGCGATGCGCCCCGTCGGGTCGATGACGAAGAGGTTGCGGTTGTCGAGGCCGCCGCGCGTCGAGCCATACAGCTTGCCGACCGTCTGCCCGACGTCGCTGGCGAACAGGATCGGCGTCTGGAGGTCGCGGGCCCAGGATGCGAGGGCGGTGTCGGGGTCGACGCTCACGCCGATGACGACGACGTTGCGTCCATCGTTGAACAGCTTGGCGTACTGATCACGGTACGCCTCCATTTGGACCGTTCAGCCCTTGGTCCGTGCCTTGTAGAAGAAGGCCAGAACCACCGTCTTCCCACGAAGGTCTGACAGTCGGATCGAGTCTCTGAGGAGGCCGTAGCGGGTGGCGGCGGGCAGGGCGAAGTCGGGCGCCATGGTGCCGACCTCGGGCGCCGGTGGGGACGCCGCGGCTGGCTGCTGCGCGCCGGCGGTCGATGCCGCCAACACCAGCATGGCTGCGAGTGCCACCCGGGTTCGCGTCGAGATGAACATGCTTGGTCTCCAATGGTGTGCGATGCGGCGGCAGTATGGGGTGGCGCGGACGGAACCGCAATGCGCGGGGCTC
>Ga0070658_10005746_pt1 | contig 10063 bp, 6 predicted proteins | sample KBSC13metaG_FD_64664 | JGI IMG/M metagenome (GOLD analysis project Ga0070658, IMG submission 64664) | Corn rhizosphere microbial communities from Kellogg Biological Station, Michigan, USA - KBS C1-3 metaG | ecosystem: Host-associated > Plants > Roots > Rhizosphere > Soil ... | reverse complement strand
GAATTCTCGATGAGTTGGATGAGGCCGCGCTGATCCAGATACTGACCAAGCCGAGGAATGCGATCCTGAAGCAATACACGAAGCTGTTCGACTACGAGGGCGTGAAGGTGACGTTTACGGAAGATGCGGCTCGGGAGATTGCGCGCGAAGCGCTCCAGCGAAAGGTTGGGGCGCGCGGCCTGCGGATGATTCTGGAAGAGCTGATGCTCGACCTGATGTACTACGTCCCAGGCAACAAGAAGGTGAAGGAGCTTGCGATCACCGCCGAGATGGTGAAGAAGCACAGCTTGACGCTGCCGATGTTGTTGGAAAAAGCGGGTTAAGCGAGCAGAGTGCTCCGAGCGCGGGATGGCGCGCAAGTTGCTCGTGGGTGGAACGTTTTGCACACGGATGCAGGCATGAAGCGGCCTGAAATGTCTTTGCCCCACTTTCGTGTGACACACGGCGCGCCCAAAGGCATTACAATCACCTGAAGCCGCCGCTGATGCATCGTTCACGGTGTTTTATCGTCTAATTGGAGAGTGATGGCAAACCAGGTTAAAGATCCGTTGAGCGGCGAAGCTCGCAAGCTGCCGATGATGCCCATACGCGACATGGTCATCTTCCCCCACATGATGACCCCGTTTGTGGTGGGCCGCGAATCGAGCGTGCGGGCGCTGGAAGAAGCTCTGTCGGGCGACCGGAAGATATTCCTTGCGACGCAGCATGACGCCTCGGTCGATGAGCCGAACGCCGACGACATCTTCGAAACGGGCACGATTGGCAACATCGTTCAGAGTGTCAAGATGCCGGACGGCAATATTAAAGTTCTGGTGGAGGGCATCGAGCGCGCGCGCGCAACGGAGATCAACGACACCGACGGGTTTTTTGTGGCGACGGTGCGCACCGGCAAGACGCACCTCGATCTAACGTCGCAGGTCGAACAGTTGATGCAGCGGGTCCATTCGCTCTTCGAGCAGTATGTGAAGCTGCAACAGTCGCTGAACTACGAGACCATGGCCGCAAGCGTGCGCGCCGACGAGCCGGCCAAGCTGGCCGACACCATTGCCGCCAATTTGCAGCTCTCCATCGAGGAGAAGCAGCAACTGCTCGAGGTCTTCGATCCCGAGGCGCGGTTGGCGAAGGTGGCCGACGTGCTCGACGTGGCGATCGAGAAGCTGAACATGGACCGCACTATCCAGTCGCGCGTGAAGCGGCAGATGGAGAAGGCGCAGAAAGAGTACTACCTCAACGAGAAGATCAAGGCCATCCAGAAGGAGCTCGGTCGCGGCGAGAAGTCGGAGTTCGACGAACTAAAGAAGAAGATTGAAGCGGCAGGAATGCCGAAGGATGTTCAGGACAAATCGCTCCAGGAGTTAAAGAAGCTGGAGGCGATGCCTCCAATGTCTGCCGAGTCGACGGTGTCGAGGAACTATCTGGACTGGCTGCTTGCGGTGCCGTGGAAGAAACGTTCAAAGGAAATACGCTCCATCGAGCACGCCGAACAGATTCTCAATACGGATCACTACGGGCTTGAAAAAATCAAAGAGCGCATCCTCGAATTTCTCGCGGTCAGGCAATTAGTGAAGAACCCCAAGGGCTCGATTCTGTGCTTCGTTGGGCCTCCAGGTGTGGGCAAGACCTCGCTGGGGATGTCGATCGCCAAGGCCACAGGACGCAAGTTTGTGCGGATGTCGCTAGGCGGAGTGCGCGACGAAGCGGAGATTCGTGGGCACCGGCGCACCTACATCGGCGCGCTGCCGGGACAGATTATCCAGTCGATGAAGAAGGCTGGAACAAAGAACCCGGTGTTCATGCTGGACGAGGTGGACAAGATGGCCTCGGACTTCCGCGGCGACCCGGCGAGCGCCCTGCTGGAGGTGCTGGATCCAGAACAGAACAGCTCGTTCCAGGACCACTATCTCGACGTAGAGTACGACCTCTCGCAAGTCTTATTTGTGGCGACGGCGAACGTGCTGCACACAATTCCGGGACCGCTGCAGGACCGCATGGAGATTCTGCGGCTGCATGGCTATACGGAGTTAGAGAAGCTGGAGATTGCAAAGCAATATCTGGTCAAAAAGCAGCGCGAAGCGACGGGCCTGACGGAAGACCAGCTCAGCTTCGAGGACGACGCGCTTAGGCAGATCATTCGCTCCTATACGCGCGAGGCGGGCGTTAGAAACCTCGAACGCGAGATCGGCAACGTCTGCCGCAAGGTAGCGCGGCGCGTCGTGAAAAACGGCCTGGAGCACAAGGAGGTCGTCACCGAAGCTAACCTTAGCGATCTGCTTGGCGTTGCCAAGTTCCGCGACTCACTGGCCCATGAAAAGAGCGAGGTTGGCCTGGTAACTGGCCTCGCGTGGACGGAGATGGGCGGCACGATCCTGCAAACCGAGGTTCAGGTGCTCGACGGCAAGGGCAAGCTGACGACTACGGGACAGCTTGGCGACGTAATGCAGGAGTCGGCGCAGGCCGCGCTGAGCTATGTCCGTTCGCGTGCATGTCATCTCGGGTTGGCGAAAGACTTCTACCGCAATGTCGATATCCACGTTCACGTGCCGGAGGGCGCTATCCCGAAGGACGGGCCGTCGGCAGGAATTACGCTGGCGACCGCGCTTGCCAGCGCGCTGACAAAGATCAAAGTGCGGCGCGACATCGCCATGACGGGCGAGATTACGCTGCGCGGCAAGGTGCTCCCCATCGGCGGCCTGAAAGAAAAGCTGCTGGCTGCACACCGCGCGGGCATCTTCGAGGCGATTCTACCCGAGGAGAACCGCAAAGACCTGGCCGAGCTGCCTGAGTTGCTGAAGTCTTCGATGAAGCTGCATTTCGTGGAAGAGATGGATCAGGTGCTCAAAATTGCCCTTGAGGGGGACCTGCCGGAGTTTCAGGAGGGTGCACCAGGAGGGCTAGAGACAGTGTTGCCGCCGAGCCTGGACCTTCCACAGCCTGTTGCCCACCAGTGACAGATATGGGGTGCATTGCGTGCATTCCATATCGCAACCGATACATACAGATGGCTACAACAACTACAGGCGTCGGTTATACTCGGCATCTTGATGAAAAAATCACGCAAAAGAAGAGAAGCCTCCAGCGATTGATCCGGCTTTCTGTGGCATGCCATTGACAAAAGCTGCTAGAGGCTGCCGCCGGCGATCGATGGAATCAGCATCACTTCGTCGCCGTCCTGGAAGGCGTAGGCTTCGCCGCCGAGGAAGCGGATGTCCTCGTCGTTGACATAGATGTTGATGAAGCGGCGGAGCTTCCCGTCATCGTCCTTAATTTGCGTCGAGAGCGCGGGAAATGTCTGGTCGATGTCCGCGAGCAGGCCGTGAAGGTTCTGCGCGGCGGAGTCAAACTGTTTGCGGCCATCGGTGTGGCGGGTGAAGGCGGTGGGGAGTAGGACTTTAATTGGCATGAATAGCTCCAGCGGCGGCCAGTTCGGGTTCTTGCGTTCCGTCCAACTCGCGCAGATAGGCGCCGAAGTCCGCCAGACGCGGGCGAATCGCGCGCTCCTCTTCGTAGTGGCCGGTGAGTGCGTCCGTTGTCTTGAGGCCGTTGCCCGTGATGCAGGCGACGGTGAGTTCGTCGGGTGAGATGCGTCCGTCGGCGTAGAGGCGCGCGGTGACAGCGGTGGTGACGCCACCCGCCGTCTCGGTGAAGATGCCTTCGGTCTCGGCGAGTTCCTGCATTCCAGCGACAACCTCGACATCGGAGACATCTTCGGCCCAGCCTCCGGAGTCGCGGATCATCTTGGCGGCGGCGGGGCCATCCGCAGGGTTGCCGATGGCGAGCGAGCGGGCGATGGTGTTGGGCTTCTGCGGCTGAATGTCGTCGGTTCCCTGCTTGACGGCGACCGAGATGGGCGAGCAGCCGGTAGCCTGTGCGCCGAAGAAGCGAACGTGCTTCTCTTCGACGAGGCCGAGATAGATAAGCTCCTGGAACGCCTTGCGGATCTTGCGGATGAGCGAGCCGCCGGCCATGGGGACGACGACGTTATCGGGCAGGCGCCAGCCGAGCTTCTCGGCGATCTCGTAGCCGACGGTCTTGGAGCCTTCGGCGTAGTAGGGCCGCAGGTTGACGTTGACGAAGCCCCAGGTGTACTCGTCGGCGATCTGGCTGCACAGACGGTTGACGTGGTCGTAGTTGCCGTCGATACGAACCAGCCGCGCGCCGTAGACCTGAGTGTTGAGAATCTTAGCCGGCTCAAGGTCGGACGGGACGAGGATGCATGCCTTGATGCCGAGGCGCGCGGCCTGCGCTGCGACCGAGTTGGCCAGGTTGCCGGTCGAGGAGCAGCCAACGGTATCGAAGCCGAAGCGTTGCGCATTGGCCAGTGCAACGGAGACGACCCGGTCCTTGAAGCTGAGGGTCGGGAAGCAGACGGCGTCGTTTTTGACGTAGAGGTTGGTTGCGCCAATGCGCTTGCCCAGATTCGTTGCGCGAATGAGCGGCGTGAAACCTACAGGCAGGTCGGGCTGGAAGCCGTCCGGAATGGGCAGCAGGGCGGCGTAGCGCCAGATGCTGGCGGGGCCGGCGGCGATGTTCTCGCGGGTAAAGATGCCGCGGACGGCGTCGAGGTCGTAGTCCACCTCAAGGGGCGCCAGGCAGTCAGGGCAGGCGGACAGGGGCTGGTTGCCGAACCGCTTGCCGCACTCATTGCACTTGAGCTCGTACCGGCTACAGGAATAGTTCATTTCGCTCTTTCCGAGGGAAGAGCGAAGAAGCCTTGACTGTCTCTGAGGAGGCCAGGAGGAGAGTTACGGGGCGCTGGCCTTTTGGGCTCGAACTCCGAATCTCATGTTCCCTGTCTACCAGGAGAGAGTTGACACCGGTACGCCCTTGTTCTGTCCGGTTGTCGTGGCGTCAAAGGGCTCGTCCCTCAACCACTCTGCATGAAATTCAAATCTGTCGAAACAGACTGGAATACATCGTTTGTAACACATGCGAGGGATGGCCGCAAGGGTGCGCCACAAGTGGGAGACTCACGGTTGGAAGTTGTATCGACGGCGATGCAACTTGTGGCGTGTACTTGTGTCGTTATCAGGCAGTTGTTCGTACCCGGGTCCTGTTCGTCCGCGAATCTTCCTCTTGCTCATTTTCAGAAGACGCGAAAACTCCTAAAGGGGACTTAATGAAAAAGCATCGGCATGTCGGTACAGGTCTTACGGCAGGCGCATTTTTTCTCATCGGAACACTGGCCTTGGCACAAACATCTCAGTCAAAAACCGCGCAGCCGCGCGAAGCATCAAGCGGACAGGCAGCGGGCATGGCCGTCGATCATGCTGGCGGCAATGGTGTTCGGCGCGCATACACAGACACGAGCAAGTCGGGCAATAACCCTCTGTATGAAGGGAAGGGTCAGGCCAATCTCAAACCCGGAGCAGGAGCCTCGGCAGTGCAATACAAAGACCCCGAGGATATGACGGCGCGATATCGGCCGGGAAACAACAAGACAACGCGCAACGCCAACGATACGGCTGCACAGGGAGCAGGCGCTGCTCAACCGCAGGCTATGCCAAGGAAACACATCGCCGGCGTCAAGTACGAAGATCGCATTGCAGGCGACAATACCGGCGGAGCCAACGTTCAGGGAACGACCGCAGGACAATCGGCTCAAGGCGACGCGCAGAGAAAGAGCGGCAGCATCATCGTCCTCGACAGGGAGGCGCAGAGCGGACAAGCATCAGGCAACCTTCAGAGGAAAGATGGCGCGATCATACACGCGGACTTCCCTCGCTCCATGAATGCGAGAAACAGCGCCCACGCAACCGAATCTGTGAGCCCCTCGAACAACGCCAAACAAGGCGAGAACCCTCTCTACGAAGACAGCGGAAAGTCCGGCACGAACCCTCTGTATGAATCAGGCAAGAGCGCAGTCGTGAAACCAAATGCCGCAGGCACACACACGCAAGGCCAGGAAACAAAATTTAAACAGGAGTTCGGGCCCGTCCAGGCGAACAAGAAGTCCACCGCCATTGAGCACACCGGCGCGCAACCGTCGAACGGCAGTGCGCCCGCAAGCACCGGCAAAGCATCCAAAGTGGACAGCTTCAGCATCAAGCAGTAAAGCCGCACCGGCGCGAAGCCACTATCTGCATTTCTTCGGCCCAGCCTTCCATTGGCTGGGCCTTTATTTGTTTATGGAAACTATGTCCTGCACTCCCTGCACGAAGGCCGCGGGGTCAAACTCAGTTCGGACAATCTCGTCGGGACAGTCTGTGAGTATGGCTACCCGCCAGTTGCAGACGAAGGCGACTATTTGTTCGGGTTGCGCAGTCTTGATCTCAGAGCAGAGACGTTCGGCATCGGGGATGCCATTCTCGCCTTCCACGTCGATCAGAACAAGATCGTAGTGGCGCGCCCAGAACATCGACAGGCATTCGGCGGGGCTCAGGGTCGAATCAACGTCGAATCCGCAGACACGGAGAATCTGGTCGCGCAATGGCCGGAGCATCTCGCGGCGGCAGATGTGCAGGATGGCGCGTTTGCTGTTGGTGCCGGATTCCATGAATCAAAATATTCCTGTTCCCGGAGCTGTTCGCAGGACCATGCGATGGCTCTGCCACGCCCCCCGGATGAGAATGCGAGCATAAACGAACAATATCAGAGGAAGCAGAGATGGGGCCAGAGACCAGAGACAGAATGATGGTCACATTCTGTATCTTGCAGAAAGAGCGCTCGTTGCGCCGCAAATTCTATCCAGCGGGATCGTAGTTGAGGTTCTGGCCGAGCCATCGCTCGACTTCGGCGATGCTCATGCCTTTGCGCTCGTGATAGTCGGTGACCTGATCGCGGTCGATCTTTCCGAGGGTAAAGTAGCGCGAGTCAGGATGCGCGAAGTAGAGTCCGCTGACGCTGGAGCCGGGCCACATGGCAAACGACTCAGTGATCTGCATCCCTGTGTTCGCGTAGACGTCGAGCAGACGCCAGATCGTTCCCTTCTCCGTGTGATCTGGGCAAGCGGGATAGCCCGGAGCCGGGCGAATACCGCGGTACTTCTCCTGAATAAGGTCGTCGTTGCTGAGATTTTCCTCGCGGCCGTAACCCCATTCGTCGCGCGCGCGTTTGTGCAGGCACTCGGCGAAGGCTTCGGCGAGACGATCGGCAATGGCCTCGGCCATGATGGCGTTGTAGTCGTCGTTGGCGGCCCTGAAGCGGTCACACAGCTCCTTGAGGCCGATGCCGCTGGTGACGGCGAAGGCACCGATGTGATCGGCGAGGCCCGTCTCTTTCGGAGCGATGAAATCGGCGAGCGAGCGGCATGGCTCGCTGCCTTCCCTGTTTGCCTGCTGGCGGAGGAAGTAGAAGCGATCGAGCACTGTTGCGCGGGTGTTGTCGGTATACAACTCAATATCGTCAGCCACTGCGCTCGCGGGAAAGAAGCCGTAGACGCCGCGCGCGATGATGAGGTTCTGCTCGATGATGCGGTCAAGTAGAGCATTGGCGTCGGTGAAAATCTGGCGCGCCTGCTCGCCCTGCTGCTCGTGCTCAAAGATGCGCGGGTAGACGCCCTTGAGCCCCCATGCGTGAAAGATCGGCGTCCAGTCGATAAAGCTGCGCAGCGTCGCCAGAGGAAAGTTGTCGAGCACGCGAACGCCTGTGAAGGCAGGCACAGGGATGTCTTCAGCGCGCCACTCGATAGGAGTGCGCCTTGCGCGGGCGGTCTCGATGGAGACGGTCTGTTGACGTGGCGCCGCGTGGGCCTTGCGGAGCGACTCGTATTCGGCACGATGCCGCGCAACAAAGGCCGCCTTGCCGTCGTCGCTGAGCAGGCTGGTGGTGACAGGCACCGCGCGGCTGGCGTCGAGCACATGGACCACCGGCTCGCTGTAGTGCGGCGCGATCTTGATGGCCGTGTGCCTGCGGCTGGTGGTCGCGCCGCCGATGAGCAGCGGCAACTTGAAGCCCTGGCGCTCCATCTCGCGGGCGACGTGGACCATCTCGTCGAGCGATGGCGTAATGAGGCCGCTGAGACCGATGATGTCGGCGCGAACCTCTTTGGCACGTTCAAGGATCTTTTCGACCGGGACCATCACTCCCAGATCGATGACCTCGTAGTTGTTGCAGGCCAGCACCACGCCGACGATGTTTTTGCCGATGTCGTGAACGTCGCCCTTGACGGTGGCGAGGACGATCTTGCCCTGTGTTCTGACCTCGTGACCGGCGGCGGCCATCGCTGCTTTTTCTTCCTCCATGAAGGGCGTCAGGTAGGCGACGGCCTTCTTCATGACACGAGCGGATTTGACGACCTGCGGCAGAAACATCTTGCCAGCCCCAAAGAGATCGCCGACAACGCTCATGCCCGCCATCAGCGGGCCTTCGATGACCAGCAGAGGGCGGCCCAGCTTGGCGCGCGCCTCTTCGGTGTCGGCGTCGATGTAGGTGTCGATGCCCTTGACCAGCGCGTGTGAGAGCCGCTCTTCGACCGTGCCGTTGCGCCACTCTTCGGCCTTCTTCTTTTCTATCGCGCCTGCGCCCGCGGCTTTCAGGGTCTCGCCATAGTCCACCAGGCGCTCGGTCGCGTCGGGGCGGCGGTTGAGCAGCACATCCTCGACCATCACCTTCAGATCAGGCTCAATCTCCTCGTAGACCTCGAGCATTCCGGCATTGACGATGCCCATGTCCATGCCTGCCGCGATGGCGTGGTAGAGGAAGGCGGAGTGCATGGCCTCGCGGACCTTGTTGTTGCCGCGAAAGCTGAACGAGATGTTCGAGACGCCGCCCGAGACCTTTGCGTGCGGCAGGTTGGCCTTGATCCAGCGCGTGGCATTGATGAAATCGACCGCGTAGTTGTTGTGCTCCTCCATGCCAGTGGCTACGGTGAGGATGTTGGGGTCGAAGATGATGTCTTCGGGCGGCAAGCCGACCTCATCGACGAGGATGCGGTAGGCGCGCTCGCTGATGCGGATCTTTTCCTCGTAGGTTGCGGCCTGACCCTTTTCGTCGAAGGCCATGACGACAACTGCCGCGCCGAATTTCAACACCGTGCGGGCGTTCTGGCGGAACTTCTCTTCGCCTTCTTTGAGCGAGATGGAGTTGACGATACCCTTACCCTGAAGGCACTTGAGGCCCGCCTCGATGACCTCCCACTTCGAAGAGTCCACCATGAAGGGCACCTTGGCGACCTCAGGCTCGCTGGCCAGTAACTGCAGGAAGCGCGACATCGCGGTGACGCCGTCAATCATGCCCTCGTCCATGCAGATGTCGAGCACGTTGGCGCCGTTTTCAACCTGCTGGCGCGCAATGCTGACGGCTTCCTCGTACTTCCCTTCCTTGATGAGCTTGGCGAACTTCGGTGAACCGGCGACATTGGTCCGCTCGCCGATCATGATGAAGACGCCGGGCTGCTGGGTGAATGGCTGGGACCCGGAGAGGCGAAGCGGCTTGGTCTCGATACTCGTGCTCACGCCGCAACCTCGGCTTGGCGTAGCCGTCGCGGAGCCTTGCGTTCGAGCGCCTTGGCGATGGCCGCGATGTGCTCAGGTGTATTGCCGCAGCAGCCGCCGGCGATGTTGATGAGTCCCGCTTCGGCAAAACTGCCGAGAAAACGGGCCATGTCATCCGGCCCGAGATCGAATCCGGTCTCCGAGAGGGGATTCGGCAACCCCGCGTTGGGATACGCGGAGATTGCCACATCCGCCTTCTCCGAAAGCTCTTCCAGAAACGGATACATGAGGTCGGGACCGAGCGAGCAGTTGAGGCCCACCGATAGCGGCCTGACGTGCTTCACCGCGTTCCAGAAGGCCTCGGTGGTCTGGGCAGAGATCAGCGTCTCGCCGCCGCGGCCCACCGCTGCGGAGATCATCACCGGAAGCTCCTTGCCCTTCGCGGTAAGGCCGTCCTCGTCGAAGACCTCGCGAATGGCGACCAGCGCGGCTTTGGCGTTGAGCGAGTCGAAGATCGTTTCGACCAGCAGCAGGTCCGAGCCGCCGGCAATAAGCGCGCGCACCTGCTCGGCGTAGGCGGTCTTCACCTGATCGAAGGTGACGACGCGGAAGCCCGCATCGTCGGCATCAGGCGAGTTGGAGAGGGAGACGGTCAGCGGGCCGATGGCTCCGGCGACGAAGCGCTGGCGTCC
>Ga0070658_10005745_pt1 | contig 10063 bp, 9 predicted proteins | sample KBSC13metaG_FD_64664 | JGI IMG/M metagenome (GOLD analysis project Ga0070658, IMG submission 64664) | Corn rhizosphere microbial communities from Kellogg Biological Station, Michigan, USA - KBS C1-3 metaG | ecosystem: Host-associated > Plants > Roots > Rhizosphere > Soil ... | reverse complement strand
TCGGCCGCGCGCCGGGCCATGATCAGGAGCGGGCTCTCGTTGCGCACCAGCGGGCGATAGACTTCCTGCAGCACGGTGCGGGCATGCTCGTCGTCGATGCCGACGACGATGCGGTCGGGCCGCTTGAAGTCCTCGATCGCCGCGCCTTCGCGCAGGAACTCGGGGTTCGAAGCCACCGAGAACTCCAGCTCGGGGCGCGCTTCGCGAATGATCCGCTCGACCTCGTCGCCGGTGCCGACCGGCACGGTCGACTTGGTCACCACCACCGCGCCCGGTTGCAAGTGCGGCGCCATCTCCTTGGCGGCCGCGTAAACATACGACAGGTCCGCGTGTCCGTCACCGCGGCGCGAGGGCGTGCCGACGGCGATGAATACCGCGTCCGCCGCCGGCACCGCCTCGGCGATGGCGAGGGTAAAGCTCAGCCGCCCCGCGGCGACGTTGTTCGCCACCAGTTCGTCGAGGCCCGGCTCGAAGATCGGGATCCGCCCGGCGAGCAGCGCCTCGACCTTGCCGGCATCCTTGTCGACGCAAGTCACGTCGTGCCCGAAATCCGCAAAGCACGCGCCCGAAACGAGGCCGACGTAGCCGGTGCCGATCATCACGACGCGCATGCGATTCCTCTTCTTGCGGCCTGGCCTTCCCGACATGCCTTCCGCCGGATGAGAGGGCGCGGTGCTGAGCGGCTCGAGTTTACCGGGCCTGTTCTGTTCGCTATATGTCGAGAGTCTGATGCTGCCAGGGCAGCCAATGCTTCCCTAATCCTCGAACGAAGTCGGCGGATATTCTTTTCATTTGCAGCCACACGAGGAGAGCCGGTGGCTAGCGATTTCTGCTCAGTGCGGACGATTCCATCAGGCGAGGCCGCAGGGCACGTCGGAAAGCGCAGCAATCCAAGCTGTTTAGCCCATCGTGGCTCAACAGGTCGCCGGCGATTTCACGGCTTCAGGCTTTGGCAAGTCGTCGCCGCTGCAGACCATTCCTCCGCTGGCGCAAGGCCCAACCGATTGAGCCGAAGCCGAGCAACATCATCGCCCACGTGGACGGTTCGGGCACGCCGCCTTGTGGCGCGCTTGTCAGGTAAAGGCCTGCGTCCGAAATCCCCGTCTGGACACTTGAGGTGTAACTGATCGTGTTGATCGTTGTCGGCAGATCGAGAAGCCAAAAGCCCGTTCCGTTGAAGCCGCTGTTGCCGTTTCCAAAATGAATCCCGATCACAGTCTTTCCGGACAGAGGCATCCCGAAGTCGATGACGTTCGGATCCTGCCCAGGGCTCCAATCGATCTTTTTGATGAGCGACGTGGCCAGGGGATCCAAGCCCGCAACGTAATTAAGTGCCGTATCGAGTTTCCACCCGCTCTCGGCGACAAGGTTGTCGCTGTAGAACCCGAGGCAACTTACCCCAGGCTCGCTAAATGTGACGACCGAACACGCAGGAGGCGGCGTGGGGCTGACGCGCTTTGTCGCGAAGGCCGGCGCGGCTGTCATCGCCGCAGCCAGGAGAGCTGCCCCGGTAAAGAATGTGGCTCGCACGCTGCGTTTCTCCGTATGGGCGAGGGCCCAAAGCAATCTCTCATTGCCAGCTTTTTTACGCCAGCGCATCTATCTAAAGTTAGCATTAAAGAGGCTGTCCCAAAATGGCTCATCGCCCGCCGGCGTTTTACCACGCCTCAGCAGCGTGGCGGGCCGCCGTTCCCTCCATTGGCAGGGGACGACGATGAGCCAAGTAGTGCGCTAAAAGCCAAGATCCGCCGCGCGCCGAATGGCTCTTACCAGGGTGCCGTCGCGTTGGTCTCCCGGTCTTTCCGATACGCGCCGCCACCTTCGAGGCGATAACGGCATCTTTAATGCTTTCGCCCAAACCGGCAGCGAGCCGAATGCAGGTGGAGACGCGGCTGTGCGTAGGCAATTTCCGTCCAAGAAGCCAGTCGCGCCCACGCGCTCGCGTGCCAGGCGCCAAATAAGCCTGGAGACGATCGCCTCGAATCCGCGAGGTAAACGGGTCTCCGTTCTAATTCACAACCTCTCCCAAACCGGAGTGTTGGTCGAAACGCGCGCAAGTCTCGCTAAAGGTGACATCATCGAGATCGAACTTCCCGAAGGGGGTGCGAGAGCGGCCACGATCGTCTGGTGCGGCGGCCGGTTTTTCGGCTGTGAGTTCGACCGCGACCTCTCCTCCGCGATTATCAGCGGGGCTGTGCTGCGTGCTCAGCCGGCAGTCCGGACAGTCACCGCAGAAGAAGCGAGCTCTCCTTCAGTGCAAGCCAGGGAAGCCGACCACCTGCTTCTGCCCCGAACCCGGCTTTTCATCATCGCTCTTCTCTCGATCGTTTCCTGGGGCCTCCTCCTCACTGCAATTAGCTGGGTCTTCGGGTGAGAGGGCGGGAATAACTCGTCACCGCCTTCCCAAGGGGGGCCTCCGCTAGCGGAGTGGAGGCTGTTAGAGATCGACACCTGTCCACCCTCGGACTGAGAAAACGCGAACCGAGACGGGCTCGTTTTCTGGCGGGCGGCCCGCAAAATTAAACCGTCCCTATGCCCTGTCCGACGACATGGTCAAAGCGAAGGAAATTCTTCCGGCTCTGGCGAAGCCTTGAGAATGCTGGCTCATCATGCGAAGGGTTTGCCCATGTCGAAGCGAAGCGATCCTATTCCTGATTGGCAAGTATGGGTGCTGATTGTCGTGCTGGCTATCCCGCTTTTGCTCAAGATCCGGTTGTGACTCATTTGTAAAATGTCTTCTTCGGCGGCGAAGCCAAAGGAGGCAAGGCCGGCGGGTGTTGGACAGGACAGGGAGACTTGCAGTTGCCGCGCGGGGGCGCGCGCCGGGGATCTCGCTAGTCCCTCGCCGGGCCGCTCTGCTGTGGGCCGCACGGCTTGGGAGATAGAGCGGTTCCGTGCGACGATGCGTGACCTGGCTGTCTGCCCGCAAGCGTGCCTGGAAGCACGAAGTCTTGCTTCCGCCGTTTCGCAATCAAGCGCGGCAACTGCCTTGGCTGGCCAAGCTGTGCCCAATTGAGGCGGTCGCGCTGCTCCGGTTGCTAGTGATCGCGGAGTGTTTGATTTAACTTGGATCATGACACCCGATACCCGCACGTCCGAAAACCTGTCTGCACAAAAGCTCAAGGCGGGCTTCGCACGCGTTGCAGATGAAACGGTCGAGTCGGCCGGCAGCCGGGCGGCGATGGCGCTTTGGATGTTCTTCAATCGCCCGCTCTCGAGCGGAGGGCGCTGGGCCCAGGCGGCTGACTTTGCGGACGCGAGCGAATTTCTGCGTTTTCTACGCCGTCGCCCCGCACGGCTTGTCGAAATGTGCGATGAGATCGTCCAACTGCAAGGTGTGACTGAGTTTGAAAGGAAAGCCATGCTCGCGGCGATCGAGGCCTATGGCAGCCTCGTCTCTGACAGTGCCGATCCGAGTAAACCGTCCCGGCAACTGGTTTGCCGCGCCGACGTTCGCAAGCAAATTCGACTCGCCGAACCGCGGCGCGTGAACGTGCGAATGGAGAACGTTCAATACCGTGCTACGCTCGGGAACGTATCGAATGGTGGCGCAATGGTGGCAGGCCTTTGGGGCCTTAGCGCTGGACACAGGCTCTCAACCGAACTGCGGCCTCGCGAATGGTTCGAGGGAACGGTCAGATGGGCCCTCGACGACCGTTGCGGTATCGAGCTCGATTGCTGCCCAAATCACTATTCGCGACCCTGAGAGTGCCGCAACTCGCGCAAGCCTTCGTCATTAGCGCCAATGCAAGCGGGGTAGGCCGCTCTCGCTGCGAGGCCAGCAAAACGGCGGAGTCGTCCGTCGCAGTGGACATATTAGGACGACGAATACGCCTGGCCGTTTGTGGCGCCCTCTTGCAAACACCCGGTTAGGCCGCCCGCGTGTCGAACCTGACGATAATCGGAACGGTTTCTGCGCCCATCAAGCCTGGTCTGGCCTTTCCTGTCGCGGCGCCTGTCTGCCCGAGTCTCAGGTGCGAAAAAGAGACAGCTACCTCGTCCGGCGGCATCTTAGCGTACCCGTCGCCGGGTCGGGCGGCCGCGAATACGATCAATCATCCGATAGTCTTTGGCGTAATGGCTTTCGATGAGCTCGCGAGCGCGCTTCGAAACGTGAACTGCATGTGCGTTTGATGCGTTTACCGGATGCTGAAATGGTCGGGCGGCCTCTTCGCCCACCAGCTCCACCATTGCCGCGCCGAGCTCGCATAATTCGATCGCGTGCGTGTAACGAAGCGGCTTTAAATGTCTGTACTGCGGGATGCAGTGCGGGTCAGCCTCAGTCGTCGCGAATTCCACGAACCGCTCGAAGGTGCTGGGCTCTTCGGCCATGATCTTGCAGTATGTCCGCCAGATATCGCCGTTATGCTGAGCGTCCAGTATCTTGTTCTTGTACAGGCTCAGCAGGCGGTCAAGCGGATCACGCCACACAAAAATCGCGCCGTCGTGGCGACGCCTGAACGGTCGCCACTCGAAGCGCTCGATCATTGCTGCGACATGCGCGTCCGAGGGCAGGCCGACAGCGCGCTTGAAAGCCGAACAACCGTTCTTGCGAATATACGCGTAGATAAACCGTTTACCGCCGATGGGCAGGCTGAAGTGAAAGTCTCCACGTTGTAGAGACAGGCGATTGTCAAACATGCTCGATTTTCCCATAATCGCTGCCGTGAGTCACGGCTGTGCTGGTTTGACGCACCAGGACGGCGCGCGAGTTGGCGGAACGCTTGGCCCCCGGTCCCAACTTATGGCGATAGGGCAAGTTCACTGGAGCTGCGTAGGAGCCTTTGCGGGAGTTTCGCCCGCGACGTTATTCCCAGCACCAATTCCGCGATCATGCGGCTCATCCTGGTCGATCTTCAGAGTTCCTCTGTTTTCATCGGCGCGAAGCTGGGATTTTGGCTCAACGGCGGCCCCGACGGGTGAGGCCAGGAGGTGGGCTGCGGTCGCGTCCGCAGCAAGAGCCTCACGATCGCCACCCACCCCAGGTGGCAACCCAATGTCGCTCGATTCAACTGCTGGAGCGAAAGCCGCGTTGCCCCAAGGAGCCACTTCCCCCGAATACGGCCGGCGGAACGCAACCCTCTCGCCCCAATAACCTCGCCACCGGTAAAAGATGTGATCGCCCACGGCTGCAATCTTCAGGAGATCTCCCGCCCAATAGGGGACCACAACATCGGAATGATAGTGGGTCGCCATTCCGACGGACCGATCAACGTAACCATCGAGCGCTTCAGTGGCAATCCGTTGCGCGAGCGACCATTCGGCCGCCGTCGGCTTACGTCGCAAGCTCCCATCGCAGGTGAAGGTAAACTGGCATCCAGTTCCACGTTCCGAGCCTTGGTAGACTACGCCGCAAACGCTCGACGGGAAGGCTGGATGTCTTACACGGTTAAGCACAACTTGGGCAACAGCGCGTTGGCCGGAAATTCCCTGATTGGCCGCCTCGTAATAAACCGCCGCAGCCAGGCAATCGAGCGCGGCTTTTTTGTCGAGAGGGTCCAAGGAACCCCTTTTCCCCACAAAGGGGAGGGCGGATTCGATCGCGCCGGCGAAAAATGGAACGGCTGCGTTGAGCGCCAGAGCCTGGCTTGGACTCATCGCCTTCATGACATTGAGCTCAGGCCGGGGAACTGGGATCGCGACGTCCACTCGTGACTGGGCGAGCTTCAGCGCGGGCGGGCTCTGGCCCACGGACAACCGGCCTTGAAGCGCGAGCGCAGCGATGCCGCAGAGCACCAACGCTCCTGCGAACACCATCCATAGAGCTTTCCGGGAACCCAGGTAGTGCATCAGCTGGTGGCGGCTCTTGGCGACTGGCTTTTTGCCGTCGTACCGTTTGTCAAATTGAGTCAAGAGGTCGTTAGAGCGCAATGGGGCCTAATGCCATAGCTTGCAACGCCGAGTGCCCTGCTTTGGCACGGTGCGATCCCTTTCTTTCGGACCCGTTGTGACCCCCGGTCATCTCGGGTATCAACCGCGCCCGGCGCTCCCCTTGGGGCCTAAGAAGGCATGAGATCGTGGAGCAGAGGAAGATCAGCGCTGTCGATGTCGCAACCGAAGTGGCGCCGCCCCGGCCAGTTCAGCGTCATCTTCTCTTTGCGCCGGCGGCCTTGCTGCTCGCCGGAGCGCTGCTGATCGCGGTGCCGACGATGGTTTTCGTCGTCAGGGAAACGTGGAGCAGCGAACAAGGCGCGCACGCGCCGCTAGTGCTCTTTACGGGTATTTGGCTTCTCTGGAAGCAATGGGACGAGGCTCGAGCGCTCTGCCGAACACCATCGCTTGCGAGAAGCGTGACGCTCCTTGCTGTGCTGCTCCCGCTGTTCGTCCTCGCGAGGATCACCCAAATCGTCGAGATAGAAGGTTATTTAATGTACGGCTGCTTGCTTGCAGTTCTGTACAGCGTAATCGGCGGTGCAGCCATGCGCCGGCTGTGGTTCCCGCTCTTTTACCTGGCCTTTATCTTCCCCCCTCCGGAGACGGTGGTGGCGGCGATAACCAATCCTATGAAGATCGAGCTATCCCGAGTGGCGGTCGGACTGCTTCAACTCCTGGGGTATCCGATCGGATCAGAAGGTGTTCGCATCTACATAGCCCAGTACGAACTGCTGGTGGAAGCGGCTTGTTCGGGGTTGAACTCTATTATATCTTTGACAGCGATTTCTCTATTCTACATTTACATCAGACATCAGGCGAAGTGGCGTTACGCGCTTTTGTTGGTGCTCATGATCTTGCCGGTGGCGCTGTTTTCTAACCTTTTGCGTGTTCTTATCCTCATCCTTGTTACATTTTACTTCGGTGAGGCTGCGGCACAAGGATTTGTGCATGAGTTCGCTGGCTTGCTGATGTTTGTTGTCGCGCTCGGGGCTATGTTCGTTGTCGATGGGCTCTTGCGGCGGCTTTGGGGACGAGCGATGGTGCGTCGGCATGCCTGACGATCATAGCTTCGAGCGCTCATCGCTCTTTTCCCGCAGGCATGCGATCATCGGTTGTGTCTTGGGCGGAACGGCGGCGCTCGCGTTTGCGCGTCAGCCCACCGCCCACTCGCCGCGCATCTTACCACAACAATTCGATTCCTGGATTCCCACCGCCGTGCGACAGTGGTCCGTCGTAGGCAGCAGCGGCGTGCTTTTGCCGCCGCCGGACGCTTTGACCGACCGTCTGTACGACAATCTAGTGACGCGAGTTTACGACTGTGACTGGAAACCGAGCGTCATGCTGTTACTGGCCTATAACAATTTGCAAAGCGGCGTGGTCCAAGTTCATCGTCCGGAGGTTTGTTATCCGGTGGGGGGCTTCTCCTTGAGCTCTACTGAAGAGGTCTCGTTGTCCTGGGGGTCCGGTGTGATCCCGGCCAGCTTTTTCTCTGCAGTGGGGCCAGATCGGACCGAGCAGGTGCTTTACTTCACCAGGCTGGGCGAAGCGTACCCGAGAACGTGGGCGCAACAGCGATGGGCTGTCGCGGAGGCCAATCTGCGTAAGCGTGTTCCTGACGGCTTGCTCATGCGCGCGTCGCTCCTTGGCGGCTCATCCGCCGAGGCCTTGCCGGTGTTGGCCGCGTTTATGTCCGGTTTTATCGCCGCGTCGCCCCGGCCGCTGCGAGATCTCCTTGTACGATAACACTCTTTTAGATTGGCGGACGGTATGAAAAAAATCTCAAGAATAGGCCTTCTGATCAGTCTCGCTCTCGTAAGCGCTTGCCACAAGCAAGCAACCGGTCAGGTTGCGGCAGTCGTAAACGGTGACGAGATAACCCTTCAGGAAATCAATGCCGAACTGCAAGGGGCTCGCATCCCGGCTGGCGTGGATAGCAAGCTCGCGCAGCAGGCGGCGCTCCAACGGATCATCGACCGGCGCCTGCTGGCGCAGCAGGCGCGCAAGGATGGGCTTGATAAAAGCCCTGAATTCCTCATCCGAGAGCGGCAAATGCACGATGCCTTGTTGGTCCAGCTCATGGAAGCCTCGGCCGCGCGCGCTACCGACATTCCAACCCAAAAGGCAATCGAGGATTACATGCGCCAAAACCCGGCGATGTTCGCCGACCGCACCATATACACCCTCGATCGCATCGAATTTCCAACGCCAGCCGATACCTCTCGTCTCAAAATTCTCTACGATGCGCATTCGATGGATGCCGTCGCCGCCGCCCTGAATCAGCTTGGCATCAAGTTTAACCGTGGCCCCGCCCACCTGGATAGCGCGCAAGTCGGGCAGGATATCGTCAACCGTATCAAGTCTCTTCCGCCGACCGAGCCCTTTATCCTCCCGTCAAACGGTGCCGTGACGATTGCGGTCATTACAGGCGAAGCCAAGCAGCCCATCATCGGAGATCAGGCCACTCCCCTAGCAGTGGCAGCGTTACGCAAGAAGTCACTTACTGATGCCTTGCAGCGGCGCTTGAAAACTGCGCGAGCAGACGCGAAGATTCAGTATCACCAGGGGTTCGCGCCAGCGGCGAGCAAGACAGCGGGCCAGAAGAGCTAGGAGGCGAAGGCGAGGGGATGTCGACACTCGCGCGCTCAGTCAATCGGAGCAACGGCCGAGCAATCCAGGGTGAGTATGGCGGGTCCGCATTGCCATGTCGGGCGATGAATCTGCTCTTCGCGTTGCCCGGTTTTCATCGGTACGATCGCGGGGCCGAGGTCGCACTCCTGGAGGTGGCTGCTGAACTCGCCCGGACTGGAGATCGAGTGACCGTGGTGGGCTCGGGTGAAGCGCGTGACGACACGCCCTACGCGTATCAGAGGATTGGTTCCATCCGCCGCGAGCGCTTCGAGCGCGCGCCCAAAATCCCGCCCTTCCGGTCTGAAACGTCATGGGAGGATGCCACCTTTTCGCTGGCGCTTGCGAGCGGCGTTGCGCTTGCCGACTTTGATGCCAGCGTCACGTGCTCGTTTCCCTTCACCCATTGGGCCCTAAGGTCGCGAGGCCGATCTGGGCCAGCTCACATCTTTGTCACGCAAAACGGCGATTGGCCGGCCTTCAGCAATTCATCGGAATTCCGGTTTTTTCGATGCGACGCCCTGATTTGTACCAATCCCGACTATTTTGACCGCAACCGACAACGCTGGCCCTGCAGTCTGATACCCAACGGGGTCGACTTGACTCGCTTCAAGCCCGGAGCCGGAGCACGCGAACAATTCGGCATACCATTAGATGGGCCGGTGGTCCTGATGGTCAGCGCCCTTATTGACAGCAAACGAGTGCTCGACGGCATTCGGGCACTATCGGCGATGAAGGGAGCGCACCTCGTCGTGGCCGGCGATGGTCCGCTGCGGGAAGACGCGAGCCAGCTCGCCGCCGAGCTGCTTCCCGGGCGTTATACTCAGTTGACGGTCTCCGCTTCGGACATGCCGGCGCTCTATCGCTCGGCCGACGTGTTCTTGCATCTCTCGATGAGCGAATCCTTCGGCAACGTGTTTCTCGAAGCTTGGGCGAGCGGTCTTCCTATCGTGGCTCATGATAGCAGCCGTCTGCGCTGGATCGTGGGCGATACTCAGTTGCTATGCGACACTCGGTACCCCGAGCAAATCAGCGCGGCTCTCTCTGCAGCGCTCTCGAAGGGCACCTCGTCGTCAACCGCGGAAATCGAGCGTTTCACCTGGCCCTCGATAGCCGCCCAATATCGTGGCGCGATCGCGGCAGCGGTCGCCGCCCGCTAGTTGGAGAGTTGTCGAAAATAATCGATGGTCGGCCGCAGACCGTCGCGAAGGGCGATTGTCGGCGCCCAACTGAGGTGCCGCTGGGCCAAGCTGATGTCGGGCCGTCTTTGGGTGGGGTCATCGGAAGGCAACGGATGGCGAACCAGCTTCGAGCGTGAGCCGGTGAGCTCCAGTACCAATTGGGCCAGTTCCTCAATCGTGAATTCGACCGGATTGCCGATGTTGACGGGGCCCGTAAACCCTTCCGGGCTGTCCATCAGTGCCATGAGCCCGCGAACTAGGTCATCTACAAAACAAAAGCTGCGGGTCTGACTCCCATTCCCGTAGATGGTGATGTCTTCGCCGCGAAGCGCCTGCATGATGAAGTTGGAAACCACTCGCCCGTCGGCCGGGTGCATTCGCGG
>Ga0070658_10005744_pt1 | contig 10063 bp, 7 predicted proteins | sample KBSC13metaG_FD_64664 | JGI IMG/M metagenome (GOLD analysis project Ga0070658, IMG submission 64664) | Corn rhizosphere microbial communities from Kellogg Biological Station, Michigan, USA - KBS C1-3 metaG | ecosystem: Host-associated > Plants > Roots > Rhizosphere > Soil ... | reverse complement strand
TGATGGTTCCCGATGTCGCGTTCGCGGTGTGCCTGGTCGTTGGCGTGTGGCTCACAGCGCAGGGCAACCTGACGGCCGGTCAGTTGCTGGCGTTCTTCGCAACGGCGACGGTGCTGCGTTTTCCGATCGAGTCGATCGGGTTCCTGTTGTCCATGACGTATGACACGCGGACGGCCGCAGACCGGTTCTTCGATGTGATGAACACGGTCAACGACATCACAGACCCCGAGGACCCGAAGACGGTGACAGACCCTCGCGGCCTGCTGCGTTTCGAGGATGTGCACTATCGATACCCGGATTCGCCGGAGCGTTACCCGGATCTTCTGAACGGCATCGACCTCACACTGGAGCCAGGGGAGACGATGGCGCTTGTCGGACTGACCGGATGCGGCAAGTCCACGCTCACCGCGCTGACAACGCGACTGTACGACGTCACGGGCGGTCGGATCACGATCGATGGCGTCGACATCCGCGACCTGTCGCGCGACGAACTGCGCACACACCTTGCGATGGCGTTCGAGGATGCGACGCTGTTCTCGGCGTCGGTTCGAGACAACGTTCTGCTCGGGCGTGAGGACCTTGACGGCGACGACCCTGAGACGGTTGCCGCTGCAGAGGCTCAATTGACCGAGGCGCTCGAGATCGCGCAGGCCGGTTTCGTGTACGACCTTCCGGACGGCGTGGACACGAAGGTCGGTGAAGAGGGCTTGAGCCTGTCGGGCGGTCAACGGCAGAGGCTCGCGCTTGCCCGCGCCGTTGCTGCGAAACCGGATGTGCTGGTGCTCGACGATCCGTTGTCTGCACTGGATGTCGATACTGAGGCGCTCGTCGAGGCAGCGCTGCGACGCGTGCTCGCCGCGACGACGGCACTGATCGTTGCGCACAGGCCATCCACGGTCATGCTGGCCGATCGGGTCGCCCTGCTCGAGGACGGACGGATCACCGCGGTCGGCACCCATCACGAGTTGCTCGAGGCGAGCGAACACTACCGGTTCGTGATCTCGAGTCTCGAAGACGAACAAGACGAAGAAATTCTGCAGGAGGCGAACCTATGAGCACCGCGACAGTTCTCGGCGTCGAGGGCGAGGAACGCAACGACTTCACGAAGGAGGAGTCGCGTTCGATCCGTCAACGTTCGACGCGGCTGCTCGGTTCGCTGCTGCATCCGCTGCGCTGGCGGGTCACGGTGGCGATGGTCGTTGTGGTCGTGTCGACGGCCGCGCAGGTGGCAGGTCCAGCTCTGATCGCTATCGGAATCGACAACGGCCTGCCCGCACTGCTGAATTCGGACTGGTGGCCGTTGGCGTGGACCGGATTCGCCTACCTGCTCACCGGCGTCGCCGGTGCTGTCACGGTCGCCTGGTACACGGTGCTTTCCGCGCGCATCAGCCAGGCGATCCTGATCGACCTGCGCAAGCGCGTGTTCCTGCACACGCAGAAGCTGAGCCTGGAGTTCCACGAGTCATACACGTCCGGGCGCATCATCTCGCGTCAGACCAGCGACCTCGACTCGATCAGGGAGTTGCTCGACTCCGGCATCAACCAGCTGGTGCAAGGTGTGCTGTACTCCAGCTTCATCGCCATCACGCTGTTCGTCATGGACTGGGTCTCAGGGGTCGTGCTGTTCGTCTCGCTTGTGCCGCTGTGGTTCCTGACTCGCTGGTTCCAGAAGCGCTCGCAGTACCTGTTCCGCGAGTCGCGCGTGGCATCCGCGAAGCTGATCGTCTTCTTCGTCGAAACGATGACGGGTATTCGCGCTGTCAAGGCGTTCCGCAAGGAGAAGCGAAACGAGAAGGAGTTCGGCGGTCTCGTCGAGGACTACCGCGACGTGAACGCGCGCGTCATCCAGCTCTTCGGAATCTTCGATCCTGGACTTGTGCTGATCGGCAACGTGACGGTCGCCGTCGTGTTGCTTGTGGACGGATTCCGGGTAGCTGCAGGCGAACTGCCGATCGGTATTCTGCTCGCAGCGCTGCTGTATACGCGGCGATTCTTCGACCCGATGGAGGAGATGGCGATGTTCTACAACTCCTACCAGTCTGCTGCTGCAGCGCTCGAGAAGATCTCGGGTGTTCTCGAGGAGGAGCCGAGCGTTCCTGACCCGGTGAAGCCCGTCGACCTGTGGACGGCGCAAGGGCACGTGGCCTTCGACAAGGTGGAATTCGCGTACAAGAAGGATCGGGTCATCCTGCCGGAGTTCTCGTTGGATTTCCCGGCAGGGCAGACGATCGCGCTTGTCGGATCCACCGGTGCGGGCAAATCGACGCTGGCCAAGCTGATCTCGCGGTTCTACGACCCGAGCGGCGGCGAGATCACCTTGGACGGGGTGAACCTGCGTGACCTGCATCCGAATGACCTACGCCGCGCGATCGTCATGGTCACACAGGAGGCGTACCTGTTCTCTGGGACGGTTGCAGACAACATCGCGCTCGGAAAACCGGATGCCACGCGTGAGGAGATCGAGGCAGCGGCTCGCGCCGTCGGTGCCGACACGTTCATCGAGTCTCTTCCGAACGGCTACGAGACCGACGTGAACAAGCGCGGTGGGCGGGTGTCCGCGGGTCAGCGCCAGCTGATCTCGTTCGCGCGGGCGTTCCTGGCGAACCCGGCGGTGCTCATCCTGGATGAGGCGACGAGCTCGCTGGACATCCCGAGCGAACGTCTCGTGCAGGAGGCGCTGCAGACGTTGCTCGCCGATCGCACGGCCGTGATCATCGCGCACCGGCTGTCGACCGTGGCGATCGCTGACCGGGTGCTCGTGATGGAGCACGGGAAGATCGTTGAGGATGGCACGCCGGACGACCTGATCGCGGGAACAGGGCGCTTCTCGCAGCTGCACGCGGCCTGGCGCGACTCCCTGGTGTAGTTCTCCCGAGTGATACCTTTTCGGGCGAAAGATGGTGCCGCGGCACCATCAATCGCCCGAAAAAGTATCACTGGACGAGGGTGGCGGGCGCTGGGCGGCAGGTGAGGGCGGCGGGCGCTGCCCGGGGCGGTCCGGGCGACACGTCCGCGACACGCGCGATAGTCTCGCCGTGTGACAGCGAGCGGGGAAGCGAAGGCACAGTATCGCGGCCGCCTGCGGGAAGCGGTGCGCACACTGGCACCTGGATACTTCGCCATCGTCATGGCCACCGGCGTCATCTCGATCGGCCTGCGGCTGGAAGACTTCATGCTGCTGTCCAACATTCTGCTGGTCATTGGGTCTGCGAGCTATGTGCTGTTGATCGCGCTCACCCTGTGGCGGATCGCCGCCTTCAGCACGGCTGTTGCGAAGGACCTCAAAGATCCAGCAGCCGCGTTCGGCTTCTTCACATTCGTTGCTGCAACGAACGTCATCGGCGCGCGGCTCGCGATGGACTGGGGCGTGGTGGTCCCGACCGTGTTGCTCGCCATCTCAGGCATCACCTGGATCGTCTCTGGCTACGCGATCCCGTGGGCAGTGATGCTCGGCAGGCAGGCGAAGCCGGTATTGCGTGACCTGAACGGCACATGGTTCATCTGGGCCGTTGCGAGTCAATCGCTCGCTGTGCTGTCAGCAGCGCTCGAGCCGCTGCTCACCGGCATCCGTGACCTGTTGTCGGTGGTCGCGATCGTGTCGTGGAGCGTCGGGTTGATCCTGTATGCGGTGATCGGCATCGCCGTGATCGTGCGCCTGCTGACGCACGGAATCGCGCCAGAGGAGTTCGGGCCGGCGTACTGGGTCGCCATGGGCGCTGCAGCCATCACCGTGCTCGCCGGATCACGCATCGTCGAGATGCTCGATACGCCGATGGTGAGTGTGACGCGCGGCATCGTGGCGGGCGGCTCGGCCGTTCTGTGGTCGTTCGCAAGTTGGCTGATCCCTGTGCTGGTCGCCATCGGCTGGTGGCGCCACGTTCGCCACCGAATTCGCCTCGCATACACACCGGATCTGTGGGGGATCGTGTTCCCGCTCGGCATGTATGCCGTTGCAGGCATCTATCTTGGGCAGGCCGACCACCTGCCGCTCGTCGGCGCCATCGGCAGTGTTTTTCTCTGGGTGGCCGTCGCATCCTGGCTCGCGACTTTCGTGGCGATGTTCGCGGCGATGTTCCTCGCGCCTTCTCGCCGCAGAACATTGCGCTGAGTTGCGAGTTTCCGTTGTTCAAAGGCAATTTGAACAACGGAAACTCGCAACTCACGGGAAAGAGGGGGACCAGCGGGCCTGACGCAGGTCGACACGATAGGTCAGCTCGATGCCGGTGAGCGCCGACTCGTCTGTGTTCAAACCGCGCAGGGGCGTGCTCTCCTCGCGGTAGTGCTCGAGCGCCCGTCCCTCGTGACAGGCAGGCGGATGCCCACTGGCCCTGATCACCCGCCACCACGGCACATCCGACCCGTAGCGAGCCATGATCTGCCCCACGACGCGAGCGCCACGAGAACCGAGCGTCGCTGCCACGTCGCCATACGTCATAACGCGGCCTGGAGGGATGTCAGCGACGATCTCGAGCACGCTCTCGACGAAAGAGTCGACCGGCTCTTGCGCATCGCCCCGCGCGTTCACAGGTCGAGCGCGCCGACGACCTCGCCGTATTGCGTCTCGCCGACGGGAACAAAACCCATGCGCAGGAAGAAGGCCTCAGGACCGAGCTCGCCAGGCTCCCAGATCACGTACAGCCGCTTCTGCGTGCGTGCGCGTGCCTCGTCGGCCAGGGCAGCAACCGCGAACTTGCCGACACCACGACCCTGGTCGTTCGCGTCCACGTTGATGCGCCAGAGGATCGACTTGAACTCTTCACTGTCCGCGTCGCTGTCAAAGCTGCCCATGATGAATGCGACCACTTCATCGCCGTCGACGATCACGCGTTGCCAGGTCGTCGCCGGATTGCTGACCGCTGCCGCCGCCGAGTACGACACCGGAGCGACGAACTGCTCTTGCCCCGGTTTGAGCGTGAGTGCATTTGCCGCAGCGATGTTCGATGCGGACAATTCCACCACTTGCAAGTCAGCCATGAGATCAGGCTAACCGACTCCGCGCTTCAACGGGAAGTCGATTCTGCTGGCCAGCAAGCGCCGATCGCGCCCGCGACAGCATCCAAAAGTATCTCGATGTCGAGATAGTTGGATTCCTCTAGTAAGCTGTGTCTGGCTTAAAACCACAGACCTCGAAGGAGCTCCACTTGTCCAAGATCACGGTCGAAGGCACCGTCGTCGAACTCGACGGCGACGAGATGACACGCATCATCTGGCAGGCCATCAAAGACCAGCTCATCCACCCGTACCTCGACGTGAATCTCGAGTACTACGACCTGTCGATCCAAAAGCGGGACGAGACAGATGACCAGATCACCATCGACGCGGCATACGCCATCCAGAAGCACGGCGTCGGCGTGAAGTGCGCCACCATCACGCCGGACGAGGCGCGGGTCGAAGAGTTTGGCCTCAAGAAGATGTGGCGCTCGCCGAACGGCACGATCCGCAACATCCTCGGCGGCACCATCTTCCGCGAGCCGATCATCATTTCGAACATTCCGCGTCTGGTTCCTGGCTGGAACAAACCGATCATCATCGGCCGTCACGCGTTCGGTGATCAGTACCGTGCAACCGACTTCCGCTTCGAAGGAGCCGGAACGCTGACGATGACGTTCACGCCGAAGGACGGCAGCGAACCGCAGTCGTTCGAGGTGTTCGAGGCGCCGGGAAGCGGCATCGCGATGGGAATGTACAACCTGGACGCGTCCATCCGTGACTTCGCGCGCGCGTCGCTGAACTACGGCCTTGAGCGCAACTACCCTGTGTATCTCTCGACCAAGAACACCATCCTCAAGGCATACGACGGCCGGTTCAAGGACCTGTTCGCCGAGGTCTTCGAGAACGAGTTCAAGGACAAGTTCGCGGCTGCTGGCCTCACCTATGAGCACCGGCTGATCGACGACATGGTCGCGGCATCCCTCAAGTGGGAGGGCGGCTACGTCTGGGCGTGCAAGAACTACGACGGCGACGTGCAGTCAGACACCGTTGCGCAGGGTTTCGGCTCGCTCGGGCTCATGACGAGCGTTCTGACGACGCCGGATGGCAGTGTCGTCGAGGCGGAGGCCGCGCACGGCACCGTCACCAGGCACTTCCGCCAGCACCAGGCCGGCAAGCCCACGTCGACGAACCCGATCGCATCCATCTACGCGTGGACCCGCGGCCTCGCACATCGCGGCAAGCTCGACGGCAACCAGGAGCTCATCGACTTCTCGCACACCCTCGAGGACGTTGTCGTGAAGACGGTCGAATCGGGCAAGATGACCAAGGACCTCGCGCTGCTGGTCGGCCCTGACCAGCCGTACCAGACGACGGAAGAGTTCCTCGCGTCCCTCGGTGAGAACCTGAAGGCGCGCTTGGCGTAGTCATTTCGTGAGGGGGCCGACGAGCGTCGTCGGCCCTTTTTCGTGCCCACGCGTCCGCCCGCGCCATCCGCGACCCGTCACGTTTGGCTCTAAAGGGTGTGCTTTTCCAGCCAAACGTGACGGCTCGCGGGCGAATGTAGTCTCATAGTCACGCATCACGCATCACGCATCACGCATCACGCATCACGCATCACGCATCACGCATCACGCATCACGGACAGGACGGGGGCAGACATGCGCGCTGGCACGAACCTCCCTGCCGTCGGTGGCTATAACCAAACGGTGATCCTGGATGCCATCCGCCGCGCATCCGACGGCATCAGCCGTGTCGAGGTGGCTGAGCGCACCGGCCTGTCTGCACAGACGATCTCCAATGTGTGCAGACGACTGCTCGACGCCGGTCTGATCCGTGAGAGCGGCACGCAGGCATCCGGCGTCGGCAAGCCGCGCACCATCATGGAGCTTGAACCCGGTGGGCGCTTCGCGATCGGCGTGCACCTCGATCCGACGGTCATCACCGTTGTCGTCCTGAACTTGGCCGGTGCGGTCGTGGCACATCGCGCGATTCCGACGCGCGAGCAATTGCCGTCGTCAGAGACCATCGAGAACATCGTGCGCGTGGCGCGCGAGGTGTCCGCGGAGGCCGGTGCTCCCTCGGAGCGGATCATGGGCGCCGGAATCGCCGCGCCTGGACCCGTCGACGTGCGCAGCGGGACGGTGCTGAATCCGCCGCTGCTGGCTGGCTGGCAGAATGTTCCCGTCCGGGACGTGCTCGCCGAGACGTTGAACATGCCCGTGCTGCTCGAGAAGGATGTCACCGCTGCAGCAGTTGCCGAGTTATGGATGAATTCTGACTCCCGCCGCGGCAACATGGTGTTCTTCTACTACGGAACGGGAGTCGGCGCCGGGATCATCGTTCAGAATGAGGTCATCCGCGGGCTCAGCAGCAACGCAGGAGACATCGGCAGCGTCATCGTCGGCGGTGGAGGCCATGACGAATCCGGCCGCAGGTGGCGACTGGGCGACGCGGTGATGCCTCGTTATCTTGTTCGCGAAGCCATCGGTCGCGGTGTCGTCACGGAGCGCTCCGCCACCGGCGAGTCGGATGCCGAGCTCTCGACGGCCGACGTCATCGAACTCTTCGCGCGACTGGGCGAAGCTGCAACGGCGGGTGTCGGCGATGCGGTCGAGATTCTCGATGCGGCGGCTCAGGACATCGCGACTGCTCTTGTGACCATCATCAATCTGCTCGACACGAGCACGGTGATTTTCGGCGGACCTTTTTGGGGTGCCGTCGGCGATTTCATGCTCGCACGCATCCCGGACCTCGTGCGCATGTCGCCGGTCCTTGTGTCGCCGCATCCGATCACGTTCGCCCAATCGGAGATCGGTGAAGATGTCGCGGCCATCGGTGCGGCATGCCTCGTGCTCGATCACGCGTTCTCACCGCATCCAGCGGGTCTTCTCATTCAGCGCACGAACTAGGGCCTTCTTCAGCGCCCGCGCATCCTGCGTGCGATGAAGTTAGCTTGACGCGAATAACTAAAAATGATTTAGTAATAGCGCGTTCTCCGTCACGATCGTCCGACCGCGAGGAGCGCATGAGGCAAAGGAGCATCATGAAACGGATTCTGTCCGTCGTCGCCGTTGCGGCAGTCGCGGCAGCGGCGTTGACCGGCTGCACGTCAGCCGGCGACTCAGGCGGCAAGGTCATCAAGGTCGCATATCAGAAGTTCGGCACGTTCACTCAGATGGATGCCCAGATGAAACGGGTGAAGAAGCAGTACGAGGCGGAGTACAAGGGCAGCACCGTCAAGCTCATCCCGATCCAGGCAGCAGAGAACGACTACTACACCAAACTTTCACTCATGAACCGCTCGGCGTCCACCGCGCCGGATGTGGCATACGAAGACACGTTCCTGATCAAATCGGATGCCTCGGCAGGCTACCTGGCGCCGCTCGACTCCTACGTCGCCAAATGGAAGGACTGGAGCCAGTTCCCCGACAACGCGAAGCAGGCCGGTCAAGGCGAAGACGGCAAGCTCTACGGCATCTCGATGGGCACTGACACCCGCGCACTCTGGTACAACAAAGACCTGCTGAGCAAGGCAGGAGTGACCGTTCCGTGGCAGCCGAAGACCTGGCAAGACGTGCTCGACGCAGCCAAGAAGGTCAAGGCGGCCGAGCCGGATGTGATTCCGATCAACGTCTACTCCGGGAAGCCGTCCGGTGAAGGCTCGACCATGCAGGGCTTCGAGATGCTGTTGTACGGCACCAAAGACACCCTGTACAACACCGACTCGAAGAAGTGGATCTCGGGGTCGAAGGGCTTCACCGATTCACTGCAGTTCATCAAAGACGTCTACCAGGGCAAGCTCGGCCCAACACCCGAGCAGGCTCTCGACACGAATGTGGGCAACAACGTGGCTGACACGTGGCTGCCGCAGAGCAAGCTCGCCATCGACCTTGACGGCTCCTGGATGAGCGGCAACTGGCTGAAGTCCGGTGCGGCACCGTGGGCTGACTGGGACAAGGTCATGGGCACAGCGGCGATGCCGACCCAGGATGGCGCAAAGCCCGGTTCGACCAGCATGTCAGGCGGATGGACGCTCGCCATCGGGTCGAAATCCAAGAACAAGGATGCCGCGTGGAACTTCGTCAAGCTCGCGCTCAACAAGGAGAACTCGCTGAACTACGACATCATCGCCAGCCAGATCCCTGTGCGCACGGATGTGGCGAACGATCCGAAGTACACGGACTCGAACCCGACCAACAAGTTCTTCTCCGATCTGGTCAAGGTGACGCACTTCCGGCCGGCGACATCCGACTACCCGAAGGTGTCGAACGCGATCCAAGTGGCGATGGAATCGGTGATGACCGGTCAGCAGTCGCCAGAGGCGGCCGCAAAGGTCTACGACAGTTCGCTGGCGACGGCCGTCGGCGAGAAGAACGTGGCGAAGTAGCCATCACGTGACATCGCTGACACACACGGTCGCGCCAGGCGACCGCGGGCAGGGGAGCACGCCTCCCCGCCCGCGGCGCCGCCGGGCCGGCCGCCGCTCGCTCATTCGCTCCATTCCGCTCGTTCCGTCGATGGTGCTTCTGGCCATCTTCCTGCTGGGGCCGGTGATCTCGTCGTTCTACGGTTCGTTCACGAACTCGTCGCTGACCGGCAGCGCAGCGCAAGGGGCCACATTCATCGGCTTGGACAACTACGTCGCGTTGTTCAAGAATCCGGACTTCCTGCAGTCGATCTGGTTGACGATCGTCTTCCTGATCGGATCGGCGATCATCGGGCAGAATGTTCTCGGGCTCGCGTTGGCCATGCTGATGCAGAACGGCAACAAGGTCATCCGCGGCGTCGTCGGCACATTGGTCGTCACGGCCTGGATCATGCCGGAGATCGTTGCCGCATTCTGTCTCTACGCCTTCTTCAATGCTGACGGAACGCTCAACGGCATCCTGAAATCCGTTGGCATCTCCGGACCGAACTGGCTGTACGCGCTGCCGATGGTCGCGGTGATCCTGGCTAACGTGTGGCGCGGTGCTGCGTTCTCCATGCTCATCTACTCGGCAGCACTCGGCGACGTTCCTGACGATGTCCGGGAGTCGGCAGAGATCGACGGGGCCGGCGGATTCAAGCGGCTTCTGTACATCACCCTGCCGATGATCCGCCGATCGATCAGCACGAACCTGATGCTCACGAC
>Ga0070658_10005742_pt1 | contig 10064 bp, 6 predicted proteins | sample KBSC13metaG_FD_64664 | JGI IMG/M metagenome (GOLD analysis project Ga0070658, IMG submission 64664) | Corn rhizosphere microbial communities from Kellogg Biological Station, Michigan, USA - KBS C1-3 metaG | ecosystem: Host-associated > Plants > Roots > Rhizosphere > Soil ... | reverse complement strand
GCATCGACGAAATGATCGATATGGCGTACACGCTGGGCCGCCGCCAGAATGCCCTCATGGCGCTCGATCCCACGCTGACCAAGCCAGGCCTGCTCGCGGGCAATAAGTTCGCCGAGATTTTCCGGCCGCTCCTTGGCAACAAGACGTCATTCGAAGACCTGGTATTGCCCTGCCGTACCGTTGCCACCGATGTCGAAAGCGGCGAACGCGTCTGGTTAGGGGCTGGGCCGCTGATTGACGCATTCCGCGCCAGCGCCTCCGTTCCGATGGTGTTTTCGCCGATCAAAATCGACGGGCGCGTGCTGGTCGATGGCGGTGTCTCCGATCCCGTGCCCGCCGAAATGGTCAACATGATGGGGGCCGATCTCTGCGTCGCGGTGAACGTGGTACCGCCGCTCAAGAAGGGCGTGGAGAACGCCGTTTCGAAGACATTCCGTGTGATGCGGTGGTTCAATCCGCTTTCGTGGATCGAGAACAGCTCGGGCCTGCCGAACATGTTCGACATCATCATGAACGCGATGCAGACGCTGCAGTACGAGCTCGGAAACTTCAAGGCGATCTCGGCGGACGTTCTCATCAATCCTGAACTTTCCGACTTTACGTGGATCGAATATTACCGCTCGGAAGAACTCGTCCAGCGGGGAATTCAGGCCGCCGAGCAGGCCATGCCCGCCATTAAGCGCGCTTACGCCCAGAAGCTTGCGCCATGGATGAAGCGGGCGCCGCAACCTCAACCCCAGCCCGCGCCCGAAATATCGGTGGCGGCTGCCGCCGCTGAAACAGCCGCCTAGGCTCCCTCCATGAAGAATGCCGCGGTTACCGGCGCAACGCGGGGAGTAGGCAGAGGCGTTGCGGTCAGCCTCGCCGCGGCGGGTTATTGCGTATTCGCCACCGGACGCACGATCGCCGCGGCTACCGTGCCCGAGGGCGTGATCCGCATCCCCTGCGATCACACAGACCCCGAGCAGAACGACGAATTTTTCCGCCAGATCCGCGAGCAGGCGGAATCGCTCGACGTGCTCGTAAACTGCGCGTGGGGCGGCTACGAGCAGATGGTGGAAGACGGTAAATTTACCTGGGGCCTCCCGTTTTGGGAGCAGCCTTCACATCGCTGGCACGGAATGATGGATGCCGGCGTGGGGGCCGCGTTTGAGTGCTCCGCGCGCGCCGCCCGCATGATGGTGACGCAGCGCTCCGGTCTGATTGTCAACATCAGCTTCTGGCCGGCGAGGAAATATATCGGGAATGCAATCTACGGAATCTCGAAAGCCGCCACGGACAAGATGACATCGGACATGGCGCACGAGTTGCGCCAGTACGACGTGGCGGTGATTTCGCTTTATCCAGGACTCGTGAGAACGGAGGCGGTTCTCGAAGCGGCGCACGCGGGCTGGCTCGATCTCTCGAACAGCGAAACTCCGGAATATATCGGGCGGGTCATCGCCGCGCTGGCGAACGATCCAAACACGATCTCACGAAGCGGGCAGGCGCTGGTGGCCGCTGCGGTTGGAGCGGAATACAGTCTGACCGATATCGACGGCCATGTGCCCCGGCCGCTCACTCTCGAAGAAGTGTAAATCCCCTCATCTGCTGGAAAAATCGGGGAAATCCAGGGTTAGCCGCTGATTGTCAGTCAGAGACCAATTGGCTAACATCGATTAAATTGGAGGCTTTCCCTTGAAATTGTCGTATTTTTTCTGCGGCCTGCTTTTGTGCGCCGGCATCGCCCCCGGCGCCGAGCCTAAGTGGATCCACGTTTCGTCATCCGACTTCGAGATCTTCAGCACGGCAGGCCAGGGCAGCACGATGGATGTGCTGCATCACTTTGAGGAAGTACACAGTTTCTTCTCAAAATTCGCGGGCGGCGGCAATTCGGCACAACCTTCCGAGCCCGTCCGCATCATCGCTTTTGGGTCTGAAAAAGAATACCTGCCCTACAGACCCTCAGAGGCCGCGGCAGCGTTCTATACCCAGATCGCGGGACGCGATTACATCGTGCTCGGCGGCGTTTCGGAAAACGTCTTTCCGATTGCCGTCCATGAATACGTTCATCTGGTCGCCCAGCATCAGCGGATGAATCTGCCGCCCTGGATGAATGAAGGCATCGCGGACACGTATTCCACGCTCAAGCCCCTGGCAGGCAAGATTCTGATTGGCTCGGTGATTCCGGGACGTATCACGGAATTGATGCAGAGCCAGTGGATTCCCCTTTCCACCATATTGTCCGTGGATCAGAGTTCCCCCTGGTACAACGAGAAAAAGAAGGCGGGATCGTTCTACGCCGAGAGCTGGGCGTTCGTTCATATGCTGCTGCTGACCCCCGAATACAGACCCCGCTTCCCGCAACTGGTCGATGCGCTCGGCGGCGGCGCCCCTTCGCAGGCAGTAGTGGAGAAACTGGCAAACCGCTTTCGACGTTCGACAAAGAAGTGCAGGGGTACATCCGCGGCAGCCGTCTGAGCGGCGCCATTGTCGATGTCCAGCTCGACGGTAAAGCCGACGCCCATACGGGACCCGCTCAGCCTTTCGACGTGAAACTCGCTCTGCTCGATCTTTTGGAAAAGCCGGGCAAGGAAGCGGAGCGCCGCAAAGGATTGTCCGACCTCGCGGCGGAATATCCGTCGCGTCCCGAACCGCATTCCGCACTCGCTTATCTGGACATGCATACCGCGGGCGACGCAGAAGGAATGAAGGAATTCAAAGCGGCCGTCGATCTGGGCGGAAGGAATCCACAAATGCTTTGGGACTACGGCCGGATGGCGGTGGGCCGCGATTCGGCTCAGGCGCTGCGCGTCCTCCAGCTTCTTTTGACGCTTGATGCGAATCGCGTGGACGTGCGGCTGCTCATCGCGCAGCTTCAGCTTCAGGAAAAGCAATCGACGGAAGCCCTTGTGACCATCGCGCCGATCAAAAAAGTGACGCCGCAGGACGCGCCCACGCTTTTCCGCACCGCCGCCCTCGCGCAAATGAACGTCGGCGATTTCGACGATGCAAAGAAATCCGGACAGCGCTGGCTCGATAACGCGAAGGAACCCCGGGATCAGGAGAACGCCAAACGTTTTATGAATTACCTGGAGGTCTCTCGCGGAGCGAAAAATCCGCCCTCCGAAGCGACGGCGGCGGCAATGAACGCGGCGCCGCCCGTGCTTCGCAGGAATGACGGCGCCGCTGCGCCACAACTGATCAGCCGAGCATCACACCCTTCGGTTGCCGGAACGTTCGTGGAATTCAACTGCGAGAAGAAGCAGCCACGCTTCGTTCTGAACACGCCAGAGGGCAAAGTTTCTTTCCTGATGGATGATCCGCAGAAAGTCTTCATCCGCGGCCGTGAAAGCGACACGATCGATCTCTATTGCGGCGCACAGAAAGAAACGGCCCCGGTCTGGATCGAATACGACCCTCCGCCGGCGTCAGAAACCGACGTTCGAGGTATTGCGCGCTTCGTCCATTTCGAACCACCCGGCGCCTCGAAATAGTTAGTGGAGCACCGGCAGGATCGTGCTGTTGCTGGTATCGCCATTCTGCGAGACCGTCAGCACAAGATTGCCATCCACATCCACATCCGGGATCTGCAAATTGATCTGATAGAGTCCCACCAGCCCAGGCGTCAGCCCGGCGAAAAACACGGGCACAGGCTTTCCGCCCAGCGTCAACGTGGGTGTCGACAGCGCATGATTCAACGTCGACAGGGACGAGACGTCGCCGGTGGTGACCGGATTGTCCGTTGCGCCCATACCCAGCAGGAACATGACGATGTACTCGCCCGAACGTGCGGGATTATCCGCCGTAACCAGCGCGCCGGTCGCCGAGTGCAGGGCCACGATGGCTCCATCCGGAAAGGCGTCGAGGCCCGGACTCGCGGCCGAAAGCTGAAGCGGCTGGGGTGTGCTCAACGCGCCATTCGCGTTTACGATGATCTGGTACTCCTTCGAGGGATCCAGCTCGAAGGGGATCTGAGCGTTAATCTGCGTCGGGCTCACATAAAATAGCGGCGCGGGTATCCCGCCCATCAGAACTGACGTTCCGTTGACCCTGATCGGCAACGGCGTAGTAGTGGGCTGGGTCGGAACGGTCGCCATGTTCGAACCGTAAATCGCGACGATGGTTCCCGGCGCGAGTGCGGCGCCGATTAGCGGATTGTACGGATGCACCGTACCATTAGGCGTGAGCACAGGCGCCGCATTCGGAACAACAGAGCTTGCAACAGATGTGATTGCGGGGGAGAATCCGGGCGCCGAGCCTCGCGCGTTCATCGTGAGCTGCCCGGAGGGATTATGCGGCGTCCAGGTTCCTGTGTAGAGCCCGGAAGCGGCGCTCGCAAGTGACAGAGGGAGCGGCGGATCTCCGTTACTGAAGGTCACAATTAACTGCCCCTTCGTGACGGGCTTGCCGCAATCGTTGATGAACGTCATCGAGATCGGCGTCGGCCATGCGGCCGGCGCGGCGAAGTTGCCGGCAAATCCTGTCGGTTTCAGGAGCAGCGATGTGGGCGAGCACTCATCCTTTGGCGTAAACGCGGCGGAATCCCCGGCAGAACGCGCGTTCGGAACGGGCAAGCCAGCCCGCAGTACGATGACCGTCACGTCAACGGTCCGAATGCCAGCATTGCCAAGCGCATAGTTCACGTGTCCCGAATAGATGCCCTGCGTCAGCTTCGTCGCGTCCACCGTGACAGTCGATTGGCCCGGAACGGAGGCCGAGGCCGTTCCTTTATCGACAATTGAGAGCCAGTTGCCGCTGTCATTCGCGGTCGCCGCAGCCTGCCATGACAGCGGCGCTGTGGAATTCGTGAAGACCAGGATCTTCTGGGGCGACGGAGAAACGCCCGCATTCGTCACGAAAATCAGCGCGCCCGGCGAAACGACCAGAATTGGAGGCCGCGTCGCGGGCTTGACAATCAGAATGACGACGAAGTTGAGCGCGGCGCTGCTCGCGTTTGTGGAGTCTACAACGATATTGCCGTAGTACACGCCGGGGGAGAGACTGGCTGCCTTGCTGTTGATGGAATAGACGACGCCACCGGGCTGCGAGTCTGATGCGGTTCCGGAGGGCGTGGTCACGGTGAGCCAGTCAGCGGCGGGGTCGGCCGTTGCGGTCCAGTTCGCGACACCCCCGATTGCCGTGACCAGCAATGATCCCGATGGATTTCCCGGCACACCGCCAGCCTGCATGCTGAACTGATCGCCGAATTGGGAGAGGCTCAGATATGGCCTGGCGGGCACAAAGAGAATCACCGGCACAGAAGCGCTGCCGGCGGAGGTTGTAATCTCAACCGAAGTCCGGTAAGTGAACTTCTGATTGGAGTCGCTCCCCGCCGGCAGCTTCGAGGGATCGACGGTGATCTCGACCTGCGCACCGGGTCCGGAGCTGACCGAGGAGGGAAGTGTTCCCACAGAGCACCATGGGGCGCCGCAGGTAACGGACATGATGTTGAGCGAGCCGCTACCCGCGTTCTGGATCGTCAGGCTTTGAGATTGCGCGGATGCGGTTGTCAGTGCGTGGAACGATAACGGCGTGCTCGCCACCCTGAGTTGCGCGGGCGGCGAGGCAACAGCCAGTGACACCGCGAAAGTCTGCGTCTTCGACGCGCATGCGGTACTGGTGCAGGTCAGGGTTACCGTCGCATTGCTGGTCCCGGCAGGGAGCGAAAGTGCCGCCTGCGTCAGGTTCAACGTGAACGTACCGGGCGTTGCTCCATCACTTGCCACAGCGAGCCAGGAAGCGGAGGAAACAGCCGTCGAGTACTTCAGCGTCTGAGATACGTCGGTGGATTGGACCGCGACGGTCTGAGCGCCAGGCAGCGCGTCCGCGCCGGTCATCAGAGAGAAGGAAACGCCACCCGAAAGCAACAGGAGGTCAGTACCGGCCCCCCGGATCACGATCGATGTCTGGGCGGACCCCTGTTTTCCGGCGGAGTCGCTCGCGGTGATGGTAAATGACGATGTTCCGGCGGCGGTTGGAGTTCCGGAGATCACACCATCCGTCAGGGTCAGGCCGGCTGGCAGCGACCCGCTCGTGATCGCAAAAGAATAGGGAGCAACGCCGCCGGAAGCGGTGAGCACCTGCTGCGGATATTCGAAGTTCAGAACGCCCGAGGGGAATGCTGTCGTCGTGATGGACAATCCGGCCGGTTTTACCGTCATGAAGACGGAGGCGGTTGCAACCGCGCCCGACGCGTCTGTGACCTGAACGGCGAAGAGCGCAGGTCCGGCTGTTGTCGGATTTCCGGAAACGGTTCCCGAAGAAGAAAGCGCCAGTCCCGGGGGAAGCGCGCCGCTGAACAGCGACCATGTGTAGGGCGCGGCGCCGCCAGACGCGGTGACGGAATCGGAATAGGGCTCCCCTGCCGTTCCATCCTTCAGCGCCGGTGGCGTGACGGAAACAGAAGCTCCAATCCTGAATGGAAGCTGGTTGCTGAGCGCTCCGGGTCCGTTCTGTATCGCAATCTGGGCGGTACCTGCGGTCGAAAGCAAAACCGCGGGAAGCGTGGCAGTAATCTGCGCTGCCTGCACCTGACTGGGGGTGACGGTGAGGGTTGCGCCTGTCGGGCCGGTGAATGACACGGTTGCCGCGCCGGCAATGTTCGATCCGGCAATTTTCACCTCAACCGGCCTGCTGTGAGCCACTGCGCTGTCCGGGGTCACCGAAACCGCGACAGGCGACGTTATCGTGAACGGAATCTGATTGCTCAAAGTCCCGGAGCCGTTTCGGATCGCAATCTGGGCTGTACCGGCTGTGCTCAGCAGGTTGGCTGGAATAGTAGCGGCAATCTGGGCGGCCTGGATCTCATCGGGCGTAATCGTAGTGGCGGGTCCGTTCGGGGGACTGAAAACCACCGATGATTGAGCTGCAAAATTCGACCCGGAAATGGTAATGGCCGTAGCGGGGCTATATGCTGGGGTGGTGTTCGGCGTAACCGAGTTGATAGAGCCTTGAGCGATGAGGACTCCCGAGAATAACACCGCGATCCCGCAGGCTCCGGCTAATGAGAAGATGCGCACAATTTCCTCCGTCCCTTTGTTCCTTTGGGTACGTTAATGTATTATTTTAAACCCTCGTTGCGCTGTATGGGTATTGAAATTAACTATTTGCAGCGCTTGGCATGAGTTCGCGAGCCAGCAAAGCGGCCCGCAAGGCGGCTCGCGAAATCGTCCCACGCCCAGCCGCTGAGCCATTCCAGATCTCAGGCTGGATTGCGCTCGCCGCTGTTGCGGTCACTCCTCTGGCGCTCGTGACCGGCATATTCATCAGCCATGACGTGATCCCCAAACTCGTGATGCTCGCCCTCGCCGCCGGGCTGCTGCTGATCCTTTATCCGCAATGGAGCCCGGCTCTCCAGGCGCTTCGAGGACGCCCCGAAGGGAAGATTTTCCTGATGCTGGTCGCGGCGCAGATCGTAACGCTGATCGTCTCGACCGCGCTCTCCAGCCAGGTCCCGCTCAGCATCGCGGGGACAGTCTGGCGGCGGTTTGGACTGCTCGGTCAGACTTGCGGTCTGGTGGTGGCGATCGCTATCGCGAGCCTGGCGACATCGCGCCCGGCCTGGTTGACCACGCTTCTGCGCAGCGTCACGGTCTGCGGCGGCGTGGCTTCGGCCTACGGCATTCTGCAGTACTTCAGAATCGATCCCTTTCTCGACCCGCGGCTCTACTCAATCGATTACTTTGGAGGCATTTTACGCCCCCCGGCTACGATGGGTCACGCGCTCTATTTCTCCGCCTACCTGGTACCGGTGCTTTTCCTCGCGGCGGCGTCCGCTTTCACGGACCCCAGGCGGATCTGGCGGCGCGTTCATGCCGCTGTCGTAATTCTTGCCGCAACGGCCATTCTGTTCTCGGCGACGCGCAGCGCGGCGCTGGCGGTTGTCGCGGGAACCCTCTTGTTTGCGTGGAGCGCGCTTCGCGGGAAAGGCCGGCTCTCCATGCGCTATGCCGCGGCGCCCGTCGTCGTTGTGCTTGCGATAGCAGGATTCATACTCTCGCCCGCGGGCGCGAACCTGCGCCACAGAATCGACCAGTGGCAGTCCGATGTCGGCGGACCGCGTCTGGGAATGTGGAAAGAATGCCCGGCGCTCATCGCGCAGCATCCGATCTTCGGCGAAGGTCCGGACGTGTTCGCGGGCGAGTTTCGAAAAGTACAATCCGCGGAACTGTCTCGCCGGTTTCCAGATTTCTATAACGAGACTCCGCACAACGCCCTGCTCGACGCCGCCTGCGCACAAGGGATTCCGGGAGCCATCATCCTCGTTGGGCTGTTCGCAATCGCATGGCGCGCGGGATGGAAGGCGGATTTTCGACAGAATCCCATTCGCATCGGCGTAAACGCCGCGCTGTTGGGAATACTCGTCAGCTCGATGTTCGCTTCACTGACGCTGGTGACGTCGCTTTATCTCTGGGTAGTTGCAGGGCTGGCCGTTGCGCTGAATCCTGCGAGCACGGGCATGGCGGCAGCTCCGGAATGGCGAGCCCCGCGATTCGCCCTCGCCATTCCTGCGCTTGCCCTGCTGATTCCGGCGCTGCTTCTGATGCGGCAGGACAGCTTGTGGGCCGATCTGGAGCACGCTGTCGAAACAAATGATTTCGTGACAGCGCGGAACGCGTATTCGTCCGCCACCACGGCGGCATTCGGCCTGCCCGGCTATGAACTATGGGCATCCCGCGAATGGGCCACGCTCGGCCGCGCGATCGCGAAATCTCCGGAGGCGGGCACAGCATGGAAGCTCGCGGCCGACTCGGCTGCGCGCGCCGAAAGCAACGGCGAGGAGCGATTCAGCGCCGCTTATCAGGCTTCCGTACTTCAGGTCGCGCTCGGGAATCTCGCGGGCGCCGACGCGCAGGCGCGCGAAGCGATTCGTCTGGCGCCGAATTGGTACAAGGCGCATCTGCTTCACAGCCAGCTTCTCGGATACATGGGGAAAACGCAGGAGTCAGCGCAGGAAGCGGATCTCAGCGTCCGCCTGGGATGGCACAAGCAGTAACCTGCCCTCACGTTATTTCTGAGACAATTCTGGCGTGAGACTACGACTTCTCTTCCTCGCGGCTGCGTTTGGCCTCGTGTTGTCGGCGCAGTCATCTCTCGCCCCGGGCAACGCGCTGGATGTCCAGGGCAAGGGCTCCGAAGCTCGAATGTTCTTCCAGAAGGCAATCGATTCCGCCTTATCTCCCGCCGCAAAGGCCGAGGCCGAGCGCGCCATGGCGATGTCCTGGGCGTTCGAATCCAATTGCGCGAAGGCTGTCGAGTATGAGCAGCAGGTGATTGATTACTGGACGACGCAGGAAGCCGCGCGGCCCGGCGACGCGTTTTATCAGGAAGGTGAAATGGCGAATGAAGGCGCCCGCATCTGTATCGATTCCGGCGATCTCGATGCGGCGGCGAAGTGGTACCGGAAGGGCCACGATCTGGGATTGCGCGAGCCAGGCATCTCCGATGACCGCAGGGCGCTCTGGGAATATCGCCTGGAACACGCGGAGGCCCGTATCGCGGCGCGCAGAGGCAATCGCGCCGACGCGGAGAAGCATGTTGCCGCGGCGAAGGCCGCGCTTGCAAAGATGACCACCTCACGCGCCCAGCAGGAAGGTTTCCTGCCTTACCTCACGGGCTACGTGGCGCTCTATCTGGGCGACTACAACGCCGCGCTGACCGATCTTCTGAAAGCACAGAAAGATCCGTTCACCGAATGCCTGCTCGGTCAGACTTACGAGAAGCTCGGCCAGCGCGATAAAGCGATGGAGCAATACCGGCTTGCTGCCGCCGCGAACGGCCACAATCCGCCCGCCGCTTACGGGATTCCGTTTGCAAAGAAGAAGCTCGGCGCCCGCTGAACTTACTTCGCCGTGAAGACCAGGCTGACCATCGGCACTACGTCGTTCAGCCATTTTGAGTACTTCACACCGGGAGGCGGCGTCAGCACGTTGGTGGGGAACTGGGTCACAAAATCTCGAACTTCGAACCGAAGCGCGAGGCCGGAGGAAACCCGCACCTTGATACCGGCGCTGCCGGTGAGCATCGGCTTCACCTGGTTCGTCTTCGTAAAGTAGCCGTACTGGCTCAGCGGCTGCGAGGCT
>Ga0070658_10005741_pt1 | contig 10065 bp, 14 predicted proteins | sample KBSC13metaG_FD_64664 | JGI IMG/M metagenome (GOLD analysis project Ga0070658, IMG submission 64664) | Corn rhizosphere microbial communities from Kellogg Biological Station, Michigan, USA - KBS C1-3 metaG | ecosystem: Host-associated > Plants > Roots > Rhizosphere > Soil ... | reverse complement strand
AGACGTAGCCTTTTGGGCAAGCCTGCGAAAAGAAGAGAGCCGTTCGCCAAAAATATCGCTTGCTTATGTACCGCCTTTATTAGCGGGTCAGCCGCTGATCTTTGAGAACCGGATACTTTTAACGCCATACGTACTTACAAAACTGGCGCCTGCGGTAGAGCGGTCGGGCATTCACCTGGGCGTATGGGACGAAGACGGCGAATTATATATTTGGGGAACCACGCGTTTAATACCCGATTGTTGTTTTGTGCTGGAAGTTGTGGAGCCGGGCCTGCTGGTGGTTAAACACCGCCGCATCAATGGATTCGGCAAGTTCATTAACGTTGCCGTGCTAAAAGGCGATGAAATTAAAATTATTGACGAAGAGAGCCGCAGGTTGCCCGATTGCCCGGACATGCTGACTTCATTGCTCGATTATAGCACATCGCCGGGATGGAATAATTCGGTAAACGTACTGGTACAGCTCGCGGCTTCGATGCGTGCACACGGCCACGGCGGTTCGTTGCTGGTGGTGCCGGCCGACAGCGATACCTGGCGCGATTCGATCATACGGCCCATAACCTACCCGGTAACCCCCGCGTTTGACGGGCTTAAAAAATTAATGGAGCAGCCTGTTGATGAACAATCGATCGATCTTTGGCAGGACGATGTTAACCGCGCCGTTGAAAGCATTGCAGGCCTTACGGCGGTTGACGGCGCCACGATTATAAACGACCAGCTGGAACTGCTGGCCTTTGGAGCGAAGATAGGATTATCATCCAACGGCGTACCGGTAGAGCAAATGCTGGTAACCGAACCTGTAGTCGGAACTGAAGCCATTACCATACACCCATCGCAAAACGGTGGCACACGGCACTTGTCCGCGGCGCAGTTTGTATACGACCAGCGCGATGCTATCGCCCTTGTGTCTTCGCAGGATGGCCGGTTCACTATTTTTTCGTGGTCGCCGTGCGAAGATATCGTGCACGCACATCATGTTGACGCGCTGCTGCTGTAAGCAAAAGAGCCAAGAAGCAAGAATCAGGAGCCAAGAATCAAGAATCAAGTGCGCTGCGTTTACTAAACTTCAGACTCTTTGATACATCCTGCCTGATGGCCTGATCGGGGCTTAAATCGTCGAAAACGTCCTTTGGGCCTGCTCGCCAATGAACGGGATCGGTTTCTTCTCGCCATTAATGGCGCCGATGATACCGATTATCCACATGATGAAAAAAATAAACTCCACGATCCTGAGCAGGTAATAAAGCGAAAAAAAGCCATCCGACAACCAAAGCGGCCCAAAAATAAACGAAAGCCCGTACCGGATAACCATAAAGCTGATATGAAAAAACAGGGTTTGCCTTAACTGGTAGCTACCCAGGCTGGTGCGGTGGTTGCGGTGAAAGCCGAAATAAGCGATGATCCAACCGAAAATTGTAAAATAACTAATGATGGCGGCGGTTTTGCCTTCCCGGTTTTGCCCTACATCATGAACAATGTCCTTAATGGGTTCCATAAATTATGACTAAAGATGTACCTAAACTACTTAACTATTAGCCAGGCACTTTGTGTTAAAAAAGAATACTGTAAGCTCATCGGCTTGGCCGATAATCGACCAGCGCCTGTTTCGCCTCGCCCAGCCCATCGATGCCTAACTCCAAAACGTCGCCGGCTTTAAGATAAACGTTCGGTTTCATGCCGAGACCAACGCCGGCGGGCGTACCTGTTGAAATAATATCCCCCGGCAACAGCGTCATGAAACGGCTGGTATATGATAGTACGGTTGGAATATTGAATATAAAATTCGCGGTGTTGCCATCCTGCATCGTTTTACCATTGAGTTTGAGCCACAGGCGCAGGTTATGGGGGTCGGATATTTCATCTTTTGTAGCGAAGAACGGCCCCATCGGCGCGAAGGTGTCGCAGCTTTTTCCTTTTACCCACTGCCCGCCTCGCTCGATCTGGAACTCACGTTCAGAGACATCATTGTGCATTACATAACCCGCAACATAGTCCATCGCATCAGCTTCTTCAACATAACTGGTTTTTTTGCCGATCACAAAGGCAAGCTCTACCTCCCAGTCGGTTTTTGTGGAATTCTTTGGGATGATGATATCATCGTTGGGACCGGCAATAGCGGCAGTGGCCTTCATGAATATAACCGGCTCTGTCGGCGGCGTGGCATTGGTTTCCGTTGCGTGATCGATATAATTTAAGCCGATGCAAACCAGCTTTGAGGGCCGGGCCAGAGGGCTGCCCAGCCGCGAGCCTGCCGGAATTTCGGGAAGTTTATTTTCGCTAATAAATTTTTCCAGGCGGGTTAACCCGTCCGATTCAAAAAATTGCTCGTCGTAATCTCCGCCAAAGGCTGACGTGTCGTAATATTTATTGTTGATAATAACGCCGGTTTTTTCTTTGCCCGGCTCGCCGAATCGTATTAGTTTCATAGATATACATTAATAGTTATAAATTGACTTTCCAAAATCCGAAATTGAAAATTCGAAATTAATTGTTCAGTGTAATAAATCCACCGTCAATAGGGTAATCGCAGCCGGTGATAAACCCGGCTTCGTCTGAACATAAATATAAAGCCAGTGCGGCTACTTCTTCCGGCTGCGCCATGCGGCCTATAGGCTGCGTTTTGGAAAGTTTTTCGAACATTTCAGCTTCCTTGCCGGCGTAATTCTTCGCAATAAAGCCGTCTACGAAAGGCGTGTGCACCCGCGCCGGGGAAATGCAATTGCAGCGGATACTTTCGTGCAAATAATCGCGGGCCACGGATAAGGTCATGGCGCGGATAGCGCCCTTGCTGGTTGAGTAGGCAAACCTGTCGGTAATGCCAACGCTTGCGGCTATGGAGGCTGTGTTTAAGATGACCCCCCCTTTGGCCGCCTTCATGAGCGGTGTGGCCGCAAATAAGCAGTTGTAAGCACCCTTTACATTTACGTTGTAGATGCGGTCGAAGTCTTCCTCGCTGGTGTTATCGGCACGGCCGATATGTGCGATGCCGGCGTTGTTGATCAGGATATCGATCTTACCGATCTTATTAAAAGCTTCGACGACCTGCTGCTGGCTGCTCACGTCGCAGGCATGGTTAAAAGCTCTACCCCCGGCGTTGGTGATCTCTTTTACCGTTTCTGTGGCGGCTTCTGCATTTAGCTCGATGATATGCACCTCAGCCCCTTGCCTGGCGAAAAGTACCGACATGGCTTTACCTATGCCGCTGCCGCCGCCGGTAATAACTGTGGTTTTATTGGTTAGTTTGAACATTTAGCCCTCTCTAAATCTCCCCCGGCAGGGTAGACTTTATTAATGGTGTTATTATCGGTATGCATTTCAGTTTAAAGGTTTTTAATTCAGCGTAAGCTCCACCACCGGTATCTCGTACAGCGGTTTGTGAACCGGGAGTATCAGTTCCGCATCTTCGGCACTTTTTGCGGGTTTTATGATCACTTCCGAATGGTCGTTAATAAATTGTGCATATTTTATCTTCCCGCCATAACCGGGGAGCAGAAGCTTGCCGTCGTGCGGATATTTGTATAATTGTACATATAAACGGCCGGTTGTTTTGTTGAAAGTCAGTTTAGTGCCTTCGGGCGCGTTATATTGAGCCGGTGCGAGGGTGCAGTTATATATCGAAGGGCTGTTGGCGTGCATCCAGTAGCCCAGGCTATCCAGCGCACGGGTGGCACGGTAATCAAATTCGCCGCGGGCCGTGGGACCTACGTTCAGGATGAGGTTGCCGCCGTTGCTTACCGAGGTGATGAGCAGATCGAGCAGCTGGCGGTGCGTTTTCCAGGTGTTCTCGTCGCGGTAATAGCCCCATGATCCCGAGAATGTCTGGCAGGTCTCAAAGGTCTTGCCCCTGTATTTATCGAGTTCGGCGGTGCTTACCTGCTCGGGCGTTTCGAAGTCGCCGCCGTCACTGTATTCTGTCAGGCCGAGGCGGTTGTTAACAATGATGCCAGGCTGAAGCTTGCGTACCAGCTTAAGCAACTCCACCGACCCCCAATCGTCCTCGCCCTTGCCGTGTTTGGCGCCTTTATCCCACGACCAGTCCAGCCACAGGATATCGATCTTGCCATAGTTGGTGAGCAGTTCGGTGATCTGGTTTCGCATGTACTGGCGGTATTTGGCCATATCGCGGCCCTTGTTCAGCCGCTTATAATCATCCTCGCTATGGTGCACCTGCATCAGCGGGTGAGCATCGTCCATGGTGTAATCCGGGTGGTGCCAGTCGAGCAGCGAATAATAAAAGCCGATCTTGAGCCCCTGCGCCCTGAAGGCGTTCACATACTCACGCACCAAATCGCGGTGGGCTTTTGTGTTGGTGGCTTTATAGTCGGTGTATTTGGAGTCGAACAGGCAAAAGCCTTCGTGGTGCTTGGTGGTAAGCACGGCGTATTTCATGCCGGCGGCTTTGGCCTGGCGCGCCCATTTAACGGGGTCGAACAGGTCGGGGTTAAACTGGTCGAAATATTTTTGGTATTCCTCGTTGGTCATGTGCTCGTTGTGCTTTACCCACTCGTGGCGGGCAGCGCCCGAGTACAGGCCCCAGTGTATAAACATGCCGAACCGCGCGTTTGTCCACCATTCCATGCGTTTTTGTTTTTGGGCGGCAGTTTCAGTGCCGAGCTTCTTTTGCTGTGCTACTGCGGGCGAAAGCAGGATTGCACTGAGCACCATGGCCATCTGGAGTTTTTTTAGCATTGCGTTTGGTATTAACGTTCTGGGATCGGGTTGGTTTATAATTGCCGATAAAAATAATAATAATTCGCTTTATTGCAGAAGCACCTATGGAAACGGGACCCGGCATCGGGTTGCATTAACTTAAATCGTTTAATTTAAATGATTTGATAGCTATTCCATTAAATATAAAATTTCATAGCGTAAAAATGACACAATACATACCCATAACAACGTATAAGTGTGGAAGAAAGCCCGCCGCATGATGCTGATGCTATCACCGGCTGCGTTGGCACGACTTTGGCGAATACGTAAAACGTTATGTATATTTTTGAACACCCTGTCTTCTCCATTCTTTTAACGGTAGCGACGCTCATCGGCAGCTTTTTTATCGGCGACATACTTGTGACCACTTTTAAATACCGCGGGGTGGTCAAAGGACCCGAAAAACATACAGGCCTGGCCGTATCGAAAAGATTGCTTTTCGGCCTTTCGTTTCTCGCGGTAATAGCGCTGATCGTGCACGAAATATTAATTTAAGCCTATGCTACCTCCCTGTGACCACTTATTACACCATAATAAACTAACGCGCACCGAATGTGAGTTGTGCCGCAGCACTAAACTGAAGATATTTACCAGGAAGCGGTACTTTTTCGCCGCCAGCTTATATCTGGGCGTTTCCGGCTTAGTTTGTTATATACGCCTGGTGAGCCACGGTTTAAATCCATACCTGTTGTTGCTGCTTAGCGCATTGTTCCTGGTATCGGTTATTGCCGTTGTACGCCTGGCTTTGCTTGCCATTACACGCAGCGAGCCGACCTATAAATGCAGGTCGTGCGGTTATTACGATTGGCTGGAGGTTTAATGGGCACGGTCTTTTAACCTATGCTAACGTAAGTGCCTTTTTATTTTTTCTTCCAGTTCGTTTGGTGTGAAGGGTTTTTGCAGGTAATCGTCGGCATGGCATTGGCGGGAAATTTTTTTTATGTCCATACTCGCCGATACAATGATTACCGGGATGCGATTTGTATGTTCATTGTTTTTTATGCTAAGGCATAATTCACTTCCCGACTTGTCGCCTAACTGATGATCCAGCAGGATCATGTCGGGCACAAGAAATTGGATGTCGCGCAGGGGCAGACAATAGGTCGACGTCATCGACTCCAGCTTAAGCTTGTTCACCACAACCTCCATAATCTCAGAGGCGGTTTCGTCGTCTTCTATAATCAACACTGTCTTTTTCATAGCAATGGACTATTACGGTGGAAAAGAAGCGGCAAAAAAGAAAATAAACAATAACAATAGAAGTATGCTAATGTACTAATATTTAATTACCAAGTGTTAAAAAAATATTAAGTTTGACAGGTGGCGGCCTTACTCCATCCCCCTTGTTCTTCTAAAATTAGGGGAACGGTCGCGCGGTTCGGAACTTATTTACAACGCGAAGATCTTATTCATCAGCACCCACTTTTCGCCCTTAAGGGCATTTCTTACGGGCTGCTGGTACTTCCACATTAGGGTTTCCCATTCCTGCACTTTGGCGTTGGCGGCGTCGGCAGCAGCCTTTTCTTTAAAGCTGAAGCTGTCGGTGGTTTCCATGATCATAAACAAGCGGGTATCAAAGCGATATATTTCCATAGCGGTTATGCCGGCTTCCAGAATGCTTTGGCGCACGCCGGGCCATATGGCCGTATGATGGCGTTCATATTCAGCTATTAATTGCGGGTCGTCTTTTAAATCGAGGGTTAAACAGTGGCGCATGGTCGGTGGATTTGTTACGATAGATTAAAGTTAGAAAAATTGTGGAACCTTGATTTTTTAGTTTGGTCGATTGCTGATCAATTATGATCATACTGATCACCTAATAATTGTTGTAACATTTGTTTATTATTCATATCATTGAAATAATATTTACATTCAACCGGCCTTCTAAATGCGATCTCTTTTAACGTCAGTCCTGCTAATATTGGTCAGCATCTTAACCTACTCCTCCGTTTACAGCCAAAATAAAGATTTGATCTATATTCAGCGTATTAATGGCGACGGCACGATAGATAGCATTTATAACGCAGTTGGCAGTCCGTTGCTCATCATCGGCAATTCGGTTTATGCTGTCGACTCAGACTGTATAACCGGATCTTTTGGCGGTTTCGCGCGAGGCTCTGGCGAAGGGAGCAAATCTTTGTCTAAAGTCAGGGAGTCGGCCGATGGCAGCAAGACGCTGTCAAAGCCGCGGCAATCGGCCGATGGCAGCAAGGCGCTGGTTAGAGCCCGCGAGTCCGCAGATGGTAGTAAAACGTTATCAAAATCAAGGGAATCTGCCGACGGAAGCAAGACTTTGTCGAGGCCCAGGGAATCCGCCGATGGAAGCAAAGCTTTGTCCACACCCCGCAGGTCGGGCGAGGGTAGCTCATCCTTTTATTGCGAAGTAAACTCGTCCGGCAAGCTGATCATTTACCTGCCGGCGTTCCGAAAAAACGAAAACATTCGTATATACAGCGACAACACCTTTATCAACAAGAAATATTATAAAATTAAACCATTATGAAAAAACTGGTACCTGCTTTTTTATTTATAATGTTATTTATTGGCCTAGCCAGCGAATCCAGCGGACAAATACAAATACCGTCCCCCGCTAAATTACTTGGCCCGATCAAGTTTTATACTGATTTAAATTACCCTATTAACAACGGTATTATACAAGGCGAATTTTCTATAACGTTTGTTGAAAACGGCAAAACAATAAAACCGAATCAAAAATTTAAGCTGTCAGACCTTGGCCTTGTTGCCGGCAACCGCCCCATAAAAAAACCCGATGGCTACGGCGACCGTGGGCTTAAAGCCTATAAAGAGGAATTAAACTCGCCGAAGAACCATACAGAGAGCAGCTTTTATAAAATTAAAATAAACCGCGAAAACGACACCACGACGTATTATGGCATAATTGGATTTTATAATACCACAGAGCGCCATAAAGACGACGCCGTGGCCCGGTATTATGAGATCAAGTTATCCGATAAATTATTTGAGCAATCCATGGGCGGCAACCTGTCGTATAATTATGAATTTTGGAAAAGTGGCTTCACTGTGGTGCCTACCTGGATCATTTTGTTCTCCGATTCTAGGGAACTGATGTGGCGCAGATAGGCGGACTAAGGCAATATTCCAAATCCAAACTTTCCCCACCGCTTGAAAATTGTTCCTGGGGCTCATAGGGCTCCGCCAAAGCTCAATTTGTAATTACCACATTATCCGCTGCCGATGGCTTGCGCTTTAATATAAGGGCTGCCAGCACCGAAACGACGAGTCCGACCGGCAAGATTTCCAGGTAGGTAAACAGGGCGTTAAAAAACGGGTTCTTATACATTTCGCCGAACTTTTGTGTTTCGGCTGCCTTGGCTGCCAGTTGGGCGGGTGTGGCGCCGGCGGCCTTCATAGCGCTTAACTGATGCGCCGCATATTTTTGATAATAATCGGGAATGAAATAGTAAAAATCGATCATCCATACCAAAACGTACATGGTAGATGCGATAAGTGTAATCACGAGGCCTATCCTGAAGGCCTTTCCAAAAGTGATCATCCCGTTCCTGTATTTATCGCGCGAATTTTTTATGGCGACAAATATGAGCGAAAATGCCACCAGCATAGAGGTATAACCAACTACCAGGCTGCCCGCGTAATGGTCAAGGGAGTTGATTTTGGCCATTGCGGCCAGCATCAGCGCGGTTACGATCAATCCTGCGATCAATCCGCAAATAATAACGTTTCTTTTCATTTTTTTATATGTTTAATGATTGGGCTAAAGGTTAAATTTAATGGGTCATTCCTCCCACAACTCAATGCTGTTGCCTTCAGGGTCGAGAATGTGTACAAACTTGCCATAGTCGTACGTTTTAATTTCGTCAATTATGGTTACCCCGTCGCTTTTCAGCTGCTTAACCAGTTCTTCAATATTCTCAACCCGGTAGTTGATCATAAAGTCTTTCTTCGATGGCTCAAAGTATTTGGTGTCCTTTGCAAACGGGCTCCAAACCGTTTGACCTTCTTTACCCGGGTCATCGTCATACCGCCATTTAAACACGGTGCCGTAAGGTTCAATGGGCAACCCCAGGTTTTTACCGTACCATTCGTTCATTTTTTTCGGATCGTCGCATTTAAAAAAAATGCCGCCTAACCCTGTTACTTTTTTCATGCCGGAATTTAATTAAATAATTTTTTTGGTTTTTGATTGCTCAAAATTGATCAACCCGGAATTATTTTGGGTCATACTTTCGGGTGATTTTATACAAACAGTCCCAAATTGGTACTTTAGTATGAGTAGCGTTTTAAGGGATCAGGCTTAGCTTTTTACCCATATCCACCGCCTGCGTGCGGCGCTTTACCTCCATTTTTTCGAATATTTGCGCGGAGTGGGTCTTGATGGTATTTGGCGACACAAACAGCTTGTCGGCTATCTCCTGGTTGCTCAAGCCTTCGGCTATCAGCTGCAGCACTTCCAGCTCACGCCTGCTCATGTTAAGGCGTTTCAGTTCATTTTCGTTCAGGGTGAAATCGGCCGGGTTGGCTATGTAAACTTCTTTTTCTACAATTACGGTGTTCACTTTTGGTTTGCGCAGCTTTAGGGCCAGCCATATACCCAGCGCGGTAAAGACAATGGCAATAAGTCCGCCGTAGGTTTCCAATGGCTGGTCTGCCAGCACATAACGCATCTCGAGCCACCTGAGCAGCAGCGTAATAGCGGCAAGGGCCACGCCGTAAATAATGATCTGCTTATTCCGCGCCAGGAAACCCATGGTTTATGCAATACGGTTTATATAAAGATAATGGTTTGCGGGGAAATGCAAGAGATATTTGAAGTGTCAGGCGATTTAGTGTCTGAACCGCTGATGACGGTGACTTTAGGATTACGCTGATTACCTGCTTAGTTGGGTTTGTAATCCTTCCAAAGCCATTCCAGCGCTTCGGCGAGGGTTTGTCTCTTCACGTTATAGTCGACGTGTTTAGCATTGCGGGCAAAAACAAACTGGTATTGATAGCCTTTGGCGGCCAATACTTTTGCCATATTTTCGTTGGCAAGCACCCAATCGTGCATATTGTCGCGCATAACGTTTGGATTAAAGAGATCCTGGTCGCCAACCTCCATCCATATACGCAGCGGCTTTACGCGACTTGCCGGAATAAGATGTTCATGAAATTCCCAGGCGCCGTGTGGTGTTTTCGGATTATAGGGCCATTGCTGGTTTATATATGTGCCCGAATAGGTGAGCACGCGGTGATACCATTCGGGGTGGTACCAGGCCATGATGAAGGCGCACGACCCACCCGAGCTGCCGCCCATGGTTGCGCGGCCATTGGGGTCGTGTGTTAGTTTAACCTGGCACTTGCTTTCTACCAGCGGCA
>Ga0070658_10005740_pt1 | contig 10066 bp, 6 predicted proteins | sample KBSC13metaG_FD_64664 | JGI IMG/M metagenome (GOLD analysis project Ga0070658, IMG submission 64664) | Corn rhizosphere microbial communities from Kellogg Biological Station, Michigan, USA - KBS C1-3 metaG | ecosystem: Host-associated > Plants > Roots > Rhizosphere > Soil ... | reverse complement strand
CGAGCAGCGGCCACCAGCGCGCTGTCGACCTCGACCGGCCCTAGATAGCTCGAGCCGACGAGGTTGAGGTGGGTGCCGGGGCGCACCCAGTCGGCGAGGACGACGGGCTCGCGCGACGAGGTGACGGTGCAGATCACGTCGGCGCGGGCCGCGGCTTCGCGGCGGTCGTCAACCGGCGTGATCGCTGCGTGGATTTCCTCCGACATTCGGCCGGCGAACTCGCGCGTCTTTTCCGGCGAGCGGCCCCACAGCAGGATTTCGCGGAACTGGCGCACGAGCGGCACTGCGCGCAGATGGGCTTCGGCCTGGACGCCGGTCCCGTAGACGGCGAGCACCTCCGCGTCAGGGCGCGCCAGCGCGTCGGTCGCGGCTGCGGTGGCGCAGGCGGTGCGGATCTTCGTAACCTGCTCGGCGTCCGCGATGCAGCTGACCGCGCCGGTCTCTCCGTCATAGGCGACGACGACGCCCTGGTGGCGCGTGCAGCCGGGCCGCTCGGGATCGGTGAAAACGCTGACCAGCTTGGCGCCGAAGGTCGATAGCGCGGCAAGCTCGCCCGGCATGGTGCCGAACATTTCGCCGTCGCCGACGGTAAAGATCTGTCTCAGCGGTTGCGGGCGCTCGCCGCTCGACAGCGCGATCATCGCCCGCCGCATCGCCTCGATACAGCCGGGATAGTCCAGCAGTTGCTCGACTTCAGCTGGGTCAAAAAAGCTGATGCTCATTCCCACGCCCTTACTATGCCACCGCCAGGGAAGGGAGCCTCGCGCGCTGGCGCGTCGATTTTCCATGAGTTTTGTGAATGGAAGCTATCAAAATGCTTCATTGGCCTTCGCAGTTTTCGCGCTGCTACCGTGCGCAGTTGATCGATGATCCCCAGCAAGGTGCAGTTATGCCGAACGAGATTGCCTATTCGAAGAAATTGGGACCGCTGACGCCCCTCGTCGGCGAATGGGAGGGAGATTCCGGAGTCGACCTGTCCTATCACAACAAGGACGACTGGACGGCCGAGACGACCTATTTCGAGAAGGCGTGGTTCAAGCCGATCCCGGTGCAGGAAAACGGCCAGCAGGTGCTTTGGGGCCTGCATTACGGAATGACCGCGTGGCGCCACGGCGAGGAGGCGATGGACCCGTTCCACGACGAGGTCGGCTTCCTGCTGTGGGACAAGGCGCACCGCCAGGTGATGCGCAACGTGGTGTTCGGGCGCGGCATCGCGATCCTCGCCGGAAGCAGCGCCGAGCCGCACGACAAGGTGCTCCACTTCGACGCCAAGCCGGGCGAACCCTGCTACGGCATTCTGCAGAACAAGTACCTGCTCGAGCGCGCGGAAATCCGCGACTTTACGAGCAGCTTCACGATCGAGGACGACGGCACGTTCAGCTATACTTCCGACCTGGTGCTGAAGCTCGCCGCGACGGGCGAGGAGATGCATCACACGGACAAGAACCGGCTGCACCGCGTCAAGCGCTATCATCCGAGCGCCGAAGCGGGCTGACGCCCGCAGCCGCGTCGCGAGCGCATCGCTCTCCAAACAATGTTAGGCTGACCCTGCCGGGGACGCCGGAGAAGGAGAGTCGCGATGTGCGGTGACGACAATCATCAGGGGTTTATCGCCGATACGTCGGTCACTCGGCGGACGGCGATGGTGACGATCGCGGCGGTCGCGGCGGCGGGGAGCATGCCCGGTTTCGCCGAAGATGCCGGGGCCCGGCCGGTGACGGAGATGGATGTCTCGGTGAAGACCGCCGACGGCACCGCCGACGGGGCGCTGTTCGCCCCCGCGGGCAAGGGCAAATGGCCGGCGGTGCTGATGTGGCCCGACATCCTCGGCTTGAGACCGGTGTTCCGCGAAATGGGCAGAAGGCTCGCGGCGCAGGGCTATGTCGTGCTGGTGCCCAATCCTTATTACCGCGCCAAGAAGGCGCCCGTCGTCGAAGGCGCGTTCGACTTCAACAGCAAGGAGGACATGGCGCGGATCATGGCGCTGCGTAACGGGCTCAGCGATGTGATGGTCGACCGCGATTCCGCGGCCTACGTCGACTTCCTCGACGCGCAGCCGCAGACCGACACCAGGCGCAAGGCGGGCGTGCAGGGCTATTGCATGAGCGGGCCGCTCTCGTTCCGAACCGCCGCGGCTCGGCCGGAGCGGATCGGCGCGGTCGCGACCTTCCATCCGGGCGCGCTGGTCACCGACGAGCCTTCGAGCCCGCATCTGCTGATCCCCAGGACGCGCGCCGCCTTCCTGGTGCTGATCGCGAAGAACGATGCCGAGCGCATGCCCAAGGAGAAGGACACTCTGGACGCCGCGTTCGCCGCGGCGCACCGGCCGGCGACGGTCGAGGTCTATCCGGCGAACCACGGCTGGACGGTTGCCGGAAGCCAGACCTACGATGAGAAGCAGGCGGAGCGCGCCTGGGCCGAGCTTCTACCCTTCTACCGAGCCAACCTCGGCTGAGCGGCGCGCGGGCCGTCGCGCCGGTGCTCGGGTGAAGCGCCACTCCGGCCCGCCGATGCACAAGACTCCGCGCAGGGTTGCTCTTCGCCCGGTGCGGAGCGCGGCAAGGATCTGGTCGAGCTCGCGGCCGCGCGGCTCGACGCCGCCGCCTTCGGTGGCAAGTGCAAGCAGCGCTCGCCGAATGATCCGGCGGCGGATTTCGCGCGGCGCGTCGCTCGGCTTGTAGACGATCTGACCGCCGCCGCGTGTCACCGATCGCCGCCATTCCAAATCGGTCGCCCAGTGCAGCGCGGCGTCGGCTTCGGCGAGGTGCGAGGCGCTTTGCGCGATTGCCGCGGGCTGCAGCCAGTCAGCCTCGGCGAGCCCGTTGCGGACCCGGACTCGTTCGAACTGTTCGTCAGCGTTGCTCGGATCGTCGACCGGCTTCACCGCCGCCGCGGTGCAGACGCCTTCGAGCTCCGAATGGCGCCAGCCGAGCAAGGGGCGGACCACGGCGACCGAAGCGCCGGCGCCGCGCGCGATCGGCCGCATTCCGGCGAGCCCTTTCACACCTGCGCCGCGCGAAAGCCGCATGAGGAAGGTTTCGGCCTGGTCGTCGAGGTGATGGGCAGTGAGGAGGGCGGTCAGGCCACGCTCGCGCGCCCACTGTCCCAGCAACCGGTAGCGCATCAGCCGCGCCCGCTCCTGGATCCCGGTTTCGGGCTTCTCGTCCCAGGTGGCGGTGAGAATTGCATGCGGGACGCCGAGCCGTTCGCACAGCTCGGCGACCATCTCCGCCTCGGCCCGGCTTTCGGGCCGAAGCGCATGGTCGACGGTCGCGGCTTCGACCTGACCCGGCCGCGCCTCGGCCGCGAGCAGCAGCAGAGCCAGGCTGTCGGGGCCGCCCGAAACCGCGACGCCGAACGACGTCCCATCGGGCACGACGGCGGCGAGGTCGCGGGTGAACCGCTCGATTTGTTCGCTTGCGGGCTGGGGCTTTTTCGCACTCGCCAATGGCAGTTCCTCGTCCGAAGGGAGCGTCGCTTACGCCGCTCTCCGGCGAGCGCAACTGCCATCCTCAACCTGTCGCCGATCTTGCGGCGCGATGACAAGCGCCGCCGCGCGAACGCTTAAGAGCAGTTCGTCTGCGCCTTGGCGTCGGTTTCGAGCTTCTTGAGGTCGGGGCGGATCTTGGCGCCGTAGACAGCGTCGAGCTCGGCATAGGCTTTGCACGCCTGCCCGGCCTGGCCGAGCTTGGTCAGCGCCTGGCCGAGATAATAGAGGCTGTCGGGCGCGCGGTCGCCGCCCGGGTTGCTGCGGTAATTGGCGAGCAAGGTTGCAGCCGCGGCGCGGGCGTCGCCCTTGTCGAGCTCGGCGCGGCCGATGAGGTTGTTCGCGTAGCTCACCCGGCGGTGCTTCGGATAAGTCGAGACGAACGCCTTCAAGGTGCTGATCGCCTGGTCGTAATTGCCGGCCTCCCACTGGTGGAAGCCTTCGGAATAAGCGTCCTCGCCGGGGTCGCTCGCCGGCTCCGCAGAAGCCTGGTCGGTCGTGTCGGCCGCCGGAGCGGCGTCGGACGTCTTGGGCTGCTGCGTGGTCGGCCTCGGCTTGGGCTTTTGGGGCCCGGCGGCGCTATTGTCGGGTGCTGGTTGACTGGGTGCGGGCGCAGCGGACTCAGCAGCGCTCATCCGCTGCTCGAGGGCCGAAATGCGCTGGTCCTCGTCGGCCTTCAGCTGGCCCAGCCCCGTTTCGACGTTGCGAAGGCGATTGCCGTTCTCCTCCGACTGGCGAAGCATGTCGGTCATCTGGCGCTCAAGCGCGTCGAGGCGCTGGTCGAGGCTCATGACCGACGCCTGCGTCGCCGCGGGGTCGTCGACATAGCCAGCCGTGTCGGCGGGGCGGCCCTTAGGGTAGACGCGCCGCTGAAGCTCGTCGACCTGGCGCTCGAGCCGCTGGATGCGCTGGTCGGGGCTCGGCGGCTGGCGCTGAGCCAGCGCGCCTGCGGGGGCCAGCGCAACGGCGAGGGCCGCAAGGACGGTGACCGGACGGATCGATTTCACTTGGATTTCCCCACGCTTCGTTTCGACGGGACTGTGCTCCGCGGCGCCTTGCTGCGGCATGAATCCTATTGGCCCGCGGCGTTCGCGACGGGCTGCGCCGGCGCAGCCGCCGAAGCGGGAGGCTGAGCGCCGCCGCGCATGAGGTCCGGTGCCTTGAGGCTCGCATTGGTCACCTGGCCCGCCGGACCGATCGGCGGCGCGACGGCATTACCGACATTGATCCGAAGCGCTTCGGGCGCGCCCGCGCGGATCATCGGCGCGACGGCGGTCGGCGGAACCTGGAAGGTTTGCCCGGGCTGCATCATCCCTTCGAACAACGTCTTGCCCTCGTCGGTGATGCGCACCCACGCGGGGGCAGTCGCGGTGAGCACGACCGGACCCTGCGGGTTGGCTGCGGGGGCCGGCGCAGGCCGCTGCGGCGCCGGCTTGGTGGCGGCGGCTGGAGCAGCGGTCGGGGCCGGATTCGAGGGCTGCTCAAGCGAACGGCGGTTGAGCAGGCTCATGATCACTACCAGCAGGATTACGGCGATAACCGCGGAGAGCACCAGCCACTTCGGCATGGTCCGCGCCGGGTCCGCGGCCTCGATCACTTCGGCCTGCGACGAGGCGAAGCGCTGGCCGCCCATTTCCTCGCGAAGCTGGTCGCCGATCTCGGCGCGGTCGAGGCCGATCGCGCCGGCATAGCTTTTGGCGAATCCGACCGTGTAGGTCGGCGCCGGAAGCTTGTCCCACTCGGCATTTTCGATGCTTTCGAGATGCCGCTGCGGAATGCGGGTCTGCGCGGCGATGTCCTCGAGGCTGAGGCCCTTTTCCTCGCGCGCTGCCTTGAGCCGCTCGCCGACGGTCGGAACGGCGGATTCGCCGAGCTCTTCGCTCAGCGGCTCGTCTTCAATGTCGCGCTTGGGCATGGCTTCTGTTTGAGGCCTCAGCGCGCGGTGTCAACCGGAAGCTACCCGATCGTCACCGAATGGCGCCGCGCCCAATCGGTCAGCGCCTTGCGCATGTCCTTGGGCGGGCGGGCGAGCAGCTGGTCGAGGCGCGCGCGGAGCGAAGCGGCGTCGAGCGAGCGGATCATCGCCTTGACCGGTCCGACGCCGGCGGGGGTGATCGACAGATTTTCCGCGCCGATTCCGATCAGTGCCATCGCTTCGAGCGGCCGTCCGGCCATTTCGCCGCAGATGCGCGTCGGCACCCCGGCGGCGCTCGCGGCATCGAGGACGCGCTTGAGGAAGCGCAGGATCGCCGGGCTCAGCCAGTCATAGCGCTGCGCAAGACGCGGGTCGGAGCGGTCCGCGGCAAACAGGAATTGGGTAAGGTCGTTGGTGCCGATCGACATGAAGTCGAGCCGCGGAAGCAGCTGGTCGAGCATTTCGGCGAGGCTCGGCACTTCGAGCATCGCCCCGAACTCGACGCGGGTCGGTCGTGCCCGCTTCGATTTGCGCGCCCATTCGAGCTCATGCTCGAAAAGCGCGCGCGCCTGCTCATATTCCCACGGCTCCGACACCATCGGGAACATGACCCGCAGGACCTTGCCGCCGGACGCTTCGATCAGGGCGCGCGCCTGGGCTTTGAGCAACGTCGAGCGGTCGAGCGATAGGCGCAGCGCACGCCAGCCCATCGCCGGGTTCTCCGCCTGCTCCTCGGCCTGGTCGGTCAGATAAGGCAGTGCCTTGTCCCCGCCGATGTCGACGGTGCGAAAGACGACCGGCCGGTCGCGGGCATATTCGAGGACCTTGGTATAAAGCCGCTGCTGCCGCTCGCGCCCCGGAAGCGTCGCGGAAACGAGAAACTGGAACTCGGTGCGGAACAGGCCGATTCCGTCGGCGCCGGTCATCGGCAGCGCGGCCGCGTCCTCGGCTAGGCCCGCGTTGACCATGACGCTGACATGGACTCCGTCGCGGGTCTTGGCGGGAAGCGTTCGGACCGCGGCGAACTCGGCGCGGCGCTTCTGGCTCAAAGCCATGCGCTGCTCGAAGCCGCTGAGCAGCTGGCGCGTGGGGCGGATGATCACGCTGCCGTTGTCGCCGTCGACCAGGATCTGCTCGCCTTCCTCGACGCTGTGGCGGATGTCGTGAAGTCGTCCGATCACTGGCACGCCGATCGCGCGCGCGACGATCGTCATGTGCGAGGTCAGCGACCCTTCTTCGAGCAGCACCGCCTTCAGGCGCCGACGGTCGTATTCGAGGAGCTCGGCGGGCCCGAGGTTGCGGGCGATGAGCACCGCGTCATGCGTCAGGCCCGTCTGCGCCGCGGTCCCCATCCGCCCGGATACGATGCGCAGGAGCCGGTTCGATAAGTCCTCGAGGTCGTGCATCCGCTCCTTGAGGAGCGGGTCGTCGATCTCCTGCATCCGGGCCCGGGTGCGCTGCTGGACCCGCTCGATCGCCGCCTCGGCGGTGAGGCCGCTGTCGATCGCCTCGTTGATTCTGCGCGACCAGCCTTCGTCGTATGCGAACATCCGGTAGGTCTCGAGGATCTCCTGATGCTCGCCGGTGGTGCCGAACTCGGCTTCCTTGGCCATCGCGTCGATCTGCTCGCGCATCTTGCGGAAGGCCGAGTAGACACGGTCGCGCTCGGCTTCGATGTCCTCGGCGACCGTATGCTCGACGACGACGCGGGGCTCGTGGAACACCGCCTGTCCCTTGGCCATGCCGGCGACGAGCCTGAGGCCGGAAAGGCGGAGCGGGCCGGCGCTACGGATTCGGCTTCGTCGTGCACCATCGACCAGCCGCGCGGCCCCGATCATTTCCGAAAGGACCATCGCGACCGTCTGCAATGCTTCGATCTCGACATCCTCGTAGCGGCGCGGCTCCTGGTTCTGGACGGCGAGCACGCCGATCGGGCTCTCGAGCCGGACGATCGGAACTCCGGCGAAGCTGTGGAAGCGCTCCTCGCCGGTTTCTGGGCGGTAGGCGAAGGCGGGATGCTGCGCCGCCTCGTCGAGGTTGAGGATGCGCCCTTCGGCGGCGATGGTTCCGACCAGCCCCTCGCCCATGTGGAGGCGAGTCACATGGACGGCTTCCTTGCGCAGGCCGTGGGTTGCGAACAGCTCGAGATTATTGTCGCGTAAAAGATAGATGGAGCAGACGTCGCTATCCATCGCCTCCGCGATGAGGTCGACGACGCGGTCGAGCTTGCTTTGCGCCGAGCCCCTCTTGGCCATCACTCCGTGGAGACCGGTCAGGATCTCACGAGCGGAAGCGGCGGCAGTGCTGGCCATGGACGCGGCGCTATCAGATGCGCCAAGCCCGTGTCACGCAAACTTGAGGCTCAGCGGCCTTTGCGCATTCGGCACAGTTGATTATCGGAGGAGCCTACTCTGTTCGAAGGACCGCGCCGGATGCCGATCAGCAAGACCGCACTTCACCTGCTCGCAATGCCGCTGCTCGGCGCCGCTTCGCTGGCGCAGGCTGCCACCGTCGACCCGAGCCTGTTCCAGCAGCTGCAGTGGCGCTCGGTCGGCCCGTTCCGCGGCGGCCGGGTGCTGGCGGTCGCGGGCGACCCGACCGATGCCCGGCGCTTCTATTTCGGGTCGGTCAACGGCGGCGTGTGGCGCACCGACGACGCCGGGCGCACATGGGTGCCGGTCTTCGACAAGGTGAACGTCGGCTCGATCGGCGCTATCGCGATCGCACCGTCGAACCCGAAGGTGATCTACGTCGGCACCGGCGAAGCCGACATGCGCTCCGACATTGCGCAGGGAATCGGCATGTTCCGCTCGGACGACGGCGGAAACAGCTGGCAGGCGATCGGGCTAAGCGACACGCAGCAGATCGGGCGGATCATCGTCGATCCGCGCAATCCCAATGTCGTGCTGGTCGCCGCGCTCGGCCACCCGTACGGGCCCAATGCGGAGCGCGGCGTGTTCCGCTCGACCGATGGCGGGCGGCACTGGACCAAGACGCTCTACAAGGACGCCGACACCGGCGCGATCGACCTCGCGTTCGAGCCCGGCAATCCAAGCGTCGTCTATGCCGCGATGTGGCAAACCCGGCGGCCGCCGTGGAACACCTATCCGCCATCCTATGGGCCGGGGAGCGGGCTCTACAAATCGAGCGACGGGGGCCGCAGCTGGCGCAAGCTGAGCGGGCACGGCCTGCCCGCCAATCCAAGCCGCATCGGGCTCGCTACCAGCGCCGCCAAACCGAACCGCGTTTATGCGCTGGTCGACAGCAGCGATACCGACCAGGGCGGGCTCTATCGCTCCGACAATTCGGGGGCGACTTGGCAGAAGGTCACCGGCGACAAGCGCCTGTGGGGCCGCGGCTGGTACTTCGGCGAGATCGACGCCAATCCGAAGAACGCCAACCAGGTATGGGTGAACAATACGATCATCCTGCGATCGGACGACGGCGGCGCGCATTTCATCCCATTAAAGGGCGATCCCACCGGCGACGACTTCCACGCGATGTGGATCGACCCGAAGAACCCCGACCGTCGAATCCTCGGGGTCGACCAGGGGACGCTGGTGACTTTGAACGGCGGCAAGACCTGGAGCAGCTGGTACAACCAGCCCACCGGCCAATTCTATCACGTCAGCACCGACAACCGTTACCCGTACCGCATCTACGGCGCGCAGCAGGATTCGGGCGCGGCCGCGGTGCCGAGCCGGACCGACAGCAGGTTCGACGGAATCACCATGACCGATTTCCACGAGGTCGCGGCCGGCGGGGAGAGCGATGAGATCGCGCCGGACCCGCAGGACCCGGATATCGTCTATGGCGGGCGCGTCGACCGGCTCGACCTCAAGTCCGGACAGGTCCGCAATGTCGACCCGACGCTCGCCTTCCCCGACAACTACCGTCACACCTGGACGCTGCCGCTGACCTGGGCGAAGCGCGAGCACGCCTTGTTCTTCGCCAACCAGCGGATCTGGCGGACCGACAATGGCGGGCAGACGTGGGTGCCGATCAGCCCGGACCTCACGCGGCCGACGCCGCCGGTGCCGCCTACCCTCGACCCCGTGACCGCGAAGGATTCGCCCGTGGAAGGGCCGCAGCGCGGCGTCGTCTACGACATCGGCGCATCGCCGGTGAAGGACGGGCTGATCTGGGCCGGGACGGACGACGGGCTGATCTGGCGAACCGACGACAATGGTCGCCACTGGGCCAATGTCACGCCCGCGCAACTGACGCCCTGGTCCAAGGTCGGCACGATCGAGCCGTCGCATTTCGATGCCAACACCGCTTATGCGGCCATCGACCGCCACCGGATCGAAGACCAGGCGCCGCACATCCTGCGCACGCGCGACGGCGGCCGGACCTGGCAGGAAATCGACAACGGCCTGCCGAATTCGGGCGGACCGAACTCGGTCAATGTCGTGCGCGAGGACCCGGTGCAGCGGGGGCTGCTGTTCGCGGGGACCGAGCGCGGGCTCTACGTCTCGTTCGACGACGGCGACAATTGGCAGCCGCTCCAGAACGGGCTTCCAGCGACCTCGGTGCGCGACATCAATGTCCATGGCGACGACCTCGTGATCGCGACCCACGGCCGCGGCTTCTACGTGCTGGACGACATGATGCCGCTGCGCTCGCTCGCCGCCCTGCCCGCCGCCGCGACGCGCCTCTATCCG
>Ga0070658_10005737_pt1 | contig 10067 bp, 8 predicted proteins | sample KBSC13metaG_FD_64664 | JGI IMG/M metagenome (GOLD analysis project Ga0070658, IMG submission 64664) | Corn rhizosphere microbial communities from Kellogg Biological Station, Michigan, USA - KBS C1-3 metaG | ecosystem: Host-associated > Plants > Roots > Rhizosphere > Soil ... | reverse complement strand
CGGCGGCACGGCGGCACAACTGATCGCCAGCGCCGACGAAGCGCTCTATCGGTCCAAGCGCGCTGGGAAGAACAGGGTGACCTGGGCGGACCCCGGCATTGAAGAAGTGCGAACTGCTGCGTAGTTGGGGAGTAGGGAGTAGGGTGAGGACGATGAGCCTCCCCCGCTTCCTTTCGTCCTTCCTTCTTAAACCCTGCCCCCTATACCCTACTCCCTACTCCCCGCCCATTCCCTCCTCCCTCTCCGGTATAATGTCTGCATGGCAACGCGAAATGGCGAGAAGGCCGTAACGATCCACGACGTGGCGGTGGCGAGCAAGGTTTCGATTGCAACTGTCAGCTACGTTATCAACAACGGCCCGAGAAACGTTAAGGCCGAGACACGCGAGAGGGTCCTCGCCGCGATCGAGAAGCTCCGCTATCGGCCGAATGCCCTGGCACGCAGTCTGGTTGCGCGTAAGACTGAGATCATCGGCCTGATCTCCAACAAATTCCCCGGCCGGCTCCTCATCAACAATCCATACTCGTTAGGCATTGTCGATGGCGCGTTGGCGTCGGCGGAGGCGCACGGCTACAACGTCATCGTCTTCACGCAGGTCTGGCAGAACCGTGAGGAGAGTGAGGCGTGGGTGCTGGAGCGAAAGACCGACGGCCTACTGGTGATTGCGCCGAGCATTGACACGGACATGGTCAAGACGCTCGAAGAGATGCACGTGCCGATGGTGGGAGTGGGGGTCGAGTCGGAGCGTCTGGGTATCCCAACAGTCGATATCGACAACTCAGAGGGTGCGCGGTTGGCGACTGGCCACTTGTTATCGCTCGGCCATCGAAAGATCGCGCATCTGGGCGGCACCATGTCACAGATCAGTGCCCAGCGTCGACGGGACGCGTTCCTGGACACTATGGCAAAGGCGGGCATTAAGGTGCCGGCGGAGTACGTCATCGACACGGGGTACGAGGCCATCAATGCGGCTCGCGACACCGAGCAACTCCTTGGCCTGCCCAATCCACCCACGGCGATTTTCGCTGCCAACGACTTCATCGGATCCCGCGCCATCCTCACGGCTGAGGCGCTCGGCTATGTCGTGCCGGATACTCTCTCAGTGATCGGCTATGACAACAACCCGATTTCGGATGCCGTGCATCGACTCATGACCACGATCCACCAGCCGGTGGTCGAAATCGGTCGACGCGCCACGGAGTTGTTGATCCGTCAGATCGATGGAGAAACGGTGGAGGTTCGAACCGAACGGCTTGCGCCTACGCTTGTTGTGCGTGCGACGACGTCGACGCCGAGGTAGGCGAATAGACGGTTGCACAGTCCTTCGGTTCCGGTCGCCTAGCCCCCAATCCTGAGGGAACATGACCATCCTTTCGGATTCTGTTAGAGAGGACAAATAAAAGACGGGAAGCCACGCGTATTATCTGGCGGTTCCCGCATTGGAAGACCGTCCCGATACGCAGCTCCCCGTAAAATAACAGAAAGGCGTCTCACGATGAACACTCAAATGCGTGGGTGACCTGAACTTCCAGGGCGACACACTCGCATGTTCACGTTTATTATATCATCAATGTCGTATGTAATAGACACTTAAGCATCGAATTCGCTTACCGGATTTATCGTCATCCGTATTGTCAAGCGCTGCACGCGGCCTCACCCGGTCATGATCCGTATGTTTTGACCAGATCGCCGAACATCTCCCCCACCACTTTGTGGCTCCACCAACTTTCTCCAAACTCACAGGCGGTATGCCTGAATGCTTCGGTGTGGAGCGGGTACATTCCGTTGTACAGGTTGCTCTCTTTCCGCAGCCTTTGACGTCGATCGCCTCGATTGCCAGGTCGAGTTTACCATGAGGTATTATCCAGCCGATGACAATTACGATTGCGATTTTGGCGGGCGGGCAGAGCTCGCGGATGGGTACTGACAAGGCGATGCTCGATGTCGACGGCGAGCCGCTGCTGGCGCGGATCGCGCGGGAGGCGAAGGAAACCTCACCCCAGCCCTCTCCTTGGAAAGGACAGGGAGTCAAGGTGCTCGTCGTCGGTCGAGAGACGCCGACTGACTGGGCGGTCGACGGGGTCGAGTTCGTGGTAGATGATGAGGCGGGATTGGGACCTATCGGTGGCCTCGCAGTCGCGTTGTCGATGACGGATGGGCCTGTGCTGATGCTCGCGTGCGACATGCCACGGTTGACGCGACGGTCGATAGGGTGGCTCGTGGGTGAGGTTGAATCGTGGGCTCCGGCCTGGGGGCTGGCGGTGCGTAATGGCGGCCAGATCGAGCCGCTATTTTCGGTCTATCAACCGACCCTGATACCGATGGTCGACGAGCGGATCAGACATGGGCGACGCTCGTTGTACGGCTTGATCGAGGATGCGTCATTCGACTTTGTCGACGCTCCCGACGATGTTCGGACGGAACTGGTGAATGTCAACACGGTCGAGGAGTGGGAGCGCGTCAAGAAGCGCGTGTAATCGATTGCGCAGGTGTTAGATTCGGGATGCCCGTCAGGTATCATGGAGCGAATGCCCCCAATTCTGGGGGGGACCCGACCGACAGATCGAAGCCGATTTTCACTATATGAAATGGGGTCTATATTGAAGTTAGAGATCTACAAGGCCCTTTGGGGAATGACCGGCTCGTTTGAAGAACAACTGGATCGGATTAAGGAAACGCGTTACGACGGTATTGAGGCTGTGCTCCCAGACGCGTTTGGTCTAACGCCGGCCCAGCTACGAAGGGCTGTCGAGGACCGTGGGTTGAAGTACATCGGCTTGCTCTTCGCCGACGGTCGCGACAATCTGGAGAGTGGCGTTGTGCAGGCCTTGGAGAGCGGCGCCCATCAGCTAACGGTCCATTCGGGGCGGGACAACTGGACCTTCGACGCCGGGTGCGCTTACTTCGAGATGGCGCTGGAGATCGAAGCGAAGTACGATGTGCGGATGTGTCACGAGACGCATCGCGGGCGCGTTCTCTTCAACCCGTGGACGACGGCCGCTTACCTGAAGCGTTTCCCAGCATTGAAGCTTGTCGCCGACTTCAGCCACTTTACTTGTGTGTGCGAGCGACTGCTCGAGGTCGACGATGTCGACATGCTGGCGGCGTATGCGCACACGTTTCATCTGCACGGGCGGGTGGGGTACGATCAAGGACCGCAAGTGCCCGATCCAAGAGCGCCCGAGTTCGCCGGCTTTGTCGAGCGGTTCGGCGCGTACTGGGAGAAGATCCGTGAGGCGCACCTGTCGCGCGGGGAGTCGGTGCTGACCTTCGACCCGGAGTTTGGTCCGCCGGGATACATGCACACACTGCCGTACACCCAGCAACCCGTGGCAGATCTGTGGGATATCTGCCTGTGGATGGCGGAGCGCATGCGGCAGAAGTGGGGCTGAGGAACTGACCCCGTCGTCGGACGACAGGTCAAGGTTGGATCTATTAACCACATGCATCGACATTGGAAGAACCTTCTTATAGCGGCGATTGGTGTTCTGCTGGTCACAGGGTGCGGCGGCAGCAACCCGCGGGTGATTGCGGCGCATAAGATTGCGGATGCGCTGCCGGATATGATCGGGCCGGCGAAGCACTACGACGTCGATGTCGACGGTAGTGCGATGTCGCTCGCGCGGGGGCACGCGCACCGTGTGCAGATCCATGGCAAGGATGTTGAGCTGGCGCCGTCGTTGGTGGTCAATAAGCTGGAAGTCGACGCGCATGATGTCTCATTCGACAAGGAGGCCCACAAAGTCGAGAATGCGAGCCATGTCGACGTAACCGCCACTGTCGGTCAGCTTCACCTCGACCAGTATTTGGCCGCGAATAAGCCGATTGCGGGCCTCGTCGTGCAGATCCGGTGGACGGACGTGGAGGCGTCGGTGCCCGTTTCGGCGCTGGGGATGACGACCACGGTACGTGTCGACGGCAGCCTTGCGCCGAGTGCGAGCGGTTCGGACAAGCTGGACTTCGTTCCGAGCGGCGCCGATATCGGGCCGGTTCCGATTCCGCACAAGCTGATCGACATCGCGATGAAACGGATCAACCCGGTTCTCGACCTGTCGACAATGAAGTTCCCCGTGAACCTGAGTAGCGCGAAGGCAGTCAACGGCATGCTCGTCGTCGAGGGCACGACGACACTGGGAGACAAGCCGGGGAAGTGACCGGGTAGCACGTGAATTTCGACGTCTGACGCCACTATATTCGGGTATGCTGATTCCTGAAATTCTTCAGGCAGGCGTCACCCGATCATGGCACTTCACAGTCGCATTTCTCAATTCGGAATAGTAATTATCGGCGGGCTTTCGATCGTCGCGAGCGCTCATGCGACAGCGCCGCATACGTCGCCGCGTCAACATGACATCCTACGCCGCCAACTGTCGACGTCGACGCCCCTGGTGCGCAGCTCTCAGTTCCCCAACGTAGCCATTTCGCCGGAGTTTACCTGGCGGCCGAAGCTGTCACCGCTATTGGCTGCGGTCGACGCGGGCGATGTCGATGCGGCGGAGCGGTTGATCGACAAGGGGGCGTCGCCGGATGAGCGCGGCGAGTACGGCGATCCGGCTTTGGTTGTCGCGGTTCTACACGGCGACTTCACGATGGCGCAGATGTTGATCGCGCGTCACGCGTCCGTCAATCTGCCCGCCGCCGACGGCGCTTCGCCGCTTTCGCTGGCCGCATTTACGGGGCGTCTCAAGATCTGTAAGCTGCTGATTGCACACCGCGCGGATGTCAACGCGGCTAGTCACAACCACTTCACCCCGATCGTCTGCGCCGCGATCCGGGGCAATCAGGGCATCGTCAACGCGCTGCTTGCCGCCGGCGCCAATCCCAATGTCGCCGACAGCAAGCAAGACACGCCCCTCCGCCACGCCATCACCGACGGTCATTTGAAGATCGCGAAGGCGCTAATCGACCACGGCGCCAATATCGACGCTCGCAACAACGCCGGAATCACGGCGGTGGAGGAGGCGGTGCTGCACGGCAACCTCGAGGCGGTAAAGTACCTGCTTTTCCGGGGCGCCGATCCGAACATCCCCGATGTCACCGGGCTCTATCCGTTGATGGCGGCGTCGAAGGATCTGCGGTTCGATATCTGCGAGATGCTGCTCCTCAATCACGCCGATCCCAATCTCAAGATCACGCCCGCTGAGAGGCTTCGACACAAGAAGCCGGTCGGTCTGGGCTATCCGATCGTTTTTGCCGTGAAGTTCGGCTACTACGAACTGGCACGTCTCCTCCTTGACCATGGGGCGGACACGAGCGTGTGTGACCTGGTTGGCCGCCCGCCATTGACGATCGCGAGCTGTCTGCGTCGGCCGGATTTGGTGCAGCTTATCCTGGATCATGGTGCCGATCCCAGCGCTCGTGACGATAGTGGAATGACCGCGCTGATGCACGCCGCGGAAGATGGACAGGTGCGGATCATTCAGGAGTTGATCACGAAGGGCGTGGATGTTAATGCGGTGTCAAAGCGCGGCGATACGGCCCTCAGCCTTGCGGCGCGGCACGATAAGCGGGTGGCGGTCGATCTGTTGAAGCGTGCGGGGGCGACGTCGTGGGCAGTGGCGTCGACGCGTCGATAGGTGGAAACCTCACCCCGGATTCAGATGGCGATGCGGGATTAAGGCCCGTATTTCTATGGTATAATCGACGTAATCTACCTCTAAAGTGCGAGAAGAATGTCAGTAAAAATACAACTTAATGATCGCTCGGTTGGAAGGTCTCGCGGCGTGGTTTTTGGACTCGCCGCACTCGCGCTCGCGTTGACGCCGGGGTGCCACTTTTTTCATCGCAATGAAGCGAAGGCAGCGGTGGTGACTAAGTCGACGCAGACGGCTGCAATGCTCCCTATCGACTTGACGAAGGTGCAGCCCAACGAGGCCGGCACGGTTCCGATCCTGATGTATCACCAGATCAAGGGTGACAAGATCAATGAGGCGAAACTTGAATATCCTCCAAAGATGTTTGAGCAGGATCTCGAGTGGCTGTACGCGCACGACTACCGCCCGGTCAGCCTGACGCAGTTCGTGCAGGGCAAGATCGACTGTCCGGCAGGGATGTCGCCGGTGATTCTGACCTTCGACGACGGTCTCAAGTCGCAGTACAACCTGACGTCCGACGGCAAGATCGACCCGAACTGCGCCGTGGGCATTCTCGAGGACTTCCACGCGAAACACGCCGACTGGCCGCTCCGCGGCACCTTCTTCGTGCTGACGGACGAAGATCCTAAGAACCCGCCACCGTTCTATCAGAAGGAATACGCCCAGGGCAAGATGGAGCACCTGGTGCAGGACGGCTTCGATATCGGTAACCACACGGTCCATCACTGGGTCGGCATGAAGCATTTCCCGGACGCGAAGGTCGTGTCTGAGATCGCGGGTGGTGTCGCCGGAATCCACAAGTATCTGCCGGACTACAATGTGAACACGATCGCTCTACCCTACGGTGTTTTCCCGCACAACCGCAAGCTGTTGGTGTCGGGCAGCAGCGGCGGCACGTCCTATCAGAATATCTGCGCGCTGTCGGCCGCTTGGCGACCGGTGGCATCGCCGATGTCCGAAAAGTTCACGCCGATGTACTTGGAGCGCATCACCGCGGGTGACAAGTTCCATGAGTCCAAGTGGTGGTTTGACGATCTGGAGAAGAACAAGGGCGAGAAGTTCGTCAGCGACGGAGACCCGAACACGTACACCATCAGCCAGATGATGGCCGGCGGCCTCGACAAGGTCAAGCTCGCGAAGGCACATTTCCACTTCCGGGCGTACAATGGCACGCAAATCGCGTCGAGCAAGTAGGCCTGGATAGTCCTCCGGGGCACAAGAAAACAGAGTTATTGACGGGAGCCCCTCGTTCCGATAATGGGAACGAGGGGCCTTCGTCTTATGTTACGGAATCGATCGTATACTGTAGTTATAAGACGGCGGTTTGATCGTCTTTGTGGATTCGAGGAAGATTGTGTTAGGCCTTAATATGAAGGACAGAGGGGTCCGCTACGCTGTGTTGGGAACTGTTGCCGTAGTGCTGCCGTTCCTCTTAATGCCCAGTCGTCATGCCCCGCGCGCAATGGTCGCGCGGGCGGCCACGACGCCGGATCCGACGCCGCTGGCTCCAACTCCTATCGACGTCGATAAGGTCAAGCCGAACGAGGCGGGGGTTGTCCCCATCCTGATGTATCACAACATCATCGGGAACCGGATCTATCAGATGAAGTATCCGGTGTCGATGTTCCGCAGCGACCTTCAGTGGCTGTACGACCACAACTATCGCCCTGTCAGCCTAACCCAGTTCGTACAGGGGCGTGTCGACTGTCCTGCCGGGATGTCCCCGGTGATCATCACGTTCGACGATGGCGATCGGTCTCAGTTCAACTACCTTCCGGACGGCTCTATCGACCCGAACTGCGCGGTGGCGATCATGGACAAGTTCCACGACGATCATCCCGACTGGGTGAACCGTGCGACGTTTTTCATCATCGCGGGGACAAGGAACCTGCCCGCTCCGTTTTATCAGCGCAAGACGGCGGATAAGAAGCTGGCGTACCTTGTCAAGGAAGGATATGACCTCGGCAACCACACCGAGCACCATCCGCGGATGAACAAGCTCAGCACCGACGCTGCCATGGAAGAGATTGCCGTCTGCGCGGCGTCGCTCCAGAGATCAGTTCCCGGCTACGACGTCAACACGCTGGCGCTGCCCTACGGCCTGTTCCCCAGAGACTCGGCGGTGCTTCCGGCAGGATCGTACGACGGCAAGGATTACAGTAACGTCTGCGCCATGGCCGCCGGATGGTCGCCGGCGGAATCGCCGATCGACAAGGGTTTCCATCGGTATGAGCTGGAGCGCATTCAGGCGGGCGACCTGCACTTCCAGTCGCACTGGTGGCTGAACTGGCTGGAGTCGCACAAGAGCAAGAAGTTCATCAGCGACGGCGACCCCACGGTGTTCACGGTACCGGCCTCGGCGGCGTCCCGGGTCGACAAGAATAAGGTCGCCTCGCTGGGTGTCCCGGTGCAGACTTACGGAAAGCCTGCCCATGTCGCCAAGAAGAAGTCGCATATTCAGTTAGTATCCAAGGTGGTGAATAAGCCGTCGACGCGGGCGGTCGATGTGTCGAAAAGTAAGAAAGGGTTGACTCCCGTGAAATCAGCGGGGTATAATCCAGCCCACAACTGAATTTAAATGCGTTGACGAGGACCATATTGAAGTCCCAAGTTTCCAGAGAGCCGTCGGTTGGTGCGAGACGGCAGCGAATGACTTCACCTCTCCCCTCCGAGCAGATGTCCTGAACAGAAGACCGCTTTGCGGTTGCAGTAGGGATCTCCGGGTTCGCCCGTAAAAGCGTTCCAAGTGCGGATGGCTCAGTAGGATGATCTATTGCCCATTCGAATTAGGGTGGTACCACGTGAGGATTTACAGCCTCTCGTCCCTTTACCGGACGAGGGGCTGTTTGCGTTTTAGGGGCAGGTTGCTTGCAGATGTCGAAATCAACTTGGAGACCGATTGCCGTTCTTGGAGCCGTTGCTGCTGTCTTCATGGGGGCGCAAGTTCCGACGTTTGCCGACGAGAAGGCGCCGAGCCAGTACGAGCTCACGATCGGCACAAAAACGTACACGATCACTGAAGGGCGACCTTTCACTGTCGACGGTCCCAATGGTGCTCCTGTCAACGCGGTCCTGAAGCCCAAGAATGAGATGTCGTTCCACCAGTACAGTCTGGCGTTCCGGTATCCAAGCGCTGTGAGGGTTGCTTCTCAGAATGATTCGGGTGTCGTAACGGTGAGCCTCGACACCACGGGGGACTATTTAGCCGTCATCCAGGTGTACCCTGGCATCGTATCGGCCGACTACGTCAAAGAGGAATTGCGGAAGACGATGATGAGTGAATACAAGTCCGTGGGGGCTAAATATTCCACCCAATCAGAAGGATCCGTGCAGCGCATGATGGCCGGTAAGGTACTTACAAGCAACAAGGCCGGCTTTGTTATGGCGGGCACGAAGTATACGGACGAGTTCTACGCTTTTGCGCAGAACAACCATACCTATGCGTTGATGATTCAGTACTCGCAGGACGAACTGAAGATTTCCGAAGCGTACACAAATACAATTCTGGGATCGCTGGAGATCTATAAGGAGGTTCAGACGCAGTAGCGTTATAGAACCGATATTGTCTCGATGGCATTATGTCAACGTGCGGCGTCATCTAAAGTGACGTCCGTGCAGGCGGGCTCTTATCGGAGTTCGTCACCAAGGCCGGCGATCGTCACATGTTCGCTGGGACCGATCCCACTAAGAGTGGAAGGAAAGCTAAGTTATGAAAATGAAGGGCAGCCGCGCGCTGCTGGAAGCCTTGAAGCGCGAAGGCGTGAAGACGATTTTTGGATATCCGGGTGGGGCCGTTATTCCCATCTACGATATGCTGTACCAGTTCCCGGACATCCAGCACATCCTCGTTCGCCATGAGCAGGGCGCGGGCCATATGGCGGAAGGGTTTGCCTTGGCGACCGGACAAGTGGGCGTCTGCTTGGCGACCTCCGGCCCCGGCGCGACCAACTTGGTGACCGCACTCGCCGATGCGATGATGGACAGCGTGCCGATCGTCGCCTTGACCGGACAGGTCCGCAGCCACCTGATTGGCACCGACGCCTTCCAGGAAGCGGATATCACCGGCATCACCATGCCCATCACCAAGCACAACTGGCTGGTGAAGGACGCGTCGAAGCTGCCCGACATCATCGCCGAGGCGTTCCATGTGGCGCGCTCTGGTCGGCCTGGCCCGGTCCTTGTCGACATCCCGCGCGACATCGCCGAGGCCGAGATCGAATACGATCCCGACTATACGGTCGACATGCCTACCTACAAGCCCACCACCAAGGGCCATGGCATGCAGATCAAGCGCGCCGCCGAAGTGATCGCCGCGGCGCAGCGTCCGATCCTGTATGTGGGTGGCGGCACGATCCACTCCGGCGCCAATGCAGAGTTGCTTCAGTTGGCGGAGCTGATCGACACCCCGGTCACCACTACGCTCAAGGGCCTGGGCGCCTTCCCGGAGACCCACCCGCTGTCGCTCGGTATGCT
>Ga0070658_10005735_pt1 | contig 10067 bp, 2 predicted proteins | sample KBSC13metaG_FD_64664 | JGI IMG/M metagenome (GOLD analysis project Ga0070658, IMG submission 64664) | Corn rhizosphere microbial communities from Kellogg Biological Station, Michigan, USA - KBS C1-3 metaG | ecosystem: Host-associated > Plants > Roots > Rhizosphere > Soil ... | reverse complement strand
GTACACGGGCGCGGCCTGCGCCTCGCGCGGCAGCGGCACGATCGTGAACGAGCCGTCGGCGTTGCTCTTCACGAGGCTCGTCGCGAAGGTGTCCGCCTCCTTCGTCGCAGCCCCGGCCAGCTCCTCCTTCGTGAACACTTCATCGGTCGTCTTCCCCGCGTAGTCGGAGTACTTCGGGAAGCGGCCTTTGAGGAATGGGAGTGCCTTCACCAGGTCGTCGCGCAGCGGCAGCGGATAACTCCTGTCGCCGATGTACGTCGAGATGATCTGCTCGACGAAGCCGTCGTGCATGAAGTCCTTGACCAGCATCGACGCCGGGTGACGCGCATCAGCCTGCAGCCGCGTGTTGGTGCCGAGGTTGCCGACGATGAAGTCGGTGCGCCCGTCGCCGGTGAAGTCGCCGGCGATGATCCGGTTCCACCACCCGTCACTCTTCTCCAGTCCTTTCACCGCGACACGCTGCAGCTTCCCGTTCGCGTTGTGGAAGACGGTGATCGGCATCCACTCGCCGACCACGACGAGATCGAGGCGGCCATCGCGATCGACATCGCTCCACACCGCGTCGGTGACCATCCCGGCGTGCGCGAGCTCCGGCGCGACGCTTTCCGTCACGTCGGTGAAATGGCCATGGCCATCGTTGCGCAGCAGCATGCTGCGCGGATCGACGCCGTACTTCCACGGCACGACCCGCCCGCCGACGAAGAGATCGATGTCGCCGTCCCCGTCGAAGTCCGCCGCGACGACGCGCGACCCGCTGTTCGTCTCCGTCGGGAGCGCGCCGGTGGCCCTGCGGAAGTTGCCCTTCCCGTCATTGAGGTAGAGCCGGTCCTGCAGCGCCGGCGAGTCTTCGGAGAATTCGCTCCCCCCGCTCACCACATACAGGTCCTGGTCGCCATCGCCGTCGGCATCGAAGAACACCGCGCCGAGATCCTCCGACGCCTTGTCCGCTTCGAATGTCGCCTGGCTCGCCTCGATGAACCTGCCGTCCGCCTGCTGCAGCATCAGCGACCCGCGCTGGTCCTTCGCGCCGCCGATGAACAGGTCGTCGCGACCGTCGCCGTTCACGTCCGCGACCGCGGCGCACGGGCCCTGCGTCGAGAGGAGCTTCGGCAGCAGCCGCTCGCGGTCGAAGTCGACGAAGGCGTTCTCGCGGTGCACGAACGGCAGCCCGCTCACCGATGTCACGTCGGAGAAGAGCGGCGGCGCCGGGAGCGAGGTGTCGAGAGCGGGCAGTCGCGCCGTCGAATCGCGCCTGACGGTGACACGCTGGTCAGCCGCCATCGCCGGCATCACCGTTCTCCGCCCGTCGGGCCAGTCCACCGCCAGGCTCGTGATCGAATCACGCGCGCCGAGCCCGAACGTCAGCACGTAGTCCACGCTCGACTGAAAGCCGCGAGTCGGCTGGAGCTCCTGCACCTGCTCGCCACCGGCGGTCGCGATCGTGACCCGCGCGCCTAACGCGAAGCGGTTGTCACCGGTCCCTTCCAGCTTCACCTGCAGCCAGTGGTTCTTCGTCAGCGCGCGGTCGTTGTTGCGGTAGACGAACGCCTCCGCATTCGCGTTGTTCACCACCAGGTCGAGCGCTCCGTCGCCATCGAGATCGCCGTACGCCGCGCCGTTCGACTGGCTCGGCGTCGCCAGCCCCCACGCTGACGCCTCGTTCGTGAACGTCAGGTCGCCGTTGTTGTGGAACGCATAGTTGGGCAGCATCGTCGACGACATTGCCCGGATCAGCCCCATGAAATCGACGTGCTTCCCGCCCTGCATCGCCGCCGCCATCGTCTCGTTGCTGGCGAGGAAGGCGATGTAGTCCTGCGACGTCACGTCGCGCGCGAGCCCGTTGGTGACGAGGATGTCCTTCTCGCCATCCTGGTCGAGGTCGGCGATCAGCGCGCTCCAGCTCCAGTCGGTGCGCGCGACCCCCGACATCTGCCCGATGTCGCTGAACGTCCCGTTCCCGTTGTTGTGCTGCAGCATGTTGCGCATGAACTGCGCGTGATACCCGTTCTCCAGCTTCCGCTGATAGACCTCCCAGCTCTCGAAGTTCGACGTCTCCTTCAACCGCTTGTCGTCCTCGGGGAGCATGTCGGTCGTGTAGATGTCGGGCCACCCGTCGTTGTCGACGTCGGCGATGTCGAGCCCCATCGAGAAATAGCTCGTGTACGGCATCGCCCGCGCGACCGACTCGGTGAACGTGCCATCACGGTTGTTGAGGTAGAGGTAATCCTGCTCGAAGAAGTCGTTCGATGTGTAGATGTCCGGCCACCCGTCGCGATCGACGTCGCTGACGACGACGCCGAGCCCGAGCCCGACCTCGCTCCCGAAGATCCCGGCCTTCGCACTCACGTCGGTGAAGTGGCCACCATCGTTATGATAGAGCCGCGCCCCGCCGAACCGGTCGCGCACGCCGCGAGTGTTGCGGATCCCGAAGCTGCTCACCGGGCGCGGCGAGTTGTTGATGACGTAGAGATCGAGCTTGCCGTCGCGGTCGTAGTCGAAGAAGACTGCCTGGGTCGAGTAGCCGTCGTCGGCGATCCCGTACTTCCCCGCTTCCTCGGAGAACGTCGGGACGCCGTCGGCGTTCGTCCCCTGGTTGATGAAGAGCAGGTTCCGCCGCTCGGACGGCTCGCCCTGTCCGGCGCGACAGATGTAGATGTCGAGCCGTCCATCGCCGTTCACGTCGGCGAAGGTGACGCCGGTCGTCCAGCCGCCTTTCACCGCGACCCCCGCCGCGTCGGTCACATCGCGAAAGCGGAACTTTCCGTCGTTGAGGTAGAGCTTCGGACCGCCCTGGTTCGCGGTGAGCAGCAGCTCGGGAAGCCCGTCGCCGGTGAGGTCGCCGATCCCGACCCCGCCGCCGTTATAGAAATTGCGGTAGGTGAAGACGTTGAAGTCGCGGCTGTCGGTGAGCGTGTTCGCGAACGTGACGCCGGTGTAGCTCGACGGCATCAGCGTGAACAGTCGTCCGTCCACCGCCGGTGCGGAACCGGTCCGCGCGATCGCGGGAGGTCGCTCGCCGCTGGTGCATCCGGCAACTGCGGTGGTGAGCGCGAGCGTGAGCCCGGCCATCAGGCTCGGTGTCTTGTGCATGCTGCAACGGCTGCTGATTCGGGGGGAATTACATTGGCCGGCGTCCGACCGGTCCGGATACATCATAGCCTGCTCCCGGTCCCGGGAGCAGGCTATGATGGTCCTGCCTAACGTTCCGCCGCGGCGGTCAGTAACCCGGGTTCTGCTCCAGCTTCGGGTTGGTCTGGATCTGGGTCGCCGGGATCGGGAAGAGGATCCGGTACGGCTGGCTGCTCTGGTCACCCTTGAGCCCGAACGGCTTGAGATAGACGCCCATCCGGATCATGTCCTGACGGCGCTTGCCCTCGCCGACGAACTCGAGGAGCCGCTCCTTCAGGATCAGGTCACGCATCTGCTGCTGCGTGAACGTCCCCGTGATCGCCGGCAGCCCCGCCCGCGTGTGCACCACGTTGAGCGGAGTGAGCGCCGCCGCCGTCTGTCCGAGCTCGTTCATCGCCTCGGCCTTGATGAGGTACATCTCGGCGAGACGGAACCACGCGAAGTCGTTGCCGTTGTTCTGGGCAACGTGCGCCGGATCGACCGGCCACTTGAGGATGCGCGGCCCTTCGTTCTCGTGCGCCTGCGTGATGTCGCCGATCGTGTCGGTGAAGAAGAGCGGGTTTCCGGCGCGGTCGGTGGTCGGCAGCCCCGTCACCTGGTTGACCTGCGGACCTTCGAGGAAGACCTGCTTGCGGATGTCGGCGTTGTCGAACGACCGGTACGTCTCGGCCAGCGTCGAGAAGCCGTTCCACGGCGTCGGCGAGTCATACTGGTTGTAGTGCAGCACCCGCATCACGAAGTTCAGGCCGAGATCGGTCTGCGCGAGGAAGTTGATCGAGAAGATGTTCTCGGGCGAGTTGTAGTTGTCCGGCGTGAAGTTCTTCCGCCAGTTCGCCGTCGACTGCATCGAGTAGTGCCCGGAGTTCAGCACCGCGTCGGCGGAGTTGATCGCGTCCTGCCAGTGCGCCGTCCCCTTCGTCAGTCCGCCGGTCGTGACGGTGCCGGTGAAGACTTCGGCGTTGAGGTACATCTCGGCGAGGATCGCGTCGACCGCGCCCTGCGTCACGCGGCCGTACTCGGTCGCCGGGCGCGTCGCCGGAAGATCGGCACGCGACTCCTTCAGCTCCTTCTCGATGAACGCGAAGGTCTCGGCGCGCGTCGCGCGCGGCCGCGTCGCCACTTCCGACGTGGTTGCGATCGGCATCCCGCCGAAGAGGTCCATCAGCTGGTAGTAGTAGAACGCCCGCAGCACGCGGAGCTCGGCCTGGATCGACGCCTTGTTGGCGACGCTCGCGCCCGAGATCGCGTCGAGCACCACGTTCGCACGCGCGATGCCGATCGACAGCTCGTTGTACGCGCTGTTGATGTCATCGAGACCGAGTGCGCTGCTCGCGCCCCACGTCTGGCGGTGCAGCTCGAGCCACTTGCCGTTGTCGAACCAGTCCTGGCCGCGGGTCGGCACGACGACTTCGTCGGTGCTGATCTCGCTCAGGTTGTAGTACGCGTCGACGGTCGAGCGGAGCTTCGCGTACACCGACGCGAGGCCGCCGAGCACCTCGACGTCGGTCTTGTAGAACTGACCGGGAGTGATCTGGCTCTGCGGAACCTCGGTGAGGTCCGTGCACGCCTGCATCGAGAGCTGGATCGGCGCGGCCAGGAGCAGCGCGAGCAGCGCCGCCTTCCGGTACGGATGGGTCGTTGACGGCTTCGTCATGAAAGTCGATGCCTTGTCGGGTGTGCGGGCAAGCTTAGAAAGAGACACGGAAGCCTCCCGTGATCGTGCGCGGACGTGGATACGTGAGGTTGTCGATGCCGCGGGTGATCAGCCCCGCGCCCTGCGTGTGGACCTCGGGATCATAGCCCTTGTAGCCGGTGATGAGCAGCAGGTTGTCGCCCGAGATGTAGACTCGCGTGCCCCGGCCCGCCGATGCGCCACCGAACTTGTTCAGATACGGCAGGTCGAACGTGTAGCCTAACGTCACGTTCTGGAGCCTGGTGAACGAGCCGTCCTCGATCCAGCGCGACGAATAGATCGCCGGCTCGGTGAGCCCGGTCGGGTCGCTGAGTGCGGACTTCAGGAAGTTCTTGTCCTGGAGCACGTTCCCCTTCGTCCCGTAGACCAGCGCCGTGTTGTTGAAGACGTCGATCCCCTGGACGCTGTTGATCAGGAAGCTGAAGTCGAACTTGTTCCAGTTCATCGAGCTGTGGAGCCCGATCGTGAAGTTCGGGTTCGCGTTGCCGATGATCCCCTGGCTCGCTTCCGACGAGTTGGTGGTGATCCCGCCGACGCAGGTCGCACCGCTCGAGCAGCGGAACTGCTGCTTGCCGGCCGAGTTCACGCCGACGAAGGTCGGTCCCCAGAAGGTGCCGATCGGCTGGCCGACCATGATCCGCTGCGCCATCTGCCCTGATTGTCCCTGGCCGCTCACCTCGCCCGTGGTGATGAACTGGCGCCCACCGAGGTCGGTGATCTTGTTGCGTTCCGCGGAGAACACCAGCCCCGCGTTCCAGTTGAACGACTTGTTCTCGTAGACGCGGCCGTCGACGTTCGCCTCGAAGCCCCGGTTCGTCAGCTTGCCGATGTTCTCGGTCCGCTGCGACACCGGCACCGGGAGCGGCACCGTCACGTCGAGGAGCAGGTTCTTCGTGTCCTTCTGGTAGTACTCGAAGGTGCCGGTGACGCGGTTCGCCAGCACCCCCCAGTCGAGGGCGACGTCCGACTGCGCCGTGGTCTCCCACTGCAGCGTCGGATTCGCGTTGCGCGTCGGCGCGACGCCGGTATACGCGATCTGGCCGAACGGATAGAGCGCGTCGCCGGTCGGCTCGAGGAGCGCGAACGCCGCGTACGGCGAGGACGCGTTGTTACCCTGCTTGCCGTAGCCGGCGCGGATCTTCAGGTCGGAGAACGGAAGTCCGCTGGCGAACGATTCCTGGCTGATGCGCCACGAACCCGAGATCGCCGGAAACACCGCCCACTGGTTGTCGACGCCGAAACGCGACGAACCGTCGCGGCGCACGACGCCGGTGAGGAAGTACTTGTCGTTGAGCGAGTAGTTGGCGCGGCCGAAGAACGAGATCAGGCGGCTCTCCTCGCGGAACGAATACGGCCGGATGAGCGTCGCGCCGCCACCGAGGTTGTTGTAGCCGGACACGTCGCTGAGGAAGTTCTGCCCTTCGGTGCCGAACTCGCCGAGGTTGAACTGCTGCCACTCGTAGCCACCGGTCACTTCGACGTCGTGCGTCCCGCCATACGTGTCGAAGGGCTTGTGGAAGGTGAGCAGCGTCTGGAGGGTCTTCGACGTGTTGTCACGATTCGCCTGGCGGCCGAGCCCCTGGAACTGCGCACCGACCGAGCTCGCCCGCGGCAGGTAGGTCTGGCGAAGGCCCTGCGAGCGATCGACGCCGACGTTGACGGTCCCGGTCAGGTAGCTGGTGAGATCGAGCTCGCCGGAGACGTTCCCTAACACTCGCGTCGTCGTTCCCTGATCCTGCAGCTGCTCGGCCATTGCGACCGGGTTGCGAACCGACTGCGCACCGGGGCCGATCTCGTAGTAGACCTTGTTGCCGGTGGCCGGGTCGGTCACGAAGACGGGGCGCGTCGGGTTGAACTGCACCATGTTCTGGAAGACGCCGCCCTCGAATCCTTCCTGCTGCTCGTACTGGATGTAGTCGTTCTTGTTCTGCGCGGCGGTGAGGTTCACGCCGAATCGAAGCTTGTTGTCGAAGGTGCTGTGCGTTCCGTTGAGCCGTCCCTGGACCCGCTGCAGCCCGTTCGAGAGAACGATGCCTTCCTGGTTGAGATAGTTCAGCGAGGCGCGGTAGCGGGTGTCTGGCGTCCCGCCGGAGAACGAGAGGTTGTGGTTGTACGTCGGCGCGCTTCGGGTGAGCTGCCGCTCCCAGTTCGTGTTGGCCGTGCCCTGTGCATCGAGTCGCGATTGCGGAAGGTTGCCGGCCGCCACCTGCTTCTGGATGAAGCTGCGATATTCGCTCCCGCTGAGGACATCCAGATACTTGTAGGGCGAGGAGTTCGCGGCGTAGAACTCGTACTCGGTGTTGCCGCCGTTCGCCGCGCCCTTCTTCGTCTCGATCAGGATCACGCCATTCGCGCCGCGGCTTCCGTAGATCGCGGTCGCCGAGGCGTCCTTGAGGACCGTAATGGTCTGGACGTCGGCGGGGTTGAGCAGGTTGAGCGGGTTGCGACCGGGCATCTCGCCACCGGAGTTGCCGGTGTTGAAGCCCTGCGGATCCACCGCCGAGTTGTCGATCGGAACGCCGTCGATGACGTAGAGCGGATCGTTGCTCCCGCTGATCGACGACCCGCCGCGGATGCGGATCTGCGAGCCTGCGCCCGGCTCACCGTTGTTCGACGTGACGTTCACCCCCGAGACGCGACCCTCGAGCATCTGCGTCGGGTTGGTCACGACGCCCTTGTTCGCGTCTTCGGCGTTGACCGTCGCGATCGCGCTCGTCACCGCCTCACGCTTCTGCTTTCCGTACCCGATGGAGACGACGTCGCTGAGCACGACCGCCTGCGCCCCGATCGAGAAGTCGGCGCGGGCCGTCCCGCCGGCGACGACGGTGACCGTCTGGGTCGCCGGCGTGAACCCGATCCGGCTCACGCGAACCGTCTGCGTGCCGACCGGCGCGTTGCCGATGGTGTAGCTGCCGTCAGCATCCGTCACCGCCCCGCGAGGCGTGCCGACCACGACGACGTTGACGCTGCCGAGCGGCTGCTGCGAGGCCGCATCGACGACGCGGCCTCGAATCGTTCCAGTCGCGTCCTGCGCGCGGAGCTGCGGTCCGGCGACGAGCAGACTAGCGGCCAGCCCCAGGAGAAAACAACGGCTTGCAACCATACGCATGCCTCCACCGCGTGGGAGTAGAACTTCGCGTTCGGTCGCCGCCCGGTGGACGGGCGAACGACTGGATGTGACGATCGCGCGCACGGACCAGCGGGCGCCGGGGGTATCGATTGGCGACGCAGGTCACGTGAGCGTGCCATAACTTCCCCCCGCGGACGCAATTGTCAATAGACCGTTTGTTTTTTCGACCGGGCCGGACACCCCCCGCCCCGCGGCAGCCTTGACGTGACCGTTCGGGGCGCGCAATCTCGCTGGCTCACCCCTTCCAGACCGGCGCGGTCGCGCCCCCTGCCCACTTCGAAAGAGTCATGAACCTGTTCGGGATCGTCCTCCTCGCGCAGCTCTCCGCTCCAACCGGCGCGGTGCTTCCGGTTCTCGAGTTCCCCGAGGCGGGCATCGACGATACCGCATCGTATCGCGGATACCAGACGCGCTTCTTCCGGGACGCCGCGCGCAACACGGTGCAGGTCTACCTCGACCGCCGCGACGGACGAGTCGTGAACCTGTGGGCCGACGCCGAGGACGAGAGCATCGGCTTCACCGTCCGTGACGATGCCGGGGCGCCGGCCGCGCTCCGCTGGGCGAGCCCCGGGGCGACGGCGGCGCGGGTCGGGCGAGCTCGCGCGCTCCAGTACGACCTCGTTGGCGACGCGCAGAACATCTCGGTCGGCTGGTTCCTCCTCGGCTCGATGCGCGTCGAGCGCGATTTCCAGTACGGCAACAAACATCTCGCCCCGTTCGCCGCACCGCGCTTCACCCTCCCCGAATTCGATCGGATGCTGGCCGCGCTCGAGCGACTCCCGTCCGCCGAGCGTGCGCGCGAGGTCGCCCTCCTCGGCGCGCGGAGCACGGCTGCGTTGCGCGGGCGCCTGCAGCCGGCGCTCGTCGTCTCGAGCACGGCGACGTCGTGGGTCGCACGCGTGACGCAGCCATCGCTCGACGGACGCGATACCATGCGCGTCGAGATTCGCACCGATCCGCGGCGCGTGATCGCCGCGCGGGCCGGTGATTCCCTGACGATGCGTGCGCGCAGCGGCGGTGTCGTGCCGTTCACGGTCCGGATCTCGACGACCGGCCGCGCGCTGACACCGCTCGCGAGAGGGGAGATCTTCAACAGCGAATTCCTGCGCTTCCTCGCCGCCGCCGCCAACGCGGCCGGCCCGGCCGATTCCGTTCGCGCGCGACGACTCGAGCGCCAGGTGCGCGGGGTCGAGCTGCTCTCGTCGCGCGAGAAGCTGATGGCCGGCCTCCCGACCTACGCGACGTACTTCGGTCGCGACATGCTGATGACCGCGCTGATGATGCGGCCGATCTGGCGGGAGGAGATGTCCGAGTTCGCGATCGCCAGCGCGCTGCGGAAGCTCGGCCCGCGTGGCGACGTCAGCCACGAGGAAGCGTTAGGCGGCCAGGCCGTGCGCGAGGGCGCGGCCGACTACGCGGGACTCGTCGACCGCGCGCTGGCCGCGAGCGCCGCTGGACGGAGCGCCTCCGCCGACAGCCTCCTCGGCAGTGCGCGCGCCGCGCTGCGGACGCTCCGGACCACGCGCGAGAACTATCACATGATGGATGACGAGTTCCAGTTCGCGGTGCTCGCGGGGCGCTGGCTCGGCGACTCGTCGGTGGCCGCGGCGCGCAAGCGCGCGTTCCTGCTCGACACGAAGGAGTTCGGCGAGCCGCGGCTCGCCCGTCTCGTGCGCGAGCTCGGGCTGGTGGCGCGCATGACCGCGCCCTACGCCGCCGATCCGATCTCGGCGAACCTCGTCTCCTTCCCCGCTCGCGACTCGACCTGGGCATCGTCGAGCTGGCGCGACAGCGGAGTCGGCTACGCCGGCGGCCGCTACGCGATGGACATCAACGCGATCTGGGCGCCTCACGCCCTGGCCGCAATCGGCCGCATCCTCGACGAGCTGCACGCGCTCGGTTTGTCCACCGACTCGCTGGCGCGGTCGATGCCGGACCTCGCCGCCGGCGCGCCGTTAGGCAGCTACGCCCGGGAGCGGGCGAAGCTGGCCGCCGCGATCGACAGCTGGCGCGGCGCATCGCGGCACTTCGTCGTCAGGCTCGGGCCGTCGGAGGTCCGGTCGAAGGTCGCCGCCCGGCTGGCGGCGATGCCAGCGGCCGAGCGCGACTACTGGA
>Ga0070658_10005734_pt1 | contig 10067 bp, 3 predicted proteins | sample KBSC13metaG_FD_64664 | JGI IMG/M metagenome (GOLD analysis project Ga0070658, IMG submission 64664) | Corn rhizosphere microbial communities from Kellogg Biological Station, Michigan, USA - KBS C1-3 metaG | ecosystem: Host-associated > Plants > Roots > Rhizosphere > Soil ... | reverse complement strand
CGGGCACCGCTGTCCGCCAACACTCTCGTGCCTGACGCTCGGGGATGCGCAATACCCGGTGGCGAACGACGCGTCCGCAGGGGCCAATGACGCCTGGCCGCGAGCAACGGCCCCGAGCTGTCGCCGGCCGCGCGACCGCCCAACGCTTCGGGCTCGATGCCCGTTCTCCGGTGTAGATTGTTCCAGCCCCCGGAGGGGGACGGCGCCGCATGGCTCGCCGGGGACTCGACACCGTTGCAGATGGACAGAGCTTTTTCGTACCGACATTTCCCGAGGACGGCGGCGCTCCTTCGGCGGGGCGGAGCCGCGATGCTCCTCCTGTTCGGCGCCGCGTCGCCCCTGCTCGCGCAGAAGAAGGGTCCGGAATTCGTCAGGCAGGGGCTGCTGATCACGAGCTTCTCGATCGCACCCGGGGTCGAGCGCAAGCTGGCCAGGGACGTGGCCGACGAGGTCCGATCGCGGGTGGCCGACCTCTCGAACAAGCACGAGGTCGACGTGATAGGCGGGACCGAGATCACCACTCGACTCGACCGCGCGAGCTACCGCACCGACACCGCGCTCAACATCCTCGACGTGCGCCTTCTCGGGCGGACGCTGCGCGCCGACGAGTACCTCGTCGGGCGCGTCGAGCAGGCCGGGCATGGCACCGTCAGGCTGAGTGGCTCGCTCGTCCTGATGCGCGATCCGCGGCTCGTGCAGCCGCTCCCTGATGCCACCGGCAAGGGGCTGTCCGAGGCGGCCGACGCGATGGCCCGCTCGATCGTCGCCGCGCGGGCGCAGGCGGTGCCGATGCGGCGGTGCGAGAACGGGGTCCGTGACCGGAACGTGCGCACCGCGCTGGCCGAGGCGCGGGCGGGTGTCGCCGCCTATCCGCGGGCGACGCTCGTCGGGACCTGTCTCATCTGGGCGCTCCAGGCGAGCGGCTCGCCGATCGAGGAAGTCCTCGCCGCCGCCGAGAAGGTGCTGGCGGTGGACTCGACCAGCTTCCACGCGTTAGGCGCGGCCGCGGCCGCGCTCGACTCGCTGCGGCGCCACGACGACGCGGCGCGCTACTGGCTGCAGCTCGCCCGTACCGACACGACCGACATGGAGCTGGCGACGCGCGTTCTGTCGGCGCTCGCCGCCGCCGGGAGCTGGAGCTACGTCGAACCGCTGGCGATCAGGCGGTCCGATGCGCACCCCGAGAACCTCGCCCTCCTCCGCCTCAAGTGGCGCAGCGCCTACGAGAGCCGCCACTGGGCGCCGGCGATCGCGGCCGGCGAAGCGATGGTCGCCCGCGACAGCGAAGCGTTAGGCGACCCGGCCTTCTTCCGCCGGCTCTCCACTGCCTATCGCGCCAATGGCCAGCCGGTGGCGGCGGTGCGCGCCGCGGCGCTCGGCGTGACCTCGTTCCCGAACGACGCGAGCCTCTACGCGCTCTACACGCAGTACGTGCGCGAGGAGGCGGACACCGTGCTCCCGCGCGGACTGGCGCTCTTCCCGAAGAGCGCCGAGCTCCTCGCGCTCAACGCCAGGGAGCTGCGCACGCAGGGGAAGGTGGCCGAGTCGCTGGAGTCGATGAAGAGCGCGATGGCGGTCGACTCGACGCTGAATGGCGGGCAGCTCATGATCGCCCAGGCCGAGATGGAGCTCGGGCGCCCGGACAGCGCGCTGGCCGCGCTGCGCCTCGCCCTCACCCGCGGCGAGGACTCATCGCGCGTCGCGCAGTTCGCGTTCGCGCGCGGGAACGCGCTCTACCGGGCGGCGAACGGGACCAGGGCGTCGGCCGACTTCGCGCTCGCGCTGCGCTTCCTCGCCTTCGCCGACTCGCTGCGCGTCACGCCGCAGACACGCTTCCTCGTCGGGGCCGCCGCGTTAGGCGTCGCCCAGCGCGCGCTGACCGAGGCGCCGACCGACAAGGACAAGGCGCACAGCTGCGAGCTGGCGCAGCTCGGGTCGCAGATGATCCCGCTGGCGCGGAGCGGGATCGAGGCCGGGCAGGAGGTCATGCCCGACGCGGCGAAGCAGTCGCTCGACTATCTCACCCAGATCGAGCCGTACGCCGGAAAGCAGGTCGCGCTCTTCTGCGCGGTGAACTAGCGGCGGTCGTCCTCGCTCGCGGCGATGATCCAGGCCGCGAGGAGCTGCGGTCGCACGTCGTCGGCGGAGCGCGACGACACCGGCGCCAGTCGCAGCCACGCCGAGCGCGCGCCGGCGATGTCGCCCGTGCGCAATCGCGCGACGACCGTCCCCTCGCGGAGCAGGTCGGGGGAGAGCCAGAAATCGCCGCGCGCGGCCGCGTCGATCAGCGTCGTCGACGCGCGCGCGGTCTCGGCGAAGTCCCAGGCGGCGAGGCCGTGCAGGAACGCGATCGACGCCTTCGCCTCGGCCGGCGCCGATTGCCGCGTCAGGTACTGCCCGAGACGCGCAAACCACGCGCTGTCGGCGATGCCGGCGCTGCCCCCGTCACGAATCTCCTCGGCGCGGCGCACCGCTTCAACCCAGTAGCGCCACTCGACGGGCGGTGCGCCGCTGGCCAACATCCGGTCGACGGCACGCACGTTCTCGGCGGCGACGAGCTGCTCGTTGGTCGCGCCGGCGAACTCGCTCGCGTTCACCCGCGCCGCGAGCTCCATCGCCTCGAGACGCGGCACGTCACCGATCACGACGTAAGGGGCGGTGCTCACCGGCGCACGCCGCGGCTCGAGCAGCGTCGCGATGCCGAAGCGCTCGCCTGACAGCCCGATGAAACCCGTCGCGCCCTCGCCAAGGAAGCGCGTACGCTCGGCGCCGAGGTCGAGCACGGGATAGAAGTCGCTGTTCGCGCCACCGCTGTGCACGAGGGGGGCGAGCGTCGCGCCGGTGACGACGCGGAGCGCGTCGAGCATCTGCGGCGTGAAGGTGAGCACGCGCTTCAGGTCGTTCGCGACGCCGGGGAGCTGCAGCACCGACCAGTCGGGGGCGGGGAGCGTCCGCTCGTTCGTCGCGACGATGAGCACGTCGTGATTCCCGACGACGTACATCGCGTAGTCGGGGAAGTTCTCGGCGATCGCGCGCACGACGCTCAGCACCAGTCCGTCGTTGATCTCGGAGAGGTGGATCCACTGGGCGAAGACTCCGCGCGGCGCCATGAAGCGCTTCACGTGCGCATAGAACTCGGTGGTGAACAGCCCCGAGACGCCGGCGACCCACGGGTTCGACGGCTCGGAGATGATCAGGTCGTAGCGCTGTCCCTGCGCGGCGAAGTACGAGCGTGCGTCGTCGATGGCGAAGACTGAACGCGGGTCGTCGAAGACGCGCGCATTCGCCGGATAGAAGGAGCGCGAGGCGCGGATCATCTGCGGCTCGATCTCGATCGTCACCACCTTCGACAGGCGCGGGTCGCCGAGCAGCGTCGACGACGACATCCCCGATCCCTGGCCGATGATCGCCGCGACGCGCGCCTGCGGAACGTGCGCGAGGGCGACGAGCGGGAGCAGCACCTGCGTCGATGCATCGTGCGTGAAGCGCGTCGGGGTCGCCGGGGGAACGAACCACTCCGGTCCGAGGGACGCATCGGGCTTCCCGTTCGTGGCGAGCGAGAGGCCGTTGCTGGCGCGGATGCGACGCACGCTGACCGTCGCGGTGCGGCCATCCTTGAAGAAGGCGATGTGGGTGGTGGTCGGCGTCGAGACGGTGCCGTAGCGGAAGACACCACTGGCGAGGACGTCACGATCGAAGCGCGTCATCGCGCTGACGAGGACGACGACGACCGCCGCGCCTAACGCGGGGACGAGCTGGCGGAAGAGCGGGCTCGCGCCGCGTCGGCGGGTGTCGTGCGCGACCAGCCAGACACCGAGCGCGATGTCGACCGCCGCACCGGCGACGATCATCAGCTTGAGCCCGAGCAGCGGAAGAAGGACGAGCGCCGCGAGCCCGACGCCGATGATCGAGCCGAGCGTGTTCACCCCGTAGACGCGGCCGAGCGCGCGCTCAGCATCGGCGCCGCGCATGAGGAGCCGGGTGATGAGGGGCAGCGTCATCCCGGCGCAGATCGTCGCCGGGAGCATCACCGCGAGGCAGATCGCGTAGCGCGCGACGCTGAAGCCGACGTAACCGGCGGGGGTGCGCGTGAAGGCGGCCATGAAGCCGGCCATCCACGTGAACGACTTCATGTAGACGGGGAGCGTGAGCACGGCCAGCAATCCCATCGCGATCTGGACGCGGGCGAGCCGGCGCAGCGCCGACGCATCGCCGCCGGTGCGCCGCCGGATGATGAAGGCGCCGATGGCCAGTCCGAGGATGAAGCCGGACAGCATCAGCTCGAACGAATGTGTCGCCGCGCCGAGGACGAGCGACAACATCCGGATCCAGCCGATCTCGTAGATGAACGACGAGATCGCGGTGCCGAAGCTGACGGCGAGCAGCAGGCGATACAGCGCCGGTGCGATCGTGTCCGCGGTGACCGATGCGGCGTCGAGCGAAGTCGTATCGGTGGTTGTGGCGACCGGCTCCTTCGCCGCGACGTAGACCGCACCCGCGGCGACGACGTTGGCCATCGCGGCGGCGAGGAGCGTTCCGGGGAGGCCGACCGCCTGGATGAGGACGAACCCCGCGAGCAGCACCCCCGCCGACGCGCCGAGCGAGTTGGCGAAGTAGAGGAGGGAGATCGTTCGTCCCGAATCGCGCGGAATGCGCCGGATGACGCCGGCGGTCATCAGCGGGAAGGTCGCGCCGAGGAGGACCGACTGCGGGAGGATGAGGACCGCGGCGAGCGACCATTTCACGAGCACGTGAAGCGCGCCCGGTCCGAGGGCGGGGAAGATCGAGTCGTAGGCGACGCGCGTCGTCCAGCGGAAGACGTCGTGGAAGGCGAAGCCGATCAGCCCTGTCGCGAGCTCGATCGCCGCGTACCAGCGGAGCGGGTCACGGACCTGCTCGGCGCGACGGCCGACGGCGAGGGCGCCGACCGACATTCCGCCGAGGAAGATCACGAGGACGAGGACCTGGGCGTAGGCGCTGTGGCCGACGAAGAGTCCGAGGTAGCGCGTCCAGATCGATTCGTAGACGAGGCCGGCCGCGCCGGAGAGCATGAAGACGACACAGAGGAAAGCACGCATGTGCCTGTTCGACGCCCGGGCGTCGCGGTCGTCACGCCGAGCAGCCGGACGGGGGAGCCGGGCGCGGCGGGAGGCGTGGGCAGCACGAGCCGGCCGGGCGCAAACTGCCTCTTGCGCCGGGTGAACGTTAGGCAGCAGTTTCGTCCCGGCCCGTTTCCAGGCGCTTCCCGGTCTCTCTTGACAACCTCCGGGGGCGCCCGTAATAGAGGTTGTCCGGCGCGGACCCTGTCCGTTGCCGGTCCCCGGCTGCATGTTCTCCGCGCAGGGTTTCCTGAACTCCTCCATCCCCGAGGGTCGTACGCGGCTGCGTTGTTCGATCGCCCTGAGTGAGTGCGGTGCCAGGCTGTCGTCGTCGCCGGTCGTTGCCGGCGACGGCGGTCGTGTGCGCGTGTCTCGCCGGCCGGCCGGCTATCGACTCCATCTCCTTCCCGATTCCGCGGTGACGCATGTCGCGACTGCCGATGCGGAGCTCCGCCCCCTGACGAATTCGAATACCAATCATGGACTTTCCTGGGCGAACGAGAATTTCCGGGAGAGCCGAATGCAGTGACCGCCGGGCGTATCCGCGATGCCATGCACGCGCGAGACGCCCGGTTGTCATTTACGAGGAGCAGTTGAAGCAGACGCAGGACAAGCGGTCCATGCGACGACCCGGAGGAGACTAACGCATGAGTGCGACACGGAGGTTGGCTATGGCGAAGACGCCGTTAGGCGGAAGGGCACTGGGAACGGGACTGTCCCGCTGGCTGCGCGCAGCTGGAGTGGTCCTGCTCGCGCTGACGCTGGGGAGAGAGGCGTCGGCACAGGGGAGAATGATCGTCAACGGCACGGTCACCGGTGCCGAAGGGGCGCCGCTGCCGGGGGTCACGGTCACCGTTCCGGGGACCGACATCCGCGCCGTCACGGGTGCGAACGGCAAGTACGTGATCAACAACGCGCCGCCCGACGGCACGCTCAATTTCGCGGTCATCGGCCGCCGGCCGGTGCAGGTCGCGATCTCCGGCCGCACGACGGTCGACGTCTCGATGGAGCGGGTGGCGTACCTCGAGGAAGTCGTGACGACCTCGTACATCGAGCAGCGCCGCGGTGACATCACCGGCGCCGTCGGCACGGTGCCGGTCGAGGCGATAAACCGGCAGACCGGCGCGAGCGCGCTGCAGAAGCTCGCCGCATCGACGCCCGGAGTCACCGTCGAGAACAGTGGGTCGCCCGGCTCGCGCAGCACGGTGCGCATCCGCGGCATCAGCTCGTTCCAGAACAACGATCCGCTCTACATCGTCGACGGCACCCCGGTCGAGGATACGTACATCAACTGGCTGAACCCCGAGGACATCACCTCGATCCAGGTGCTGAAGGACGCGTCCGCGGCGTCGATCTACGGCGCGCGTGCAAGCAACGGCGTCATCCTGATCGAGACGACGAAGAAGGGATTGGTGAGTCCGCCGAAGACGAGCTTCCGCGTTCGCACCGGCTGGGCGCAGCCGACGCGCGGCTACGACGACTTCCTGATCCAGAACTCCCTCGACTATTTCAAGGTCATCAGGGCGAGCTTCCAGAACGCTGGCCAGGCGACGCCGATCAACATCTATGGCGACTCGCTGAATCCGACCGTCCCGAAGTACATCTATCCCAACAACTGCGGCACGAGCGGCGTCTGCAACAACCCGGATCTCAGCAAGTACTCGTATCCGGATAACCTGATCATGCCCGGCAGCCCCGGCACGGACTGGTGGAAGGCGGTCTTCGGCACGGGCCGCGTCAACGACGCGAACCTGGCGGTTGCGGGTGGAGGCGCTGACAACACGTACGGTGTTTCCTTCAACCTGTACGACCAGCAGGGAACCGCGATCTACAACGAGTTCAAGCGCGGAACGGTTCGCGCGAATACCGAGTTCCGGCGCAGCAAGCTGACATTCGGCGAGAACCTTGCGATCGGTATCGAGCGGGCGTTCGGCGGGCAGGGCGACGACGCCTTCGGCGAAGGCGGCATCCTTGGCAAGAACATCCTGATGCAGCCGGTGGTCCCGGTTCGCGACGTCGCCGGCAACTTCGCGTCGGGCAAGGCAAACACACTGGGGAACAACACGAACCCGGTGCAGGTCGCCTACGAGAGCCGCAACAACATCAGCAAGAACAACCGCGTCTTCGGCAACGTGTTCGCCGGCTACGCGCTGCTTCCGGCGCTGTCCGTGCGCTCGCGCTTCGGGTTCAACGTCGGGCAGGGCTCATACAACGGCTACACCTTCGCGACTCCGCAGAACCACGAGGTCAGCAACAACAACGGAATCAGCGAATTCCAGTCGCAGTCCACTGACTGGACGTGGAGCAACACGGCGGTCTACGCACTCACGTACGGGCAGAGCACCCTCAACCTGCTCGCCGGACAGGAAGCGAACTCCGGAACATATCGCCGCATCGACGCGTCGATCGGCAACCTGCTCAACACCGGACTCGAGTCGCGGTTCGTCCAGGACGCGTTAGGCGACGCGGCCACGAAGAACGCCAGCAGCAGCGGCAACCGTTATGCGCTGCTCTCACTGTTCGGGAAGGCCGACTACAACTTCGCGGACCGTTACGTCGCCTCGGCGACCGTCAGGCGCGACGGCTCGTCGCGTCTCGGACCAGCGAACCGCTGGGGTACCTTCCCGGCCTTCGGTCTCGGCTGGCACATCAGCAACGAGCCGTTCCTCCAGAACAATCGCTTCCTGTCGGACGCGATGATTCGTTACGGCTGGGGAGTCACCGGCAACCAGCAGATCAGCCCGGGACGCATCGTCTCGCAGTATACCGGCGAGCGGAACGTGACCTTCTACGACATCAAGGGGACGAACAACAGCCTCGTCCCGGGTTACCGGCAGGCGTCGCTCGGCAACCCGAACCTGAAGTGGGAGGAGGACCGGTCGCAGAACATCGGCACCGACCTCGCACTCTGGAACAACCAGATCAACGTCGTATTCGACGTCTACCGTCGGACGACGGACAACCTGCTCTTCGACCCACGCATTCCCGCCACGGCAGGACAGGCCGACCCGCCGATCGTCAACATCGGCAGCATGCGCAACACGGGCTTCGACATGTCCATCGGGCACCGCGGTTCGTGGTGGAACGCGACGCTGAATGGCAGCCACTACAAGAACGAGATCGTCAGCATCAGCGGTACCGATTCATCGTTCTTTGGGCCCGTTGGCCTGCGTTTCAGCCCGCACCCGGTCATCAACCGGGTCGGACAGCCGATTGGCATGTTCTACGGCTATGTGTTCGACGGGTTCTTCAACGACTCCGCGTCAGCCGCGAACTCCAACCAGCCGGGCGCCAAGGTCGGTCGCTTCCGTTGGAAGGACGTCAATCACGACGGAAAGATCACCGCGGACGACCAGACGACGATCGGCAGCCCGCACCCGAAGTTCACGGCCGGCCTCGACCTCGGCGCGCATTGGCACGCCTTCGACGTGAGCGCGACGGTGTTCGGATCTTACGGCAACAAGATCCTCGACGCGCAAAAGCAGTTCTACGTCTTCCGCAATTTCTCGACGAACGTCCGGAAGGACCTCCTCGCGAACTCGTGGACGCCGACGCACATGAACGCGAAGTACCCGCGGCTCGACGTCAGCGACATCTACAGCTCGGATGTCAGCAGCTTCTATGTCGAGGACGGCTCGTACACGCGCCTCCGCAGCGTGCAACTCGGCTGGACCGTCCCCGAGGGGATGGCGTACCTCTCGCGGTCCCTCGCGGGAACCCGGTTCTATCTCCAGGGCGACAACCTGCTCACCCTCACGCATTACCAGGGGCTCGATCCGGCGTTGCCGACCGGGAATGTCTACGGCCCCGCGGGCGATATCCGCGATCAGGCTCGCGGCATCGATCAGGGGACGTACCCGACTAATCGCGTGTTCAGCATCGGCGCGACCACGACGTTCTAGGCACCGGCCCACTCCGAGGATCAGCAGACGATGAGAATAGCAATCAAAAACAGCTTCTTCACGGGCGCCGCACTCGCGGTGGCGTGCGGAGCGGTGTTGTACGGATGTAGCGACTTCCTGACGAAGGCTGCCGCACCCGAAGGCTCGCTCGATCAGGGGACGCTGAGCACCGCGTCGGGTGTCGAAGGCTCGCTGATCGCGACCTATCGCCAGCTCGATTGCACCAACAACGACGGCGCGTGGGGTTGCGCGGTGAGCAATTGGGCCTTTGGCAGCGTCCCGAGCGACGACGCCTACACCGGCTCCGAATTCAACGACCAGCCGGGGGTTGAGGCGCTCGAGCTCTATCACTGGAGCGCGGGACCGGCGCAGGCGTATCTCAACGACAAGTGGAGAGCCGTCTACGAAGGGATCAGCCGCGCGAACGCGACGCTGCGGCTGCTGAAGACTGTAGAGTCGACCGGCGGAATCTCCGCCGCTACCGGCGCCCAGATCGCCGGTGAAGCGCTGTTCCTCCGCGCGCATTTCCACTTCGAGGCGTGGCGGATCTGGGGAAACATCCCCTACTACCGCGAGGACGACACCGACTTCCGCAAGGCGAACGAGACGAGCGCAGAAGTCGTTGCCGACATCATGAAGGACCTCGACTCGGCGATCAAGCTCCTGCCAGCGACACCGCGCAACAATGAAGTCGGACGCGCGACGTCGTGGACGGCGAAGTCCTACAAGGGCCGCCTGGAGGTCTACACGCAGCAGTGGCCAGCCGCGCTGCTGACTCTGCGCGATGTCTACACGAATGGGCCGTACGATCTCGAGCCGAGCCTTGATCGCGTGTGGACCGGCTTCAAGCAGTATGAAAACGGCCCGGAGACGATCTTCGCGTTCCAGGCGTCGTCGAACGACGGCGATCCGACGGGCGTGAACTCGAATCAGGGCGAGCGGCTGAACTTCCCGAACGGCGGACAGTTCACCTGCTGCGGCTTCCATCAGCCGTCGCAGAACCTGGCGAACTACTACCAGGTGGACGCCAATGGCCTTCCGCTGGCGTTGTCGAATCCGACGGGTT
>Ga0070658_10005732_pt1 | contig 10070 bp, 7 predicted proteins | sample KBSC13metaG_FD_64664 | JGI IMG/M metagenome (GOLD analysis project Ga0070658, IMG submission 64664) | Corn rhizosphere microbial communities from Kellogg Biological Station, Michigan, USA - KBS C1-3 metaG | ecosystem: Host-associated > Plants > Roots > Rhizosphere > Soil ... | reverse complement strand
GCGGACGCTACACCGTTCACTACACGCGCTTCGGCAGCGACGACGCGCTCTACTTCGCCGCCGCCGTGTATCGCGGCATCGCGTACTTCACCTCCCCGCTGCGCGGCGAACGCACGGAAGGCGACGACGCCGAAATCACCGTCTTCGACACGACGAGCCGCCCGGTCACGCTGACCCTGCAGGGACACCACGTCGTCGTCAGCGCGCCCGATGCGAACGGGGCGCGTGAGGTAGTAGAGGTGTACGAGCTGTCGAACGATACGACGGCCACGCTCGTGCCGCGCGACTCGCTCTCGCCGGTCTGGTCAACGGCCATTCCGGCGGAGGCGAGCGACTTCTCGCCGGGCCAGGGCGACGTCGCCGCGTCGGCACTGACGAGACGCGGCAACCGCGTGGAGCTCTTCGCGCCGTTCGGTCCGGGCGTGAAGCAGCTGAGCTTCAGCTACGTGCTCAAGGACGGTGCATTCCCACTTCGCATCACCCTCGAGCGGCAGACGGGGGTGCTCGAGGTGCTGCTCGAGGAGCAGGCCGCGCAGGCGCGTGGCACCTCGCTGCGCGCGCAGGGCTCGGTGAGCACGCAGGGGCGCACGTTCAAGCGCTTCCTCGCGCAGGGCGCGCCAGCCGGCGAGACGATCCGCATCGACGTGCCGACGGCCGCCGGCGCGACGCGCGTCAACGTGCTGATCGCGGTGGCGGTGGTCATCGTGCTGGCGATGGCGGCGGCGCTGTGGCGGGCGCTGTCACGTCGCACGCCACGCGTCTCGCCGGCGACGGGCGCGTCAGTCGACGCACCCGCGTCGCCGGATTCGCTCGTCGCCGCGATCGCCGCACTCGACGCGCGCCGCGAGAGTGGAGACGCGACGCTCGATGCGGCGCACTACGCGGCGGAACGCGCGGCGCTCAAGGCGCGACTCGCTGCGGCGCTTGCCGCGCGGGCGGGCGCGGAATAGATTCGACGCACAATCGAACGCGGACGGGGATACGGAAGCCGGTGCAATGCCGGCGCGGCCCCGCCACTGTAACGGGCAGCAGCACGCGCGCCCAACACCAGCGCCACTGGCTTCGGTCGGGAAGGCGGGGACGCGCGGCCCGGAGCCAGGAGACGACCCCGTCCGCGCAGCGTTCACAGGTCCTCGGGGGAGGGCGGTGACGACACGCGTCCGGCTCCATCGTACGTCGACGCGTCCGTTGCGGGCACTTTCCCGGAGAGGAGAGTGCCCGTCGTGTTTTTCGCCTCGCATACCGGTCGTGTCGCCATCGCGCTGAGCTGGAGCGCCCTCGCGCTCCTCGGCGCCTGCCGCACCGACGCGCCGCGCGCGGCGGGAGCGCACGACGATTTCGGCGATGCGATCGCCAGCGCGCCTACGCCGCCGCATCGCATCGTGTCGCTCAACCCCACGACGACCGAGCTGCTCTACGCCATCGGTGCCGGCGATCGACTTGTTGGGCGCACGACGTGGGATCTGTATCCATCCCAGGTGCGGGACGTCCCCGATCTCGGACCGGGGCTGCGTCCGAACGTGGAGGCGGTGATCGCGACGAGGCCGGATCTCGTCATTCTCTATGCGAGCGATGACAATCGCGATGCCGCGCGACGGTTGCGGGCGGCCGGCATCCGCACCGTCGCCTACCGGGTGGATCGCATCGTCGACTTCGCGCGCGTCACGCAGGCGCTCGGTGCCCTCACCGGCGATACCGTGGCTGCGCGTGTCACGGTGGACACGGTGCAGCGGACGCTCGCGCGCGTCCGCGCGGCGACTGCCACGCTGCAGCACCCGGCGGCGTTCTGGATTCTCTGGGAGAATCCGTTGCTCGCCGTCGGCGGCGGGAGCTTCCTGAACGAGCTCCTCACGGCAGCCGGCGCGCGCAACGTGTACGACTCGCTCCCCGGCCCGTCGCCGGCAGTGAGCTTCGAGGACCTGGTGCGGCGTGATCCCGACGTCGTGCTCGCGAGTCCGGAATCGCGGAGACACATGCTCGCTGATCCGCGGTGGCAGGCGCTGCGCGCCGTCCGCGACGGGCGGGTGCTGGTCTTCGATACCACCATCGTCAACGGTCCATCGGCGCGCGTCGGAGCGAGTGCGGTGTCCCTGGCGCGGCTGCTCCATCCCGGGTCGATCTAGATGCGCCTCTCGCGCTGGGCGCTGATCGTTGTCGTGCTTCTTGTCGCAGCAGTGGTGGGCGTGGCATACGGCACGCTGCGTCTCACGCCGCTCGAGGTACTGCACGGTGCGCTGGGCACGGGGAGCGCGACGCAGGTCGTCGTCGTGCGGCAGCTCCGGCTGCCGCGGGTGTTGCTCGCCGCGCTCGTCGGCGCGGGCCTTGGCGCGTCGGGCGCTGCACTGCAGGGCGCCACGCGCAACGGACTTGCCGAGCCGTACCTGCTCGGCGTGTCGGGCGGCGCGGCCGTGGGGGCGGTGATCGCCGTGGCGCTGCACGCGCCCGCTGCCGTCGTGCCCTTGGCTGGTCTCGTCGGCGCGCTCGCTGCCGTCGCACTGTCGCTCGTCGTCGCGCGAGCGTCGGGCGGGCAGGGGGACGCGCGCGTTGTGCTGATGGCGGGCGTCGTGGTGGGTGCCTTCGCCAACGCCGCGATCATGGTGGCGCTGGCCGGTGTGGACGCGAACGCGGTGCGCGGTGCGCTCTGGTGGATGATGGGCTCCGCCGCCGACGCCACGTGGGGGCAGGTGCGCGCGCTCGCCGTGTACGTCGCCATCGGTGTGGGAGCGTTGCTCGCGCTCGCACGCGCGATCGATCTCCTCGCGCTCGGCGAGGACGCTGCCGCGGGAATGGGTGTCGACGTGGCCCGCGTCACGTTGGCGGTGTACGTGGCGGGCGCCCTGCTCGCCGCCGGTACGGTGGCGGCGGCGGGACTGGTCGGCTTCGTCGGCCTGCTCGTGCCACACCTTGCACGCATGGCCGGTGCGCGCACGCACCGCTCCATCATCGGTGCTGCCGCGCTCGGTGGCGCGGCGTTGACCGTGCTGGCCGACCTGGTGGCAAGGGTGGCACACCCGCCGGCCGAGCTGCCACTCGGTGCAGTGACGGCCATCCTTGGCGTGCCGTTCTTCCTCTCGCGACTCCGGCGGCTCACGTGATCGCCTTTCACGAGGTGAGCGTCCGCTATCCGCGGCGCGGGGTGCCGGCACTCGACGCGGTTTCGCTCGCGGCGCCCCGGGGCGCGCTCACCGCCGTCGTCGGTCCCAACGGCAGCGGCAAGAGTACCCTTGTGCGCGCGCTCGTCGGTCGCGTGCCGCTCGCCAGCGGCCGGATCACCGTCGATGACCGATCGGTCGATGACGCCGGTCGCCGCGCGTTGGCGACGCGGGTCGCCGTGGTGGTGCAGCGCGAGGAACCTGCCTTCCCGTTGCGCGTCCACGAGTATGTCGCCCTGGGGCGATACCCTCACCTCGGCCTGTTCCGCGCGCCGTCCCGGGCCGATCGCGACGCGGTCATGGGCGCGCTGATGCGGACCGGCGTCGTTCATCTGGTGGATCGCTCCATCACGGAGTTGTCGGGCGGCGAATGGCAGCGCGTGCGACTCGCCCGCGCGGTCGCGCAGGGCGGCGATGCGATCGTGCTCGACGAGCCAACCACCTTCCTCGATGTGGGTCACGAGATGGGCGTGTTCGAGCTGATGAGCCGCCTGGCGAAGGAAGGTCGTGCCGTGCTGCTCGTGAGCCACCAGCTCAATCTCGTCGCGCGTTTCGCCGACCACATCGTGCTGCTGCATCGCGGTGAGGTGGCGGCCAGCGGCTCGCCCGCCGACGTGATGCAGGGCGCCGTACTCGAACGGGTTTACGAGTGGCCTCTCGTCGTGACGCGAGATCCGGCCGTCGGTGCCCCGGCACTCGTTCCACTTCGTGCTCCATCGCGCGACTGACGCGCGAGCAACTGTTCTCTCCGGACTCTGATCATGTCTCCTCGTCGCACGTGCATCCTTGCCCTTCTGGTCATTCCCTCGACGCTGCCCGCTCAGGGCTCGTCACGTGACACCGCGCGCACGTCACCCATCGTCGTGACCGCCACCCGCTCGGAGATGGCGCGCGAGCGGGTTCCCGAATCCGTGTCGGTGCTGACCGGCGAGCAGCTGCGCCGTGAGGGCATCGTGACCATCGCCGAGGCGCTGCGGCAGGTGCCGGGTGTGGCGCTCGCTCAGTCGGCGTCGTACGGCGCGGCAACGTCGCTGTTCATTCGTGGCGGCGAGAGCAAGTTCACGAAGGTGCTCCTGGACGGCGTCCCCGTGAACGACGCCGGCGGCGCGTTCGACTTCTCCACTCTCACCACCGACAACGTGGAGCGCATCGAGGTGGTGCGAGGCCCGTCGAGCGTGCTGTACGGCTCGGACGCCGTGGCCGGCGTGGTGCAGATCTTCACCCGTCGCGGCTCGCGCGGCGTACACGCCGACCTGTCGGCGCGCGGCGGCGGCTTTGGAACGACGGACCTCGAGGGATCGGCGCGAGGCGCGGTCACGCCGGGCGCCTCGGTGCTCGACTGGTCCGTCGGCGGGGCACGCCATCGCACGGATGGATATCAGTCGTTTAACAGCGCGTTCATGGACAACACGCTCAGCGGACTACTCCGTGCTGCCCATGGCGCTGCCGATGCCGCGCTCTCCCTGCGCTACGGTGATGTCGCGCTCCACTTTCCCACCGACGGCAGCGGGCAGGTGGTGGACAGCAACGCCGTTCACCGCGAGGACCGCCTCGCCATTGGGCTCGACGCCGGCATTCGCGTGAGCGAGGTCGCCAGCGTTCGTGCCATGCTCGCCTCCAACGACGTGCACGCGGTGACCGACGATCAGCCCGACAGCCCGGGGGACGATCAAGGCTACTACTATTCCACTGCCGATCGCACCCGCCGACGCAGTGGAGACGTGCGTCTCATCCTGAATCTTCCCGCCGCGTCGACATTCACCGTGGGTAGCCAGGTGGAGCGCGAGTGGCAGGCCAGCGCCACGACGAGCAACTATGGCCCGAGCGGCTTCACTGCCTCGCGGCGCACCCGCGGTGTGTACTCGCAGTTGTTGTTTGCCCCCGGCGATCGCTACACGGCGACGCTTGGCGGCCGCTACGAGCACAACGAGCGCTTCGGAGACTTCTGGACGTGGCGCTCGGCGGCCAGCGCGCGTATCGCATCCGGTACGCGGCTTCGTGTCAGCGCCGGCACTGCATTCCGCGAACCGACCTTCCTCGAGAACTTCGGCAGCGATTTCGTGATCGGGAATCCCGCTCTGCGGCCCGAGCATTCGCTCAGCATCGACGCCGGCGTTGAGCAGAGCGTGGGGAGCGCCGCCACGCTCAGTGCCACCTGGTTCGCCAACTCGTACCGCGACCTGATCGATTACACCTACTCGGCGACCGCGCCCAACTATTTCAACCTCGCCCGTACGCGCACGACGGGCGTCGAGCTCGAGGGACGGGCCGAACTGCCAGCGGGCCTGCACGCCGATGGGTCATTCACCTATCTCGACGCGCGGGTCGTGAATCCCGGCGCGAGCGCGGACGTGTCGGCCACCTTCGCGCCGAACGCGCGACTTCTCCGCCGGCCGATGCACACGCTGGACGTTGGGGTCGGCTATCGCACTAAGCGACTCGGCGCGGACCTGCGCGCCCGACGCGTCGGCGAGCGCGATGACGTGTTCTTCGCCCCCGACTTCACGTCGAGCCGCGTCGCGCTTCCGGCGTACACGCGTGTCGATCTCTCCGGCGACGCTGCTCTCACCGGCGACCGCGACATTCGCGGCGCCGCATCGCTCACCCTCCGCGTCGACAACCTGTTCGACGCTCTCTATACGGACGTCGCCGGCGTGAACTACGACTTCGCCAGGTCCGACGAGACGAGCCTCCGACTGACTGGCTACCGCGCCTCTCCGCGCCGTCTCCTCGTGGGTCTGCGCCTGAGCTACTGAAAACTTGTAGCACCGCACCTGGCTCGGTTCACGGTTCACCCCCGCCCGGGCCGCCCGCTAAATTGCGACCATGCCCCTCCTCGCCACTCCGGCGATCGTGCTCCACGCGTTCGACTACCTCGAGTCGTCGCGCATCCTGCGGCTCGTCACGCGCGAGGGCGGCGTGCGAAGCGCTCTTGCCAAGGGTGCACGCCGATCCTCGCGGCGGTTCGGCAGCGCGGTGGACCTGTTCGCGCAGGGGAGCGCGCAGCTCTACGTGAAGGCAGGCCGCGACCTCGATAATCTCAGCGCGTTCGACGTCGAGCGTGCGCGTGCGGAGCTGGCCGCCGATCTCGGTCGCTTCTCCGGCGCGTCCGCCATCGCCGAGCTGACGCTGCGCTTCGGCCGCGACGCGGCGGATGTCGCCCTGTTCGACGCCGTCGCCGCAGCGCTCGACGCGCTTTCCATTGCAGCACCCGAGGAGGCGCTTTCCGTCACACTCGCCGGTGCATGGCGGATTGTGGCCGAGCTGGGATTTGCGCCGGCGCTCGATCTCTGCGCCGACTGCCACGCCCCGCTCGCACCCGAGGACACGGTCATGTTCAGCCACCGCGCCGGTGGCGCGCTCTGTCTCCGCTGTGGGCGGCTCGCACCAGCCGGCCGAAAGCTCCCGCCCGAGGCTCGCGCATCGCTCCGCGGTTTCATCGACGGCGAGCATCCGTCGTCGCTGGACGACGCCTCCGCGCGCGCCCACCAGCGCCTGCTGCGCGAGTTTCTCGCCGAGCATCTGGCCGACGGCCGTCCGCTGCGCGCGATGGAGCTGTGGGAGGACCGCCGGTTGTGACCCCGTCCTGACGATGATCCTCGGGACTGCCGGCCACATCGACCACGGCAAGACGACGCTCGTTCGCGCGCTCACCGGCGTGGATACCGATCGCCTGCCGGAAGAGAAGCGCCGAGGCATCACGATCGACCTCGGTTTCGCGCCACTCGCGCTGGAGGGCGTCGGCACGCTCGGCATCGTGGACGTGCCTGGTCACGAGGCGTTCGTGCGCACCATGGTGGCCGGCGCGACGGGAATCGACCTCGCGCTGCTCGTCGTCGCTGCCGACGAGGGCGTCATGCCGCAGACACGCGAGCACCTCGCCGTGCTCTCGCTTCTCGCCGTGCGCGGCGGAGTCGTCGCGCTGACCAAGTGCGACCTCGTCGACGACGACTGGCTCGCGCTGGTCGAGGACGACGTACGTACGATGCTCGCCGGTTCGCCACTCGCCGCGGCGCCGATGGTCCGCGTCTCCGCCTCGACAGGCGCGGGATTGGCCGACCTCCGTGGCGCGCTAACTGCCGAGGCGCTTCGCATTCCGCGCGCGCACGAGGACGATCTCTTTCGACTTCCCGTCGACCGCGCCTTCACCGTGCGCGGCACCGGCACCGTCGTGACGGGCACGGTCTGGTCGGGGACACTCCCGCGGGACGCTGCGCTTCGGCTCCTCCCCGACGACGAGCCGGTGCGCGTGCGCGGTCTGCAGGCGCACGGTCACGCCGTGGAGCAAGTGCATGACGGCGAACGTGCCGCCATCGCGCTCCAGGGCGTCGACGCGGATCGGCTCGCACGCGGTGCGGTGCTCGTGCAGGGAGACGCCTGGCGACCGTCGCGGATTCTGCGCGCTGACGTGTCGCTGCTCCCCGATCTTCCGCTGACGCTCGGACCCCGGCGGCGCGTTCGCCTGCATCTCGGCACTTCGGACGTGGAGGCGCGGCTCGTTGCGACCGGGGGGCCGGTTCAGGGCGGCACCACCACCGCCGTGCGTCTCGTGCTGGACGAACCCGTCGTCGCGCGCGCCGGCGACCGGTTCGTACTTCGCGACGCCTCGCCGGCGCGCACCATCGGGGGCGGTGTGATCACGGATCCGGTGGCGCCGCCACGCGCCAGGCCGTGGCCACTCGCGCCGCGCACGCCTTTGGCGCTCCTCGAGGCACTCCTTCGCGAGGCCGGAGCGCACGGTGTCCCGATGAACGAACTGCCCGTGCGGCTGGGCGTGCCGCCGTCGCGTATCGCGGAGGTGATAAGCGCCGTGAAATGCTCGCACATCGGCCACCGCCTGCTCGGCGCCGATGTGCTGGCTGCCCTGGAGCGCGAGGCCGCTGTCATCGTCGCGAAGCATCACGCCGAGCATCCGCTGGAGGCGGGAGTGCCGCAACAGTGGCTGCGCTCGCGCATCGCTGCCCCAGACGACGTCGCGACGGCCATCCTCGCGCGCCTCGAGGAGCAGGGTGCCCTCATCGCCGAGCAGGGCACGGTCCGGCTCCCGGACTTCACGCCGCGGCTATCGTCGGCCGAAGAGCTGGTGCGCGAGCGGCTCCTCGATGCGCTGGACGCGGCTGCGAGCGAGCCACCCTCGCTCGACGAGCTCGCACTGTCGCTGCACGTCGCCCCCGAGTCGCTGACTGCTGTCGCGCGGCTCCTGGCCCGCGACGGCGTCCTCGTGGCCGTCGAGCCGGCTCGCTACTACCCGGCGCGGGTGGTGAAGGAGCTCGTCCAGCGCCTGCACGCCGGCATGACGGGCGATGCCGGATACGGCCCGGGCGAGCTGCGCGAGCTGCTGGGGTTCTCGCGCAAGTTCCTCATCCCGTTTCTTGAGCACTGCGACCGGGTCGGCGTCACCCGCCGGGACCTGGAGGGCAAGCGGCGCCTCGTCACCGGCACGAGGACCATTTCTTGATTCGTTCCGCACCGGCTCGTAGCTTCAAAAATGTGACGTGATCGGCTTCGCCGCCTCTCGTCTCCAGCACGAAGCACCAACTCGACCTCTCAGCGCGGAGCTTTCCAGGGATCCTGTCTCGTCAGCCGGAGTCACCATGCATCACCGTTGGGCAGCACTTGCGCTCGTGCTCGCCCTTGGCGCCGTGGCGCCAACGCCAGCGGCGGGGCAGCGCGCGGCGCCGCCCCGGGAGCGCAGGCTGGGCACGCTCGGTCAGAACTTTCCGAACCCGTTCAAGCCGGACACGTACATTCCGTTCACCGTGGACGACTGCAATGGGCCGGGCGGGCAGCGACTCGTGTCGCTGCGCGTCTACAACGTCCTGGCGCAGCTCGTCGCTACGCCGGTGCTTCACGGCGCCGGTGTGCCGGTGGCCGGCGTTCGGCTCAGCTGTGGCAGCTATCTCGCGTACTGGGATGGACGCATGCTGCGCGGCCATCATCGGGCGACCTCTGGCGTCTACGTCTACGAGCTGGTGGTCGATGGCCAGCGATCGTCCCGGAAGATGTTCGTCGCCAAGTGAGCCGGCGGGGATTCCGCGCCCGCACGGCATCGGCGTTGCCCTCTGATCGCGTACTACTTCGGCAACCTGAAGGGGATCTCCCATGATCAATCCAGACCGTCTGACCGTGAAGTCCGCCGAGGCGCTCAACGAAGCTGCCTCGGAAGCCCGGCGGAACGGCAATCCGCAGGTCTATGACACGCACCTGCTGCTCGTCCTTCTCAACCAGGAGGAGAGCATCGTCGTTCCGGTGCTGCAGAAGCTCGGCGCCAGCGTGGCCGCGCTGCGCGAAGCCGTCCAGCGCGAGATCGCGCGCTACCCGAAGCAATCTGATGCGCAGCCGACGATGAGCCGCGACCTCACGGCCGTGCTCGACCGCGCCGAGAAGGAAGCCAAGGATCTCGGCGACGAATACGTCAGCACCGAGCACCTCCTCCTCGCGCTGTCCGACACCAAGGGCGCCGAGAGTCGCGTGCTGCTCAACAACGTCGGAGCCTCGCACAAGGCGCTGCTGGCCGCGCTCGAGGCCGTGCGCGGCACACATCGCGTCACGGATCAGAATCCGGAAAACCAGTACCAGGCCCTGCAGCGCTACACGCGCGACCTTACCGACGCCGCGCGTGCCGGCAAGCTCGATCCGGTGATCGGGCGCGACGAGGAGATCCGCCGCGTCGTGCAGGTGCTGTCGCGTCGCACGAAGAACAACCCGGTGCTCATCGGCGAGCCGGGCGTCGGCAAGACGGCCATCGTCGAGGGGCTCGCACAGCGCATCGTCAACGGCGACGTCCCCGAAGGACTCAAGAACAAGCGCCTGCTCTCGCTCGACCTCGGTGCCCTCATCGCCGGCGCGAAGTTCCGCGGCGAGTTCGAGGAACGGCTCAAGTCCGTGCTCAAGGAGCTCACCGAAGGGGAAGGGCAG
>Ga0070658_10005730_pt1 | contig 10073 bp, 8 predicted proteins | sample KBSC13metaG_FD_64664 | JGI IMG/M metagenome (GOLD analysis project Ga0070658, IMG submission 64664) | Corn rhizosphere microbial communities from Kellogg Biological Station, Michigan, USA - KBS C1-3 metaG | ecosystem: Host-associated > Plants > Roots > Rhizosphere > Soil ... | reverse complement strand
AGCGTGGTCACGTATTACTGGTATCGCTTCGCCGACCAGCCCGCGATGCTCAATGCCGACCTCACGCCGGAGGAGCGCGAGCAGGCGCAGAAGCGTGTGGAGAAGCTGCATCGCGCATGGACCAAGGAGCGCAGCTACCTTGCGCCGCCCGATCTCGGCAAGCTCGCTGACATCGATCCCGCTTTGGTCCTCACTCCGCCCAAAGGTCTCGAGATCGGCTACGTGCCCATCGCGACGCGGCAGGAACTCGCGGCACCTTGACTCAATCTACTCTTCCGGCTCCGCCTGCGAATCGACTGCTTCTCGCGGATACTGCGTTGGGCTTAGCAGGCAGCTTCGTCATTCCGCGCCACGAGGACGCGGAGGCGGATATGGTTACGACTGAATGGCCCCTCTGTCCATGCCGTGAGCGGCTCGACGGCATGAGTCAGTCGAAGTCACGGGCCACACCCGCCAGAAAATGGTGACAATTCAGCAACCAATGGAGAGCCGCCCAGCACCCCGGTCTATAGGGTGACTTCATGCCACGTCGGAGATATCCCGGCCACCAAACCGCCGCCTCCTTCGCCCTCCTGTCCATCTCCGGGCTCATGGAGGACGGGCTGTTCGTTACAAAATCAAATCCGATGTCAAAGTGTATGAAGACAATGATCCTTATTGTGGCGGTGGTGGCGGCGACGGCGAGCGGGCATGCCGATCAACCGAAGAACTTCGGTTCTTATGATGTGATTCGAATGGCGCCATTACCCCCAGTGCGAACTGCCCAGACACTGGCCTCGTTGCCAGGCCATTACGTGGCTCCATTGCCCGGCCAGGTCGTCAGAACAGCACTCCCTGGTCAGGTCGTGAAGGCTCTCCCTGGCCAGTTGGTGAAGCCGCTACCAGGCCAGATCGTGCCGCCTCTGCCGGGGCAAATGGTCAAATCGTTGCCGGGGCAGATGGTGGGATCGCTGTCCGGCGAATTGGTTTCGGAGCCCTGAATGCCATCCGACAAGTTGGCCAACTCTTCTGCGCAGGTTCGCTATCGTCGTCGGCTCCAGCCCATGTCGGGCTTGAAATTCCCCTTTCCAGCGAAGCCGGGGGCTGCTTCAAGACCAAGCCAATGACATCCTTTTCGTGATGTGGAATGCTCTTTTTTTTAAACGAGTATTGTTTTTTGGGATGTCCTCTGAGTAGTTTCCTTGCCTGCCTAGGAATGAGTGTTGTGAAATGCGGCTCCGGACGCTGAATCCGCCCGCCGCTTAAAACCCCGCCAACTGCTGAGAGATTTGAGTTATGAACGGTGATCCAGCGAATCCCCAAGATATTCCAGCGACGCCTGCCGTGATCGGAGAATGGTCCGAGGTTTACGATCTGGCCAATGTGCCGATCCACGCCCACCTCCTGCCAACCGGGAAAATTCTTTTCTGGGGCCGACGCAATCCGCCCGGGAACACCGTGGCCAACGCCACATTTGACTCGCTGAACCAGCATTTCACGGTCGCATTGCTCTGGGACCCGAGCGCGCCGACGCAACCCGCCGTGCCGACCTCGAATCAGCCGGCCGATGCCAACGGCCAATCCATCAATATCTTTTGCTCCGGGCATACCTTTCTCGCCGATGGACGGTTACTCGTCGTTGGCGGGCATCTCTATGACAGTCAGGGCATTAGTAACTCCGTCTTTTACGATCCGGCCAAGGATCAATGGACGCCAGGACCGGATATGGGCATTGGCCGATGGTATCCCACGGCCGTGACATTGCCCGACGGCCGAGCCTTGGTCATCGGCGGCAGCCACGCACTCGGCACGCCAGCGGCGCCGCCTCACGCTCCGCAGACCGCGCTCACCGCCGTGCCGCAAGTGCTCGAGAACGGCGGTTGGGCCGCCACCACCGATTTCCAAGGACTGCCGCTTTACCCCCGCATGCATGTGGCGCCGAATGGGTTCCTATTTATGTCGGGGCCGCTCGCGCAAGGTTACTATCTTCGGAACTTCGATCCCCAGAATAACGATGCCTGGCTGCCGCTCTCGATCCGGAGTGGGGCCAATCGCGACTACGCTCCCGCCGTAATGTATGCACCGGGCAAGGTACTATATATCGGTGGCGGCCTGGAGGATACGCCCCAGGGGCAGTTGCCCAGCCCGCAGACAGAAACAATCGACCTCGGGGCCGCGAATCCCGCTTGGACGCAAAGCAGCGACATGGCCTTCCGCCGCCGCCAGCATAATGCGGTCGCCCTGCCGGACGGCACGGTGCTGGTGACGGGCGGCAGCAGCGGCACCGGCTTTGATAACCTTGATCCAGGCAGGCCGGTTCACACCGCCGAGCTCTGGGATCCGGCCACGGGCGTGTGGACCCGGATGGCCGACGAGGCGAAGGACCGCTGCTACCATGCCACCACCCTACTCCTCCCCGACGGCCGGGTCTTCAGCGGCGGCGGGGGCGAGTACGCGCCGGATAACCAGATCCTATCGAATCCGCCCGAAGCAACCCACGCGGATTGTCAGTTCTTCTCGCCGCCTTATTTATTCATGGGCCCGCGGCCCGTCATCAGCCAGGCTCCCGCACAGGTGAACTATGGACAAACCTTCGACGTCGAGACGCCACAGGCTGCCGAAATCCACATGGTCACCTGGCTGCGACTGGGCTCAGTCACGCATTCGTTTAACCAAAACCAGGGAATCAATTTCCTAAGCTTCCAGGCGGGTGCGGACAAAGTTACCGTCACCGCGCCGCCTGATGCCAACGCCTGTCCGCCGGGGCACTACCTGCTGTTTTTGCTGAACGGCCGCAAAATTCCATCGATTGCGGTCGTCATCCGAATCACGGCCAAGCTGAAGATTCACCTCGCCGCTCTGGCCGCGCCCGCGGGCGCCGAGCCTTTCCCCTCTCCCGCGAAATCGCGTCCGTTCATTCAGCCGGCCTTTAGCCCAAATGTAATCGACCAGTCGATCAGATCCCGCGAAACCGAACCGCCGATCGCCATCGGCATTACCCCCATCTGTCCCTACGGTCTCTCCGCGTGCTGGGGCGGCGCGTTCGAAGCCCTGGGCAAGCTGCGTGGCGTCCGTATCGTCCTGCCCATGCCGGATTCGACGGACTCCACGGGCTTTGTCTATCTGCAGCCCGGAGCCTTCCCGGCAGTCGAGGCCTGGCCGGAGGATTTTGCGCAGACGGCAAAGGCCGTTCACCAACTGCGCGGTGCAGAAATGACGGTGACCGGCGTCGTGGACCGGAGTGCTGCCGACGGGCTCGTCCTGCATGGCGACCAATCGAAACCACCGCTCTTCCTCCAGCCGATTCAGCCGGAAGACAAGATACAGTGGGACCTCGCCAAAGCCGCCCCACAGCCTCTTACGGCCTCGGAAAGAGCCGCCTACCAGAACCTTTTGGAAAACGCACAAAGCGCCGCCCGTCCCCTGCGCGCCACCGTCACCGGCCCCATCCAGTACACGGAAAGGGGCTACGTTCTCAAGGTGCGCAAGATTGCGCTCGCCGGCTCTCGCTAGTCTTAAAGGCTGCCCTGCACTTCTACCTTTGATGGGAGAAATTCCTCAAACAATGAGAACGGGAGCATGGATATGAATATTACGATTGCAAATATCTCCAGCCAGATTTCCGACCAGGACTTCGCCGCAGCCGTTACGGCGATCGGCTTCCAGGTGACCAATCATTTCGAACCCGCGTGGAAAACCGGGGCTACTTTGAAAAGTCTTCGCGTCTCGCTCGCCGCGCAGGCACCTATTGCCTCCGGCACCGATGCGATTATCTATGTGGGGGACACGGCGCAAGACCCAACGACCGGGGTTGGCGAGGCCTTGGGTTATCATTCCCTACACGAAGGCGATGTTCCTTATGGTTTTGTCTATCTGGATGTTTCGGCGAAATATCGCGAGCCCTGGAGCTGCACGCTATCGCACGAAGTGCTCGAGTTATTGGCCGACCCCGAAGCAACGAAGACCATTGCCGGTCCAGCGCCCGACGGCTCCGGGGACGAGGTGCTCTACGAGTTCGAAGTCTGCGACCCCACGCAGGGGGACCATTACGAAATCAATTCCGTCAAGGTATCTAACTTTGTCGCCCCGAGTTACTTCAATTTGCCGAGCGGCAATGGTCTCACCAACTTCTTAGAACTGCCACTGCGCCCTTTTCAGGTACGGCCCCTCGGTTACTTTCAATACGAACAAGACGGCGTGTCTTCCATCGTCAAAGGGCGTATGGTCACCAAGCAACAGCTCCGGGCAAAAGAACTTTTAGGGCTGGGCCGCCGCAACGCGCGTCGCGGCCAGCGACGGAGTTCGCTTCGAAAAAGCAGTAATCCACCAGAGACTCATGCCCCTTCGGCCCCGGAGTGAGTAGATTTTCATAAGGACGTGACCCCGTGACATTTACATACCAACAGGCATCGGCAGATGCGCCCCTCGGTCTTTACATCTTGAGTCATTTCGAGTTTTTCGGATTTTTCCGCTAGACATCACGCAGCAAAATAAATAGACCCGCCCTACAAACCGCAGTTTGTCAGTAAACTTACAATAACGGGAGGAAATGAAATGAAACTGGAACCACAATTTCTGTTGCGTCCATTGCCAGAAAAGCCCGGCGGGGCTGTTGCTCACGCCATCCACGCTGCGCTTCCACCGGGTGCACCGGACCCCACACTTGGCTTTCTTAAAGAGCTGCCGGGAACCTGGACAGGCAAGGGGTTTAATGTCATCTGGCGTCCCAATAATACGCCGGGCCAGGATCGTTTTCTCGAATTGAATCTCACTACGGAGGTTCTTGAATTCAGCGAAAGCATTGGAGACATCCCTAATCGTGGATTTCTGCAACCGGACATCATCATGCACGGTATTACTTACATGCAGAAGATCGCGGATGCCAACTTGAAAGGCGGCTTGCACGTGGAGCCGGGGATTTGGGCCACGGTGCCCGCGACGACCAATCCCACGGAGCCGGCCACCGTCGTCCGAATGGCTACCATCCCGCACGGGACAAGCATCCTGGCCCAAGGCCTGGCCCGGGAAGACGCAGGGGCTCCGGTGATCAGCGACAACGACATCGTTCCTTTTATCATCGGCAACCCTGGTAATCGCATTCCGTTCCCGGAGCCTGACCTCGCAACGCCCACGCAATTCCGCACGCCACCAGAAGGACTCGTCGGCATTACCCAGAAGATGGTTACCAATCCGAATTCGTTCCTGCAGGACGCGATCGTCGGCCAGAATATTACCAAGACTACGACGCTTCACGTTTCCACCGATCCCACACCGCCCGTTTCGATCGGTGGCGGCTCGGCAAACACCGCGTTTCTGGAAGGCACGCCAGTCACGGGACCCAAGACGGGCCCGAATGCCATTGCCATCACCGCGAGTTCTACCTTCTGGATTGAAACCATCGCTGACCCCGCGGGCGGCCCGGATACGCTGCAATTGCAATACACCCAGCTGGTCCTGCTGAATTTCAATGGCTTGAGCTGGCCACACGTTTCGGTCGCCACGTTGCAAAAACAAAAGGGCTGAAGTCCGCGCGATGATTAGCCAGCAGCACATACGACCAGACACCCCACTGGGTGCAAACCTCATCGCCGGCGGAGCGACATTCCGTGTCTGGGGACCAAGCGCTCGAGAGGTTTATCTCAATGGCCGGTTTGGAGGCAACGATTTCTGGCAAAGGGATCAGGACAAGGCGCTGCTTCTGCAGAAAGGTGCTGACGGCGTCTGGAGCGGGTTTTTCCCCGGTGCGGCAGATGGGGATATTTATAAATTCTACGTCGTGGGGGAAGGTTCCTCCGGCTACAAGCGCGATCCCCGTGCGAGAGAGCTGGGGATCGATCCGCCCTTTCCGCACGCGAATTGTATCCTCCGCGATCCAAGCAGTTACGACTGGCAGTCGAATGACTTCCGCACGCCGGACTACACGGACATGATCGTCTATCAGGCTCACGTAGGCACCTTCTATTCGAAGGATCCGGGCGCCGGAGGCACCTTCCTCGATGTCGTGGAGAAAATTGAATACCTCCACGCGCTCGGAATCAATGTCCTGCAACTCCTGCCCATCGATGAATTTGAGACCCAAACGAGTATGGGTTACAACGGCGCGGACCCGTTTTCACCCGAGACCCGCTACTGCGTTTATGACGACGCGAAGCTCGACGGATATCTGGGCACGGTGAATCGGCTCTTTGATCAAGCCAGAAGACGGAAGATCGACAAAACAAAACTCAGGCCGGGAATTAATCAGCTCAAAGTGCTGATCGATCTATGCCATCTGTTCGGCATCGCAGTGGTCTTCGACGTGGTTTACAACCACGCGGGCGGATTCGATGGAGATGACGAGTCTCTCTTCTTCTGGGATCGTAATCGCGGCGATAACAACGCCAGCCTTTACTTTACGAATCTAGGTTGGGCCGGGGGGCTGGGCTATGCGCTGTGGAAGGGCGAGGTACGACAATTCCTCATCGATCACGCCGTGTCCCAGTTTCAGGAGTATCATATCGATGGGCTGCGCTACGACGAGATCAGTGCGCTGCTGAGTCTGAACACGGGCACGGGCTGGAGCTTCTGCCAGGATCTCACGAACACGGTTCGCTTTGTACGCGATCGCTCCCTGCAAAACGCCGAGTGCTGGCCGGTGAATAGCTGGATCGTCCGGAGCGCCGGCGCAGGCGGGGCCGGTTTCGATACCACCCAGCACGATGGTCTGCGCGGTAGCATGCGCCAGGCGATCGGCGAGGCATCTGCCGGCGGCTCGGCTTTTGTGAATATGGATGCCATCGCCGGGGGACTGTATCCGCAGGGCTTCGGCCAGGCGTGGCAGGCAGTTCCGTGCGTGGAAAATCACGACGAAGTATTTCGCGATCGCGGCGCGCGGATTCCACGTTTGGCCGATGGATCGAACTCCCGGACTTTCTTTGCCCGCAGCCGCTCCCGCTTCGCCACCGGGCTGCTGTTACTCGCGCCGGGAATCCCGCAACTCTTCATGGGCCAGGAATTCCTGGAAGATAAACAGTGGAACGACGATCCGGGCGGCCCGAACCGAATTTACTGGCATGGCGTGGATTCCGGCGATAAGTCGATGGTCGATTTTCTGCGTTTCTCTCAAGATCTCATCCGTCTGCGCTGGATGCAGCCGGCGATTCGCAGTAATGCGATCCGCGTCTTCCACGTCCACAATGAAAATCGAGTGATCGCCTTTCATCGCTGGGTCGAAGGGGTAGGCCGTGATGTAATCGTCGCCGCCAATCTCAGCGACCACCCGCAATTTGGTTATCAACTCGGATTCCCCGCGAGCGGCCGTTGGGCGGAGATCTTCAATAGCGATGTCTACGATCAATGGGTAAACCCGGCGATCAGCGGTAATGGCGGGGCGGTATGGGCCAATGGCGGGGCGATGCACGGTTTTGGCCACTCGGCCTCGGTCGTTATCCCACCAAACGGATTTGTTGTTTTTGCAGCCTGAACGCTTCGGTCGTCGGTCGGCGCAAATACAACAACAGGCGATGAAACGGCCAGCGACGCCAAGGTCCTGAAAGGCTTCTAGCGTTCTCGATAATCGAGTGTCGTTTCATCGGTGATCCTCCATCCCATCCGAGTGGCAGGCGCGGAGTCAGAACCAGACCACCATGACCCGCCGGCCGTACTCGTCGTAAACGTCCACCTTGGCGCCATCGCTGCCGGGTTTCTCGCGAGCGGCGGCGAGAGCCGCCAAGCTGGATTCGAATTCGCATTCGCATTCGTCCTGGGTGGTTTTCAGAACACAACGGGTGCGGTCGAGGAATCGGAGGGTAAAGCCTTGGTGGAGCATTTTTCGGGTTGGCGGTGTGGGCCTGAGCGGGGGCTCAATTCCACATCGTAGGATTTGAGCAAATTACGTGCTAATACGCATGCTTTTTTGGAACTTCCCTTGCTCCACGCCGGTCTGCCAGTCTGCATCCTCCCTATGACGCGCTTCCCCCGATTCCTCCTTCCGGCTTTTGCCTTAGTGGCCGGCATCACATCCACGCTGCACGCGCAAGCGCCGGCGCCGACGGCCGACCAGCTCAAATCCTGGGTCGCGATCCGCCAGCAGCGCGTCGACTTGCTGCGCGATGAAATCAAGCAGTCCGATGCACGGATCGAGGCCCGGCTCGATGTGATCATCGGTTCGCTCCAAACGGTCGCCGACTCGAAGGATTCGCGCACCAAGGTCGCAAGGATGAAGGAGGAGACGGGCCAGCGGCTGGCGAAGACGATCGGCTATTACAACCAGAAGCGCGCGGCGCTGAAGGAAGAGCTGCGCACGCCACGCCTCCAGCTCACGCCCGATGAAAAGCGCCGGATGATCGCCATCTTCGATGCGCGGATCGAAAAGCGGACCCAGCAAATCCTCGCGCTGAACAAGTCGATGCCCTCGCACGAGGACCACGAGCGCTATCGCGCCGTGGGTAGCAGCGGCTGGTACGGCACCGAGTACGAACGCAACACGGAATTCGAGCAGAACCGCCGCATGACCGCGCACAGCAACACGCAGCGCGACGCCATCGTGAAACAGCTCGAAGCCAGCATCGCCCGCCTCGGCATCCAGAGCCGCACGCTCAAGACGCAGATCGCCGGCGCGACCGATCCCCTCTCCCGCAAGACCCTGGCCGAGGAACAGGCAAAGACCGATGCGCTGATCGCCGCCCGCCGCCAGCAGAAACTCGAGATCCTCAAGCCCTCGGCCACCGCGACGCACACGGTGGCGCTGAAGGAAGCGCTCGACATGGACAAGGCGCTCCAGACCGCGGTCAACGATCTGCGCCGCGACATCACGACTCTCTTCGAGCGCTACAACACGTTCCTCGGCGAGCTTTCCACGCTCCACGCCACCGAAGCCGCGCTCGCCGCCAAGGGCGGTCACTGAGGAGGCGGGCTCTCTTCGGCTGCACGTCAATACTCCACAGCATTCCAACACCAACAACTCAGAGCTCTGATGTCGGAGGTCGGAGGTCAGATCGACCGAGCGCGTTCTGACTTCTGACTTCTGACCTCTGAACACTGAACTCTGACCTCCTGCCTCCTGCCTCCTGCCTCCTGCCTCTTGCCTCCAGGGAGGAAGAGGGATAGCCCATGACTGATACACGGCACGGCCATGAACACGAGGACGACCATGACCACGGCGGCGGTCACGGGCATGGCCATTCCCATGCCCCACCCAGCAACAACGCGGCGTTTGCCATTGGCGTCACACTCAACATGGGGTTCGTGGTGGCGGAGGTGGTCTATGGTCTCGCCGCCAACTCACTCGCGCTGCTCTCCGACGCCGGCCACAACCTGAGCGACGTTTTTGGGCTGCTCATCGCATGGGGCGCGATTCGTCTGGGCAAGTCGCTGCCGACCAAACGCCGCACGTATGGCCTGCGCCGCAGTTCCATTCTCGCCGCGCTGACCAATGCGATCGTCCTGCTCGTGGTGGTCGGCGGGATCACGTGGGAAGCCGCCGGGCGATTCCGTCATCCCGAACCCGTGGCGGGGACCACCGTCATCTGGGTCGCGGGGCTCGGAGTGGTCATCAATACGGCTTCCGCGCTGCTCTTCATGGCGGGGCGCAAACGCGACCTGAATATCAAGGGCGCCTTCCTGCACATGGCCGGCGACGCCGCGGTTTCGCTCGGCGTCGTTCTCATCGGCTTTGCCATCCGCGCCACGGGATGGCAGTGGCTCGATCCGGCCGTGAGCATCCTCATCGGGACCGTCATCGTGTGGGGCACATGGGGCCTGCTGCGGGAATCCGTAAATCTCGCCCTGGACGCGGTGCCGGAGGGCATCGATCCACAGGCGGTCGAGGTATTCCTGGCCGGGTTGCCGGGAGTGCAGACGGTGCACGATCTGCACATCTGGGGAATGAGCACCACCGAGGCGGCGCTCACCGCGCACCTCGTGATGCCGCAACCGCCGGAGAGCGACACGTTTCTCCACGGCGTGAACCACGAGCTCCACAAGAGATTCGAGATCGGGCACGTGACCATCCAGATCGAGCGCGGCGACGCGGGATGCCACCAGGCGCCGGCCGAGGTGGTGTAACGTCGCCCAACGCGATCGTTCGGGTAGGGTGGGCGTCCCCGCGCGTCGCG